>Ga0307516_10004622_pt1 | contig 16890 bp, 8 predicted proteins | sample 19_EM_MG_FD_203310 | JGI IMG/M metagenome (GOLD analysis project Ga0307516, IMG submission 203310) | Populus trichocarpa ectomycorrhiza microbial communities from riparian zone in the Pacific Northwest, United States - 19_EM | ecosystem: Host-associated > Plants > Roots > Unclassified | place...
TGTAGGTCAGGGCTTTGGCGGTGATGCTGGCGGCTGCCGTGCCGCCTCCTGCGATGCTGTAGTTGCTGGCGAGGCCGCCGTTCGTTCCATCGGCCAGCGTGGCGCTGTTGATGGTGATCTGGTTGGCTGTGAGTACATCCTTGCTGTTGAAGGTTGCGCTGGCTGTGCTGCCCAGGGTTTCGCTACCCACCAGGTTGGTCAGTGCCAGAGTGGCTGCTGCCGTGGTGCTGCCGTCGTAGGTCTTGTCAGCCGCTGTGGCGCTGTAGGTCAGTATGACTTTGTCGATCGTCAGCTTGCCGCCACTGATGTCGTAGCCTTGCTGATTCGAGTAATAGCCGCTGGCATAAGGTGTGCCTGAAGCGTTCAGGCCGCTGGCTGCGTTGCCAGACACATTGGCCAGCGCAGTGGTGGAGCCGCTTTGCGTCGTACCGTTGTAGGTGACTGTGGTGTCGCCCAGAGTCAGCCCGGTGAGGAAGCTGCGCAGCAGCGGACCGGTGTTGCCTTCGTAGATACGCCAGACCTTGCCGGTGCCACCGGCGTTGTCGATGTCCCAGCCTGCAAAGGTGGCCTGCTGCTTCATCTCTGCCGTGGTCTTGCCGGTGCCACCCGCCGAGCTGGAGCGTCCGCTGGTCTGGGTATCCCAGAAGCTGCTGGCGACTGTGCCCGCGTTCTCTCCAACCAAGCCCCCCAGGTTGCTTCCGCCCGTGACACTGCCCGTGGCATAGCTGTTGCTGATGCTGCTGGTATTGCGACCCACCAGCCCGCCAGCATAGTCACCGCTTGCGGTCACGCTGGCTGTGGAATAGCTGTTGTTGATACTCCCCGCTGAGTAACCGACCAGTCCGCCCACCGAATTCACGCCGCTGACAGTGCCGGACATGGCGCTTGCGCTGAGGCTGCCGTTTCTCAAGAATCCGACCACGCCGCCCGCAGCGCCTGCGGTGGCGACGACACGGCCTGAAGCGAGGATGTTCTGTACAGGGTTCCCCAACGTTCCGCCGACCATTGCGCCCACGTTATAGCCACCGGTGATATCCACATTGGCAAGCACCATATTTTTCAGCGTGCCGCTGGCGCTGTATCCAATCAGCCCGACATTTTCGTCAAGGGGACGGTTGATGAACAGGCCGTTCACCGTGTAGTTGCCACCATCAAGGTTGCCGCTGAACACGGAGCTATCGGTGCCAATTTGCTTGAAGCCCGCGTACACCGGCGTCGCAGCGCCGTTGCTGTTCCAGCCGGCCGTGCCGGTGGCGTCGATGTTGTTCACGATCCTGTAGCTTTTGTCGAGCATGCCGGCGCTGCCTGCGCCCTGCAGGCCATAGATGTCGGCAATCTGGTAAGCCGTGGCCGCGCTCAGGCCGTTGCCTCCCAGAGCGCGGATGAAGCTGCCGCCAGTGATGCGGAAGTCGGCGGCACTGAAAGCCGGCAAGGCGCCGTTCTGGTTCCAGTTGCCGTTGGCGAGGGTGAAGGTGCCGACGTTGACAGCCGCCGGTGCGCTGATGTTGCCGGCGGCATTGAGCGTCAGACCGCCGCTAGCGGCTGTCACCGAATTATTCAGCGCAATGTTGCGCTGCGCGGTCAGCGTCAGCGTGTTGGCGCTGCTCCAGCTCAAATTTTCATTGACAAAGATGTCACCGTTGCCGCTGGTTGCACCCATGGTGGCGGTCTGGATTTCGAAGTTGGTGCTTGCCAGATTGGATGCCACGGTGGCGGCGTCCATGTCACCGCCGCTGGCTGCGATGGTGAAGTCGTTGGGGTCGATGAGCCACTTGCCGGTCTGCCCATTGGGAGCGCTTGTCGTGACCCGCGTGCCAGAAGCCACCTTCACATGCGCTGCGCTGGTCTCGATGAACCCGCCATCGCCGCCGTTGGGCGCGGACGCATCGAGCGTACCACCGACGTTCACCGTGCCGTGTTCCATGTCCCCCATCAGCATGATGCGGCCGGCCTTGTTCTGCAGCGTCCTGGCTTCAATCACGCCGGTGTTGTTCACCGTGGCTGCCGTCAGTGCATCCATCGCCTTGGCAGAAAGCAACACCTGCCCGCCATCGGCCTTGATCAGGTGTTTGTTCTCGGCCAATGCGTTGACCGCGCCCTGATCAATGCTGTAGCCCAGCAGCGAGCCGTTGTCGAGGTTGAGCGTCACCTTGTTGCCGGCCGCCAGCAAGGCGGTTCCCAAGCTGGCGGTCATCACACCTTCATTGCGCACTTCAGGCGCGAGCAGGGCGAGGTATCCACCCGGCGTCGCCGTCATCGCGCCTTGGTTAACGACCGCGCCCGAGCCGCCCGCACCCGTGAACACATGGTTGCCCGCCTGGAAGTCGCCATTGCTCATGCTCAATGTCGAAGCCACCAGGCCACCGACATTGACCTGGCTGCCGGCGCCGAACAGCACGCCGTTCGGGTTCAGGATGAACACCTGGCCGTTGGCGGTGAGGCTGCCGAGGAACTCGCTGGGGTTACTGCCGATGATGCGGTTCAGGGCAATGGCAGAAGCATTGGGCTGGTTGAAGACCAGCGCTTCGCCAGCGGCAGTGGACAGCTTGCTCCAGTCGATCGCCAGGCGCTGGCTGGTCTGATTGATGGTGGTGGTGGTCCCGCTGGTGGCCACCGAGCCGGCGCCGGAAGAAACGGTGGCATCGGCGGCGTTGGCAGCGTAAGCCTGGGGGCAAGCAAGGGCCACGGTAGCAAACAAGGCCAGGGCGGCGCGGCAAGCCGGTTTGAGCGTGAAGCCTGTGCTGCTGACAGCAGCACCACCGGTGCCGCCATGCGCCGAACCGGCTTTACCTGCACCCTCGGCGTTTTCGGCGACAGCGACACACGCGCCAAGGGCGGCATTCCAGACAGTGCGGTAAGTATGGTTCATCGAAAAGTCCCTGTTGTGTGGTCATGGGCGGCTGGGCACCTGGCAAACACCGGGCCGACCGCACGACGGGGAAGACCCCGAGTCAGGCCGGATGTTAGGAAGAAGGCGTGAAAACGTCTGTAGAAAGAACGTGCTACATCCTTGTATGTAGAGAGAACACGCTACAAGCGCAGCCACCGGTTTGCCGCACAATGCCAGTGATGCATGCCGCGCCGCTCTCCCCCGCAACCATCCGCGTGGCCGTGGTGGAGGACGACCTGAACTTTCAGGCCGCGCTGGACCGCGCGCTGAACGCGACGCCGGACATGGCACTGACGGGCAAGGCGGTGACCCGTGCCCAGGGTCTGGCCCTGTTACAGGGTGCGCCCGCCGATGTGCTGCTGGTGGACCTGGGCCTGCCCGATGGCTCGGGTATTGACGTGATCCAGGCAGCCACACGGCTGTGGCCGCAATGCGCCATCATGGTCAGCACCACCTTCGGCGACGAAACCCACGTCATGCGCTCCATCGAGGCAGGCGCGGCTGGCTACCTGCTTAAGGACAGCGACCCGGTGGAGATCGCCGAAGAGATACGCAGCCTGATGGCTGGCGGCAGTCCGATCAGCCCGATCATCGCGCGGCAGGTGCTGCGCCGGTTTCGCAGTGCTCCCGCCGCCGGAACCCCTGCTGACTCGGGTCCGGAGGCGCCAGCGCCCAAGCCGCCGGACGATGCGCCGGCATCGCTGTCGCCACGCGAGCGCGAGGTATTGAACTACATCACCAAGGGATTCACGGTGGACGAGATCGCCGGACTGATGCAGGTGTCCCACTACACGGTGCAGAGCTTTGTGCGGCGTATCTACAGCAAACTCAAGGTCAAATCCAAGGCCGAAGCCATTTATGAAGCGCGCCATCAAGGCATCCTGCCTGCCTGAAAGGCTGGCCGCCACCTTGGGCCGGTGGCTGGTCGCCGGCTTGCTGGCGTATTGCGGTGCGGCACTGGCGGCTGACCAGGTCGTGCATTACACCGCTGCCGACATGTTGCGCGAGGACGTCACCGCCTTCAGGCCCGTGGCAAACACCGTCGACGAAGCGGCATTGCCCGGCAACTGGCAAACCGTGCAGTTGCCCCATGTCATCGCAAAACCCGTCAAGCCGTTCAGGACCACCTCATGGTTTCGCATTCGCCTGGATGCGCTCCAGGGCCTGAATGAACCCACGCGCTTTTATCTGAAGCGCTGGCTGGCCGCCGGTAACCTGGCGGTGTACGCGGACGGAGTGCTGATTTACCGTTCGACAGGCAGCATGGTCTGGAATTTGTTCAACCACCCAGCGCTGCTGCTGCCGCTGACCCTCACGGCCGGCCAGCCCAAGCCCCTGACCCTGCTGATCCGGCTGGACAGCCTGGCCGAACCCGAGGCGGCGATCTCGTCTGCGAATGCCGGTCCCGAGGACGCCATGATTTCGATGGCTACCCGGCGCGAATGGCTGGCTTACCAGCTGCCCTTCATGTGCAGCGCCGCTTTTCTGGCCGTGGGCATTTTTTCGCTGGGTGTCTGGTTTTTCCGCCGGCGCACGCCGGATCTTTTGCTGTTCATCATTGCAGCCACCGCCTGCATCAGGCGCTGGCATTTTCATGTCGGCCTGGAAAAATTGCCGATACCGGACCCCTGGTTTATCTGGATATTGCTGATTGCGCTGGCCTGGCACAACGTGGCCCTGTATGGGTTCATGCAGGTCCTCTGCGGGCGGCGCCAGGTCTGGTTCTACCGCTTCCTGATCGCGTCTGCGGCCTTCTTCTCGGTGGCCGTGCTGCCTGCCAATCCGCTCGTTCCCGACATGTTGAACCTCAGGCCCTATGGACACCTGCTGCTGATCGGGCAAAGCACTTTGATCATGGTGTTCGCGGTCTATTTTGCATGGCGCAGCCGGTCCTTCGATTCCGGCCTGCTGACCGGCGTCTACATCCTGAGCTTCATGTGCGGCCTCTACGACTGGGCCCGCCTGAAATACGTGTTTGACGTGGAGAGCTACTACTTCACGCCCTACGCCTCCATGGCCTTGTTTGCGGCCTTTGTGGTCATCCTGTTCCGGCGCTACGTAGGCGCACTGGGTGAAGTCGAACATGTCAATGCGGGCCTGGAGCAGCGCCTGAGCGCGAGGGAGGCGGAACTCGCCGACAGTTACGAGCGCCTGCGCAAGGTCGAGCAGGAGCAGATGCTCAGCCATGAACGGCAGCGCATGATGCAGGACATGCACGACGGCCTGGGCTCCTCGCTGACCAGTGCCATCCGCTCCATGGAACATGGCGCCATGAGCGATGCCGAAGTGACGCAGCTCCTCAAGGACTGCATGGACGACCTCAAGCTTGCCATCGACTCCATGGAGCCCACCGAGGCCGACCTGTTGCTGTTGCTGGCCACGCTGCGGTTCCGGCTGGCGCCGCGGATCAAAAGCGCCGGCGTGTCGCTGGTGTGGGAGGTGCAGGAAGTGCCGGCTTTGGACTGGCTGGACCCGTCGGCCGCACTGCACATCCTGCGCATCGTGCAGGAGAGTGTGGCCAACATCCTGCGTCACACCCGCGCGACAGAAATCCGCGTGGGCACGGCAGCAGAGGGGTCAGGCGTACAGGTCAGCATTGAGGACAACGGGCAGGGCTTCGACGTGGACAAGGCGCTGGGTGAAGAAGCGGGTCGCGGCCTGCACAACCAGCAGCGCCGCGCGCTCGCCATTGGCGGCACGGTCGCCTGGAAGTCCGGTCCGGCGGGCACGCGTTTCACACTCTGGCTGCCGGTCAAGCGGCCTCCTGCCACGCCCGCGCAATCCATGAAGCAGCCTGGTGGAACCGTCTGAGCCTTCGCTGCCTGAACCCGGCGCCGCCGTTGACGGGGGTGGTCAGCGGATTCACGTTGCAATCGTTGAGGACGATCTTGGTTTTCGCAACGCACTGGCCCAGGCTTTGCTAGCGGCGCCGGACATGCGTCTGGCAGGAACCGCCGGCTCCCGTGCCGATGGCCTGGCTCTGCTGCAGGGACCGCCGGCCGATGTGCTGCTGGTGGACCTGGGCTTGCCCGATGGTTCGGGCATTGACGTGATCCGCGCAGCCACGCAGCAGTGGCCGGCCTGCGCGGTCATGGTCAGCACACACTTTGGCGATGAAACGCATGTCATCCGCTCGATTGAAGCGGGCGCGGCGGGTTACCTGCTCAAGGACAGTTCACAGGCCAAAATTGTCGACGAGATCCGCAGCCTGGCCAGAGGCGGCAGCCCGATCAGTCCCATCATCGCGCGACAGGTGCTGGCGCGCTTCAGGCCCGGCGTACCGATGGCCAGCACCAATGGCGATACACCGGGCAACATTCCGCCCACCCTGTCCGCCCGAGAAAAAGAGGTGCTGGACCTGATCACCAAAGGCTTCACTGCGCATGAAATTGCGCGGCTCATGGACCTGTCCCACTTCACCGTGCGCACGTTTGTGCGGCGCATCTACGCCAAGCTGAAGGTCAGCTCCAAGGCAGAGGCCATTTATGAAGCCAGAAGCCGGGGCCTGCTTGAAAGCTAGCATGGCGCTGGCCGTCTGGCTGGCGCTGGCCGCTGCTGCCGGCTGCGCCCCGGCGCCGCAGGGCGATGCCGCAATCCGCATCACACACGCCCAGTTGCTGCGCACGGCAAGCACCGGCTTCACGCCGGCGCCGCCCGTTGTGGATGCTGCCTCGCTGCCCCAGCGACCGTGGCAGGCGCTCACCCTGCCTCACATTTCACCGCGGGAAACGCCGGCCCCGGCGGCTGGCGGCACGCCTACCCTCACCGAGTGGTACCGGCTGGACCTCGCCGGCCTGGGCCCCTGGGCGCAGCCGGCTTTTCTCTACCTTCCGCGTTGGAAAAACGGCGGACAGATAGCGATCTACGCCGATGGCCGCCTGCTGTACCAGACCGAAGGCAGCCTGACGTCCAACGGCTATAACCGCCCGCTGCTGCTGCGCTTGAGCGATGGGGCCGGGGTCCGGTCACCGGTTGCCGTGCTGATTCGCCTGACGCGCCGGCCGGGCAACGGCAGCGCATTGTCCACGGTGTGGGTGGGCCCGGCGCAGGCGCTCGCCTGGCGGTACCAGACACGGCACTTCCTGCAGGTCGAGTTGCCCTTCATGGGCGCGGCCTCGTTCCTGGCGGTCGGTTTTTTCTCGCTGGCAATCTGGGTGCGGCGCCGGCACGAGTCGCTTTACCTGCTGTTTTTTGCCGCATCGGCCATGGCTTTTTTGCGCATGCTGCATTACTTCGTCGGGGGCAGTTACCTGCCCATGCCTGACGCCTGGTTTGACTGGCTCACCGTGGTGTCCCTGTTGTGGCTGGTGGTACTGGTCAATTATTTTCTCGAACGCCTGCACCAGCAGCCGCTGCGCTGGGTGACGCCGGCGCTGATAGTTGTTACCTTCCTTTGCAGTGTCCTGACGGTGCCGGGCGCACTCTCGCTGATTCCCGACTTGAACCGGATCACGCCAGCGTTGTACATGGCGCTGCTGCCTCTGGCCCTGCTGGTCTTTGCCGATGCACTGCGCCACGCCCTGCGTTCGCGTGAACGCGAAGTGGGCCTGATGGCGGCCTGGGTGCTGTTTACGGTGGCCAGCGCCGTGTACGACCTCGCGCTGCAGAACAACAAGGTCAGCCCGGAAGGCCTGTACACCAACCCCTACGCCATCATCGGCCTGTTCGTCATGTTCAGCTACATCATGTTCAGGCGTTACACGGGGGCGATCAGCGAGGTCGAAAGCGCCAATGCGCATCTGGCGCAACGCCTGCAGGCGCGGGAAACCGAGCTGCAGGCCAGCCACCAGCGCCTGCGCAAGGTCGAGCAGGAACAGATGCTCAGCCACGAGCGCCAGCGCCTGATGCAGGACATGCACGACGGCCTGGGTTCCTCGCTGACGAGCGCCATCCGTTCGGTCGAGCGCGGCGTCCTGAGCGACGCCGAAGTCACGCAGGTCCTCAAGGACTGCATGGACGACCTCAAGCTCGCCATCGACTCGATGGAGCCGGTCGAGGCCGACCTGCTGCTGCTGCTGGCCACCCTGCGCTTCCGGCTGGAACCCCGCCTGGAAGACGCCGGTGTCGCCCTGCGCTGGGAAGTGCAGGAATTGCCCGCGCTGGACTGGCTGGATCCGTCCGCCGCGCTGCACATCCTGCGCATCGTTCAGGAAAGTGTTGCCAACATCCTGCGCCACACCCGCGCGACGGAAATCACGGTCAGCACCACAGTTGAAGACGCAGGCGTTCAGGTCACCATCGCCGACAACGGCCAGGGCTTCGACGTGGACAAGGCACTGGGCGAGGTGGCCGGACGCGGCCTGCACAACCAGCAGCGCCGCGCCCTGGCCATCGGCGGCACGGTCGGCTGGACGTCCGGCCCGGCGGGGACACACTTCAAGCTATGGCTGCCACTGCGGCGAATGGCGTGGGGGGCGAACACGCCGCCGGACTCATGAGAGAAACGATCTAAAGCCCATAGCAGGCGGACACAAGCAGCTATTGAATTTGTCGCGACTTCGATATCACGCTGCGTCCCCGTCTCGCATGGGTTAGTAGGGTCTAACTCCCCACTCTCACCCCTAGCCCCTCCCTCGCCCGCTGGGCGATGGAGGGGGACTTCATTTGGCCGCGGGCGCTGCGCTCGCGTGCAAACATGACGGTCTGTTGGGATTCCCGTCCTTGAAGCGCTTCGCGCTTCAAGGACTCCGGATTTTTGTCCCCGCATTGTTCCCCACCCGTCGGGCTGGGCCGAGGAGCGCAGTCAAAAATGGATCAGGGCGAGCGATTGTCTGAGCCGAAGGCGAGTTCGAGCTCGACCCCATGTTTGGCGAGCACCGCAGGTTGCCTGGAGCGAAGCGAAGGGACCCGGACCATCGGGTCGCCTTTCTTTTCCTTAGGTTTCTTTGGCGAAGCAAAGAAAAGTAAGTCGCCCGCCGGGGCGAGTCCCGGCCAGCAGGCAAACCCCAACGCACGAGGAGGCAAAAGATGGATCCCGGATCAAGTCCGGGATCACAGACCGGTGCGAATTTGCTATGAATTCAATAGCTGTTCGCGCCCAATCGGTGTGGGCTGGAGCACGATTTGATCTGATTTTTGGCCTGAAAGCATCAAAATGCCAGGCAGCATTTAAAGAAACCGTTCCAGCAAGCGCCGCGACGCCCGATCCAGTGCCCCCATGTCCTTGACGCTGAAATGCACGCCATGGCCGGCGGCAATCAGCAGCGACTGGCGGCTGAGGCGGCGGATGTCTTCCTCGCCCTTGAGCACGAAGCTGGTGTCGCCCCGGTCCGTTTCCACTTCCCAGGTGCTGGGGGTACCGAAGCTGGACACGCTTTTGAGCCGCGTGATCTCGGGCACGAAGTCGCGCAGCGCCAGCTCTTCCTCCAGCAGGCTGCGCACGGCGGGCGGCAGGCCGTCCAGGCTGTCCAGCCAGACCAGCTCGTGGCCTTCGCTGCCGATGAGGGAAATGCCTTCGTCGGGCGCGGCAATCGGGAAGGCGCGCACCGGCACCACACCGACGTGCACCTGGCCGCTGCCATCGGTCAGCAGCAGCCGGCCCGAGGCCTGGCGTTCGAGCTGAAAGCCGGGATTTGAAGCCACAGGGAAAGTGCTCATGCGAAGTCCTTCAGACATTACCGGTGCGCTGGGCGATGTGCGCGGCCTGCGAGGTCGCCAGCGCGATGCGGCCTTCCTCGGCGCCGGCGTCGACTTCGCTGTCCACCTGGCGCGCCTGCGCCTCGTACAGCCGCCAGTAGGCGCCCTGCCGGGCCATCAGTTCGTCGTGCGGGCCGACTTCCACCACCTGGCCGCGGTCCATCACCACCAGGCGGTCGGCCTTGCGCAAAGTGGACAGGCGGTGCGCAATGGCAATGGTGGTGCGGCCTTGTACCAGGTTGTCCAGTGCCTTCTGGATCTCTTTTTCGGTCTCGGTGTCTACCGACGAGGTGGCCTCGTCGAGGATCAGGATGCGCGGGTCGATCAGCAGGGCGCGTGCGATCGAGATGCGCTGGCGTTCGCCGCCCGACAGGCCCTGTCCCCGCTCGCCGACCAGCGAGTCATACCCCTGCGGCAGGCGCAGGATGAATTCGTGCGCATGCGCAGCGCGGGCGGCAGCCACAATCTCCGCGCGGCTGGCGCCGGGCTTGCCGTAGGCGATGTTTTCGGCGATGGTGCCGAAAAACAGGAAAGGCTCCTGCAGCACCAGGCCGATGTTGCGGCGGTAGTCCGCCACGGCGAAGCGCCGGATGTCGGTGCCGTCCACGCTGATGCTGCCGTCGGTCACGTCATAAAAGCGGCAAATCAGGTTGACCAGGGTGCTTTTGCCCGAACCGCTGTGGCCGACCAGGCCGATCATTTCTCCGGGGCGGATGGACAGGTCCAGGCCGCGTATCACCGCGCGGTTGCCGTAGCGAAAGCCCAGGCCGGTCATCTCGATGCGGCCCTCCATCGGGCCCATGGCCACCGGGTTGGCAGGCTCGGGAACGTTGGAGGCGTGGTCCAGGATGTCGAAAATCCGCTTGGCGCCGGCCGCGGCCTTCTGGGTGATCGAGACAATCCGGCTCATGGAGTCCAGCCGGGTATAAAACCGGCCGATGTAGGCGACAAACGCGGTCAGCACCCCCACCGTGATCTGCTGGCGCGAGACCAGCCAGATGCCGAAAGCCCAGACCACCAGCAGGCCGATCTCGGTCAGCAGCGACACCGTGGGCGTGAACAGGGACCAGACCTTGTTGAGCTTGTCGTTGACCAGCAGGTTGTGCCGGTTGGCATCGCGAAAACGCTGGGCTTCGCGCTTTTCCTGGGCAAAGGCCTTGACGACGCGGATGCCGGGAATGGTGTCGGCCAGCACATTGGTCACCTCGGACCAGACCCGGTCGATTTTTTCAAAGCCGGTGCGCAGGCGCTCGCGCACCGCGTGGATCATCCAGGCGATGAAGGGCAGCGGCAACAGGGTCACCAGCGCCAGCCAGGGATTGATGGAAAACAGGATGACCGCGGTCATCAGGATCATCAGCACGTCGGTCGCAAAGTCCAGCGCGTGCAGGGACAGAAACACATTGATGCGGTCGGTTTCCGAGCCGATGCGCGCCATCAGGTCGCCGGTGCGCTTGCCGCCGAAGTAGTCCAGCGACAACTCCAGCAGATGGTCAAAGGTCGCGGTGCGCAGGTCGGCGCCTATGCGCTCGGACACCAGCGCGAGCAAATAGGTGCGTGCCCAGTTCAGCGCCCAGCCCAGCAAGGCGGCTGCCAGCAGGGCGCCCAGGATGGTGAGCACCTTGCCGGACTCGATCTGCTGCCCGTTCTGGAAAGGAATCAGGATGTCGTCGATCAGCGGGATCGTCAGGTAGGGCGGCACCAGGGTCGCAGCGGTGGACGCCAGCGTCAGCAAAAATCCCGCTGCCAGTTGCCCCTGGTAGGGCCGGGCAAAGCGCCAGAGCCGCAGCAGGACCCAGGTGGAGGGCGGGGTATGCAGCTCACGGGCGCAGGTCGGGCATTCCTCGCTGTCCGGCGGCAGCACCGTGTCGCACAGCGGGCACAGGGCCGTTTCATCGCCGGTGCCGACGCCGGCCTCGGGAGCCTGTGGCGCAGTCTGCTGCGCAAACAGGCGCATCAGCCGCAAGGCCTGCACGTTGGCAGCCAGGGTGAAACGCCAGCTCGCCAGGCGCCGGCTGCCCTCATGGAGCTCCAGCGTGCCGACGCCCGCATGGTCGAAATGGCGCAGGAACAGGGCTGAAACGCCGCCGGGCAAGGCTTTCTGGGTCAAAACCCAGCTCTCCCAATGCCCGGTTTCCGGGTCCTGGGCCATCAGGCGCCGGTCGGTCAGTGCCAGCAAACCCCGGGAAAACCGAAGTTGCGGGTTCAAGTCAACCAGCACCGTACATAAGACGTTCTCATGGGCTGCGAGTTGCGAGCGCAGTTCTGTGCGCACGAGGCCAGCCTCGCTGGAGGCATCAACCGGATGAGAATTTTGCATTGTGATCGTGGAAGCCGTAAAAACAGGACCCCTGAGGACTTTCAGGGCCTGCACGGCGATTTTCGCCCAAGCCGGGACGCCTGCTGATGTCTTATTCAGCCCCCTGGGCGGAAATTCCGCCTTTATTAACCAGAAACGCCCCTTCGGGGGCGCTGCCCAAAAAGAACGCCGTCCCGGCCCGGCCGGTTGACCAGAAGCATAAAAACATGAGTAAAAAGGACGACATCAAGCTTCTGCGCATCAATTACCTGCGCGGCCCCAACATCTGGACGTACCGGCCCGTGCTGGAAACCTGGCTGGACCTGGGCGCCCTGGAAGACTTTCCCTCCAACCTGATTCCGGGTTTCAGCGACCGGCTGGTCGCCCTGCTTCCGGCCCTGGTCGAGCACCATTGCGGCGTCGGCGAACGCGGCGGTTTCATCCAGCGGCTGGTCGAAGGCACCTGGGCCGGGCATGTTCTGGAACATGTGGTGATCGAGTTGCTGAACCTGGCCGGCATGCCCACCGGTTTCGGCCAGACCCGCAGCACTTCGCAGCACGGGGTGTACCGGATGGTGTTTCGGGCGCGCGACGAGCAGGTCGCCCGCAGCGCGCTGGCCGAAGGCCACCGGCTACTGATGGCCGCCATCAACAACGGCGCGCACCATGAACCCTATGGCGAGGCCGAGTTGCAGGCGGCCGTCGGCCGCGTCCGCGCCAAGGTCGACGAGTGTTATCTCGGCCCCAGCACGGCGTCCATCGTCGCCGCAGCCAGCGACCGTCGCATCCCGCATATCCGCCTGAACAACGGCAACCTCGTGCAGCTCGGTTACGGCGCCAGCCAGCGCCGCATCTGGACCGCCGAGAGTGAATTCACCGGCGCCATCGCCGAGGGCATTGCCGGCGACAAGGACCTCACCAAAACCCTGCTCGCCTCCTGCGGCGTGCCGGTGCCCGAAGGCCAGATCGTCGACAGCGCCGAAGCGGCCTGGGAGGCTGCGCAGGACATCGGCCTGCCGGTGGTGGTCAAGCCCTCCGACGGCAACCACGGCCGGGGCGTGTCCATCGATCTGAACACCCGCGAAGAAATTGAAGCCGCGTTCCACGTCGCCGCGCCCCAAGGCAGCGACGTGATGGTTGAGCGCTATGTCCGCGGGCATGAGCACCGGTTGCTGGTCGTGGGCGGGCGGGTCGTGGCGGCAGCGCGCGGCCAGACCTCGACGGTGCGCGGCGACGGGCGTTCCAGCGTGGCCGAGCTGATCGAGAGCCAGCTCAACAGCGATCCGCGGCGCGGCTACGAAGAAGACTTCCCGCTGAGCCTGATCAAGCTCGACGAGGAAGAAGCCATCGTGCTTGAACTGCAGCGGCAGGGCCTGCGACCCGATGACGTCCCGTCGTCCGGCCGCGAGGTGCTGATCCAGCGCAACGGCAATGTGTCGATCGACTGCACCGACGAGGTCCATCCCGAGGTGGATTACATCGTTTCGCTCGCGGCCCGCGTGGTCGGCCTGGACATCGCCGGCATCGACCTGGTGGCGCAGGACATCTCCAAACCCCTGCACGCGCAGGGCGGCGCCATCGTGGAAGTCAACGCCGGCCCCGGCCTGCTGATGCACCTCAAACCCGCGGAGGGCGCGCCGCGACCGGTCGGCCGCGCGATTTGCGACCATTTGTTCCCGGAAGCGCCGGAAGGTTCGCACAGCGGCCGCGTCCCGGTGGTGGGGGTGGCCGGCTCCTCCGGCACCCACCACATCGCCCGCCTGATTGCCTGGTTGCTGCAACTGTCGGGCCGGCACACCGGCCTGGCTTGCCGCGACGGCCTCTTCGTGGACGGCCGCTGCCTGGACAAAACCGACGGCACCTGCTGGGACGCCGGCCAGCGCCTGCTGGTCAACCGGGCGGTCGAAGCGGCCGTCTTCGAAAACAGCGCCGACACCATCCTTCGTACGGGCCTGGCCTATGACCGCTGCCAGGTCGGCGTGGTCACCGACCTGGGCGGCTCCGAAGCACTGGCCGAGTTCGACATTTTTGACGAAGAACCGATGTTCAAGGTCATGCGCTCGCAAGTGGATGTGGTGCTGCCCGACGGCGTGGCTGTGCTCAATGCCGCCCACCCCGCCATCGTCAGCATGGCCGGCCTGTGCGACGGCGAGGTGATTTTCTACGCCCTGGATCCTGGCTTGCCCGCGATCAGCGAACATCTGGACAAAGGCTGCCGCGCGGTCTTCCTGCGCCAGGGCCAGGTGGTGCTGGCCACCGGCGCCAGCGAGGTCTTTTTGCCCGGTCTCGACAAGCTCGCGATCTGGCAGGACCGTCACGTTCCCACCGCCGAAGACAGCCTGCTCGCCGCCATCGGCGCGGCCTGGGCGCTCGGCATTCCGCTCAACCTGATTGGCGCGGGCATTGAAGCCTTCGAATCCAGCGCCCAGCCCGAAAAGAATCCCCGATGAAAGTCTCGCGCACGCGCGCCCTGCGGGGCCCCAACCTCTGGAGCCGCCACACGGCGCTCGAAGTCATTGTTGCCTGCACCGAGGCCGAATGCGCCATCGACAACCTGCCCGGTTTCGAGCCGCGCGTGCGTTCGCTGTTCCCGGCCATCGGCGCACTGCGTCCCGGCGGTTATGTGGGCCCGGTGTCGCTGGCGCATGTGCTGGAATCGGCGGCGCTGGCCCTGCAGGCCAATGCTGGCTGCACCGTCACCTTCAGCCACACCTCGGCCACACTGGAGCCGGGGGTCTACCAGACCGTGGTCGAGTACAGCGAAGAGGCGGTCGGCCGCCTCGCGCTGGAGCTGGCCGAGTCGCTGGTGCATGCCGCCCTCAATGAAACCGGCTTCGACGTGGATGCAGCCATCGCCCGCCTGCGTGATCTCGACGAGGACGAACGCATCGGCCCGAGCACCGGCGCCATCGTGGATGCCGCGGTGGCACGCGGCATCCCCTACCGGCGGCTGACGCGCGGCAGCCTGGTGCAGTTCGGCTGGGGTTCACGGCAGCGCCGCATCCAGGCTGCCGAGCTGGACAGCACCAGCGCCGTCTCGGAGTCGATCGCCCAGGACAAGGACCTGACCAAAAAATTGCTGCTGGCCGCCGGCGTGCCGGTGCCCACAGGCCGGCCCGTCACGGACACCGACGACGCCTGGGCCGCGGCCCTGCAGGTCGGCCTGCCGGTCGTCGTCAAGCCGCTGGACGGCAACCAGGGCAAAGGGGTCACGGTCAACATCGTCACGCGGGAGCACCTGGACATCGCCTTTCACGCGGCCGCCGAATACGGCGCCGTGCTGGTCGAAAAATTCCTGCCGGGCAACGATTTCCGCCTGCTGGTGGTCGGCAACAAGCTGGTGGCCGCCTCGCGCCGCGAGCCGCCGCAGGTGCTGGGCGACGGCCTGCACACCGTGCGCGAGCTGGTCGACATCGTCAACCAGGACCCGCGGCGCGGCGAAGGCCATGCCACCTCGCTGACCAAGATTCGTTTTGACGAGATCGCCGTGGCGCGCCTCGCCGTGCAGGACCTCACGCCCGAATCCATCCCGGCGCGCGGCCGACGTGTCATCCTGCGCAACAACGCCAACCTGAGCACCGGCGGCACCGCCACCGATGTCACCAGCGACGTGCACCCCGAGGTTGCCGCGCGCGCGGTGGCTGCGGCACAAATGATCGGCCTGCATATTTGCGGCGTGGACGTGGTCTGCGAAAGCGTGCTCAAGCCGCTGGAAGCGCAAAACGGGGGCGTGGTCGAGGTCAACGCCGCGCCTGGCCTGCGCATGCACCTGTCGCCCTCTTACGGCAAAGGCCGCTCCGTCGGCGGCGCCATGATCAACGAGCTGTTCGCGCCTGGCGACGACGGCCGCGTGCCCGTGGTGGCGGTGACCGGCACCAACGGCAAAACCACCGTCACCCGCCTGATCTCGCACCTGCTGACCGCCAACGGCCTGCGCTGCGGCATGACCAACACCGACGGCGTTTATGTCAATGGCCGGCAAACCGACAGCGGCGACTGCAGCGGGCCCAAAAGCGCGCGCAATGTGCTGATGCACCCCGACGTGGACGCTGCGGTGTTTGAGGTTGCCCGTGGCGGCGTCCTGCGCGAAGGTCTGGGCTTTGACCGCTGCCAGGTCGCCGTGGTGACCAACGTCGGCAGCGGCGACCACCTGGGCCTGAATTACATCACCACGGTGGAAGACCTGGCCGTGCTCAAGCGCGTGATCGTGCAGAACGTCGCGCCCACCGGTTATGCGGTTCTCAACGCCGCCGACCCGATTGTTGCGGCCATGGCGCCCACCTGCCCGGGCAATGTGATCTTCTTTGCCGCCGACCGGCACCACCCGCTGATGGCCACGCATCGCGCGCAGGGAAAGCGCACCGTCTACCTGGACGGCAATGCGCTGGTGGCTGCCGAAGGCGCCTGGCGTGAACGGGTGTCACTGCAGAACATTCCGCTGACACGCGGCGGCAGCATCGGCTTCCAGATCGAAAACGTGATGGCCGCCCTGGCCGCGGCTTGGGCCGTTGGCGTGAAATGGGACACGCTCAAGAGCGGCCTGGCCAGTTTCGTCAACGACGCGCACAACGCGCCCGGCCGCTTCAACGTGATGGATTACCAGGGTGCCACCGTGATCGCCGATTACGGCCACAACCCCGACGCCATGCGCGCCCTGGTGGCCGCGGTGGACGCCATGCCGGCCACCCAGGGACAACGCCGCAGCGTCGTGATCTCCGGCGCCGGCGATCGCCGCGACAGCGACATCCGCGACCAGACCATCATCCTCGGCAAGGCCTTTGACGACGTTCTGCTGTACCAGGACGCAGCCCAGCGCGGCCGGGCAGACGGCGAGGTCATGGCGCTGCTGCGCGAAGGCCTGGCAGGCGCCAGCCGCACCACCCGCATCGACGAAATCCGCGGCGAGTTCGTGGCCATCGACACCGCCCTGGAACGCCTGCAACCCGGCGACCTGTGCCTGATCCTGGTTGACCAGGTGCAGGAGGCGCTGACGCATCTGGCCGAACGGGTAAAAGAAGCGCGCGACGTCAAGCAGGTCGCTTTGGCCTGACAACCAGGACCGGCT
>Ga0307516_10004623_pt1 | contig 16887 bp, 15 predicted proteins | sample 19_EM_MG_FD_203310 | JGI IMG/M metagenome (GOLD analysis project Ga0307516, IMG submission 203310) | Populus trichocarpa ectomycorrhiza microbial communities from riparian zone in the Pacific Northwest, United States - 19_EM | ecosystem: Host-associated > Plants > Roots > Unclassified | place...
ATCTCCAGACTAGCTACTGCGCCCTTCCTTTATACCTTTCCTTTCCTCTGTGGAATCACAGCTTGCCCGCAAGACTGACACAGTTCCTCCCTAGCTCATCATGACTCAATCGCTGCGCCCAAGGAAAACACATGATCGTACTTGGCCGCCACGCGGCCAACACTCTACTCGCGGCACCAGGAGAAAGGACGCGCAAGCAGTAACAGTAAAGGAAAGGAAGACTGACGTACAACTTAATCAAGGGAAAACAATACTCGTAACGAATATGGGAGAAGGATGCGCAAGCTCAATCAATGGGAGACAACAAACGTAGCGGATAGGAGAAAGGACGCGCAAGTAACATAACGGAGATGAAGGAGAGAGGTCTAGACCGGCCAGCGGTCGGGGATATCGCTACCGGAGCGATATGGTGGAGATCGGTCGAGGCGCCTAAGCGCGGAGGATGACCACGGCTGCGGCAGCGGAAACGAGGATGAGCCACAGGGCGACAAGGGTGAGTGGTACCGGCGCCGGTGCCAAGGAGCCTGTCGCGCCAGGTTCATGACACCATGCTAGCGGCCATGCTAGCCACTCTAGGCGTGGCGTCCACGACGCCCGGAATCCTGCTCCTACAACCACTTCCCTCTCAATAAAACAAGCGCCGCCCCTAAACAAAAAAAAACAAAAAAATCAACAACAACAAAAACAAAAAAAAAACAACGACAAACCCAGCTTATAACAATAACCCCGAACGTAACAAAGTGCACTCCAACGCAAACGAAAACAGCAAAATATACCTGGCCCAGCACACATCGCCTACACCTCCTGTCACTCCTGTTCCATCCACCGGTAGACTCGTAGGCCATTCGCAGTGTGGTATTTACCCAGCAGCTCGTTGCTGCTGCCTCTTAGGTTAGCCAGCGGTTCCCACGTAGGGTCAGCGTAGCCGACCCATTTGACCAGATATTCCAGATCTCGAACCATGGTACCTCTGTGCTCGCAGATCGACTCAACCTCGTACTCGACGGTAGCGGTGGAGCGTAGTGGTGGTGGGGGTGGGTGTTCACGGGTTTTGTCAACCTTCGACAGTTTGAGGCGTGCAACGTTGAAGACCGGGTGTAAGCGCCAGTGCGCTGGGATGTCGAGAACAAACGCATTCTCACCGGCAGACTTCAGGATCGTAAATGGACCGGCGTATGGATGTTGAAACTTTCGCGAGTTGACATGGTCGTTGGGAGTGGAATTGACGTTGGCGTAGCCAACTGGCAGCAAACAGGTGTCCAGGAATACCGAATCGCCTACTCGAAACGGGTGCGGCTGGCGATGGTGGTTCGCTTCCAACACCATTGTCAGCTGGATTTCTTCCATTCACTCTCGAAGCATTCGTAGGATCTTGATGAGGCATTCTGCGTATTCCGTTTCCGGTCTCGATATCGGCGTCCGTGGTCCTGGTGCTAACAGATCTAGTGGAAGTCTCGGAATGTATCCAATATCTGCTTCGAACGGCGACATGCCTATAGCCTTATGCTTTGCCGCATTGTAGGTAAACTCCGCCAGCAGTAACAAACGGCTCCACTGCTCGTGGGATTTGAGTTGTGCTATATATACCTTCAAAAACGTTTCCAGAGTGGCATTCACCTTTTCCGCCTGGCCATCCGATTGCAGATGGTATGCCGTAGATATCCGAAGCCTGATTCCGAGTTGTGAACACAACGATTGCCAGAAGCCGGAGGTAAACTGGGTATCCCGGTCGGACACAATCGATACAGGCAGCCCCCGCGACCGTACATAACCGTCGATGAACGCTGTTGCAAACTTCTCTGCGGTGAGATCGGCTTCTTTCACAGGAATCCACCGTGCTCGCTTTGTTAGGGGATCGATAATTGTTGCTACTGCATCGTGGCCAGCTTCCGATGTTGGCAACTTGTTGACAAAATCGATATTTACTCGTTCGGCCCGTTCGAGTGGAATCGGTAGCGGCTGTAGAAGTCCATACGGCCTGGCATTCTTGTGTTTGATTCGGTGGCATATGTCACATCCGGCAATCCATTCTGCGATTGAATCTGTCAACTTTGGCCAGTAGTACCGTGAACCGACCACTGCTGCTGTTTTTGCGATACCGCTATGTCCGCCGCCCAGAATAGCATCGTGTGCTTCCTGAACCACGTCTGCTCTCATGGACTTCGGAATACACAGCTTTCCGCCTGACGGCTTATGGAACAGTAGGCCTTCTTCGAGTGTGTACGACTTTGCTCGTTCCTGAATACGACGAGTTTGTTTCGAGCCTGTCTTTTTGTTCTCCTTTTCGTCGGTATTGCTCAGATATTGTAGAACGGGGCCAAAAATCGCGTCTTCTGTGTAGCCATTTCGCACATCGTTTAGCCACTCGGTTGAGGCTGATACACACATCTCGACGATGTTGAGGTGCTGCGGATCGGCTTTTGGCTGCTCGACTTCTGACTGCCCTCCCTGAGTGTAGGCAATCCGGCTGAGCGCGTCTGCCACCATGTTCGCCGCTCCAGGAAAGTACTTTACCTCCTAATCGTGCTGTTGGAGCCTGTCAAGGTGACACCACTGACGGCTTGTCAGCTTATTCTGCACCAGAATATGTTGCAACGACACGTGATCCATATAAATGGTAGTGCGTTTTCGACCGTGGACATAGCAGGCCCAATGTTCCAAGTTTGCGCTGATCACAAGAAGTTCACGGTCATATGCTGGATATCTCAACTCAACTGCGTGAAGCTTCCTTGAGAAATATCCCAGTGGCCGCTCTACCAATCTTCCTTCAAACAGCTGTTTTTGAGCCAAAACACCTCCAATAGCCGTGTCCGAGGCATCGGTTCGTAGGATGAAATCGCCTTCCGGATCCAGTGTTGCCAGGACCGGTGCAGATATCAGTGCCTGCTTGAGGTCTCCGAACTGCTCCCCGTGTCGACTGGTCCATATGTAGTCATTCCTGGGCTTTACGGCGAGGTCATATAGCAAATGGGCCCGGTGAGCGAATTTCGGAACAAATTTCCTATAGTAACCCACTAAACCGAGGAAACTGCGAAGTTCCGTAGGCATCCTGCGCGTTGGCCAATCCAGTACTGCTCTGACCTTCTTCTCCTCGGTGTGAATACTGTGTTTATTCACTCTGAAACCGACGAACGATGTTTCCAGAGTACCAAACACACATTTGGCCTCACTCAGACGCAAATGTGCGTTCCGTAATGCTTGCAGCACACCTTCCACATGTGCCTTATGTTCTGCTAGCATTCCTGAAAAGATGAGCACGCCGTCGAGGTATACGATTGCGTTTCGGCAGTGTGGATGTAATATCTTGTGCATCATACACATGAAAGCGGCTGGTGCGTTTGCAAGTCCAAATGGAATAACCTTATACTCGTAGAATCCGTCCGGCGCTATGAATGCGGTCTTGTGGCAGTCGTCTGAATGCACCCATACCTGGTGGTATCCACTAGCCAAGTCCAGTTTGGTGAAAACCCGTGCTCCGTGAAGCTTATCCAGCAAATCCTCAATGTACGGCAAAGGGTACCGGTCTTTAGCTGTTATTGCGTTCAATCCACGGTAATCGACACACATTCGGAGTGTGGCATCTGGCTTTTTCACAAAGATTATCGGTGCTGCATAACGTGAATGTGAGTCCGTCACCCACCTGTTTGCAAGCAACTTCTTAATCTGTACCTCGAATTCCTTCCTCTCGGACTGTGTCATTCGGTATGGCTGGCGGTGTGGAATTTTTGCTGTCGGATCGGTATGGATACGGAAATCATGTTCTCCTGGGGGTGGAACGCCACGCGGTAGCTGAAAGAGATCATCAAAGTCCCGACGGATTTGGACTCTCCACTTCCCCAGATCCGCCAAAACGGATTCATCCTCACCGAATTCCTTGCCCACCCATCGTTCACGGATGTCGATCACAAATATCCTGTCGCCACTGGATTTTGTCATTGCCCGTCGTGTTTCATTTGCGGAAATCATCTTGATGAATGCCGCTTGAGCTACCACTTCGCAGTGGTTGTGAACTTCGCGGTAGTGGCCCTGGTGAGGTCGAAGTCCTTTTAAGGAAAGCCTGGGAACGAATGCCAGTCGTCCATCCGTTAGCAATGACCAATCAGCATCCAACAGGTGTAAAACGTTGTCTGAATCCACCAGATGGCGTGTCTTCGAGTGCCAATTTTTTCCAATAATAATGTCGTAGGCGTCCTTAAGATCAAACACAGTGTACCAACCGGTAACATCTGCGTAATTCCCAGTGATGCCGCGTATCCGTCCATTAAGCCAAACTTGGTACCTATCTTCGGGGGGATGTTTGGTTCCGGCTGTGATAATTGACATGCGTCCAGCATGTCGAAAGGGTAAACCAAGCTGTTTTGCGAATGCGGTATCGATATAACAGTGTGACGCACTAGGGTCCATTAGGGTGTAGGCTGAGCGAGTTTTGGAATGAGAGGTTTGGACTTTAGCGTAAAAACGTAACAAATCACTTTTATCAATAATGTCTTTCCGTATAACATTAAGGTTTGTTAAATAAAGTCTTGCTCCCTCCCGTTCCCTAGTTGGAGGATGCTCTGTCACTTCTCTCTTGTCTGGCCAACCTCCTTTGATGTATGCACCAGACTTTGCCTCCGGATTGTCAACATTATCAAGATGCTTGACTGGGATTCGCCAATTGGGTTGGCTGGTGCAGTACTGTGACTGCTGCGTGGGTGGTGGATGTTGGGTCGGTTGATACTTCTGGGGTCCGTCGCGCCCTCCATGGCGTCCTTCTTGAGGCTTGAATCGTGATTGTATCTTTCCATCGACAATTGTATTTACTTCGTTATTTTCGGTTGGGTTCATGACTAGGACCTCACTTCCGGATGGCATCGGCTGAAATGGGAGAGTGCGCGCGGTGACGATATCCATCATACCAGATAGTGTCATCTGGCTGCCATTGCCGAGGATGTCCATGAGGCGTGCCTGCTGGGATATATCGTTTTGCATTGCTTCCGGCAGCTTGATCAGGTATTCCTCCCAGAGTGGGTTTTCCCTGGTAATGGTGAGCGACCTGCCCAGAATGGTGATCAGTTCCAACGCTCTCTGGTTGAATGACAAAACCAGCTGGTGGCTGAACTTCAACGCATACCATTCGCGGCGGATTACTGAGATAGCCCGTTCCGGAACGTACTGGCGCTTGAAGAGGACCTTCATAGCATCCCATGTGATATTGTAATTGTACTCCTCCGGAGGAATAGTGTCCACACCCTGTTTCTTCATGCTGTTCTCGAACCAGTGGAACACCTTGGCTGTGAGAAAACGCCAGAAGGTGTCGATCTTCTGGTTGTCTTCGGATGCCCCTTCACCGACTGCTCCACCCTGTCGAACGAAGTGCTGAACGTCTTCAAGATATTGAGCGACAACCTCCATGTCCTGGGAACCATCAAATCTCTTTGGCTCATGCAGTTTAATTTTTTGAACGATCAGGTTTTGGCTCAAGGTCCCAGCGTGTAGTTTTGTGGCTTGTTCGCTGATGACCAAGAGGTGATCGCAGCGCCGCTTCCAGACTGCCATCTCTACAGTGGCTTCCCGGTGACTCTCGTACCACTGAGCATAGGCATTCAGGACCGCTTCAGCTGAAACAGCTATAACTACCGAGTTTTCGTCGCGTGAGAGGTTCGCCTCACCAATTCACTCGAGTAGCTCGTCTGGCCCCAGCCAGAATTTCGGGGTGTTTGACATTGCTCGCTGTTTCGGCATGCCCTGTTTTGCTCGCCACGCTTTTGGAAATGCTCGCCACGCTTGGGAAATGTCCGCCGCACTGTGGAAATGCTCGCCGTGCTTTGGAACTGCCCGCCGCGCTTTGGAAATGCTCGCCGCGCTTGGGAAATGCTCGCCGTGCTTTGGAAATGCTCGCCGCGCTTGGGAAATGTCCACCACGCTTTGGAAATACTCACCACGCTTGGGAAATACCCGCCGCGCTTTGGAAATGCTCGCCGTGCTTTGGAAATGCTCGCCGCGCTTTGGAAATGCTCGCCGCGCTTGGGAAATGTCCACCACGCTTTGGAAATGCTCGCCGCGCTTTGGAAATGCTCAGCGCTTCTGCCCGATGAACGGGTTATATAGGCAGTAGCTCAGCCCAGTGAACAGGTAGTTGAGACTGCTGGATGGCGTGTGTGTACAGCGTGTGTGTACGGCGTGTGAATACAGCATGTGAATACGGCGTGCGTGTACGGCGTGTGAATACGGCGTTCGATTTCTTCCCGAATCCGCTCGATTCGCTCAAATTCTTCTCGAATCCATCCGATGAACGCGTTGTATAGGCAGTATCTGAGCCCGGTGAATGGGTAGTTGAGACTGCTGGACGGCGTGTGTGTACGGCATGTGTGCACGGCATGTGAATACGACGTGTGAGTATCTTTTTCTTGAAGGTCAGCGCACTGTATCTGACTGGAAACAGCTTGGTGAGATGTAAGGTATGGGCCCGGAAATGCCGGCCCCCGCGCTTACCGCTCGCCGCGCCCTCCCGCAGCTACTTTTCATGCGAGAGTCCGTTCGCTGGGCCGTTCCGTGTCTCGTCGCTCGGTTTCCTCGTTTTCCCGATTTTCTTGTTGTCCTCTTGGGATCTTGATGTTTCTGCGCCCTCCTTCTGCTCGTCGCTGGTCATGCGGGGCAGGGAAATAAAGAATGCTCGCCGCTGGTCGTGCGGGGCAGAGAAAATAAAGTGTTGCTACCAGTTGAGGGGTAGCAAGAAACATATCCATTCTAAAGAGGGGAGCACCGGACACTTATACAAGTGTCCGTGTGCTAGCGCTAGTGTGTGACTGTCTATCTACAGAAGCCCTTAGGGCAGCCATCTGCTAAGTCCCACAAACTCTAGAAGCCATGCTTGCGGCCATGCTAGCCACTCTAGGCGTGGCGTCCACGACGCCCAGAATCCTGCTCCTACAAGAAGGCTCCCAAAATAAAGGTCGGAGATCGTGTGATGCTCAGCAGCAAGAACCTAAGGACCCAGCGTCCGTCTAAGAAACTCGATCACAAGATACAAGGTCCATTCGAGATCGAAAAGGTTGTGTCTCCGAACGCGGTAATGCTTAAGCTGCCAAGACGGTGGAGACTTCACAACATATTTCATGTCTCGTTGCTGGAACCATATCGTATTTCGAGCAAGGCAAGCTGTGCTCCACCTGACCCTGAGAGGGTTAGGAATGAGGCTGATGAGATGGATGTTGATGTCGAGAAAGGTCAATGGGAGATTGACGAGATCATGTGTTACACCCTAAGTGTAACAAGGGAGGAATAGGTTATGTGTTCTCGGGAAAGACATAGTCACGCTGGAACTCGGCAGGCTCCGCAAAACAGTTTGGCAGACGCCGGCAGCCAAAAGGTAACCTCGGCCGCGGAAAAACAGGCACTGTGCCGACCCCGCCGGGTAAGACCAAGTAGACTGCCGACTTCTGTAGCCGCTGCATCCGGAGCTGACGACGACGGTGCATGCAAGTCACACGCCATAAGCGGGGCTCATGATGTCAAAGCGGGGCTAAGAGAGTCTAGATGGGAGTCTTGGTGCGGGGTCAGAGATCTCTCGCACGAGAAGACTGATCCCGTCTGCCGAGCAAAAGTGAGGTGGCCAGTAACGAAGAAGGAATCGAGAACGTATTCTCGTATTCCGAAGGATCTACACTGCGCGGACGCCGATCGCTCGCCCCACCTTGACATCATTACCAATCAGGACCAATTAGCTCTCAAAGTCTTATCGGGCTCCGGCCGAGAAGGCGAAGCAAGAGGCATTCCATGAGATTCCACTGAGGAGGCGACGAGCGGACACCTCGAAGGAAGGAGATATCCTGAGGAACCATATGATCGCAAAGCCGATGATATAAACGAGCGCCCCGGCGCCCGGGCCGGCGACAATCAGCGAAACATCTCCAGACCGAACACAACCAAAACAACGAACCTAAGATTATTCCCATGTGAACCCCTCTAGTTACCCAGAGCCCCTATACGAGACCTGACTTCACCCGCCTCTGCCTACACCGCCGTTGTACCCTGCAACCCCGGTGTCACACTATAATCTTGGTTCAGAAGTCACCCCTTGTACAACAGAATGTCGGGACAAAACCCCACCCCCGCTCCCCGAGCGGCCTCATCCAATGTCGACATGCTCCGGCTCGAATACCCTAGCACGGCTGTGGAAATCTATGCGGACTGCGGACCCTCCCAACCATCGGTGGAAATCCGTCACCCAGCCGCATGGGTCCGGCTGCTAGTTACGCAGCAGCGACAGGCCCAGTGGGACCTCGAGCAACTATACACGGCATGCAGAATGGCGTTCGACCGAGGTGACCGACGGATCCAACAGATCGAACAGAACTACACCCTCTTGGCCGGAGCCCTGGAGCATGTGTACAACGCTGCCCAGAACGACACAGTGGTCGCCTCAGAATGGATGCAAACAGAGCTCATTCGAGCCGCTGGAGCCGCCCAAAAATTCACTAGCGACGTATGGGCAGCCATCATCCAAAGGGACCAGGAAAAAGCCAACGAAGACCTCAACCATGACACTCGGGTCCTCCACCTGAAGGACGCGATACAGTTCCTCCAGGTCGCCAGCCAGCAAAGGCTGGAAGAACAAGCCTTGTGGAACGCTAACTGCGAAAAATGGGCGCAGGACCAGCAGGATGCTACAGCCAAGCTAGCGGCTCAGCAGCAAACGCTACAGGCCCATGTGAGTGCCCTCGTAAGATCGGCTGCTAACGCCCAAAAAGCCCAACCCACCTACCTTCAGTCTGCGGTCCCACCACCGGTCCCGCGAGCGACAGGCTCCATCATCAGCCTCCCTGGAGCCACCCCGCTCTTACCGCTACCGGCGGCCACAGGACGGCAGGGACCACCTCCTCCTCGACCACCGAGACGGCGGCCCCGGCCGATCTCCCGGTCACCTGCGCCCTCGCCATCGCTGCCCCCTTCCCCGATAGGCCCGCCGCTACCGCCCTCTTCTGGCCGAGGCTATTCACCCTTGCCACAAGATCGGCGGACACCGGGATTGGGGACCGCACGGCTATACCAGTTCATGCTGGAAGAACTGCGGGACATCGTCACCCACACAGTACAAGCTACGCAAGGCGTCCTGCAACCGGCCCCCAATGCCAACGTCGCCAAGTTGAAGCTTAAGGACCCCAAACCATTCGACGGAAAACCCACCACACCTTTCACCTCGTGGTGGGAATCGGTCGTGGAATTCATCAGCTTCTACCCAGACTCGACCGACGCCCAGCGAATAGCGTGGATCAGAACTCTCCTCTCAGGAACGGCGCTTGACTGGCACCAACACCGACGGCGCACCATGGGCGACAGGGACACCTGGGCCCTATACGCTACGCACTTGCAAGCGGAATACCGCGACCCGCAGGAGGGCGCAAACGCCCAGCGAAGACTCGGGGAACTGGAATACAAGGGGGATATCAAGGCCTACCTCACGGAGTTCCGGGCCCTTAATATCTATGCACGCTGCACCGGGGAAAGCCTACAAGAAAAAATCAATCTGGCAATGCTCCGAGCAATGATCGACATGCGGTTCGCCCACCATATGGGGGACTTCGTGGACGATGAGCACTTCCTCACAGCGACCTACGAGGCGGGAGTGCACGTGGAACAGCAAAAGGCATTAGAGGAACTCCGGGGAAGAAAAAAGGAAGCAGGACAAAAGGACGCCCCGGGTAAGGACTCGGGAAAGGGCCGAAAAGGCCAAGGAGAGAAGGAAGGCTCCAAGCGGTCAGAGAGGACCGACTCGGGGGGCAAGACCGAAAGGTTGGGATTCGGACAGCCGGGCCATTGGAAGACCAAGGAGGAGGCCCTGGCGGGAGTACCGACCAAGGAAAGGAAAGAGTACGGATCCAGCAAAGACAACTGCTGGTGGTGTGGCCAGGCCGGTCACAAGACGTTTGAATGCTACGCAGGAACCACCATGGGGGGCACGACGCTGCCCACAGCCCCCTGGCGAGGAGCCTCCAGCACGAAGCGCAAATGGGATGGCGACGAAAACGCCGAAATCCTGGCCCCAAAACAGTCCAAGGTCACAACCATCAAAACCGAGGACGACGACATGAGGGATGTCGCCGCGGCCTGGGCCAAGGACCAAATCACTGTCTGGGACAATGACGATGAGGACTCAGATTTTTGAAAGGCTGGGGACTGCCGCGACCCGAAGCCTGTCGAAATGCATGTGGCGCGGGGAAGAAAAGGGCAGCCTCAGAAGAACAAAGCAGCCCCAGGAGAAAAGAACCCCGATGTGGAACACGTCCTCTGGTCGCTATGACCCTGCAATGGGAAGAAAGAGAAGAAGCAGTCCGGGTGCTCTTAGACACAGGGTGCTCGGTCCCGCTTATCAGCAAGGAAACGGTACGCCGAACGGACATACCACAGGAACGCAAGAATAAACCAACCCCGATTCGGAACTGCTCCGGGGAAGAAGTTCCCGGAAGCGGAGAAAAGGTAACCGGGGAATTGATCCTAAGACACTGTCGGCACTACACTCAGGAAATTTTCGAAGTAGCACCACTGGAACCAGGCATAGACGTTTTTCTACCCTTTTGGTGGATCTCCCAGCACCCCCCACAAGGAGCGTGGGAATCCACCGACATGAGGTTCAGCAGCCCCCAGTGCCTGCGCGACTGCACGAAGTGGGAAGCAAACGAGTTTTCGCTGACACTGGATGACGGAATCGCGCAACATCCCGAAGCAAAAGTCATCGGTTACGTGTCGGCCGTCAGTGAAGAGGAGTTGGACCCACTAGCAGTGGTACCCAAAGAATTCTGAGAATACTTGGGCATTATGGGGACGGAAGCAGCCGAGGCTCTGCCAGAGCACAAGAGCTACGATTTCAAGATCGATCTCAAAGCAGGCGAAACTGCTCCATGGGGACCAATCTACCCCCTCTCGGAGAAGGAATTGGAGACGCTACGGGAATGGCTGAAAGAAATGCTCTGAACAGGGAAGATCCGACGCTCCACTTCTCCAGCAGGATCCCCAATCCTGTTCGTGCCAAAGCCCTATGGCCGAGGACTCCGACTCTGCGTGGGCTACCGAGCCTTGAACAAGGTAACAGTACCTAACTGGTACCCCCTTCCCCTGATGCAGGAACTACAGGATCGAGTGCAGGGAGCGCAGTGGTTCACCAAAATGGACCTCAAAAACGGGTTTCACCTCATCCGAATCTGGGAGGGCGATGAATGGAAAATGGCGTTCCGAACTCGGTACAGGCTCTACGAGTTCCAAGTCATGCCCTTTGGCCTTACCAACGCCCCATCGACATTCCAGGATATGATGAACCACGTCTTTTCAGATATGCTCGACACGGGACTCCTGGCATATATGGACGACATCCTCGTATATGCCAAGACTCAGGAAGAGTACGACGAGAAAGTCAAGGAAGTCCTGACAAGGCTGACGGAAAACCGACTCGCTGTCTCGCCCGACAAATGCGTGTGGAGGGTCCAGGATGTGGAATTCCTGGGGTACATCATCGGCAGAGAAGGAATCAAGATGTCCAGGGAAAAGGTCGAGGCTGTCCTAAGCTGGAGAACGCCGGAATCGCTGGCAGACACCCAATCCTTCCTGGGCTTCGCCAACTTCTACCGGAGGTTTATCCAGGACTATTCGCGGATAGCCCACCCTCTAACGGAGCTCACCAAAAGAGAGGGAAAAAACTGGGCCTGGAACAAAGAGGCAGAGGCAGCGTTCCGAGAACTCAAGCACCGCTTTACCACCGCCCCAATCCTGGCCCACTTCAACGGGGAAAAACCGGTAATTATCGAAACCGACGCCTAAGACTTCGCGATCGGAGCAGTCCTATCGCAACGCGATCCGGAAGGGAGGCTACATCCAGTGGCCTTCCACTCTCGAAAGTTCCAACCCACAGAAATCAACTACGAGATCTACGACAAGGAGCTACTAGCGATCGTTGATGCGTTCAAACACTGGCGCCGCTATTGCGAAGGAGCAACGCATCAGGTGCAGGTATACTCGGATCACCAAAACTTGGAGTACTTCACGACAACGAAAGTACTCAACCGTTGGCAAGCGCGGTGGGCGCAAGAGCTGGCAGGCATCGACTTCAGAATCTATTACCGGCCAGGGTCCAGGAACGGCAAGCTTGATGCACTCTCGAGGCGTTCGGAGTACTGCCCTGAGAAAGGGGGGAGTGAAAACCAGCCGATTACGACAGTTCTGAAGAGGGAACATTTTGCCGAGCAACAAACGCTGGACGAAAGAAAAGGGAGAACCTTCATTTGCTCATCGGTTAGGCTGGCGTCCATCCCCCCCCGGAAGTGGTCGGAAGGATTCGCAGCGGAAGTAAAGGAAAAAGGAAAAACAGACAAAAAATACCAATGGGCGTGGGGGCTGATAAAGGAAGCGGCACAGGAGGAACCTGCGTCGGATAGCCGACAGGTTAGGTAGGAAACTGGGGACCCTCGTGAGGTCTCCCAGAGGGGCCGAAAGGCAAGGAAACCAGGGGAGGTCCTCGAGGTCAAGGATGGGCTGCTCTACAGGAAGGGCATGCTCTGGATCCCGGAGGACGGAAACCTTATCGGAACCATCCTAGAATCGGAACACAACTCGAAGATAGCAGGGCATATGGGCCAGGACAAAACGATCGAGTTAATCCGAAGGAACTTCTGGTGGCCCGGGATGGACAAAAGAATCGTCGATTACGTCCGAAGCTGCCCGGAGTGCCAGAAAAACAAAGCAACCCAGCACCACCCATACGGACTGTCCTCACCATTAGAACTGCCGTTCGCCTTATGGCAGTCAATAGCGATGGATTTCATCACGGAACTGCCCGAGTTGGAAGGGTGTGATCAGCTTTGGGTAGTGATTGACCAGTTCACAAAGATGGCTCACTTTCTTCCGCTACCAAAGGAAGGGAAAACCGCAGCAGATCTCGTGGTAATCTTCGCCCAAGAGATCTGGAAGCATCACGGGCTACCCACGGATATCGTCTTGGACCGGGACTCCCGGTTCACCTCGGAAACCTGGAAAGAGTTCCTCCGGCTGTTAGGCATCCGGCCACGAATGTCGACAGCATTCCACCCACAGACGGACGGGCAAACTGAGCGTCTCAATCAAATGATAGAAGCCTATCTACGGGCGTTCGTTGGATACGAGCAGGACAACTGGGTAGGACTCCTGCCAATGGCCGAGTTTGCGTACAACAACTCAGTCACGACGGGCAATGGCATGTCTCCTTTCTACGCAAACTACGGATTCCACCCTGTGGCATCCGACCCAGCTGTGGCAGGACCCCTCAACCCGGCGAGCACACTGTACGCGCATTGGATGCACGCAGTCCACGAGGAATCGAGCCGGAAACTCGAAGTGGCGCAGGAGCGAATGCGCCGCTATGCGGACTCTGAACGAACCAAGCCTCCGGTGTATCAGGTAGGGGACTTGGTCATGCTCAACGGACGCAACATCAAAACGCGTCGACCTTCGAAAAAGCTGGACCACAAGAACCACGGACCCTTTCAAGTGGAGAAGGTTGTCTTGCCCCTCGCCGTCCGCCTCACCCCGCCTCGCAAATGGAAAATCCACAACGTCTTCCATGTATCGCTGCTGGAGCCCTACCGAACCAGCGAACACCGAGCGTCCCCCGACCCAACAAAGGTGCTTCGGGAAGCAGACGATATCGAGTAAAGCGAGGAATACGACGTCGACGAGGTCGTAAGCTGCACCAAACGAGGGCGCCGCGTCATGTACCTCGCGAAATGGCGTGACTATCCGAACCGATGGGACTGGACGGAGGAGCCATTCGACAACTTTTCGATAGGTGGTCTGGAAAAACTCCGAGAATTTGACAGGAAAAACCCGGACGCACCAAGGGACTACCGGGTCACCGAGATCTAGGACCCGCCGCTCAGACAAGCGCCAACCTCGAGCATGAAGGGACCTCACTGGGCTGGGCCCCAGCAAAGGAGCAGCGAAATATGAAGTAGGGAAAACCGTCCCGAAGACGCAGTCACTCTCTAGCTTGTATTGTGGTAACCAGATGAGTTTCCATTGCATGCCGAGACACCGGTAACGGTCCAGGGGCCTACTGACACCTACGCTCAAGTCTCCAGAACCACGAGGAGCAGCCCAGGGCGCCGTACCACAAGGATGCAACCACCCCGTACCAAGAATCGTCTGGCAGGAGAAGGTGGCCAGAAGTAACCTCGCATCGTCGGGTAGACCGAACCACTGACTTCCCTGTAGCATCGACATACGAGGTCGGATTACGACAGTAGGAGCACGCATCGGCCTGCTTCGAGGGCCTAGACATTCCTACAGATTACAGAGTCATGCCCTGATCCGGTGTCTGGGAGGGCTGCAGGGGTGGAGGACTGCAGTCACGGCCTATGAGAATTAAGGAAAGCAAGAAATAAAAAGACAGGGAAAAAGCTTTGGGTCGAAGCTTAGAGAAGGGGGGAGTAGTGTTACACCCTAAGTATAACAAGGGAGGAATAGGTCATGTGTTCTCGGGAAAGACATAGTCACGCCGGAACTCGGCAGGCTCCGCAAAACAGTTCGGCAGACGCCGGCAGCCAAAAGGTAACCGCGGCCGCGGAAAAACAGGCCCTGTGCCGACCCCGCCGGGTAAGACCAAGTAGACTAACGACTTCTGTAGCTACTGCATCCGGAGCTGATGACGACGGCGCATGCAAGTCGCACGCCATAAGCGGGGCTCATGATGTCAAAGTGGGGCTAAGAGAGTCTAGATAGGAGTCTTGGTGCGGGGTCAGAGATCTCTCGCATGAGAAGACTGATCCCGTCTGCCGGGCAAAAGTGAGGCGGCCAGTAACGAAGAAGGAATCGAGAACGTATTCTCGTATTCCGAAGGATCTACACTGCGCGGACGCCGATCGCTCGCCCCACCTTGACGTCATTACCAATCAGGACCAATTAGCTCTCAAAGTCTTATTGGGCTCCGGCCGAGAACGCGAAGCAAGAGGCATTCCATGAGATTCCACTGAGGAGGCGACGAGCAGACACCTCGAAGGAAGGAGATATCCTGAGGAACCATATGATCGCAAAGCCGACGATATAAACGAGCGCCCCGGCGTCCGGGCCGGCGACGATCAGCGAAACATCTCCAGACCGAACACAACCAAAACAACCAATCTAAGATTATTCCCGTGTGAACCCCTCTAGTTACCCAGAGCCCCTATATGAGACCTGACTTCACCCGCCTCCACCTACACCGCCGATGTACCCTGCAACCCTGGTGTCACATCATGGGAAGTTCCTATGATCAGGACAGCAACATGAAGTACCTCACGAAGTGGGTGGGGTTTCCCGAGGAGGAAAATTGGACCGAGGAACCCTTGGAGCATTTTCTAGGCTCAGGGGAAGGGATGATTAGGGCCTTCCACAGGAAGCACCCCAACGTGGCAAAGGATCCGAGGGTCAGGCTGTGAGGTTGAGTCAGTACCTTTTCCTGATGAAGCTATAAGGGGATCCAGGTTTTTAATGGCTGACAAGACACTGAGGACATGGTGTAATGTAGCGGATAATTGTGTTTTCCTTGGTTAAAGGTTTTTTGGTTTTATCTGCAAGGAGGTTTTCCTTTTTTCCTACATGTTAGGTTTTTTGGTTTTTAACAAGGAGGGAATAACAGTCAGGGTTGATGAACTTTGGTCCAAGGACGAACCCTTGTGAGAGAGGGGGTAGTGTTACACCCAGCGCGCTGGTGACACCCCAAGGCATGCAATTAGTATGACTAGCCGGACCCAATCTGAGGATTGAGGCCAAGTGAGATTTCATGAGTCAAAGTCACAGGCTGGGGCAAGCTCTGAAAGAGAGGAGTATTACCGACCCAACAGCAGCTGGGTGGTAACTTAAGGTTACCAATGGGAAAGGGGATGAGTGGCAGCCTCAGGCGAAGGCCTGGTCACATCCCTGGGAGGTGTCAAGGTTATCCTCCGCGAAACCCATACTAAAAGCTACCAGTTGCCGTATACTAGCAAAAATGTCAACTTTTTCTGGGTTCAAAATAACTCACGAGTGGTCGTGCAGGACGCGCGAGGCGGAAAGGATCCGGTGGGTATATGAGGGGAGCCAGACCATCTGTCTGTTGTTTGAAGAAGATCGGACCTTAACTTGTCAAGTTACAGAGACATATTCTTCAGTTAACTGCGATTACTGCGGCACTTGTACCGACTTCACCAGGCATTCCTGGAAGCATCTAGACTCATAGATTGCAACCCCGAATGCATCTGAAAAGCATTTAGCCAGTAAGGGCTGCGGACAGGAGCACAAGGGTGATGACGCCTACAAGGGGGTGCAAACGAAGATTGTTCGCAAGCACCCAGATCGAAGATCGTCTGGGTCCATACCTATCAACCAGTGCCATGTCCCAATCAACTCTAACTCCCTCGGACGAGGAGAGATGCTGCTGCAGATTACCGAGGTATTGTGCTTCCCGAGTCAGCCCGAGGGCAGACGGCCAACGAGTCGACGCGACATTTAAAGAGCGCCAGTTTCTGTAATGGCGGCGGTTCTCCAAGGTACTCGAGTGAGTTCTGGTGACTCCAGCGAGAGCGGGAGCGGAAGCGGGGGGGGGGGAACGGGAACGGGAACGCGAATGGAACGGGAACGGGAACGGGAACAGGAAGGGAACGGGAACGGAAACGGGAATGGGAATGGGAACGTCAACGGACGTTTTGACAGAGACGGACAGCGTCAGACGGACGTGTCGGACAGGGAGACGGACAGCGTCAGACGGACGTGTCGAACAGGGAGACGGACAGCGTCAGACAGACGTGTCGAACAAGGAGACGGACAGCGTCAGACGGACGTGTCGGACAGAGAGACGGACAGCGTCGGACGGACGTGTCGGACAAGAACGGACAACGTCAGACGGACGTGTCGAACAGAGAGACGGAC
>Ga0307516_10004624_pt1 | contig 16887 bp, 14 predicted proteins | sample 19_EM_MG_FD_203310 | JGI IMG/M metagenome (GOLD analysis project Ga0307516, IMG submission 203310) | Populus trichocarpa ectomycorrhiza microbial communities from riparian zone in the Pacific Northwest, United States - 19_EM | ecosystem: Host-associated > Plants > Roots > Unclassified | place...
CAGGTACCATTGTCGGCGGTTGCGACGCTAACGCGCACCACCGCGCCGCTCGCGATCTCGCATCAGGCCCAGTTTCCGGCGGTATCGCTCAGCTTCAACCTCGCGCCCGGCGAGTCGCTCGGCGATGCGGTAGAAGCGGTGAAGACGATTGAGGCGAAGATCAGCATGCCTGGCAGCATCGTCGGCGTCTACGCGGGTGACGCGGCGGAGTTTTCCAAGTCGCTGGCCGGTCAGCCCTGGCTGATCCTGGCGGCGATCGTCACCATCTACATCGTGCTCGGCGTGCTCTATGAAAGCTACATCCACCCGATCACCATCCTGTCGACGCTGCCCTCGGCCGGCGTCGGCGCCATTCTGGCGCTGATGCTGTTTGGCCAGGATCTGTCGGTGATCGGCCTGATCGGCATCATCCTCTTGATGGGCATCGTCAAGAAGAACGCCATCATGATGATCGACTTCGCGCTCGAGGCCGAACGCCATCAGGGCATGTCGGCGAACGAGGCGATCGTGCAGGCCTGCCTGTTGCGCTTCCGCCCGATTATGATGACGACGCTGGCCGCCTTGTTCGGCGCTTTGCCGCTGGCGGTCGAAAGCGGCACCGGCGCCGAGTTGCGCTTTCCGCTTGGCATTTCGATCATCGGCGGCCTGCTGCTGAGCCAGTTGCTGACGCTCTATACGACGCCGGTGATCTATCTCGCGCTCGACCGGATCAACCGCAAGATCGAGAAGGTGGCGCCGCCGGTCGGCGAGGGGCTGCCGTCGCCGCCGGTCGCGGGCGCCACCGAGGGGATGCAATAATGGCATCCATTTCCGAGCCCTTCATTCGCAGGCCGGTCGGCACGACCTTGCTGGCGATCGGGCTTTTTCTGGTCGGTGGGGTGGCTTACGAATTTCTGCCGGTGGCCTCGGTCCCCAATGTCGACTTCCCCTCGATCCGGGTCTTCGCAACGCGTCCGGGCGCCGACCCGTCGGTGATGGCGGCGACCGTGGCAGCACCGCTTGAGCGGCGGCTCGGCGAAATCGCCGGCATCGACCAGATCACCTCGACGAGTTCGCTCGGCCTCTCCAACATCCAGCTGCAATTTGCCATCGGCCGCGACATCGACCGCGCCGCCCGCGACGTGCAGGGCGCGATCAACGCCGCGCTCTCCGATCTGCCAAGCGACCTGCCGGCATTGCCAAAGTTCCGCAAGGCCAATACGGCAGCCGCACCGGTCTTCGTGCTGGCGCTGACATCGAAGACAATCCTGCCAAGCGCGCTCTACGACGTCGCCGACACCGTGCTGGCGCAGCGCCTCGCGCAAGTGCCTGGTGTCGGCGAGGTCAACGTCACCGGCGCCGACCAGCCCGCGGTCCGCATTGCGCTCAATCCGGTGGCGCTGTCGAACGCCGGCATTGCCACCGATGACGTCAGGCTGGCGATCGTCAACGCCAATCCGCTGGGGCCGGTGGGCATTTTCAACGGCGGCCGGCAAAGCGAGACCTTGTCGATCAACAAGCAGATGCGGACCGCAGCCGAATTCCGCGACATCCTGATCAAGAGTTCGAACGGCAATTTTGTGCGGCTGTCCGACGTCGCCGAAGTCGAGGACTCCGTCCGCAACAGCCGGACGATCGCCTGGTTCAACAAGCAGCCGGCGGTGCTGATCCAGATCACCAAACAGGGCGACGCCAACGTCATCGATACCGTCGATCGCGTGCGCGCAATGATCCCGGAACTCAAGCAATGGATTCCCGCCGGCGTAGAAGTCTCGACGCTCGTCGACCGCACCGGAACCATCCGCGCCAGCGTCCTGGACATGCAGTTGACGCTGCTGGCGACCGCGGTCCTGGTCATGCTCGTGGTGTTCGTATTCCTGCGCCGAATCACCCCGACCATCGCGGCCGGCGTTTCGGTGCCGCTGGCGCTGGCCGGCACCTGCGCCGGGATGTGGCTCGCCGGCTACTCGATCAACAATCTGACGCTGATGGCGCTGGCGATCTCGGTCGGCTTCGTGGTGGACGACGCCATTGTCATGATCGAGAATATGTACCGTAACCTCGAACACGGCATGCGGCCGTATCAGGCAGCGCTCGAAGGCGCGCGACAAATCGGTTTCACGGTACTGTCGATCAGCCTGTCGCTGCTCGCAGCCTTCGTGCCCTTGATTTTCATGGACGGCATCATCGGGCGGCTGTTGCGCGAATTTTCGCTGACCCTGACGTTTGCCATTGTGGTTTCCACCGTGGTGTCGCTGACGATCACGCCGATGATCTGCGCTCATTACATCAAGACCACGACCTCCGCCAGCGCGACCTGGTTCGACCGCGTCGTCGAAGGCACATTATCGCGCATGGTGTCGTTTTACGCGCGCACCCTTCGCATCGTGCTGGGTTTCCCGTTTCTGACATTGCTGGTGTTTTTTGCGACCATCGCGCTGACGGTGACGCTTTATCTCAAGACCCCGAAGGGAGATTTCCCGAGCGACGATTCCGGCTTCGTGATCGGAGCAACCCGGGCTTCCGCCGATATCTCGTTCCAGTCGATGCTCGGGCTACAGCAGCAGCTCGCCGACATCGTGATGGCCGATCCGGCGGTGGCCGGCATCGGCTCGAGCCTCGCCGGAGGCGGTCCGTTCGGTGGCGGCTCCAATCGCGGCACCATGTTTATCACCCTGAAGCCGCCGGAGCAGCGGGAAGGGCAGTCGACGGCCATGGTGATCGACCGCCTGCGCAGAAATCTCTATCGGGTGGCGGGAATCCGCCTGTTCATGTTCGCCGCTCAAGACGTCCGCGCCGGCGGCCGGCAGAGCGATTCCAATTATCAATACACACTTTCGAGCACCGATCTCGATCTGCTGCAAAAATGGGCGCCGCTGGTCGGCAAGCGCTTGGAGACGGTGGAGGGCATTACCGACGTCTCCAGCGACCGCGATCCCGGCGGTTTGCAACTGACGCTGTCGATCGACCGGCAGAAGGCATCGATGCTCGGCGTTCGCGTGCAGGACATCGACAACGCCCTCAACAACGCGTTCTCGCAGCGGCAGATTTCGTACGTCTACACCCAGCGAAACCAGTACGTCGTCATCCTGGAGATCGACCCGAAATTCCAGAGCGACCCCTCCAACCTCGAGCATATCTTCGTTGCCGGCGCGGGTGGCGCCCAGGTGCCGCTGTCGACAGTCGTCCGCTACCAGCGCGGCCTGTCGGCGCTGGCGGTATTTCATTCGCAGTCGGTGCCCTCGACGACGGTCTCGTTCAATCTCCTGCCCGACGTGCCGCTTGAGGTCGCCGCTTCAAATATCCAGCGCGCGGTGGATGAATTACATATGCCGGAGGGCGTTCGCGGCAGTTTTGACGGCAACGCCGGTGACGTGGTCAATAAAGCCGCCCGCCGGCAATTGCTGATGATCGCCGGTGCGCTGGTGGCGATGTACATCGTGTTGGGGGTGCTCTACGAGAGCCTCGCTCATCCCCTGACCATCATCTCGACGCTGCCGTCGGCCGGCCTCGGCGCATTGCTGGCGCTACAGGTGACCAACACGCCGCTGACCGTCATCGCCTTTGTTGGCATCATCCTGTTGATCGGCATCGTCAAGAAGAACGGCATCATGATGGTAGATTTTGCGCTGGATGCCGAACGCAACCGTGGCCTGTCGTCGGCGGACGCGATTTTCGAGGCCTGTAGCGTCCGATTCCGCCCCATCCTGATGACGACGATGGCGGCGCTGTTTGCGGGCATTCCACTGGTGATCGCAACCGGTCCCGGCACCGAGATGCGCCGGCCGCTCGGGATCACCATCATCGGCGGCCTGTTCGTGTCGCAGATCCTGACGCTGTATACGACGCCGGTGATTTACCTGCTGATCGACCGGTTGCGGCGACGCTGGTCCCGACCGGCAGCGATCCAGGCGCCCGCCGAATAAGACGCTCGAACCGGACGCCGGTTGAATTGTTGGCTGCGAGGCGTATAGCGGGCGGATGTCCAAACAATCCGAATCCAAGGCTAAATTTGAAGCCGGTACCGACGTCGAAGAGGTGCCGGAGTGCGCCGACTGCGGCAAGCCGTTGCCGCTGTGCATCTGCGATAGCATCACGCCGATCAACAACAAGGTCGCGCTCCTGATCCTCCAGCATCCGCAGGAGCAGGACCGCACGCTCGGCACCGCGCGGCTGACTGCGCTGCACTTCAAGAATGCCGTGCTCAAGATCGGATTGTCGTGGCCGAGCCTGTCCAAGGCGCTGGGACGACCGGTTGGCGACCCCTCGCGCTGGGCGGTGCTCTATCTCGGCTCCGCCAAAGTCAGCGATCTGGAGACCGAAAACGAGATTGTCGCGATCAACCGCAAGGGTGAAATCGAGCCGCACCAGCGCGGCATCCTCGGCGATATCGAGGGCATCGTGCTGCTCGACGGCACCTGGAGCCAGGCCAAGGCGCTGTGGTGGCGCAATGCATGGATGTTGAAGTGCCAGCGGGTCATCCTCGGTCCCAAGCGCCCGTCACGCTATGGAAAACTCCGGAAAGAACCGCGCATCGATGGTCTGGCCACCATCGAGGCGGCGGCAATGCTGCTGGCGGGCCTGGAGAAGCGCCCCGATATCGCTGAAACGCTCAACGGCAGTTTCGAGCGGCTGCTGGCGCGCTACCGCGAGGTCCAGGCGACGATGCCGGAACTGGCGCCGAAGCCGAAGAAAAAGGACTATCGCCGCCGCAAGGGCGTGAAAGCTCGGTCCAGATAAGACCGGGCAGGGTGTGGATGAGGCATGAACATCCCTGGTCTTCTCCGATCCTTTGGCGCCGCCGCGGTCGTGACGATCGTGACGCTTGGCGCGCTGGAGTTCATGCTGCGCATAGTCGACTTGCGGGAGTTGCGGGAAGGCGTGAGCGAACGTTCGCTGTCATACCGGTACGATGCCGAACTCGGCTGGATGCCGATACCGGGTTCGACTTCGGCCGTGACCAACGCCCGCACCATTCAGGCTCACCACAACAGCCTCGGCCTGCGCGACGAGGAGTTCACGCTCGATGCGAAGCCGACCATCCTGTTCCTGGGTGACTCCCTTGTCTGGGGGTTGGATGCCGAGGCCGGCGAACGTTTCTCGGAACTGCTGAAGTCGCGCATTCCCGACTACAAGATTCTGGCGGCGGGGGTTTCCGGATACGGCACGGATCAGGAATATCTGCTGCTGCAAAAATTGTGGCCAAAGGTAAAGCCCGCAATCGTCGTGCTGATTTTCTGTACCGACAACGACCGGGCCGATAACAGCAGCAATATTCGCTACGAAGGTTATCAGAAGCCCTACTTCACGGTTGCCCCGGACGGGGCGTTGCTGCTGGCCGGACAGCCCGTCCCTAAATCGCGCCTGCAGGCGATCAAGGAAGATTGGTGGGTGCGTCATTCCTGGCTGGTCCGGCTCGCCAACGCGGTCTATCTGAAGCTGCGCCATCCGATGCTGCAACTGCCTGACCCGACCGAGCGGCTGGTTGACAAGATCCGCCAATTTGTCGAGGCGAGCGGCGGCAAATTCCTGGTCGGCCTGCAAACGACCGATGCCGCGCTGGTTCGCCATCTCCGGGCCGCACCCACCCCCTTTGTCAGTTTCGATGGCGCGGCAGCCTATCCGGGCGCCTCGGTTGGAGGCCATTGGACGCCGGAGGGGCACAAGCTCGTCGCCGAGCGGCTGTTTGGGTTGTTGTCCGCCAGCGCCGTGATCGGAACGAAGCCACGCGCTGCGGAATAATCGGACCCGCATCAATTTGCTAACCAGCGTCGCCGGGATGTTTGCGGCTCGGTTGCCTATCGGTGGTTGGGCGTATATGAGTGCGCCCGATGGGGCCACGTGGCGGAGTGGTTACGCAACGGTCTGCAAAACCGTGTACACCAGTTCAATTCTGGTCGTGGCCTCCATCCATATATTCAATGGCTTAGGCCGAGTATATCAGGTAGCAGTCGAAGTATGGGCGCTCAGCAGGCGGCGTACCAGCCTTCAGGAAACGGAACCAGTGGCCAGGCAGCCCGGTTGTCGTTGGCGGCGCGAGGCAGCTGATAGCGGGACAGAGTCAGGGCCAAGAAATCCTCCTCCGGTATGGGCGCAATGGCCGTATTCACGGCATCCAGCAATCGGTCGAATTCAACTTCACTCATCGTGCTCTCCGGGTTCCGGAGCTCACGATCTCAAAACTGTTTTGTTGCCAGATTGAACGGATCGCTCAAATTTTATCGATCCGGCAGTCCCGGCGAACATGGTTAGTAAAGTATTGATTTTCCCGGGGTGGACGGTAGCCCGGCCCATCCCGCGCCAAATGTGAGAAAAATCACATTTGGCGAAAATTATTCCGCGTATTCGCTCTGATGTCGCCCGTGCTGTCAAGCCGGGCCTGATCAGGGAGATTTAATCATGAAGACTCACTTGGCGCGAATCGGGGCGGTGCGCAGCCGCGCCTGGCGGGTTTCGACGCTCGGCCTTTTCCTCACTTTGTTCGCGACCGGTTCAGCGTTCGCCCAGCAAGGTACGCCGGAGCAGCGCCGGGCCTGTACGCCCGACGTCTACCGGCTCTGCGCCGGCGAAATCCCCAATGCGCGAGCCATCACAAGCTGCCTGCGCCGGCAGAAGGCGAGCCTGAGCCCGGCGTGCGCTGCGGTGTTCGAGCAGTAGCTTCGTAGCAGCGGCGAATTGCGCTAGCATCGATCCGGATTTTCAACGGATCTCGCTCTTGCAATTCTTCGAGCAGCTTGAACGCTCCGACGTCCCACGTCTGAAGCAATTGCTGGCCGTGTTCGGCGAGGCGTTCGGGGATCGCGCAACCTATCTGGACGCGGTACCGCGCGAAGCCTATCTCGAATCGTTCCTGGCAGATGAGCGCTGCATCACCGTGGTGGCTATGGATGGCGACGAGGTCATAGGCGGGCTCGTGGCCTATGAACTCATCAAGTTCGAGCAGGAGCGCAAGGAGTTCTATATCTACGACCTGGCGGTCAAGGAGATCCGTAGGCGCCGCGGCGTTGCGACCGGACTGATCGTGACCTTGAAGGCCATAGCGCGAGCGCGTGGCGCCTACGTCATCTACGTGCAGGCCGATCGCGGCGACGACGCAGCGATTGCGCTTTATCAGTCACTGGGCGTTCGCGAAGACGTGCTGCACTTCGACATTGATCCGGACAAGTAGCGCGCGCAGACGCATCGGCACGCGCGAAGAATTGCTAGTGGTAGGTGCCGAGCGTGGGCCTCGACCAGATGTCCTTCATCGTCCATCCGCCAACCGGATGGTACGCAAGCGCGAGCTGGGGCGAAAGGTAATCCTCCAGCGCACCGCCCACCACGGCATCGAGCTTTGCATCGTCAATTAGAAGACCCGACAGGTCCCTGCGATCCGAATTCTTGAACTTGGTCATTGTCGTCTCCCGTTTGTCCCGGAGCGAGAGCGTTCCCGCCAACCGTGACCAAGCCAATATCCGGCTCGGCAGGCGGTTGCTGTGACCGACGTCACGCGCAGGGACTTCACGAGAGGAGAAATAAGGTTTGGCTCCCCGGGCTGGATTCGAACCAGCGACCATTCGATTAACAGTCGAATGCTCTACCGCTGAGCTACCGAGGAATAGGCGAAACAAATGTTCGCGAGCGGGGAGCGTATAACAAAGCCTTCCGGGCTTGCAAAGGACCAAATGCGCCGGCCCAGCGCCCGATCATGCGCTGGCCGAAAACCTCTGTTGCACAAGGATTTGTAGGCGTTTTCGGACCGGGCAGGGACGTAACGCCTGCCGCTTGCCCTGCAATCCCGGCATTCGTCTGGATCATGGCGAAAGCCGCCAAATCGTCTCATTCGGCTCGGAGGCTTGCAGCTGCCGGGTTTCAAGGGAGCTGATTCGATGCCATCCGTTGCGACTGACCTGATGAAGGCCGTGCCCTCGATCGTGCCTAGCGATATTCCCACGCTAAGCGACGACGAATGCCTGCTCCGGCTCGCGAAAGCCGTGGCCGAACATGATTCCGAGCATCTGGACGAGGTTGCGCTATTGATCGGCCGGCTCGCGGTCACGATCGAATAGGCTCCAATCGAATAGGCCGCTTTTCGACCGGCGTTGCGCTGGCTCGCCGCCCGCCATCGGCGTGTTGCGTTTTACTGGCGCTTGTACCAAAGATGGCCCGGTTTCAGCTCTCCGGCGGCAACGCCGCTCGCTTTCAGGGTCTTGCCAATGTCCGGTTTTTCGACCGCGCGCCAGAAGATGGTCGATGGTCAGGTGCGTCCCAGCGACGTCACCGATATTCGAATCATCGATGCCATGCTGGCGGTGCCGCGCGAGGCCTTTGTTCCCGACAACAAGCGCGCCTTGGCCTATCTGGACCTCGATCTCGACGTTGGCGAAGCAGGCACAGCCGGTCGCTTCCTGATCAAGCCCGCGGTGTTGGCGAAGATGCTACAGGCGGCTGAAATCAAGGCGACCGACCACGTCCTGGTGGTGGGCTGCGCCAGCGGCTATGCCGCCGCGGTGATCGGCAAGATTGCCGGCAAGGTGACAAACATTGCGGTCGCCGAGGGGGACCCGGCGAACGCCCCCTTCGACGTCATTGTCCTCAACGGGGCGACCGAGATCGTGCCGGAGAAGCTCTATCGCCAGCTCCAGGACGGCGGCCGGCTGGTCGGGGTTTTTGCGATGTCCCAGCCGGCGCGAGCGACCATCGTGACGCGTTCCCATGGCGATTTCGGGAACCGGGCCCTGTTTGACGCCGCCGCCCCCGTGCTGCCGGGCATGGAACGGCTTCCGGCGTTCGTTTTTTAGCCAATCAGTCGGCTTAAATCCCGTTCTAAATCAGAAGTGTGGCCCGTTTGCTGCACGTGAAGAGTTTCGTCCGCGTTGGGTCGCGGAGTGGTTCCGTCCGACGCACCTGCGGAATAAGGTGAGCCGGGACTCACTTCGATTGAAGCGGTGTCCAGCCTTCGTTGAGCGGCTGGCGAACTAAAATGAATGGAATACCAGGGATGCGTGGGGTGAAGGTTTTTACCGGAGCTGCGGCTTCGGTCCTTCTGTTGGCGCTGATGGGGCCGTTGCCTGCGCTCGCCGACACGATCGAGGCCGCGCTGGTGCGCGCCTATCAGAACAACCCGCAGCTCAACGCGCAGCGGGCGATCGTGCGCTCCACCGACGAAGGCGTGCCGCAGGCATTGTCGGGATACCGCCCGAAGGTCAACGTCACCGCCAGCACCGGCTACCAATACACAGACACCAACAGCACCTCTGGCGGTAGCCCGAACGCGATCGTGCGGACCGAAATCCATGGCGCCAATGCGCCGCGCAGTGTCGGCGCCACCATCACGCAGAACGTGTTCAACGGCCAGGTGACCGCCAACAAAACTCGCGCGGCGGAAAGCCAGGTCTCCGGCGCCCGCGAAGCGTTGCGGAACATCGAACAGACCATTCTGCTGAGCGCCGCCACGATCTACATGGATTATCTGCGCGATTCCGCCATCGTCGAGGTTCAAAAGAGCAACGTGCGCGTGCTCGAGCAGACGCTGAAACAGACCAAGGACCGGTTCAATGTCGGCGAAGTCACGCGCACCGACGTCGCGCAGTCTGAGGCGCAGCTTGCCGCGGGCAAGACACAGCTGTTGACCGCCGAAGCCAATCTGGTCACCACGCGATCGAAGTTTCGTCAGATCATCGGCAATGAACCCGAAGCGCTCGCGCCGGGCTCGCCGGTCGATCGTTTCCTGCCTTCAACGCTGCCCGGCGCGGTCGAGCTCGGCTTGACCCAAAATCCAAACGTCACCGCCGCGATGTTCGGCATCGATGTCCAGCATCTTCAGGTCAAGATCAACGAAGGCGCGCTATTGCCGACCGTGAACCTGCAGGCGTCGGTGCAGCAAGCCTACGAACAGCAGATGACGGTCTTCCGCTCGTTCGGTGCGTCGGCAGCGGCGCAGCTTAGCATCCCGATCTTTCAGGGCGGTGGCGAGTACGCGCTGATCCGACAATCCAAGGAAACGTTGGCGCAGCAGCGCCTCAATCTCGAACAGATCCGCGATCAGACCCGCGCCAACGTCGTCACCGTATGGGGGCAATTGGTAGCCGGTAAGGCGCAGGTGCAATCGGCGCAGGCGCAGGTGGCAGCGTCCGAGATCGCGCTCAACGGCGTGCGCGAGGAAGCCAAGGCCGGACAGCGCACCACGCTCGACGTCCTGAACGCGCAGCAGGCGCTGGTCAACGCGCGCGTGGCGCTCGTCACCGCCCAGCATGATCGTGTCGTGGCATCCTATGGCGTGCTGAACGCAGTCGGACGGCTGTCGCCGCAGGTGCTCAACCTGGCGACCACGACCTACGATCCGAGCGTGCATTATCATCAGGTGCGCGACAGCTGGTTCGGGGTCCGCATACCGGACGGCCGCTGATATCCGCACGATCCGCAAATTTGCGGGATGACATCGTCACCGGCGCGTAATGCGCCGGGTGCATTGCTTGCAATCACTTGTTGCCGTGACATACCTTTCTTGCAGGCAACAAGGCGATTCGCGCTGCTTTTGCGGGCATGGGCTGCGCGCCGGGTTTGCCGTGAGGGGGCGCGGACCCCGCGCGGTGTATCGGGCGGGCTTGATCTGGGGACAAGTCAGGCTTGTGCGATGAAAATCCCGGCCTGCATATCCGGAACCGGCAAATCCTTCGTGGCTTGGTGTAAAATGGTTTCGATGTGGAGTCGGAGATGACGCAACCTGCAAAGGTCCAAGAGCCCTCGATGGAGGAGATTCTGGCGTCGATCCGTCGCATCATCGCCGACGACGAGGCCAAACCTCCTGAAGCCAAGTCGGTTGAAGCCAAGTCGGTTGAAGCCAAGTCGCCAGAGGCCAAGCCTGCTGAAGCAAGGCCTTCTGGTGCTGCCGAAAAGCCCGCCAGCCCGCCTGCGCCGGTAAAGCCCGCGCCGCCGGCTGCCAAGGCGCTCGCGATGAAGGACATTCCGCCGTCAGCCATCGCGCCCAAACCGGCCGCCGCCGCGCCGAAGCCTGCACCGGAACCCGCCGTCGTCAGCAACAGCCAGGACGACATCGACGCGATGCTGGCTAGCCTCGACGCCGCAACCCCCGAGGCCGACATCCGGCCACCGCAGCCCGATGGCGAGGTGTTCGATCTGACCGACGAAATGGCGTTGCCTGACCCTGCGCCAGGGCCCGCCGCATCCTCGTTCCACAAGATCGACCCACAGGACGACATCGAGTTCACCGAGACTCCCGCCGCCAAGGCGCTGCACCGGCAGCCGGCCTATGAGCCGCCGCCGTTTGAAAGTGCGGCCGCAGCCCCGCCGGCGCAGCAGATACTGTCGCGCTCGACCGTGTCCGCGGTCGAATCCGCCTTTAATTCGCTGGCCAATACCGTGCTCAGCAACAACGCGCGGACGCTGGAAGACCTGGTCAAGGAAATGCTGCGGCCGATGCTGAAATCCTGGCTCGACGACAACCTGCCCGGGTTGGTGGAGCGGATCGTGAAAGCCGAGATCGAGCGGGTTTCGCGCGGGCGCTAGCTTCCAAGACTACCCCGTCAGGCCCTTCCAGCCCTCATTAAGCCGCCCAAAATGGGCTTTATCGTGCTTTGGCAGCCCAGTCAGGTTGACTTGGTGCCGTCAGGCGGCTTTCTAGCTTCCTCACATCCCCAATTGCATTGTCATGATCGAGAAAAATTACCAGCCCGCCGATATCGAAAGCCGCATGTCCGCCATCTGGGAGGCGAGCGGTGCATTCAAGGCCGGCCGCCTCGAGCGGCGCGACGCCGAGCCTTTCACCATCGTGATTCCGCCGCCGAATGTGACCGGCTCGCTGCATATGGGCCACGCGCTCAACAACACCTTGCAGGACATTCTGTGCCGCTTCGAGCGGATGCGCGGCCGCGATGTGCTGTGGCAGCCCGGCACCGACCACGCCGGTATCGCCACCCAGATGGTGGTCGAGCGGCAGTTGATGGAACGGCAGGAGCCGGGCCGCCGTGAGATGGGCCGGGCAAAGTTCCTCGAACGCGTCTGGCAGTGGAAGGCCGAGAGCGGCGGCGTCATCGTCAACCAGCTGAAGCGGCTCGGCGCGTCCTGCGACTGGTCGCGCGAGCGTTTCACGATGGACGAGGGGCTGTCGCGCGCGGTCGCAAAAGTGTTCGTCGAGCTGCACCGCGAGGGCCTGATCTACAAGGACAAGCGGCTGGTGAACTGGGACACCAAGCTACTCACCGCGATCTCCGATCTCGAAGTGCAGCAGATCGAGGTCAAGGGCAGCCTGTGGTATCTGCGCTATCCGCTTCAGGGCAAGACCTTCAACCCCGACGATCCCCGATCCTTCGTCGTGGTTGCGACCACGCGGCCGGAGACGATGCTGGGCGACACCGCCGTGGCCGTGCATCCGGACAGCGAGCGGCTCGGTCATTTGATCGGTCAGCACGTCATCCTGCCGCTGGTCGGCCGCCGTATTCCGATCGTCGGCGACGACTACGCCGATCCGGAGAAAGGCTCCGGCGCGGTCAAGATCACGCCGGCGCACGACTTCAACGATTTCGAAGTCGGTAAGCGGCATGGTCTGCCGCAGATCAGCGTGTTCGATCAGGAGGGATGTATGTCCCTCGTTGAAAACGAGGACTATCTGCGCGGCTTGCCGGAAGGCGCGTCGCAGTTCGCCGAAGAGTTCAACCATGTCGAACGCTTCGCCGCGCGTAAGCGCATCGTCGCGCGCCTGGAAGAGTTCGGCTTCCTCGAAAAGATCGAGCCGAACACGCATGCGGTGCCGCATGGCGACCGCTCCGGTACCATCATCGAGCCGTATTTGACCGACCAGTGGTATGTCGACGCCAGGACCATGGCGCAGCCCGCGATCGCGGCGGTGCGCTCGGGCGCCACGACCATCGTGCCGAAGAACTGGGAAAAGACCTATTTCGAGTGGATGGAGAACATCCAGCCCTGGTGCATTTCGCGGCAGCTCTGGTGGGGTCACCAGATCCCGGCCTGGTACGGGCCTGACGGCAAGGTGTTCGTTGCCGAGACTGAAGAAGAAGCCGTTGGCAACGCGCTCGGTTATTACGTCGAGCAGGAAGTCATAACGCCCGAACAGGGGCGCGAGATGGCGCTCGATGCCTCGAAGCGCGAAGGCTTTATCACCCGTGATGAGGACGTGCTCGACACCTGGTTCTCGTCGGCGCTGTGGCCGTTCTCGACGCTCGGCTGGCCTGATGCGACGCCGGAGGTGGCGCGCTATTACCCGACCAACGTGCTGGTCACCGGCTGGGACATCATCTTCTTCTGGGTCGCCCGCATGATGATGATGGGTCTCCACTTCAAGAAGGACGCGCCGTTCTCGACCGTCTACATCCACCGCCTCGTCCGCGACGAGAAGGGCGCCAAGATGTCGAAGTCGAAAGGCAACGTCATCGATCCCTTGGGCGTCATCGACGACTATGGCGCGGATGCGCTGCGCTTTGCTTTGGCGCGCGGCGCCGCACACAGTCACGACATCAAGCTATCGCCGCAGCTCGTTGAAACCAATAGAAATTTTGCGACCAAACTGTGGAATTCCTGCCGCTTTGCGGAGATGAATGGCTGCGTGATGCCTGATGGCTTCGATCCGGCAAACGCGAAGGAAACTCTGAACCGCTGGATCGCGCACGAGGCATCGGCTGCTGCTTCGGACATTACCGATGCGATCACTGCCTACAAGTTCAATGACGCTGCCAACTTGGCATATCGCTTCGTCTGGAACATCTATTGTGATTGGTATGTCGAATTGGCGAAGCCGCTGTTGCTCGGGCCGGACGGTGAGGCAAAGAGCGAAACCCAGGCGATGGTCGCGTGGGCACGTGACCAAATTCTAAAGCTGCTCCATCCGTTCATGCCGTTTATTACGGAAGAATTGTGGGCGGTGACGGCGAAGCGGGAAGGATTGCTTGCTATTGCCGAGTGGCCTTCGGGTCCAGGTGCATGGGATCCAAAGGCTGAGGCCGAGATCGGGTGGGTTATCGACGTTGTTACTGCGATACGGTCGGCTCGCGCAGAAATGAACGTGAATGTGCCACTGCCGCTTATTCTTGCGCGAGCTTCGGACCATGTTTGGGAGAGATCACAACGTTGGTCTGAGTTCTTGAAACGCATGGCGAGGATTTCGGAGATAGGCCGTGCGCAGGTTTATCCGCCAGGCACGATACAATTGGTTGTTCGTGACGAAACGATAGGCTTGGCAGTTGCGGGATTGATCGACCTGGCCGCCGAAAAAGCCCGGCTCGACAAGGAAATCGCAAAAGCCGACGCCGACATCAAGCGCGTCGACGCCAAGCTCGGCAACGAGAAGTTCGTGGCCAACGCACCCGACGAGATCGTCGAGGAAGAAAAAGAAAAGCGCGAGGCGGCGGCGGCGCGGAAGGAAAAGATCCTGGAAGCGCTGGAGCGGTTGAAACACGCGTCCTGATTGGATCAATCTCAACGCGCGATGGCAGACCCAGGTCGACGCATTCTGGGACGCCGGCATCGCGGCCGGCGGCACCGACGACGGCGCGCCGGGGCTGCGCGATTATCACGCGTCATACTATGCTGCGTTCCTGCGCGACCCCGATGGCAACCGCGTCGAAGCGGTGTGCCACCACGCAGTTTGATCAATAGTGCGCGACGATGCTTCGTCGTTTCCGCCTTGGCTCGTTGGGCTACGGCGAACGCGCCACCCCTCAAAACGGCTTGCTCAAAAACCGCGATCCCTTCAGCCCGTAGCGCCACGGCAGATCGACCGCCTTGGTGAGGCCGATCCGCACGCCGGTGGCGATGTCGGGTTTCTCGCGCCGCGCATGCAGCGCGTAGGGCGGTTGATCGAGCGGGAGTTCGCTCTGTTTGATCGTGATCCCGAGCGCCTCGCACAATTTGCCGGGCCCAGAGCACAGCGCGCGCTCGTCGTGCAGGCCGCGGCGGCGGCGCATGGCGGGAATGCCATGGGTCGGCTCGAGCGCGCGGATCAACACCGCGCTCGCGGAGCCTGCTTTTTCGCAGACGAAATTGACGCACCAGTGGATGCCATAGGAGCGATAGACATAGGAAAAACCCGGCGGGCCGAACATCACCATGTTACGCGGCGTCGGCCCATTGAACGAATGCGCGGCCGGCTCGCTGTGATGATAGGCCTCGACCTCGACAATGATACCGCCGACGCCATCGACTAGCAGCGTCGCCCCGATCAGGTCGGGCGCGACCTCATGCACGCTGCGGGCAAAAAAACCAGGTTTCAGCGCCTTGCCGAGGCGAGGGGCGGTTGCTTCGGCCGGCTTCGGATTTTGAACCATTTTTGGGTGAGAATCAGCGCGAAGGGCGGGAAAGGTCGCAATATGTTGCATGTTTCTGCTAGGTTCGGCGAGTTGCTGGATCAGCAGCCCGGCTGCAGAACCCTGCAACCGGGTTGCGGCGAACAGCGACACGGACTAGCTAAGGTTTCCAGCATTTTTCGGGCTTAACATGGTCGTTCTCGTCGATACTGTTTCATCCAACCAGGTACGCCCGCGTCACCCCGAAAAGGTGAACCGGCCCGATGCGTTCTCGCCGCCGAAACCGGACTGGATCCGGGTGCGCGCGCCGAACACCCGCGGCTATGCCGACACCCGAAAGATCGTCAAGGAGAACGGCCTCGTCACCGTTTGTGAAGAAGCCGGCTGCCCAAATATCGGCGAGTGCTGGGACAAGAAGCACGCCACCTTCATGATCATGGGGGACACCTGCACCCGGGCCTGCGCGTTCTGCAACGTCAAAACGGGGATGCCCGGCGCGCTCGATGCATCGGAGCCGGAACATGTTGCGGAGGCGACCTTCAAGCTCGGGCTCGCCCATATCGTCGTAACCTCAGTGGATCGCGATGACCTCGCTGACGGTGGTGCTGCGCATTTCGCAGCGACCATTCGCGCGATCCGCGCCCGCTGCCCGACCACGACGATCGAAATCCTCACGCCGGACTTCCTGCGCAAGGAAGGCGCGCTGGAGATCGTCGCGGCCGCAAAACCCGACGTGTTCAACCACAATCTGGAAACCGTGCCGTCGCGTTATCTGACCGTGCGCCCGGGCGCGCGCTATTTCCATTCGATCCGGCTGTTGCAGCGGGTCAAGGAGATCGACCCGACTATCTTCACCAAATCCGGCATCATGGTGGGCTTGGGCGAAGAGCGGCACGAGGTGCTCCAGGTGATGGACGATTTGCGCTCGGCGGAGGTCGATTTCCTCACCATCGGGCAATATCTGCAGCCGACCCGCAAGCACCACGCCGTGATGCGCTACGTCACCCCCGATGAATTCGCGGGCTACGAGAAGGTCGCCTATACCAAGGGTTTCCTGATGGTGTCGGCGAGCCCGCTGACGCGCTCCTCGCACCATGCCGGCGATGATTTCGCCAAGCTGCAAGCGGCCCGCGCGGCGCTGGCACGCTGATTTCCGGGTTCCGATCATGCAGCGGATTCTGGTCATGGGATCGTCCGGATCCGGCAAGTCGACATTCGCGCAGCGGCTGTCCGCGATCACGGGCATTCCGACGGTGTCGCTGGATGCGCTGTATTGGAAACCGGGCTGGAAGCCGTCGGACACAACCGAGTTCGAAGCGCGCGTCACCGAAGCCGTGCGCCTGCCGCGCTGGATCATCGACGGCAATTACACGCCGAGCGGCGCCGGCAAGCTGCGCCGCAGTGTGGCCGATGCCGTTTTCTGGTTCGATCTGCCGCGGCGAAGCTGCATGACCGGCATCCTGACCAGGATCGCCAGGAGTTACGGCCGCGTGCGGCCGGAAATGGCGCCGGGATGTCCGGAAAGGATCGACGTTGAATTCTTCCGTTATGCCTGGACCTATCGCCGGCTACAGCGGCCGAAACTGTTGCAATATTTTGAAGGTCTGCGATCGGATCAGGCGTTGATCTGCTTCACAAACAGGGCGCAGGC
>Ga0307516_10004625_pt1 | contig 16882 bp, 6 predicted proteins | sample 19_EM_MG_FD_203310 | JGI IMG/M metagenome (GOLD analysis project Ga0307516, IMG submission 203310) | Populus trichocarpa ectomycorrhiza microbial communities from riparian zone in the Pacific Northwest, United States - 19_EM | ecosystem: Host-associated > Plants > Roots > Unclassified | place...
TCTTGATTTCTTTTTGAGTAAAATATCTTTTAGAAGTTTTATATTTAATTTAATTAACTTAAATATGTAAAATAACCCAAAACTAGAAGCTGCATCAAGATGTTAATTTTGACAAAAAAAAAAAAACTTAAAAAGATGATCCAATACAAGTTGGGAAAAAAATTCATATAAATTTAGTTGCACTGAGCTTTCTTGGTGAATAATTCTAAATGAGATTACCTGTAAAAAAAACCCTCTATGGCCAAGTCAATATAATGTTTTTAAGAGTGTTGTTTTACATGGAGAAAATATGATTACATGGAGTAAGGGAGAATGATTCAAGATCATTTTCCTTTATATATATACTAGTTGGGTGCTCGTGCTACATGACGGGTTTATTTTTTATTTTCATAAAAAATACTATAAAAAATTATAATACAAAAATTAATATTTTTTAATATTAATAATATTTTTTTTCAAATTTATTAATTATTTTATTAATAATATTAATTATAATAAAAATAAAAATATTTTTATTTTTATTATAATTCAAAGTAGAGGGTTGGGTCCGTGGCTGGACCTAAGGTGGTTGGGGGTTGGGTCAGGCGGGGACCCAAGGGGGTTAGGGGTTAGGTCGGGTGGAGACCCAAGGGGGTTGTGGGTTGGGTCAGCGTCCGGACCCAAGGGGCTTGTGGATTGGGTCAGCGTCCAGATCCAAGGGGGTTGAGTCCGTGGCCGGACCCAAAGTGATTAGGGTTTGGGTTAGAGTCCAGGCCCAAGGGGTTTGGGGCTTTGGGTCCGTGTTCGGACCCAAAGAGGTTGGGGCTGGGGTCCGTGTCCGACACCAAGAGGGTTGGTGTAGGGGTCCTTTGGAGTTTGGACCCATGGGGGGTTGGGGGTTGGGTTCGCATATAAACCCAAGGGGGTTGGGGGTCGGGCCAGGTGGGGACCCAAGGGGGTTGAGGGTTAGGTCCGTGTCCGTCCCAATCGGGTTGGGGTTTGGGTCCGGTATGGGGCTTGGGTCGGGTGGGGTCCCAAGAGGGTTGGGTACGTGATCGGACCCAATAGGGTTGTGGATTGGGTTCGCTGTCGAAACCAAGTGGTTTGGGGGTTGGGTCCGAGTCTGGACCCAAGAGGGTTGGGGGATGGGTTGGGTCCATGTCTAGACCCAAACGGGTTGGGGTTTGGGTTCGTCATGTTTTAACCCAAATAGGGTTGGGGGTTGGGCCCGCGTCTGGACCCAAGGCCGTTGGGTTTGTGTTTGGGCCTAAGAGGGCGGGGATCGTTCATGTCCGGACCCAAGAGGGTTGTAGTTTGGGTCCGTGGTCGTACTCAAGGTGGTTGAGTCTGGGTACGGGTACTTACAGAGGACCCAAGAAAAGTGGTTCCTGACACAAGACCCTTTAGCCTTGGGTCCTGACGCCGGACCTAAGAGCACTGAGTTCTGTTGCAGGAGCCAGGAGTACTGGGTTCGGACATAGGAGCCAAGAGAACTGGGTTTTGACGCTGGACCTATGAGCCCTGGGCCACGCAGGGTCTGCAGCCATGTAATTAGGCTAGACCTAGCGCACAAGCAGGGCAGACCCATTACCTGGTGTCCCCATGTGGCGCGCGGGTTTGGCTCAGTGCCCAGGGCAAGCCAGCCCCAGTGCCACGTGGGCGCGCAGGTCTGACCCAACACATAGGCAGGGCAAACCAAACGCCAGGTGTACCCACTTGGGGGCGTGGGCCTGACTCATGTCCAGGGCAAGCCAGCCCTAGCGCTAGGTGTCTACATTCAAGGCCTGCAGCCCCACCAAATGCATCCCGGTAAAAAGACAACCCCACCCCTCCCCTGCTGCCCTTGCAATTCTCTATGGCAAGGGCTAGTCTAGGTAAACAGTAACAGGGATACTGAGCCCTTTTAGTATATTGTATTATATATATATATATATATATAGAATTAGCTTCTTAGGTGTACCATCTTCTAATAACTTTATGAGTTGTAGCCACATTATATAGGCTAAAGGTGTTAGTGTAGTGCATAATATCAACATTAATAATGAACTAAAAAGAAGATGAAAAAAAAGGTAGGCTTAATTAAGTTTGGTTTGACCATGGTTAAACCAAACATAAAAAAGTGTTACTCGAAGTCAAAATGAGTTCGGTTGGGTTTAGTTTTATCTGATCAAATCGATCTAAGAGTAGAGAACCGAGACCAATTAGGTTCGATTTGATCTGATAGGCTCAGTTTGGGTTCAGTATGACCGTGGTCAAACCAACTGAAAACCCTTTGAACAAAGCCTACAAATAGGATTGGTTTGCCCTTTGAATCGAGCCAAACAATGGGCTCGGTTTAGGTTTGGTTTGACCTAGTCAAACCAAACCCAATAGGAGGTCTTAGGTTTGATTTGACCTGGTTAAACCAACCCAAAACTATTTGAACTGAGTAAAAAAATAAGCTTGTTGTTCTCGATTTAACTTGGTTAATCCGAGCTAACATGTTTTGCATAAATTCACATCATATTTTTTTCTAATCAATTTTTTAACACTTTGTTAAAAAATTGACTTGTGAAAAATAGTGTGAGCAATGATACCTGACAACACATGCCAAACAAAATAATACTTAACATGTGAGTCTGCAAAAGACTTGTTGGTAGATGGTAGACGTTTCATATTTTAGATGTACTAAGTCACTATACAGGGTCATGGTGAAGTGGAGAGAGTGGGACAATAGACAATACCATGTGATCTTACCATTCTCTCTCCATAAAATACAACTTACCAATCCTCAAGATTTTTGTAAGCTCTTTGCTTCTTATTGAGTGTGAGATTTCAAATATGAGGAGTGCGAGATTTCAAGTCCGAGGAAAAATTCTTCTTTAGTATTTTTCATCAATAAAAAGGCAACTTCTCCATTTTCACCACTTGTTTATAATATTAAGAGACAACTATTAAATGACCTAGCCCAATTATTAAACAAAAGCCAAAACTTGGGCTCTACCAAACCGAACCCAATCTAGGTTCAGTCAATCGAGCCAGCTGGACTCGCTTGATTCATTGGACCAAGTCTAAGAAAATTAAAGTACGGAGGAAATCTAAACAAATGATGAACTTGGAAGAGAATAACATTATAGGCCTATTTGGTTTCAGTTGAACCTAAACTGGAGAAGAGAAAATTTAAACATGTAAACTTGATGAAGAATATCATGGAGACATTGGAGATACTTTCACCTTGGAGAAATAACCAAAACTTGGTTCAGTTAGTCAAGGCTAAACTAGGCCCATTTGGGTTTGGTTGAACCCAAACTGAAGTAGTATAAAGAAAATTTAAACAAGTGATCAACTTGGTGAAGAATAACATTGAGACAGTAAAGATACTCTTATCTTAGTTTTTAACTTAGAGAAATAACCAAAACTAGGTTCAGTTAGCTGAGACCAAGCTAGGCCCACTTTTATTTGGTTGAACCTAAATTAGAGAAGCATGGAGAAAGTTTAAACATGTCAACTAGCAAAGAATAACATGGAGACATTAGAGATAATTTCACTTTGGAGTTTAACTTGGAGAAATAGCCAAAATTAGGTTCAGTTAGCCGAGGCCAAGTTGGGCCCACTTTGGTTTGGTTGAACCCAAATTGGAGAAGTATGGAGAAAATTTAAACAAGTCATCTGGAAAAAAATAACATGGAGATATAATCTCGAAGACATTGAATATATAATAGAAAAAAAATATATCTTCTTGTAGATTTAATTGGAAAAATAATTGTTTGGTGAGGAAGACTTATAGAGCCCTTTTGGTTTGGTTAAACCCAAACTGGAGAAGTATTGAAATAATTGTTATCTGATAACAAACCGGGCTTGGTTGAGAAAAACGTATTGAAATAATCATTATCCGAGGACAAATTGTGCCTATTTAGGTTTAGTTGAGCCCAAACTAGAGAAGCATACTATTTGGGTTTGGTTGAACACAAACTAGAGAGGTATTGAAGAAGTATTTAATTAGAGAAATAAATGCTTTGTTATCTGAGGACAAGCTGGGCCATTTGGGTTTGGTTGAGACTAAGTTGAGAAAGATTGAATAATAGAGATTAAATTGGAGAAATAATCTTGAGAAAAATAAAGTATAAAACTTCTTTAAGATTTAAACAGGACACAAATTTTAGAGATACACCGTATTAGGGATTCTGGAGATTTAAAGACAACATAACATAGGAGACTTTAATTGAAGTACATCTTCAAGTGATTAGAGTGTCATGCATGTGTAAGAATTTTTTTTCTCCTTCATCTTATATGTGATAAGTAGATTTAATCACCCTCATTACTCTGAATGATCCATCTTATTTTGGCGTCAACTTTCATTTTTCTACAACATTATTTATCGCTTTCAACTTTCTAATACCCTATTTCCTATTTTAAATCTTTTATTTTTCATTATGACGTTATAATATTAATAACTTGATGGTGAAATACCTCATTCTTTACTACAACACTCAATCTAATCTCCTCAAGAAAGTCTAAGTTTGCCCTTAGTTCTTGATCATTGGTGGAGAAGTCAAGAGGAAAAGTGTTTCACCAATAGAATTATTCTGAGCAATTAGATGGGATCCTGGTATTACCCTTAAAAGGTTGGTTATCTCGAGAAGAAACTTAAGAATTATCTCGCTTTGAAGATACTTCTCTTTATTTGTTAAAGCGGTTGTGTTCTTATTGTGATGCACTCGCTTCCTCTACACAATATGGGTTGAATGTTCTAAGTCGGAACTGGATATTCCTAACTCATCTATTTGGAAGGGTTCTTCAAAAGTGTTAGAAGAGTTTGTCTCAGAATTAATGGTTTCAATTAAAAGGGTTTTGATATGATAAATGAATCATTCTTCTAATTAAAGTTTATGGAGTTTGGTATTTACTCGGCAAAACCTAGAGGTATTACCTTTCTGGTCATATTTGTAATATGTAATGTATTTTGGATAAATTTAGGCCAGGGTTTTGAATGAGAAGGTTTTGTGGGCTTTTTTATTGGTCTTTTTGTAGTAGGGCTTAATTTTGATATTAAAACCTTTCCTGTATTTGTGGGCTGATTTTTTATGAGGGAGTTTGTTGGGTTTTGTGTTAGGCTTGGAACAATTTTCACTGCATGTTGGCTTCTGTATGGATAAGTTAAACTATTGACAAAAACTACCTAGTTCTTGTTTAGATCTTCTCATCTCCCACTTAAGATGTTTTCAGAGTTTAAGGTCTTGACATATCTGAAGACCTTCTTTTTATGTAAAACTAACAAGCTCATCATAAGTCAATTGGTTATAAGGAATGGTTTATTGTAATAAAAGTGTCTTTGATTTTATTTTTGACTCTTTCTCCTAGAAAGGTTGGTAAACCAACAATGAATTTTTCTTTCTAGAATGTTTGATTTGAGTCTTTTTTGAGCATGACACGAGCAAGAAAAGTTTTTTTATACCATTAAAAATCACTGAGTTTTTGGTATCTAAGGTTTGAAAAAAGTTCAACATTTTTGTTTTTAAAATAGGAAGGATCACTTACAAAATGTAAGGAAATGGTTAAGATAAAGGTTGAAACTGCATCTTGAATGATGTTTCCATCAGATTCTAGGATAGGTATTTAGTCTTCAGTCAGTTGGATGGAGTTTAAGATTTTAAGGTGTTGTGTTTCAGTGAGATGATAATCTCACCACCTTTTTAATTAGCCAAAACAACCAGCAATAAGGAGTTCAACTATAGCTTTGTTTGGGGTTCTAATTTGAGTTTTATAAGCATTGGCAGTCATGGTCATTTGTTGTAAGGTGTTGGTTTATAATGGTTGATTCATTTTAGATTGCTATATCTAGAGAAATAGATGTTTCAGGGTTTCTCCAAATCAATTTGTTGATTTTAGACTTTCTTCCTGAGAGGCTTCTTCATATGAAGTTTGGATTTGATTATTTTTTACAGTGTTTATATGGCCTGTAGAGGTTGGGGGATGGTTACTAATTTGGGGTGTGTCAAGAGCAATTAAAGTGGAAGATGAAGTTTTAAGGCGATTGAGATAATCGTTGATAGCTTTAAGGAATTCTTTTTTGTTGTTTTGTAATAGGGTTTGGCTAGTTTTGGTAACCTGATATAGTTTGAAAACTGAGCTTTTAATTGTTTGGTCAATAAACTTGGATGAAGATTCAATAAGAGAGACTAAAGACTTCTAGATATGTTTTTTTTTTTTTTTTTTAATTTTACTAATTGCTTTTCTATGGTGTCGAGGATGGTATTTGTAAAGAATTTTGTTGGATGGTGTATTTAGTATTAATGGTAACATCTTTATTTGGGGATTTGTAAGGAGTAACTTTTATTGTCTAGTTATTGTAAGGGATTTTAAGGTTTCTCAAAGGAGGATGCCCAGACTCAATGCATGCATGTTTTGCAAATGGATTTGCAATATGATTTTCAGACACGTAATACAATTCAAACCAATTAAAGAATAAGATTTGTATTTATATGATGCAACGAAATCATAAAAATATTTTTGTATTTCCTTTTTTCATTGCATATTTTTTTTTTGAAAAACCAATATCTATTTTTAGAGTTAGGGTTGGCATAAAAATTATCAATAAAATATTTTTTGTTTACAACAAAATCTGTTTCAAGAACATTAAACTCATTTAGGATATTCTCTGGTATAGAAGATAATGTTGGAGAAGTTAGTGGAAAATGTTGGAGACCATTATGAATATATTTATAGTTTCAGTCTTGATGTTTTTGTAAGGAGTTTTTGAAATTGAATGGTTTTAAAAAGTTTTGTAAGCTAAATATCAATTTCTTTAGTTTTTATTGTAAAATCAGTTTTGAAAAGATTAAAAGAAGAATTTTGATAAATCTAATTATTTTGAACTTTTAAAATTTTTCAATCATCAATATTATTTGTAAAATTTTTTATAGTAATTTCTTCACTATTAATAACTATTTTATATTCAGAAGAATCAGAGGTAGAAGATATTGAAGGAAAAGTAGTTCGATAAAAAACAAAATATATGATTTTGAAAAGATAATTAAAAAATAAGACTCCAAGTTATATGAATTTATTGTCGTCTTAACTTTTAAATGAGACTTACAACCATTCAGTAGAATTGATCTATATTTCTAAGGTTCTTTTTTCTCTACCAGAGTTCTTGTTTTAACTTTATCTTTAATAATCTGATAAATATATATTTTTGTTTTTAATATATTATTAATTTCACCTAATCGTTTTTATTTTGTTAAAGTCTTAGTAAATTTAGAAAATAATAAAGGATAATAATTTTTTTTTAATTATTATACTCTGAAAGTGGATACTAAAAATATGACTGCCAAAAATATAACTTGTATATCATATAACATAAGGTGTAATAATAATTAATTAAAGATTAAAGAACATAACAATCAATCAAATTTTCTTATAAAAAAATTCACGTAATAATTCATGGGCCTTACATTTAGCTATAATAACAGAGCTGAGCCCAAAAGATGCTTAAATTTGGATTTGGGCCACGTTCTACAATTAAAATATTGGAAACAGCAAAACCTTTCGTGGACGTATCAAAATCCCTGACTTGTATGTTTCAACTCTTGTAGCTTTCAAATTCATAGCAACATGGAGATTGAATCACAGGATTCTGCTCGAAAAGGTGAGTCAAAACTTGAACGAGTTATATACCCATTAATAAATACTCATCAATAATGCTTTTTTAATTAATTAAAATTTATGTTTTCGATTTGATGCAGTGATTATTCAGTTAAAAGCCACTGCTGATGCGCCTATTCTCAAGCAAAAGAAGTTCAAGGTGTAGTTTTCCCCCCCACTCATATCTACATAAATTTATACATGTGTTATGTAATGAATTGTCGGTGGGTTTTGTATTTCTGTGTTTCTATGCTTGTGGGTTTGTCTAATAAGGATAAAATTTAAATAATAATGTTGGCTGGTAAAAATAAGTATAAACTCATAGAGATAGAAAGAATCGAGGGAAGATCTTGCCAATTGTTATCTTGGTATAAGCTGGAATATCATTGAATAAAAGTTTTTCAAGCAAATAATTGTAGCTAGCATGAGTTGAGGCAAAAGTACTTTGGGGAAGAACAAGGTGTTTTGCAGGAGGAATTTTGAATTTTCATTGGGAAACTATGTTTTGGTTGTAGATTTTTGCATATGAATGCGATCATGTTTATGCCATTGAACTCTATGCAATTAGAAACATGTCTGCATAGCAAGTGTGATGTTTACTGTATGATTTTAGGTTTGTGCGTGTCCTTATTGAGCTTGATTTATGTTTGCGAGACGAGCCACAACATTAGGGTCAAATTCACACATAATAGAACTGATCATAGGTTTTTTTTTTTCTCGCAATTATAAATAGAGTTTATGTGTGCCTTGTAGCCATTGCCATTGGGCCACGAACTTGAAGCTTGGAAACAAGTTGCATGACAAACTGCAAGTTGAAACACACCCTTCATTAATAACTTTCTTTTGCTCTTCTAGAGAACAATTTGACTGCTATAACGTAGAACTCCCAGGAAGAGCATAATCAATGGGACAGGGCTTTTGTGCTTCAGCAGAAAACATTTCGCTAAATTGCATTGGAAATACTTTTTAAAATCAGAATAACTGGAAGTTGAACTGTTTCCCATACAAGAATTGGCTTAACGTTTCCAGATACTGGTTTTTTTTTGCAACTAAAACTTTCTTGCATTTCATTATTATATGATGATGATATTTATACACATTGAGTGAATGTGGCAGATGCTTGGAACTGATAAGTTTGCTAAAGTGATTGACTTTTTGCGTCGGCAAATTCACAGGGAGACCGTGGTAGCTTATCTTTGATGTTGATTTCTATCCAATTTAGTAAAGTAATTAAAAATAAGTGGGCTTCTGGGATAGTGATGCTTTCTGTTTCTTCCTTGTTCTTTAGTTTGTATACATCAACAGCGCATTCTCACCAAATCCAGATGAATTGGTGATTGATCTGTTTAATGTAAGTTTTTGTAGCAGTTATTTTTGTTTTATTTATTTTATGTTCTCTCATTATTTGTCGCTGTTATAGATCCCTGCTGATTTTAAAAATATTACTTGGTTTTCAGCTCATACATATTCATGTTAAATTTTAAGTTCAATTATGCTGTCCCAGACCCAGATTGCATTGTCAGAGCACTGATTTTTTTATTTTTTTTTATTTTTCTGGTGACAATTATGAAAGACTAAGTAATTGCAACCCAGTTATGTGTAGACTGGTGATTTTGGCCAAGACGATTCTTTTATTACTTATGTGTTCATTGTGCTTAAGTTTGGAACAAGCGACATTTGCTTATCAGCACACTACCAGTTTTAAGTATGGAGCATTTTGTTAATCTGACTCTCTGGAAGAAAACAATTGAGCTACATCAAATGGTTCACATGAAATGAATTGTTACTTCTCCAAATATTGTACCCGACTACCCATGTGCCGAGCTGTGTACTCGAGCACAAATATTCCATGCAAATGACAATAGATGTAGATTCTACCTGTGGTTTCTGTCCTTGCCCTTTTAGCCAATTGTACTAATCTGTACTCAACTCTGATGAACATGGCTTGTGATGTATCATTGCCTAATTCTTTTAAAAAAATAATAATTAAGACTGACATTTCAGAAATGATATGTGGCAGTGGACAGATGGTTCACTCATCGAACAAGGTTCAATGAAGTTCTCTTGAATTTCTTAGTGCTTGTTTTTTTTCCCCTGGTGACCATAAAACATAACTAAGATCCTTTTTTTTTAATTGGTTTGTTTGGATTTTGATTTTTTTTCCTCTCACTGAGTTGCTCCTAACCTTGGTTGAAGTCATTTTTTATTAGATGCATAATTGCTTTGTATGTCCTTGAATCTCCCTCTTTTAACCTTTCCACTTCATCAATTCAGAATTTCGGCGTTGATGGTAAACTGCTGGTCAACTATGCCTGTTCAGTGGCGTGGGGCTAACTTTCACGAACAGCTATGCCGATACACTGTTCATACTGTAAGATCTTTTGCTATACATTATTAATATTTCTTGGATTCGTTGAGTAACCATAGAACTTCACTACAGCAACCCTGCAATGTCCTTTGCGCCGAGTACTGATTTCTACCTCACTGTTCTGTAGATTTCATGCAAGAGCAGTACATGATTTGTCGACAGACTGAGAATATGATTGAAGAAATGGAGATTACGTAAAATTCACATGCATCTGTCAGAATTGCTTTATTTTTTTATTTCCGGTTGATGTCCCACTTCGATACTGTTTGGACTTGCGATTCATCTTGTGATTGGATGCATATAGTTTACTTTTAAAAAATATTAAATTGATATTTATTTAGTGTTTTTCAATAGTTTTGATGTATGGATGAAAAAAAAATTAATTTTTTTTTTAATATATTTTCAAATAAAAAAATATTTTTTGAAAACATTTTTATTTAAAAAACCTACTTGAATCATTCAATTAACTGCTTCGGTTCCTATGGAATTTTACTTTTAACCTGGCGTGCATAGACAAGACTTGTACTGGTTTCACATGGTTCTAGTAAAGGCTGGAAATTTCTTTTGTATAATTTGGTTTTCAACTCTTGGATACGACACAGTTTGATGTGATGATGACATGCCATGTAGCCCTTTACCAACCCTTTTGGAATGTTCACAGCAGTTCGAGAATGATGCCCATCATAATTCCAAATTCGTTCACAAGAATCTGTAAAATGATGGAGCCATGTCATTGCATCCACAAGTTGTTACAAAGTGCATTTGAAATTCTATATATTCTCTCATAATATTATTAAATTGTGAGGATAAATTTCAACTTCTTAATGTTTGTGAAGGTAAACTTCACAAGATTTTTTGGGTTCTTTTACAGTCGGGTTCTTACTCCTATAGACTGTAATTTGAAAGCTGAATTTATTTAATCTTGTGGGGTTGCTGGAGATTGATATATGATGCTGGAGATTTTTTTCCAAGCACGTACTCATTGAAAAAAAACATGTTTTCAGCAATTATTGTAAATTGGACTTAAAACACGGACTCTTATACTAAAATTTTCTACGAATCTAAAAGCTCTGTTGCTTGTAAGTTAAAATTTTGTAACTATGTGAGGTAGATAAGGCTTTCAAATTGGACTTAAAAATTATTGTTAGGGATTAGTTATATTTTTTTAGTTAATTTAAGAATTTTTTTTTCTTTTTAGTTTAGAGTGCTTTTATTATTTTTCATGTTTTATTTAGGACATTTAGTGTATTATTTAATGAGTCTAAGAGAGTTGTTATATTTAGTTTTGATATTTGAAAATAAAATTGAAAGTATTTTTCTCCTATCTTGAGAATTTTGTATGGCTAGGGTGTCTAAGCACTTTACACATAACCTTTCCTATTAACCTTTTGACCTTCATTTGTTGATATTGTTTTCATCTATGTTAGTTAATGCAAAGCCCAACGATTCTTTTATTGTTGTTTGCTATTGAAAAACCTTTTTAAAAACAAATGCAAGATTAGATGTGTTCATGTAGGAGGTGAGGAGGTTCCATCTTAGGAACAATACGTTCAAGGTCACAACATTAATGAAATGAAAATTAAAGATACTCAAAGCAGGTTGCAAAACTAACTTGTCGACTGGTTGTGACTGGTTGAGAGACTTGCAGAGGTAAGTTGTGGGATTAACTTGTCAATTGGCATAAAGAAACTTGGAGGATTGTGAGGGAGTGATCACAAACTTGTAGTCAGTTTTTGAAAACTTGTTTTAGATTAGAATGAATAGGATATTGAAATTAATATTTTTTTAGGATTATAGTTTGTGGATTGGAATCAACCACTAAAATTTAATGATAAAGAATTTTAAGATGTCATTGAGCTTGAGGGTTGTAGGAATCCTAAAGTTTCTTTCAATTAGGATCTAAAAGGATTTTCTCATGAAAGTGAAGACTTCTTTGATATTTCAAAAGAGTTCTTAGGAGCTAACTTTAAAGACATCAAAGTAGTAGAAATTTCCAGCCACAAAGAAATTAATGGACCATCTTATTGTTCCTTGTTAACAATCAAGTGTCAAAAGTTGAGGTTTGAAGAATTTCAAGATGGTTTTAGTATGGTTAACAAAGGTGTGTTGCCAAAAAATAATATTCTAGTTGTTGCCAAAGACAATAGCATCATGCTTGATTCCAAATTTAATGCTTAGTTATGCAATTTTATTTTGCTAAGAGGTTAATGACACCCTATTTCTTGTAAGGTTAAATCTTCATAACTTTCTGAGGTTGGTAAGGACCCCAAATTAGGTATAGAAATTGTATTTAGGATTGATTGTAATTTCCTATTTAATTTTAGATATTTTTTCCTTTTAGTTTAGAACTCTTTTATTATGTTTTTGTTTATGATATCTATTGTATTGTCCAAGTACCTTAACAGAGATGTAATATTCAGTTTCGTTAATTAAAAATAAAATTGATAGAATTTTTCTCCAAATGTAAAAATTGTATGAAGAAAAAAATGATTTTGAGTCACCCATGATAGGTGAACCAATCTATATTAATATTATTTATATTACTAATTAAGGTAATATAAAAGAAAAAAGATAAAGAGTTATTATATCTTGACATTAACTGTCAAAGGTTGTAATTTTTCACCCTTATAAATATATTTGTTAATAGTAGCAGATAATAACAAGAAAGTAAGAGAGAATTAAAAATAAAAGATGAGAAGAGACTCTTGAAGCAAGCTCTTTACTAATTCACATAAGAATTGTTTTTGCAAAAAAAAAAAAAACAATACACTTAGACCATGAATAATAAGCATGATTCTTTATTATTTAATGTGATGATGCTTAGACTAGTGATATAAGTTTCATGGGACATGATTATTTTGTTTTCTTCCTTCTATTATTTGTTTTTCCAATATTGGTATGAGAGCCTGTTGTTACTTTTTTTTCTATTCTAAAAAACATTTTTTTTCAATAAAATAAAATAAAATAGAAGTTTAGTGGGGTTGTAACTTGAACTTCTAGCATATGCCCTAATTCTATGAATATATATACTACTAGAATTTATATGCATATGTGCATCTAACTATTTGAACTTGGTGTTTGTGAACCGATGGTGTAATTCCTTACATGCTTCTTTTAATTTTTGGCAATTGATACATGTTTCTATTAAATTTTGTGCTTTAATTGGAAAATAATGTAGAGTCTACCTTCATTGAAAATAATTAGGGAAGGTGGTAGAACTCGGAAACATGTTCCATGTACATCAATATTTTCATTGTGTTCTATGTATATCAAACAAGTTGTTCACTCAATTTTGGATGTTTGCTATGCTCTATTGAAAAAAATAATATTTTATAGATATATTTATATGTAAGATTGCTCAACAAAGATAAACCTAACAAGGTGGTGCACATCACTTATTTCATTGAGGTGATAAGGGATCAAGTCCTTTTGTCAATATTTTGTTAAATTAAACCTCAACAATTAAATGTGGTTTTTTAGGAGAAACGAACTAGGGGGATTTTTGTTGTATTTAGAAATGCGGTTGAAATCGTATTTTTTTTAAAATGATTTTTTATTGATTTTTTTATATTTTTAGATCGTTTTAATGAGTTGATGTTAAAAATATTTTTTAGCTATGGTACAAATGGCTATTTGATTGAAACATTTCCTAGTTCATTTGGGAGTATCTGATAATGTTATTAACCCAACACAAGTAAACTGTGATGGTCAAGCTATAATAGTATATACAAAAGACTCTAAGTACTATGAAAAAACCAAACACGTAGATATTAAGTTTAACTTTGTAAAGAACATGGTTGCACATAAGGAAGTGAACATGAAGTACATATCTACACAAAAAATTATTGCAGATCCATTTACAAAACCTATTTCAAGAAATGTTTTCATTAGTTATGTTAGGTCACTTGAATTACGTAGATATTGATGTACTAATGTATAATATTTTTCCAACAATGTTCATAAATGTTTTTATTATTAATATTGATGTTTTAATGGCGCCTAATTACATAAGTTGTGGGACATACATAAATGCTTGTGTTTAGTACACATGTTAAAAATAAATTATAAGAAGTATGTCGTATAAATAAAAGATTGGCTTTCTTATATAGACAATCACCTTTATTATATTATGATGAATGGAGATGAAATAATTTTAAGCTTGTTATATAAGTAATAAGATAGCACTTAAGCTTAATATATGAAATTTCTCCTTAATAAAACAAAGAGGTCATTGGAATATGTGTTATAACTTTGACCCTATGTGAATATTTAAAATATCATTTTATTTATCTTATCACTAGATATGGGCTTTGATAAATCAAAAGTGAATGAGCAGATAAGTGAACTCAAAGTTAGACATTGAGTATGTACACATTGTCATCTGTACAATATTATTGATAAAAACATACACTTCAAAGAAAAGAAGATGATACCATAACTTGTGTTTTATACCACAAGTGTGTAATATAACCAATAAAGTTAATACAAACTAAGATCCATATTTAATATTATGTAAGACCTTTAAAATTATTAGTAATCTTTACTTGTGCCCTTATAACTCTTATCTGTTGCCAAAGGATTATGAATGATTCGATCTACAGGGATAGTACTAGAAAAACAAGTTAAGCAGAAGTTGAGGGAATCGAGAAAAGAGAAAGATCATTTTGGTATTATTATATCGACTTGTATTCATTGGTCGACCAATTATATTTGTCTATATGATAAGACATAATTATAAATACATAAAGTATAATAAATGAAATCATGAGAAATAAAAGATGTTATAAATGATCTAGGGTACTATATATTGCATCTACTTTATGTCTTATTATTGGAGAAGCTATATACTCCTAACAATATATAGCAACTGAGCTTTTAAAGTATGCCTGATCACACAACCTATTAGTCAAGTATGAATTTTTCAAAATTAATGAGAGAGCTGATCCCATCATGTGTGAGTGGGAGATGAAGGAAAAAATAGTTTTGGTTTAACCCAATTCATATCAATATTATTTATATTACTAAGGTAATATAAGGAAAAATGATGAAAAGTTATATTCTGATAATAAATATATCTTCACTCTTATAAATATATTTGTTAACAGTTAATGACAATAATAACTAGAAAATAAGAGAGATAATAGAGAAAATTAAAAATACAAGAAAAAGAATGTATTATCTTTCAAAAGATGAGAAGTGACTCTTAATCAATTCACAAAAGAATTGATTCTTGAAAAAAAAAAACATTTAGGCTGTGAATAAGAAGTTTGATTCTTTATTTTTTAATGTGATTACGCTAAATTAGTGATACAAGTTTCTTGACACATGATTATTTTGTTTTCTCCTTTCTGCAAATTGTTTTCCCACCATTTTATATAGCTAGCGTTTCTCGAACCCTTTTCATATCTGATATCTCTAACTTTTGGCTTGATATAATTAATCGTGATGATATCTCACAATATACTGTACCAAGGATGTTTGTTGGGCAAATTTAAAGAGATGCCAGTCTGTTGTACTTCCTATGATATTTTCAGCTGCTACAGCTTTTACTCTCATGATGTGGTAGATTAGACAAATTGGTATGTAGAATTTAACAGGAAAAAAGTTGCGCTACGTACTTTTATGGCCATTTGATTCTTGGACATGTGAAATAGCTCTTCTTTGTAACCCGTCAGGCAGGACCACTCTTGTCTACGAGCCAACTCCTGAGGTCATAACCATGAACGGGCTCTTGTTTATTGATTCGGCGCCTTATGATTTATTGTGTATCACTTGGACCGTACCTAGGAAGGTTTTAGAGACAGATTGTATCGAGCAAAGTAGCAGAAGGGAATCCTTAGCAACTCAAAAAAGGAACAATGCATAGCATAGTTCATCATCAAAGCTGGTCCTGAGAAAGATGAAGATAGAGTAAATAGATTTGTACAGTTTATGCTAGTTCAGGTCAGTTGAGATTAATTAAGTGTAATCAAGCAGGTGGCTGTAGTTTTCTTCTTGTAATTCTCGTACCTACAGCAAGAATGGTGTAGTAGGAAATTCTGCCCTTATCATTAAGCAAAATATTGTGTTGGAAAAGACTAGAAAGAAGGTGATGCAACAAATCGGACTAGATGACAAACAAGGCATCACAATGCGTTTCTAATCATGTTGCATGAACAAATAAAAAACAATTTAATGCTCGATAACGGTCCACAATTTGCTTATAAATTATTCTTTGGACTCTACCATTAGCTAGGAAATCAAAGACCATGCATGTGAATTTTCTAACAACAAAGCCATACCACAAGTTCTAGCTATAAAATCAATCCAATATAATTTTGAGGAGTATAATTCAATTGGTCAGGTTTTGAGTTTGTTCTTTAAAAATTACTAATTTGAGTACCACAAATCTCAGAGCCACTAAAAATTGACCTGATCGTTAACTTCAAGATCTTAGAAGATTAATTAAGGTACGCGTAAATTGGTCCAGACATACATTAAAAATAATAATTATAATAACCAGTCCTAGGCTGTATCTTGAAGACCAAAAGTGTCGATATTGTCATGGCATAGACGCACAGTATGCTGGATTTACCAATTTGAAATATACGGCAACAATTTGGAATTTGGATTCATATTCATTAGAAACACTGGCTTACATACTCGTCCTGCAAAGCTTGGAAAGGATGTAGATGTCAGCCTTGCGACCCTTCAATGAAACTTTGATGATTAAAAAGAAAAGGAAAAAAGTTTACTACCCTTGTAAAAAAAGAGAGAGAAAGGAATGTGATATTATCGTTCAGATAAAAAAAGATTGATATTGTGACTCACATGCGTCTTTTCTCTATCATGGAGTCCCATCAGGCATGCGTAGCATTTCATAATCTTGAAGACATGTCCTTCTCACATTTATCATTATTATTTTATTTTTTT
>Ga0307516_10004626_pt1 | contig 16881 bp, 21 predicted proteins | sample 19_EM_MG_FD_203310 | JGI IMG/M metagenome (GOLD analysis project Ga0307516, IMG submission 203310) | Populus trichocarpa ectomycorrhiza microbial communities from riparian zone in the Pacific Northwest, United States - 19_EM | ecosystem: Host-associated > Plants > Roots > Unclassified | place...
GGGTCTTCATCAAGTGTGAGTAGTGATTGGATTGATGTGAGGAAGGGCATGACATGGCTGATATCCAGGCCTGTGAGTTCAGCAATCCCTGATGGTGAGAGGGGGTTTGCAAGCAAGACAATGGCACCAATGATGGTTTGAATCCTGGAACACATGATGGGGTCATCCACACAAAAGGTCTCCCTGAGAATCCGTAGGTACAATGGATCAAGGGATACCTCCCCCTCATATTCTGTGCTGTTTGGAAATTTGATGATCACTTCAAGCTGCTCATTGGGGTGACAGAACCTCCTGCCAAGATATTTGATGGTTGCAACAGCATACATGAAGAGACCTGCAGCCCTTTGACACAGGAGATTAATACTTTCATTGGCTGGCCACCTGCCAAGCGCATGCTGTTGAGCAATTTTGGAGAGTTCATGTTTTAGAAACAACTGGATATCATTGTTGATTGTAGCAGGGTGGACATTGTGTAAAATGAAGACATTGGTCATGTCCACAAGGGAGGGGAGACAGAATCCAGTCTTAATCCAGGGTTCAGGCCTGCTAGTGATGAAAAACTTGACCATGGGGATTCTGTCAATGACCCGACCCAACACAAAGAGGATTGTAGATAATGGCTCTTCATCCTTGCACTCATCAAGAGCATCAATCATAATGACTGTTGAAATGCTGGTGGCCTGAAGTGGCTCCACAATCAACCTCTCCATCTGGGTGTACAGTGCCTCATTGATGACATCCGGGTTGGACTGGAGGAGGGAGACAAGGTGAGATTGAAAGTCAGGGTATTTGTGTGCCAGCTGGAGAGCAAGGGTGGGAAATATGAAGTGGAGGTTGCTTTCATCCTCAAGGTCTCGTGAACAAAAAAAAGATGCCCCCAGGAGTCCATCGGCGAATGCACGTTCAGCAACAGTTTGGGCAATTGTTGACTTCCCTGTCCCAGCAAGGCCATTCAGCCAAAAGGCAGGAGATTTCTCGAAGTCTTTAGTCCATGACTCGATCTCTTCCAGGACTGTCTCCCGGGTGCCCCTAAGGCAACCTTGTCGATCACCATGCTGATGCGCAGCGCGGCGAGCGCGGCGGCAGTTATTGAGCACTGATGTGTATACTGTGTTGATGCGTGAGTGAGCTCAGATGGGGGACAACATGACTAGGCCAGAATCCTGGAAACCACAAGCAATGTCAGGTATGTTCCAAATGTAGGTTTGACAACTCACAATCAACCTACAATTTTGGTCATACATTGCCTGTTTCCAGGTTGTCTGTCGAAGCACCCTGGTTTCAATGCCACAGCTTCAGCCATGTCAACTTTTCTGCCACTCACTTGGTACTCGAGAAGCGCGTCCTGGATATTCTCCTCCATCCCAGACACAGCCAGAATATCACTTTGACATCCCTCGTATCCCTGGGCACTGACACGATGGTAGATACACGTGCCATTTTCCCTAATCGCTCCGAGGGTTCTGGGGGGGGTTAGAGCAATCGCAGGCTGGAGTTGATGGCAACCACCTACTCAAGCAGCTTTGCCCATTGCTCATGCTTGCCACCCTGGAGTCCATCAATACCGTCCTCTGAACACAGCCTAGCCAAACGCGCCATAACGGAGTCAAGCTTGTTCTTCACCGACGGGGATCTCTGTTCAAGAGTCAGCTGATGCCGTGACAGGCTCATGACAGCGTGTTACCTCGTGGGATTTCAAGAGCACATCAAAAGACGACTTGATAAAAGGATTGATCGTCCGTGTGATAGACTAAAACAAGTTGGAGAATCCTCACAGTGAGATTGGTGATTTGGTCGTAGATCCCCTGCTGTTGCGAGATCTATTCTCCCACGTCAACAGCGGTCAATGCAATAATCCTATACCCACTTACTTGGTAGTAGCTAATAGCCTCTCGAAGTCGCCCGATGAGTTCCGCCACCTCTTTGGAACCGTCGCCCTTATCTAGGAACCGAGCCGCAACGCCTTTTGCCATCAATACCTCTGATCGCTTCTCGATCTCTTCCAACACGCTGAAAGACCGTCAACAGGGGTAGGTGGGCAAGCGATCGATGGGCGCACCCGGACAGCTCCGAGCGTCGCTGCTTCTCCGCCGGGTCTCTGTCAATGGTCGCTGCGTTGGCGTTCTGTTTGAACACGTTTAAAAGCGGGATAAGGTTTTCGACCCCCTCCTTGACGTCTTCGAATTGCTGCGACGGTCCATGTCAGTCGTGGACGAGAGCCACCCATTTGACCTTACCTCGTAGCGCTTGACGAGTGCGCTCACCCCGCCGAGGGCGGACTTGAGGGGAGGGAACCAGTCGGAGGACTCTTTCGCAATATCGAGAAGTATCTTTGCGCCATCCGCGACTCTCTGCTTCTTTGCTAGGACAGTCCAAGCGGTCAGGGAACTGACCCACAAAAGTCAACAAATCCACCCACATCGACCTTGATCCAAGTTGCTCCCGGCCTGGGTTCCAGATCCCGTCAACCTTCGTTTTCGAAACATGTCTTTCTTTCTTATCGATGGATGCGATTGTGGGAGAGATGGGTTAAGTATTGATAGTGTGACAACCGGCGCCGACCCGCAAATCGGTTCATTCCGGTCTGGGCGCAAATGAAATAGTATTGCGGTTTACAACGGTCTGGCTCAATGGGCGAATGGACGGGTTATCAGTGACGGAGCTCAAAGCAGGAGGACAAACCACTCCGCCCGCATCCCCTGAAGGTCAGGGGCGGGGGTTTTGTTGGATTTCTGGTTTATGGTGCGGAAGCGCGAGACGCTCGCGTGATGATCAAGACCGACTCCGTCATTTGCCTCCGTTCCCTCAGCTGCCATGCCTCGTATCCTCCCTCGTCTGATCAAGGCTCTCCAGCGACCGCCTGGGCCATTCGAAGATGAGCTCCGCATTGCACCTGGTCTCCGATCCAAAGCGCACCGAAAAACACGTACAATACCTGCCAATAAACAGCGCATTCCAGTACGTGTCTCGCGTCCTGCCGCGGAATACTCGAGGTCATTGTTACTGGACGAAGAGAGCCAAATGAGGCGGAGAAAGGGTCCCCCTCCTGTGGTGAAGTACCAGGGCCAGGATGGTGCGAGGCTAATGAACGAGGACGAATTGCGGTGGTGGTCGAACCCGTATCGTGCGTACGTCTCTCTGGTTTTGGCTACTGGATTATTCTAACACGGGACATGGGAGGGTAGTAAGGATGGTGGCTTCGCCTTTGAGAATGTGCCAGACGACCGGTCATTACATGCCTAGTGGTAAGCACCGTTTGTCGGCGGATGGAACTGGTGTTTATATCACCCACGAATTTATTTAGGTTTTCTCGTACGTCTAGCTCGATTGCGCCTGGCTCCTGAGCTCGGACTAGGAGATGAATCCCTCCTCCCAGACGGCATTCAGCACCCCGAATTCCAGCCCCGCAGGGCCGGCAAGGGCCACTACGCCATCTGCAACAAACATCTCTCCGTATTCAACAGTCAGCCCGCTCCATCCGTCCATTCATGACACCCCACTAACCAGCGATTCGTGCGTTATAAAGGAGTGCTCGCTGGACGGGGACCACGGAAAAATCTCCCCCATCCTCGATTGAAGGAGCAAATCGGTCATTTGTTGCGGCTGAGGATTCTACAAGAACTCGAGATCCTTGCACGCCGTGCCAGACCAAAAGTCAAAGAACGTCACACACCGATAATCCGTCGACTTACGAGGGCCGAATGGAAAGCGTTCCAGATCGCAGGGACGATACCAAATCCTAGTGCTATCGCCGTGCTTGTCGTACCTCCGGTCAAGAAATCGCTCTTGAATGGCGGAACGCCAGACGCGTCGCCTAACCCCACCGAAGAGATCCGCACGTCCACGATCAGCATAAAACCCGCCCCCCCACTTTCGGTATTACATCCGGCATTGGCGGAGGACGCGTCCGAGATGCCAGGACTTGCGCCACACAAGATACCCCTATACAACAGTATATCCCTCTTCCCTTCCCCCACCCAACGCGCTGCGCTCCATCAACGCCTCTGCGCGATCCTGAAAGAGGACTCGATCACGCGATGGAACCAACTAGACCGCCCGGAGCCAAGAGACAGGCTTCAACCCAGCAAAGATGAGACGAAATCTAGCCACGCTTTTTTGGTTTACTCTGACGGCTCGACTGTCAAGAGAGCGGATACTGTGCCACTCGCCATTGCTCTGTGGAGATTACGAATGTGGGAAATGGACCCTCCAACAACAATACCCGGAGTTGATTCAGGAGATCTCGCCAGCTTGCTATCCGTTAGCCCGCCTATCACCGCATTCACGCTTTCGCATTAGTTCATGTCGTATATCGTACACCACGAGAGTTTATTGATCACGTCTCCACGATCATCTCAGCGTCCGCGGTCGCCTTGGCCATCTTTCCGAGTACTTCTTCTCCTTGCCAGAACTTTGGTAGTTGGTTTCCGGGGACGAAGAGACGTTCAACACCACTTTCAGTGATAACGCACATACGGATCACGCCTCCTGAAGAACCGTCACGAGCCATGGCGAGAGAGAGGGCTACATAACTTTCAGTGGAAGGAGAGCAATGGTTGAGTTTCTTGCACGCACTGTTTTTCACGAACTCGACAGTCTCATCCTTACCCCACCCATCCTTGTACGTGGCATCGCAATAACCGTAGACGTACGTGGATCCACTGCCTCCAATCGCCCACGGTTGCCTGAAGATTCCACCTCCAAGTGGAATATTGTAGACACTCGGACCATCTTCCTTATCCCACCCGGCAACGATGATTCCTGCACTCAGCGCGTCTTTGTTTTGATAACAGATGTTTTGGAATAGCGAGGCAGCGGTGTGTACCGATGGTTGTCGACCCATGTGTTGTCTACGGTTGTCCGTAAGGTGTGAGAGCGAGATAGACATCGGGCCGACGATCGAGGGGCGCGCACCTGTACATCTGGAGGTAATAATGAACAATGTCTGCCACCGCTTGGGTATCAGCTGCCGAACCCGACCGACAGCAGTAGATACGATCGTGAACATATGTCAGCTTGTCCGTGACACGATTGGCCTTGGATCACGGAATGCGCCCTTGAGCTGAGCGTGTTGGTATTTGATAGAATGAGACGTACGATGTAAGAACCAGTGGTTGTCCGACTGTCAGCGCCGATAATGACACCGTCCTTGAACTGGACGGCCATAATCGATGTCTAGATGATAGACGAATCCCCAATCAGCCTCTCCATCCTCATTACGATATCTAGAAAACGTACACCGAGGTTGACCTCGCCAGACTTGAGCCTTCCAATATCGACTGAGAGAGCTTCCATGGTTCCAAAACGAAGACAAGGCTGGTACGGCGGCAGAGTCGGAGGAGGGATCAAGTGAGAGAACAGATATTACGCGTCCTCCCAAACTCCCGATCACTTTCGAGATCCCAAGCCAAGTTGCGCGCATACGCGTCCTCTGTCTCCTCCGCCTTTCCTCGATTTCCGGAATGGCGACCCCTCGCATGGCCTCGCTCTACCAAGAACTCCAACGGGTGTTTGAAGCCCGTCCCACTGATCTCGCAAAGACCGGGAAGTTACTCACCCAACTCAAGGTATGAGCCATCGAGCCCACCACGCCAACGTCTCATGGGTTTTGGACCTTAGATTGGCCTGGTAGAAGCCGGGCTGTACCCTCCACAAGAGACGCCAAACCTCCAAGATCTCGTTGTCACTCGTGAGCATCTTGCATCCATTGGTACATCCGCTCGTGCATATGAAGATCACAAGCCCTGTAGGCGATATTTTCGAAATCGGTGCACTCTGGAGCACTCGAGTGAAAGACATCCCTTCGTTCGACCGATACTTCTCACAACTTCAAGTCTTTTACACCGACTACAGGTGGGGTTCCATTTCTACGTCAGGTCATTTTATTTGACCTCCAATGGATCCACATAGTCCGGTGCTCCCTCCGTCGAAACGAGAATACCCCATCCGAGGGCTAAACCTCGTCCGCCTCCTTACGCAGAACCGTATTGCCGATTTCCACACGACGCTGGAATCCCTTCCACTCTCGGCAGATCAGATCGCCGAGAGCCCGTACATTAACCACCCGGTCAACCTCGAGCGTTGGTTGATGGAGGGCAGTTATAGCAAAGTTTGGAATGCCAGAGAGGAGGCTCCGACTGAGGAGTACAAGATTTTCGTTGACAGCCTCGTCGGAACGATACGGTTTGCTAGCGACTGTTGCCGCCTGTCGGGGTGCTGACTCGTTTTACACAGGAACGAGATCGCCAGTTGTGAGGAAGCGGCGTATAACAGCCTCCCACTGAAAGACGCCGCTACCCTTCTGTTCTTTAAGAACCAGACCGAACTTCTGTCCTTCGCGAGAGAGGTAAGGCTTACGCTTACTAGTCGGATATCGTCCACTGATGGTCCCGCAGCGTGGGTGGCAGATAGACTTGATGGGTGCGACGATTCATTTCACAAAGAAAGGGGAGGAGAAGATCGAGATACCGAAGGAGAAGTTGATATCACAAAATCTCGCTTATGCCCGCGAGCTTGAGCAGATCATCTAGGCGTCGGATGCGTTGTCCGCTCTGCAGGAGAGGGGGTGTTGTACATCTTGTTGAAATTGAAGGCATGCGACTTCGAAAGCACCTCACTAGTAATAATCTACTCGAAGTTGTCCAGAGCGGCCTTGGCCTTCTCCTCTGCCTCATGGTGGAGGTCTTTTGGGACGGGTAGGAACACCCCTTGAGTCTCCGCGCCTATCCAGGACATCTCCAACTCGAATTCCTTCTCCTTGTTGTCTTCGTGGACCAGGTGAATACTGGATATCTTGATTAGATTTGAGCAAGCTTATCCGAAGATCGGTGCTCACATTCTAGCCGCCTCGAAAACCGCCTCTCGTGTTGAAAGTTCAGCGAGTTTCAGTTTCTCCAACTCGGTTTTGGCAAGTTGTCGGCCCTTGCCCACGGCAGCGCCATGGTACCCCTGCGGTGCGTTAGCAAGTGGCCTAACGGAGAACCCTGGCCGATGACTTACGAAGAAAACACCACTAGGTTCCACAACATAGAGATTAGGTCCTGTCTTGTCCACTCCACCGAGGATCGTGCTGATGCCGAAAGGCCGGACGGACGAATAGAGGGTATACACTTGGACATATTGTCCGAGGCGTTCGGTTACATCCTACAGGGTGAAACGTCAACCACTCAGCTGAGCAGGAATGGCGAATCCCCGAACCTGGACTTGTGGGGGGGAATGGTAGAATTCACGGAAGTTGGAGGCTTCTGATCTTGCTCGATTGGCGAGATGCCGTCCGTCAGCGAGGTAACCGGCTGTGGCCTAGGTGCAGCGGGGACCTTGAGTATCTGAACGAGGTTTATTCAAGACGACACGCGTACCAGTCCGATATGTTTGTCGATCGTTTGTATCCTTCGATTCGAAGCTCCAGGTACGAGCAGTTTCGAATGTACGAGCTTTTCCACGGCGAGGACGATTCCGTCCTTGACGCGTAGGCCTATCGTGGTCCTACGGAATTCGTGAGCCACCAATCGAGCTGCGGTAAGAGTACTCGATACCCGGAATTATCAACGGCCTTGTTTGCATATTCGACCTTGAATGTGGGGGTTGATTAGATCGAGAAGAATGGTCAATCCAGGCAGGACGTTCTCGCCTGGAAGATCCTTCCGTCGGGGGAGTAAGTGCTCGCAGAAAGGTCGTAGCCCGTGCCGATGGAAGTCATTATCAAAAGGTCGAAGACGCGTAAGCCAGAGCCGAGATCACGACAAGGTGCGATCGACTCGAAGTGCAACCGCACCTGCAGTTGACTTCCACGGTTCCCTGGTCATGGCGCCCGCTTCTTCCGCTTCCACCCACTCACCCAACTGGGAGTCAGTCTTGAACGGACACCCCATCTTTGGCCCTCTTTCCGGTGGCGGTGACGACAAGAATTCGTGGAAATCCGACAACCCTTCGCTCGAACTTTCAATCAGTTCTCTCTCCAATGCCGTTCAAGATGGAGACGTGCCAAACGGGCGGAGGCGGACCATGCTCGTCAAAGATGCAGATCTTATTGTCGCCGTTGGGAAGCAAGTCCGGATGTCCTCGTTGACCGAGTCCCAGCTGAGTGCTACTGGGGAACAGACTTTCAAGGTAATGTGGGCGGGTGAAACTAAATACGCGTTCCTCATATACACCACATTAGACACTGTGCGCGCCGGACCTCCAATTCGACATCCACGAGCTCGTGTTAAACCCGAATGGACGCCTTCTCGCGGTAGTTGGCGCATCCCAGGTCACGGTAGTTGTACTACCACGTCCTGGGTGCACAAGACTCGCGCCACCAACGGTAGATTGCAAGTGCGTCTTTACATCCTAACTCCTGCAATGATGGTTGACCAGGACTGGGAAGATCTCTGCAGGTCGGCCAGTTCTACCACGGTTCCGGTTCTTCACCACAAATCGCCAAGGTCGATTGGCACCCATGGGGTGAGGGTGGCTCTACCCTCCTTGTGATGACCTCAGACGGCAAGCTACGGTGAGTGGGCCTGAGCCGGTACTTCGTTCTTGGGGTTAATTCTGCCGCAGGGAGTACGATATTTCAGCCGACGCGGACGAACCACAGCAGACAGTATCTTTCATGCCCGAACGCCGGGCTTCGAGAAGTTTCCTTGCTCAAGACTCAACCGAACGCGAAGTTTCTTCCTTCACGCTGGGAAAGGGTGCTGCAGACTGGGGACCATTAACTGTATACGCGCTCACGAAGAGCGGTGATATTTATTCGTTCTGCCCTTACCTTCCCAAGAATGCGTACGTCGCACCGAGCTTCACTACCGCAATATTCCATTGACAGACAGCGTAGATCCGTCCCTTCCACCTATATTCATGCCCTCCAACTATTCGTCGAGGCGAAAAGAGACCAGACACTACAGGAAGGCTCATCTTCGGCACGAGAATTTTCCGTCTTATACGAGTACCAGCACAAATACGTCACTGCCTTGGTGAAGCAGCTCCCATCTGGCTTTCCCACCCAATCGCAAACCGTGTCTATCCACCCTCCAACAACAATCAGGCACAAACCCCTACGACAGGGCCCCTTCCTCCTCCAGCCATCCCCACTGACAATAGAAGGAAGCGAGGGTGGTGACGCCACGGATATCATCTACGCCGTACTTGGCAACGGGGAAAGTGAAGAGAGCGACGATGAAGCCGAGAAGTTGGGGATCGTCATGATCGCATACCAGGATGGAAAGGTGGACGTTTGTTTGGATGTGGATAAGGTTGAAGCAAGATGGGAGAAGAAAACGGTGAACACCAATTTCAATATTTATCTATTGGTACCGGCACTGAGTCTTCGCTGTAGAATTCTGCGGATGATCTACCCATGTTTGCTGTGTATGAGACGGTGGACTTGGGGATTGTGTCCACGGTGAACCAGATTGACCCCTCATTATTGGACATTCTTCAAGGAAACCACCCGGTTTTTGTACCGGATCCCATCCATGGCGACTCCCTGTATCTGTACCACGCCTTTGGTGTCCAGGCACTTAACTTTAGAGCTCTGCTCGAGGGCCTCGCTGTAGCTCTGCAAGACGAGAACGACGATAAAGGCGGAGCATTGCAGGCAGAGTTGAAGAAGGAACAGGGAGTTGAAGTCACGCCCATATTATCGACTTTCTCTGTGGAGCGGAGGTGAGTAGGCTTGTTTCATGGGCCGGATCGTGCGTATTTACCTGTGTTCTAGATCTTCGAATTCAGTGGTGTCACTCGCCATCCCGAACGATGTTTATCTATCCTACAGCATTTTCATGTTGACCTCCGCCATGCGCGTTGTTGTACTTCCACTTACCCCTCAAGCCGACGTCCCTTTCGTCCAAAAATCCAAACCCGCCCCAACCACCCCACAGAAAACACCTGGCATCGACCCAAAGGGCAAACTCCCATCTACCCCTACTCCCACATCCGCTACGGACACTGGCAAACCGAAAGCCTGGTTATCCCCCTCCGAACTCGACCCTTACACCATCCCCCCAATATTCTCTCAACCGCTCGGTCTTCCAACAAACCCCCGACTTGCTCTTCCCGCTTCCCAATCGAGATCAGAATTCGTCCTGACACCAGACACCATACGGTACTTGGGACAAACGGTTGAACACCTCCGCGCCCAGATAGATTCTGTCAAGTGTGCCAATGCGCTTGCCGAGGCTCAGGTTCAACTGCAGACCATGGAGTTCCACAGGCAGGTTCACCAGGTACAACGAATTCTGGTGACGTTGGAAGTGAGCAAGACGAAGAGGCACGCTGCCCGGAAGGAGAGGGTCGAGAAGGTGAGGAAGACCCAGGATGAACTATTGGAGAGGTTGGATAGGACGTTGAGGGCTTATATGAGGAAAGTTGCCCCAGAGTTGAGCGAACAAGAGACGAAGTGGTTCGATGAACTCAAGAGGATGAAGGCGGAGGTTCTTGGTCAAGGGAAGTACGATGAACAAAGTCTGAGGGTGAGGACTAAACTTGTGAGTACCACTGGGAGTCATTTCAACCGTACTTTCTGTGGCTTATTGCGAATGATTCTCTCCAGCTGCAGCGAGAATACGACCGCATGATCCCTTCTCTCAAGGAACTCGACAAGAAGGAACAAGAACGGAGATCCAAACAGAACGCAACGAACCAAGGACTTGGGGTTTCCCAGGCGTTCGAGTATGGTCAACGGTCTATCGAAGAGAGGGTACGATTGGAGAACTTGGAGAAACAGGTTTTGGTGATGGCTGAGAAGTTGAGCCTGGATGTTGGAGGGCCGCCGAGCAGCGGTGGTGGTGGAAAGGAGGATTTGTCGACGCAGAATGATCTATCGGGTCCCTCCAAGACACCGTCATAACCACGCATGGGTTTCTTCATCTTTGTTGTCGCTTTGTGCATCAGTAGTTGTTTCCAGACCACTGTAGAACCAGGACACTTGTAATCGTCAGATCGGGCGCTAGTGAGTCGGCCTGATCGTGCCCAAACACGCGCGACGCGATCGTGTTCTGGCTGACCCTCGAACGAACAAGGACATTCACTCTCACCTCTTCGCCCCCGTCTCACCTCAGGACCTGGATCGACGCTCTACTAAATCTTAACGATCATAACTTGTAAACCCACACAAAACCTGGTTCTGCGATGAGCAACTTCGGGAACCCTCAACAACAGCAGGGGGGATCACAACCATCCGCCACAGGTACCGGCGCAAACTTGTTCGGTGGTGGGACGGGGACAGGAACTACGGGTTCTGTGTTTGGCGGTCAGTTTTCAACCAGTTTGGTTCGCTTCCACCTTTCGTGTTCGTGGATCGTGAAGCTGTGGCGTTGAACAGGAAGCGGACCTGGATTGGATTGAACTGACACCCTTGTTTTTATAGGAGGGGGGACGGGAGGCTCGGCATTTGGTAACCCACCCTCAACGACTACCACAAACCCAACGACAAATCCAACTTCAGTATTCGGTAAGGACACATACATGACATCCAATACCCAACCGGCGCCGGAACAACCCAATTGACGTATTCGTTTCTTTTTCTCGTATTCTCTTGCGTGGATAGGTGGAACCGGTGGCGGTGCAGGACTCTTTGGTGGCGGAGCGACGGGGGGTGCGTTCGGTAGTGGTCCGTCGGTTCTGTTGATTCACGAATAGTGTGGACGATCTAACGCGTTTATTCAGGAACTGGTGGAGGTGGAGGTATTACCCCTGGTCTCTTTGGCGGAAGCACAGGGCTTTTCGGTCAAACGGGGACCACGCAAACCACGACGCCTGCCACCGGCACAGGCACGGCCGGTACTGGAACAACGGGCACAGGAACGTCCACCACGACACCGGGGAACTTTTTTGGTACCAATCCAGCTAGTTCAATCTTCGGTACCACCTCTACGACGTCTGGCACAACCACAACCACGCCTGCTACTGGAGGAGGTCTATTCGGTACGACCTCAACTGCCCCAGCTCCAGGGACGACCCAGAACAATCCGTTCGGTGCAAAACCATCCCCTCCTAACCCCTTTCCATTTGCAACCGGCGGAAATATTTTTGGAAACAACCCAAATCCACCTCCAACTACAAGTGGGACTGCGACCACCACTTCACTATTTGGTGGTGGGACAACTGGAACTGGCACGACATTGCTTGGTGCCCCCAAGCCGGCAGATACGAAACCAGGTGGGAATCTTCCTGAGTGTGGATTTCCAACTGCTCACGATGGCCTCGTTAGAAACTGGAGGCAACGGGAACGCAACCCCTGCTCCCGCTCCCGCCTTTGGCGGACCGTTGTTTAGCACGCAAAAGCCCGCGGAGAACAAGGATGCACCAAAACCTGGTATGTATGAAAGCCTTGGCCTTCATATTCTCGCCGGCCAACAACAATCTGCAGCTACATCTGGTGGTCTGTTTGGTGGAACGCCGAGCGCAAGCACCACTGCTGGTGGATTGTTCGGCGTGCCCCCTAAACCTGCTGGCGACTCATCCACAACCGCAACAACCCCTGCGACTGGCGGATTCTTTTCGCTTCCCCCCAAACCAGTAGACAGCGTTACCACGTCTACCTCTACGACGACACCAGCGTTGGGTGCAGGTTTGTTTGGCGTCAAGAAACCGGAAGCACCCGGAACTTTGACACCTGTCCCCCCGGCTGCGGGTGGGTTTTCCTTGGGAGGGACTGGGGGAACCGGTGGCGGTGGGCTGTTTGGAGCCACCGCCACAAACAAGGATGCCGCGAAGCCCGAAGAGAAGAAGGACGCCGTTCCCACCACTACCACAAACCTTTTCGGTCCCCCTAAGGACTGCACCACTACCGGTACCTCGACGGCAACCAGTGGATCAACATTGGGCGGACTTTTCGGTAAGCCGGCCGAGAAGAAGGATGCACCTGCGGGTGATTACACCTCTCTCTTATCCTCGTCCTTCTCCCACAGCTGATTCGATGTTAGTTAGTACCACTGTGTCCACGGACGACAGATCCAAAGCCGCAGGGACATCGTCCGCTCTGATGATAATCGCTCAACCCCCTTCAATGTTGAGGGGGAAAACGATCGAGGAGATCGTAAACAAGTGGTCTTCGGATCTCGAAACGCAGGTGAAGGAGTTCAGTAAATTTGCAACGGAGGTGGCGGTTTGGGATCGGGCATTGATTGAGAATGGAAACAGCGTAAGTTTGTATTCCACCATTCCCTTCGGTTGTCATTGGCTTACGTGGTCTCGACTTTCGATTTAGCTGGCGATGCTCATGAACGAAATGCTGGTTGCCGAGAGAGAACAGGCGGATATTGACCAAGCCCTGGATCATATCGAGCAACAGCAAAAAGATCTGGTCGCCACGCTCGAGATTTACGAGAAGACGGCGGAAGAGACTTTCAGTGCCCAGGGTGGAAACCTTAGAGCCTTGGATACTGGTCCTGCTGACACCGAACGGGACAGAAAGTAGGGCGTTTCATTCAGTCATACCTGCGAAGTTTACGATGGCCTAACTAATTCCGTTTTCCCTCTAGTTACATGTTGGCAACGGACCTCTACACCCACCTGGACGACCTCTCAGGCTCGCTCACCCACATGATCGAAGCCGTAAACGCCCTCTCGATCGCCCCAGGTTCCCAAACTGACGGCAACAACAGCGGTGCGTCGGCGGGCACGAACGGACTAAGCGAAGATCCTATGGGCCAGATCGCGCAGATTCTGAGCAGCCACTTGGAGAGCTTACAGTGGATCGACGGATCCGTTCGGGAACTGGAGAGCAACGTGACGGAAGTGGAGAAGAGGGTTAAGGAGGCCGGGTTGAGTGTAAACGGAGGCGGATCCGGTGGACACGGGAGGTCGACAAGGTCGTACGGGTACGGGCTTCGGTAATCCGAAACCGTCGTTATCGAACGTCGTTCGCCCCTCTTTATATTCTGTAGATTTGAATCATATTCTCTGTTGTCGCTTTTACACCGAAACTGGGAGTGATGGCATTGGAATGTGAGATTATGCAGGGCACTTTCCGATACTGCATCCCATTAGCATTCCCCATCGGGAACTCGAGTTCCAATCCTGGTCCGAGCTGTTGGCCGTCATATACCATGTCACCCACATTGCCATGGCCGTATGTTCCGAATCGAGGCGTTGTGTCTCCGACGATGTAGAGTTGCCACCGGTGTCTTCCCCGGGAATTGCCGCAAGTCTTTCCATTCCCGGTTTCCAATTTTGGAACCACATGGAGGCGGGGCTAGGGAAAGATCGAGAGCCGGGAACAATGAGTCAAGTTGTGGGATAGGGGGCGGGACTTGGGCTGGGTAAGCACATAATGGGGCGTACGGGAATCTCGGTTACTCAAGACACTCCTGTACCAAGATGCCATCAGCAAACAAGACCGCCCCCAAAACTCTCCCACCCTGCCCCGAAGATTTCGCCACAGGAAGCAACTTGCAGATGGCGTATCAGGTCTGCAAGACCCTCGAGGCAGAAGAACAACAGCCATTACCCAACGCCGACCACAGACCCGAAGGTATATCGCCGAACCTACCTCCAGGTTGTGCAGCACGGGTGCTCGGGTTTGCCCTCCTGTATCCCCCTTCGGAAGCCGGGAGGGATAATCTGGCCACGGAAATCCTCGGATGTAACAACGATTGTGAGCTGTTGACCGGTTTGGCCAGCTTGTATGTGTTTGGTCTCATCGGACTCTGTACGTCGTCGGTTGCATTTTGGCCGTTATCCTGTTAAGTTTATGATGATGATCCAGAGGGGACTCGAGCCACGTCGGACGATGATGTCTCGGTGAGGGAGGTTTCCACCAACCTCGACCGTCTTCTTAAGAAACGTACCTTGACTGCCGAGCAACTGGGAGTCCTAGTAAGTTTGTTTCTTATGATGCCTGGCCATACGTTTACCGTTTCCGCAGATAACGACTCGTGAAGGGCGTTTCTGCCCTTTGACTGGGAGAGCAGATCTAACGCTAAACCGCAGCATCGACAACTCAGACGTACTAGAAATGGCTCACATAGTCAGCCGATCCCTTTCGGAGAGGATCCAAGGGGGGACAGGTCAGAAGGTTGGGCCACTTCCCCCAACCACTCTAGACCACGAATTGGGCTGAAGCTATTGTCACTTTTCAAGTTGATGACTGTCGAGGCCATCATCCAACGCTTTGGAGGGTTCGACGCGTACGCCCTACTAGGTTCCAAGGATGTAAACAACCCTCGAAACGCCATGATGATCGCACCAGTCGCGCGCTGTATGGTTCTCAGTCTCAACCTTTGGTTGACGCCATTTAAGGTAGGTCATCTGGCCCCAGCCCCCCGTTTCATAAGCTTACCGCTACAACTTTACTGTAGCATCGCGGGAAAATAATCCCTAACAAGTACAAAGCCAACTTCGGCTCCGGCTACCAGAGCGGTAAAACGTTCTGCAGTTCCGTGGTTTTCCGAGCCCACACGACCCCAGGAGGCAGCACGATCAAGCCTCCTTCACCCCGACTTCTTGCCCTCCATGCTTCTTGTGCCCAGATTGCGCATATGTCCGGTGCTGTGGAACACCTGAAGGAAATGCACCCAGAGCAGAGTGATAGTTTGGCAGGCCCGATTCATGGCCGTCTTTGCCGTATTGACGTGGCAGCGGAAATCGATAGTAACGGAGAAACCAAAACCTCTTCTCCTGCGATGTCTATACATGAGTGAATTCGAGGGCCCCAGTCAATTTTATCTCCGTCCTTGTACCTCGTGACCCTGTAATTGTGTTCCTGAACCCTTCCCCTCGAGTCAGTTTCGTGTGGAGTTGGTCAATGAGAGCGAGCAAGCGATGTCTACACTGGAGATTCCTGAGTTACTCAAGCACGAGAACCACGACCGGTGGGCCCACTAAACTACCACAACCACCCCTGCGACTAGCGTATTCTTTTCGCTTCCCCCCAAACCAGTCGACAGTACTACCACTTCCACCTCTACCTCTACGACAACACCAGTGTTGGGTGCCAGTTTGCTCGACGTTAAGAAGACAGAACCGTCCGGAACTTCGACGCCCGCCATCCCCAGTACCACCAGAAGTCCGTTCGGTCGCCCCAAGGACGGCGAGAAACAAGACGGGACCGCTATCGGTACCTCGACGGCAACGGGTGGATCAACGTTGGGCGGACTTTTCGGTAAGCCAGCCGAGAAAGATACACCTACGGGTGACCACACCCCCCTCTCGTATCCCCGTCCTTCATACGTAGCTGATCCGATGTCAGTTAGTGTCGTTACGTCTACGGACGGCGGATTCAAAATCACGGGGACGTCGTCCGCTCCGACGATTACCGCTCAAGCTCCCTCAATGTTGAGGGAGAAAACGATTGAGGAGATCGTAAACAATTGGTCTTTAGATCTCGAAACGCAGGTAAAGGAGCTCAGTAAGTTCGCGACGGAGGTGGCGGTTTGGGATCGAGCGTTGATTGTGAACGGGAACAGTGTATGTTTCCGTTCCACGGACCTTTTTGTTCGACTGTCGTTGCTTACATGGTCTCGGCTTGCGATTTAGCTGGAGATGTTGATGAACGAAATGTTGATTGCCGAGAGGGAGCAGGTGGATATTGACCAAACCTTGGACCATTTTGAACAGCAGCAAAAAGGTCTGATCGCCATGCTTGAGGTTTTCGAGAAGATGGTGGAGGAGATTTCCAGTGTCCAGGGTGGAAGCCTCGGGGTCCCGGTTGCTGGTCCTGCTGATACCGAGCGAGACAGAAAGTAGGACCTTTCGTTCAGTCATACCTGTGCAGTTTACGGTGATCTGATGCCGCTTTCCCTCTAGTTACATGTTGGCGACAAACCTCTACACCCACCTGGACGACCTCTCAGGTCCGCTCACCCACATGGTCGAAGCCGTAAATGCCCTCTTGATTGCCCCAGGTTCCCAAACTGACAGTATTAACAACGGCGCGTCTGGGGGCACAAACGGACC
>Ga0307516_10004627_pt1 | contig 16878 bp, 17 predicted proteins | sample 19_EM_MG_FD_203310 | JGI IMG/M metagenome (GOLD analysis project Ga0307516, IMG submission 203310) | Populus trichocarpa ectomycorrhiza microbial communities from riparian zone in the Pacific Northwest, United States - 19_EM | ecosystem: Host-associated > Plants > Roots > Unclassified | place...
GCCATGTCGCTGGTGATGCCCATGTTCTTCCACAGGCTGATCGTCCACTGCCACTGGCGCGCGAGCTTGTTGTCGGTGGCGCCGCCGGCGTCCTTGAGCACGCCCATCACGTCGTCCGAGTCGAGGATGGAGAACTGCTCCTTCAACCCGAGCTTGCGGCCGTCCTCGCGCAGCATGCGCACGCCCAGCGAGTGGAACGTGCTGATCGCGAGATCCTTGGCGGCCTTGGACCCGACGAGCTGCTTGGCCCGTTCGCGCATTTCCTGCGACGCCTTGTTCGTGAACGTGATGGCTGCGATGTTCTTCGGCGCCAGGCCGTGCTGCAGCAGGCGCACGATCTTGTAGGTGATCACGCGCGTCTTGCCCGAGCCGGCGCCGGCCAGCACCAGGCACGGGCTGTCGAGGTGATGCACGGCCTCCATCTGGGCGTTGTTCAGCCCGGCCGCGGCGGCGGGCGCGGCGGCGTGCGAAGGACGGGATTCGGGAGTGGCGGCCATGGAGCGGGTGGGGAACCGGAAACAGCGTGATGCGACGCGCAGCGTCGCAAAAGAGGCGGGAACCCGCTCGCCGGAGTCGCTGCCATGATAGCGAACCGCCCTCGCGCAAAAGGCCGGGCGGGCTTGCCGGGGTGTGCTAGACGGGGCCCCGATCGACAGTCCGGCCGCCCGGGGGGTGCCCGAGCGCGCCACGCGCCGGCGCCATGCACCCGATTCGCTCCCGGAGAGGTCGTCCCCCATGAGGACAGTGCTCTTCGCGAACACCGGAGAAGGCGTGGAGCGCTGCCATGCCCCTTGCTGGTGCGGCGGCCGCCGAATCCGCAAGCTTTGCTTCAGGTTTCGCGCACAACGTAGGGAGGCTGCGCCGCTTCGCGTTGCGCGGCCCCCGCAGTTACCCCAAAATCCCGCTCGCACCGTTTCCGGTCGAGCGTTCCAGCGTTTTCTTCATTCTTGTGCAAGAAAAAGAAGGATGCACGTAAACCGTTCGTGCCTGGGATTCGTTAATCCGACGTCCCCCCGTAAATCCAACTCAAAGGTTCCACCATGAAGAAGATCTTCGTCGCCGCCCTCGCCCTGGCTACCGCCGCCGCTTTCGCCCAAGCTCCGGCTCCCGCCGCTCAGACCGCCACGGCTTCGCCGGAAGCCGCTTCGGCCGCCGTCGCCAAGCACAAGGCCAAGCACAAGGCCAAGAAGGCCGCCAAGGCTGCCAAGGCCGCTTCGGCCATGTAATTCGCGGTGTCGCCGCGCGGCCTCGGTCGCGCAGCGGCGCGGATTTGAAGGAAACCGACCCGGTCACCCGAGTCGGTTTTTTTTCGCCTGCGCGGCGCGCCATGGGCCGCGGCCACGAAAAAAGGGCGCTCGCCACGAGCGCCCTTTGTTGTTCAGGATCGTCGCGGACTCGATCCCGCGCGGGCGATCAGCCCAGGTGCACCGGGAAGAAGATGCGCGCGCCGTCACGCCAGATCAGCAGCGCGACGCGCTTGGGCTTGGTGGCGAGGATTGCCTTGACCTCGTCGATCGAGGCCACCGGCTTGCCGTTGACGGCCAGCACGACGTCGCCCTGCTCCACGCCGGCCTTTGCGGCCGCGCCGTCGGCGTTCTCGACGACCAGGCCGTTGGCCCCGACTTCGCCACGCTCGTCGCGATTGAGCGGGCGCAGCGCCAGGCCCAGCTTGTCGCCGCTGCTCGCGTCGCCGTTCTTGGCGACTTCGAGCTTGTCGGTGCTGGCGCCCAAGGTCGCGACGACCGTCTCGAACTTCTTGTCGCGCCACACTTCCAGCGTGACCTTGTCGCCCGGGCGCGCAAGACCGACGCGCGACGACAGCATGCCCGGCTCCTGGATCGCTTCGCCGTTGACCTTGGTGATCACGTCGCCCGACTTCAGACCCGCCTTGGCCGCGCCGCTGTTGGGCGCCACGGTGGAGACGAGTGCGCCGTCGGGACGCTCGAGGCCGAAGCTTTCGGCCAGGTCCTGGGTCAGCGACTGGATCGACACGCCCAGCCGCGCATGCGTGGCGTGGCCAGTGGCAACGATCTGGTCCTTGATGGCGAGCGCGACGTCGATCGGAATCGCGAAGCTCACGCCCTGGAAGCCGCCCGTGCGGCTGTAGATCTGCGAGTTGATGCCCACGACGTTGCCTGCGGCATCGAACAGCGGGCCGCCTGAATTGCCCGGGTTCACCGCGGCGTCGGTCTGCAGGAACGGCACGAAGTTTTCGCCGCTCTCGCTGGGCAGCGAACGGCCCTTGGCGCTGATGATGCCGGAGGTGGCGGTCTGGTCGAGCCCGTAGGGCGCACCGATGGCCAGGACGTAGTCGCCCACCATCAGCTTGGCCGGTTGGCCGAAGCGCACGATCGGCAGGTTCTTGGCCTCGATCTTGAGGACGGCGATATCGGTGGCGGTGTCCACGCCCAGCACCTTGGCGACGTACTCGCGGCGATCCTGGAGCTTGACGACGACGTCCTTGGCTTCCTTGACAACGTGCGCGTTGGTCAGGATCAGGCCGTCGGAGCCGATGATGAAGCCCGAGCCCAGGCCCTTGAACGGCTGCTCGGCCGCCTGGCCGCCACGCTGCTGGAAGTTGGGCGCGCCGGGCATGCCGCGGAAGAAGCGGAACAGCGGATCGTCGGGGCTGATGCCGCCCTGCTCCTGGATCTCCTCGGCAGTCTGCTTGTGCGTACCCTCGACGCTCACGTGCACGACCGACGGGCCGAATTCCTGCACGATCGCGCGGTAGTTCGGCGCGGTGCCGGGGGGCAGCGCCGGCAGCGGCGGCGTGACCGGGGTCGGCGCGACCTGCTGTCCGGTGGCGGCCGCGGCGATCGCGGCGCTGGTGCCGCCCCCGCCCGGGGCGGCGACCGCGGTGGAATGACGCAGCCAGGACGGCAGGTCCAGCGCGCCGGCGGTCCCCATCACCGCCACGCCCGCACCGAGCAGGCCCCAGGCGAGCGGCTTCAGGTTGGTCTTGTTCATGTGCTTCGACTCCTTGTCGGCTTCAATCAACTTCTGGAAACGCGCCGGCACGGGAGACGTCTCCTTCGCGGCGCATGACACGGAATGTGCGCGCCGTCGATGAAGACATCATTAGCTCAACATGAGGCGAAGATTAGGCGCCTGCTCGTGTCGGCCACGTGACGCGGACGCGCAAGCCGCCGGCGGGCGATTCCGACAGCACCACCTGCGCGCCCTGGCGCAGCGCGACCTGGCGCACGATCGCCAGGCCCAGCCCGGAGCCGGTCTGGTCGGCCGCGTTGTCGCGGCGCACGAAGCGGTCGAACACCATCTCGCGATCGGCCTCGGGAATGCCCGGGCCGTCGTCGTCCACCTGCAGCACCGGCGCCGATGGGTTCGCCGCATCCCCGCCCACCCACACCGACACGCGGCCGCCGTGCGGGCTGTAGCGCACCGCGTTGTCGATCAGGTTGCGCGCCAGCACCGAGACGTCGGCATCGCCGGCCACGGTGAGCGCGGCGGCGCCGTCGGCCACGTCGAGCTCCAGCGTCGTGCCACGCGTCGCGGCGAACGGGCCGACATCGGCCATCGCCTGGCGCACGAGCTCCGCGAGCGGCGCCGCCGTCGCCTCGCGTGGTGGCCCGGCCTCGCTGCGCGCCAGTGCCAGCAGTTGCTCGACCAGGCGCGTGGCGCGGTCGACGCCGGCGGTGAGCGCACGCGCGGCCGCGTCGCGCGTCGCGTCGTCGGGTGCGCGGCGCATCACCTGCACCTGAAGCTTCAGCGCGGTCAGCGGCGAGCGCAGCTCGTGCGCGGCGTCGCCGACGAAGTGGCGCTGCGCCGCGAGCGCGGAGCCGAGCCGATCGAGCAGCGCGTTGAGCGACTGCACCAGCGGAAGCACCTCCTCGGGCAGCCCCGCCACCGGCAAGGCCTGCAGCGAGCCGCTGTCGCGGGCGCGCACCTCGACGGCCAGGCGCTGCAGCGGCGCGAGCGAGCGCGACACCAGCCATCCGATCACCAACGCCAGCGCCGGTGCCACGGCCAGCAGCGGCACCACGCTGCGCAACGCGGCCTGCGCGGCGCGCTCGTGACGCACGCGCTCGGGCTGCGCCACCTGGATCACGCGGTCACGCGTCTCGACGCTGAAGGTGCGCCAGACGATCCCGCCGGCGGCGATGTCGGCGAAGCCCAGCACGGCACGCGCAGGCGGCTCGGTCTGCAGTTGCGTGGCATAGACCTCGTGGCCGTCCTCGCGCCAGATCTGGATCACGTAGTCGAGCTGGCCGTCGGCGAGCGCGCGTGCATCCTCGGGCCCGATCTCGCCCTGGTCGCGCAGCGACAGCGCCATCTGGCGCAGCTGGTAGTCGAACAGGCTCTCGGTCTGGCGCAGCACGTTCCAGTAGACGGAACCGCCCATCGCCAGCGCCGCGACCACCAGCACCGCGAGCAGCGACAGCAGCAGACGCACGCGCAGCGTGCCGCCGGCGTTCAGGCGGAAGCGCGGCGCGCGAAGCGACGCCTTCAAGACGCGGCCCCGTCGGCCCCGCCACCCGCCTCGCGCTTGCCCAGGTAGTAGCCCACGCCGCGCATCGTGCGGATCAGCTCCGGGCCCAGCTTCTTGCGCAGCTGGTGCACGTAGACGCTGACGGCATTGCTCTCCACTTCCTCGCCCCAGCCGTACAGGCGGTCCTCGAGTTGCGCGCGCGACAGGATCGCGCCGGGCCGTTGCAGCAAGGCCTCCAGCACGGCCAGCTCGCGTGCCGATAGCATCACCGGCTCGCCGCGCAGGGTCACCTCGCGCGTGGCCGGATCGAAGCTCAGGTCCTCGTGCGTGAGGCGCGTGGTGGCGCGCCCGCTGTGGCGGCGCAGCACGGCGCGCATGCGCGCCAGCAGCTCGTCGAGCTCGAAGGGCTTGCTCAAGTAGTCGTCGGCGCCGGCGTCCAGGCCGGCGACGCGGTCGCCGAGCCCGTCGCGCGCGGTGAGCACGATCACCGGCGTCGAGTCGTCGCGAGCGCGGATGCCGCGCAGCACGTCGAGGCCGTTGCCCTTGGGCAGCCCGAGATCCAGCAGCACCAGGTCGAATCGCTCGGTGGCGGTGGTGGTGGCCGCGGCCTGGGCGTCGGTCACCCAGTCGACGGCATGGCCCTCGAGCTTCAGCGCCGCGCGCAGGCTCTCGCCGATCATCCGATCATCTTCAACCAGCAACAGTCTCATCGTGCGATTCTGATCGAAACGGCCGCCCCACGCGGCGCGCGGCGCGATCCCGCGACATCCGTCATCCTGCGCGAAGTCGCAGGATCCACGCCGACCGATGCGTTGCCCCTGGGGTGGATCCTGCGACTTCGCGCAGGATGACCGGGGGGCGGCTGCGGCCTTCAGAACACCTTGCCCAGCCGCACCGTGACGCCGCCGAACACCTGCCAACGCGGCGACGCGTCGTTCAGGCCGCGCGCGACGCCGAAGTCGAACACCGCGGCCGGTGACTGGTTCCAGCTGGCGGCCGCCAGGAACTGCGCGGTATCGCCGGCGCTCGCCTGATGCGTGCCCGACAGCTCGCCGACCGCGCCCCAGGTGTCCGTCAGCGTGCGCGAAATCGCAGCCGCCCAGCCCGTTTGCCACGGACTCGGCTGGCCGGAGCCGCCCAGGTGCGTCACGTTGAGGTTGATGTCGGTGTGCCACGCGGGCGCGAAGTCGCTGCTGAAGATGCCGTTGAGGGTCGTGGCGGCGTGGCCGATGCCGATCGACGTCTTGGCGGTGGGGAAGGCCTCGCCGAGTTCGAGGCCCCAGGCCGTCGCGTCGCTGACCGCGAAGCGGCGCTTGAGCACGACCACCGTGTCGCCGACGCCGCTGTCCGATTGACCGAACGCGCGGTCGCGCACCCAGGCGTCGCCGCCGACGCGAATGCCCCAGTCGGGCGTGAACGCCAGCTTGAGCGTGTAGGGCAGCGACGTGCGCGACGCGCCGTTGTCGGAGGCGCGCAATCCGCCGGCCTCGAGTTCGAGATACCCGGGCGCCGTCAGCTGCGCCGGCGTCGACACGCTGGGACGGTAGGGCACGACGGCCGGACCGCCGTCATCGGGCGCGTCGGCTGCATGGGCGGATGCGATGCATGCCGACGCGGCCACGGCGATCATCAGGCAGGTCTTCATCACAGGATCTTTCGCAGCGTCATGCTGGTGGGTTCGAAGCCGAGCTCGTCGTACAGGCGACGGGCACCGTGGTTGTGGCCGAACACATGCAGGCTCAGGTGATGCACGCCGTGCTCGCGGGCGACGCGTTCGAGTTCGTGGAACGCGGCACGCGCAAAGCCGCGGCGGCGCGCGTGCTCCTCGATCTCGATGTTGTAGACGTACGCCTGCCGCCGGCCTGCCTGGTCGGACTCCGCCCACCATAGCGTGCCGATGTCCGAGCCGCTGTCGCCATCCTGAAGACGCATGAAGAACTGGTCGGGCGTCTGCAGGCCCTGCGGCAGCAGCAGCGCATGCGCTTCCTTCGACTTCTCGATCGATTCGGCCAGCGTCCAGCGCCCGTCCTCGACGTTGGTCAGCGCGAACGCGGGGATCGCCTGCGCGAGCCAGGCGTGGAAGTCGACGTCGGTGAACGGGACGAGACGGACGCCGGCGGACATCAGTCAGGCGTGACGACGACGGCCGTGCCGTAGCAGAGCACTTCGGTCAGGCCCGCCATCACCTCGGTGGCGTCGTAGCGCATGCCCACGATCGCGTTGGCCCCCTGCAGGCGAGCGTGCTCGCACATCTCGTCGTAGGTCATGCTCCGCGCCTGCTCGCACAGCTCGGTATAGATGGTGATGTTGCCGCCGAACAGCGTCTGCAGGCCCCCGATGAAGTTGCCGACGATCGAGCGCGAGCGCACGGTGATGCCCCGCACGACACCGAGGTTGCGCACGATCTTGTGGCCCGGCAGCTCGAACGCCGTCGTCACCATCGACTTCTGGATCGCGCCGCTGCGCGAGGAGGCGATCGACACGCTCACTTCTTCGCGTAGGTGATCTTCTTGGCGCCGCCTTCGCAGGTGCCCACCACCTTGGCCGCTTGTTTGTCATCAGCGGCCTTGTCATTGGCCTCGACGATGTCCAGCGTGTAGCCGGTGATCTTCTTGGCATCGAGCTTCGCGGCGATCTCGGTCTTCAGCTCCTCGCACGGCTTGCCCGCGGCGAAGGTGGACGAGGCGGCCAGCGCGAGGGCGGCGGCGATGATGAGCGTGGCATTGGTCTTCATGTGGGAGCTCCCTGGTCGTGTTGAAGGACAAGCTCGACTGTAGCGCGCCCGCCTCCATTCGGCACGCCTGCGCAACCCCGGCGCGCGGGATCCACGCGCCTGCATCAGATTCCCAGCGGATCCACGTCGATCGCCCAGCGCACGATGCCGCGGTGGGCGTTCTTGAGCCCCGGCAGCTCCGGCGTGAACAGCGCCAACAGCCGCTGCAGCGTCGCGCGCGATGCGCATTCGATCAGCATCTGGCGCCGCTCGAACCCGGCCACCTTGGCCACCGACGGGGGCACCGGCGCGTAGAACATCACGTCGGCTGCCTCGGGATACTGCTTGGCGAGGTCGCGCGCCGCGCGCAGGAAGGCCTCGGCCACGTCCTCGGTGCGCGCCTCGGCCCGCAGCAGCGCCAGGTGCGAGTACGGCGGCAGGCCGGCCGACTGGCGCTCGCCGAGCTGCGTCGTCGCGAACGCGGCGAAGTCGTGCTTCTTCAACGCCTCGAACAGCGCGTGCCCGGGGTTGTATGTCTGCACCCACATCTCACTGCCGCGCGCGATGTCCGCGTCGCGTCCCGCGCGGCCCCCGGCCTGCATCAGCAGCGCGAACAGGCGCTCGGGAGCGCGGAAGTCGGCCGCGAACAGCGCGCCATCCGGGTTCACGGCGGCCACCAGCGTGACGCGGCGGAAGTCGTGGCCCTTCGTGACCATCTGCGTGCCCACCAGCACGTCCACCTCGCCGGCATGGACCGAGGCCAGCTGCGACTCCAGCGTGCCCTTGGCACGCGTCGTGTCGGCGTCGATGCGCAGCACGCGGGCGCCCGGCAGCAGCTCGGCGACCTGCTCCTCCAGTCGCTCGGTGCCGCGGCCCATCGGCTCGATGTCCAGGTTGCCGCAGTCCGGGCACGCGCGCGGGACCGGCTCCTGCGTGCCGCAATGATGGCAGCGCAGGATGCGTTCGCCCTTGTGGAACACCCGCCAGGCGCTGCAGTGCGGACAGCCGCTCTTCCACGTGCAGGCCGGGCAGTGGAGCACCGGGGCGAAGCCGCGGCGGTTCAGGAACAACAGCGTCTGCTCGCCGCGCGCGATGCGCTGCTGGATCGCCTCGATCAGTTGCGGCGCGAGCGCCTGCGGCGGCGAGCGCGGTGCGGCGCGCGGGACGGTGGCCATGTCCAGCAGCCGCACCGCCGGCAGCGCACCGCGGCCGACACGCTCGGCGAGCGTCACCTGCCGGTAACGGCCGGTCTGCGCGTGCGACCAGGTCTCCAGCGAGGGCGTGGCCGAGCCGAGCAGGATCGGGACCTGGGCGAGGTGCGCCCGGTAGACGGCCAGATCGCGCGCCGAGTAGCGCGCGCCGTCCTGCTGCTTGTACGACGGGTCGTGCTCCTCGTCGACCACGATCAGCCCCAGCCTGGGCAGCGACGCGAACACGGCCAGGCGCGTGCCGAGCACGAGATCGGCCTCGCCCAGGTGCGCCGAGAGCCAGTGCTGCAGGCGCTGCGCCGGCGTCAACGCGCTGTGCAACGAGACGAGGCGGCGGCCGGGAAAGCGCGCCGCGAAACGTTGCTCCAGTTGCGGCGTCAGGTTGATCTCGGGCACGAGGATCAGTGCCTGCTTGCCCGCCGCGAGTGCCTGGTCCGCCAGGCGCAGGTAGACCTCGGTCTTGCCGCTGCCCGTGACGCCGAACAGCAGCGTCGGCGGCGGCGCCGGCGCGGCGGCCCAACCGGTGAGTGTGTCCATCGCCGCCGCTTGTTCCGGCGTGAGCGATGGCCGCTGCGCGCCGCCGTCGGCCGCGGCGGGAATCAGGTGGTCGCGCCGTTTCTTGATGCGCTTGGCGATCGCCGTGTTGTCGAGCTTGCGCAACTCGGGCGGCAATACCGCGAGCGCGACTTCGCCGAGGCTGCGCTGGTAATACCGCGCGGTGAATTCGACAAGCGCACGCCAGTCGGCCGGCAACGGCGGCAAGGAATCCATCGCTTCGATGACGGGTCGCAGGACCATCGGAGCCCGCCCGGAGGCGTCGGCCGACGGCTCCGGGGCGGTGGCGGCCATCGCGGCGAAGTCGGCGTCCCAGACCATTCCCGTGACCTCACGTCGTCCCAGCGGCACACGCACCAACGTTCCTGGCACGAGCGTATGCTCACTTTCATAAGTGAGCAGCGAGCTCATGCCGGCGTATTGGGGCGCATCGATCGCGATGGCGACGTGCGTCAAGCCGTGGTCTCCATGGATGAGCAGACTTGGGGGCGAAAGTTGTCAGACTTTTGAGCTGCGAGCCGTAAGCTCATGATCTGTAAGCGTTTTTGAAGTCGCCCACAGTTTCTGTGGATAACTTTGTGGGAAAGCTGGCGAGAGTGCCGCCAAATAGTTGATTTGTCGTGCCCGCTCCGTGATCGCTCAAATTTGATGCATCCTCGAAAAAATCAGATGAATCAATAACTTGGCACGACTCTTCGGGGTTTCCAGGGGGGAGCGCATACCCCCGGGGGCAAAAGTTATCGCAGGCTGAATTTTGGGGATAAGTCAACACCTGAGCGCTCACTTACCGGACAAATCGCGTATTGCCTGCGTTTGCGGTCTGTAAGTGGTCTCCTACAAGGTGCGCAGTCGGCGCGAATGGCGGTGGACCTCCTCGACCAGCGCCGCGACGTGTTCGGGCGGCGTGAACTGACTGATGCCATGGCCGAGGTTGAAGATGTGCCCGGCCGTGCTGCCGTCGGCGTTGCGTGGCGCTCCGAAGCTGTCGAGCGCGGCGCGCGCCTCGGCCTGCACGGCCGCGGGCGGCGCGAACAGCGCGATCGGATCCAGGTTGCCTTGCAGCGCGACGCGGTCACCCACGCGTCGACGCGCCGCGCCCAGGTCCGTCGTCCAGTCGACACCCACCACATCCGGGCCGATGTCGGCGATCGCTTCCAGCCATTGGCCGCCACCCTTCGTGAAGACGATGGCCGGAATCCTCTGGCCGTCCTTCTCGCGTTGCAGGCCGGCCAGCACGCGTTGCGTGTAGGCGAGCGAGAAGGTGCGGAACGCGGCGTCGGCGAGCACCCCACCCCAGCTGTCGAACACCATCACGGCCTGCGCGCCGGCGTCGATCTGCGCGTTCAGGTAGGCGGCCACGGCGTCGGCGTTGATCGCCAGGATCCGGTGCATCAGGTCGGGGCGCGCGTACATCAGCGTCTTGACCTGGCGGTAGTCGTCCGAGCCGGCGCCTTCGACCATGTAGCAGGCCAGCGTCCATGGGCTGCCCGAGAAGCCGATCAGCGGCACGCGGCCATCGAGTGCCTTGCGGATCGAGGCGACGGCATCGAAGACGTAGCGCAGCTTGGCCATGTCCGGCACGGCGAGCCTGGCCACCGCGGCCTCGTCCCGCACGGTCGTCGCGAAGCGCGGGCCCTCGCCCTCGGCGAACGTGAGGCCCAGGCCCATCGCATCGGGCACCGTGAGGATGTCGGAGAACAGGATCGACGCGTCGAGCGGGAAGCGCTCCAGCGGCTGAAGCGTCACCTCGGTGGCGTAGTCGGTGTTGGTCGCCAGGCCCATGAAACTGCCGGCACGGGCGCGCGTAGCCTTGTACTCCGGGAGGTAGCGCCCGGCCTGGCGCATCAGCCAGATCGGGGTGTAGTCGGTCGGCTGACGCAGGCACGCGCGCAGGAAGGTGTCGTTTTTCAGGGGAGGCCACATGCGGTGAATTATCCCCGCACGCGCACGCGGTTCCGCGCACGCCACCGCATCGGTTCAGATCGGCGTCAACGGCCCGCGGAATTTCTCCTTCAGCGGCTTGCCCGCGAGCGGCGGGATGTCCACCTCGGGCGCGGTGGCGGGGGGCACCGGCAGGCGCGAGAGCAGGTTGGCGATCAGCTTCAGGCGGCCGGCCTTCTGGTCGTTGAAGTCCACCAGCGTCCACGGCGCGGCCTTGGTGTGCGTCGCCTCGAGCATGCGATCACGCGCGCGACCGTACTCATCGTATTTCGTTCGCGCCTGCAGATCCACCGGCGACAACTTCCACTGCTTGAGCGGATCGTCCTGTCGCGCGGCGAATCGCTTTTCCTGCTCCGACTGGTCGACGGTGAGCCAGTACTTGAACAGGCGGATGCCGTCGTCGACGAGCATCTTCTCGAAGATCGGCGCCTGCTTGAGGAACGCATTGGTCTGGGCGGGCGTGCAGTAGCCCATCACCGCTTCGACGCCGGCACGGTTGTACCAGCTGCGATCAAACAGTGTCATCTCGCCGGCAGTGGGCAGGAACGCCACGTAACGCTGGAAGTACCACTGGCCCTGCTCGCGCGCAGTGGGCACGCCCAGCGCGGCGATGTGGCATTGGCGGGTGTTCAGCTTCTCGGAGATCGCCTTGATGGCGCCGCCCTTGCCGGCGGTGTCGCGCCCCTCGAACAGGATCACGATGCGTTCGCCCCGCGCCTCGAGCATGCGCATCACGCCGTTGAGCTCCACCTGCAACGGCCGCAGCTGGTCCTCGTAGCTGTGGCCGTCGCCGGCGGAGATGTCGTGCTTGCGCGGGTTCTTCTTGGTCATGGCCGGATGATGCCCTGGTTCGTGGCACCCCGACCGGCAACCGGCGGGCCTTGGGGAGCGGTCAGAACGAGGGGACGGCCGGCATCGCGGGCAGGGCCGGTGCCGCCGGCATGGCGGGCAACGCCGGCATGGCTGGCAGCGCCGGTGTCGCGGGCAGCGCCGGCATCGCGGGCAGGGCGGGCATGGCCGGCAAGGCCGGCATCGCGGGCAGCGCCGGCATGGCCGGCATCGCGGGCATGGCTGGCATGTCCGGAAGCGCGGGCATCGGGGGCAGCGCCGGCAACGCGGGCAGGCCGTCCATGGCGGGCATGGGCGGCGTCGCGGGCATGGCGGGAACGGCCGGCATCGCGGGCATGGCCGGCATGTCGGGCATCGCCGGCATCGCAGGCATGGCGGGCAGCGCCGGCGTCGCAGGCAGGGCCGGCATGGCAGGCATGGCGGGCATCGCAGGCATGGCCGGCATCGCGGGCATGGCCGGCATGTCGGGCATCGCCGGCATCGCGGGCATCGCCGGCATGCCCGGGATGGCGGGGACGGCCGGGTCGACGGCCTTCTTGATGCAGTCGCCGCAGGCGCAGGGCACGGCCGGCAGGCCGGTCGGCGTGGCGTTGGAGAACTCGTTGCCGAGATCCTTGGTGGCGCCGGCCGTGGCGGCCTCCGCGGCACCGGCGGCGTCGTCGGCGGCCGAGGTCGCCTGCGCCTGGGCCTTGGCGGCCTCCTGTTGGGCCGCCGCCGCCTGCGCCTGGGCCGCATCGGCCTGGGCCTGGGCCTGCTGGGCGGCCTCTTCGGCCTGGGCCTGCACCTGCTGGGCGGCGCCGCTGGCCTGGGACTGTGCCTGGGCGGCGGCTTCCTGTGCCTGGGCGGCCGCCTTCTCCGCCTGGGCCTGGGCATCCTGCGCGGCCTGTTGGGCCTGCGCCGCCTGGGCCTGGGCCTGGGCGATCGCCTGCTGCGCCTGGGCGCCGGCGGTCTCCTCCGCCTGGGCTTGCAGCGCGGCGGCCTTGGCCGCGGCATCGGCCGCGGGCGCGGCGAGTTGTTGCAGTTGCTGGGCGGCCGCGGGCTCGGCGCCGGCCAGGGCGTCGCCGAGCGGTCCGCCGAGGGCGGGAGGGCTGGGGAAACTCATGCTGCGCTCCTGGAGGCGTCGCTGGCCGCGCCGCCCGACAGCGTGCGGAAGACGAGCCTGGAAAAGTTGCCGAGCGCCTTCGCCTTCTCGGTGGCCTTCATCCGCCTGTCGGCCAGGATCTGGGCGACCGCCGGGATCCGGGTGTCGAATTCCTCGCCCATCAGCCACGCCGTGTAGACATAGGTGGCCGCCGAGTGTTCGTCCGTCAGCCCGTAGCGTTGCGCCTTGACTGCCTGGCGGTGGAATGCCCCGACCAGCGTGGCGAAGTCCATCTTCGCAGCCTGCTCGGGGTGGTTGCGGCGAATGATCGCGATCAGGCGCGCATCGAATGAGTCACGGCCCAATTGCGTCCACTGCTCGCTGGAAATTTGGTTCATCGACGTCTCCACCGCGCCAGCTCGGCCGGTAACGCTTTCATTGTGTCGTGCGTCGGCGCGGGCGCCAATCCCCGCTTCTTGGGTGGTGGTCACCAAACGAAAAAGCCCGCGCACGTTGCCGTGGGCGGGCTTGGACTATTCCGGGGCTGTGCGGCTCCGCCCCAGAATGGCGCGGTCAGTGGCCGGCCTGGCCGCGGAAGCGGCGGATGGCGGACAGTTGAGCGGCGAACACGGCCAGTTCGCTCTGCGCCTTGGCGACGTCGAAGTCGCCCTTGGCGTTGGTCAGCGCGAGCTCGGCGGCCTTCTTGGCTTCGGTTGCCTTGGCCTCGTCCAGGTCCTTGCCGCGGATCGCGGTGTCGGCCAGCACGGTCACGCGGTCGGGCTGCACCTCGAGGATGCCGCCGGCGACGAACACGAATTCTTCCGCGCCGTCACTCGCTCGCTTGATGCGCACGGCGCCAGGCTTGATGCGCGTGATCAGCGGCGTGTGGCGCGGCATGATGCCGAGTTCGCCGTTCTCGCCCGGCAGCGCGACGAAGCTCGCCTCGCCCGAGAAGATCTGCTCTTCGGCGGAGACGACGTCGACGTGAATGGTTGCCATGTGAGTTCCGATTCGATTTGGGTGAAAGCTTGCAGGGCGGTGGCCACCGCGCGAGCGCGGCTGCCGGGGCGCCTTACTGCATGCCCTTCGCCTTTTCGATGGCTTCGTCGATGGTACCGACCATGTAGAACGCCTGTTCCGGCATGTGGTCGCATTCGCCGGCGATGATCATCTTGAAACCACGGATGGTTTCCTTCAGCGGCACGTACTTGCCCGGCGAGCCCGTGAACACTTCGGCCACGTGGAACGGCTGCGACAGGAAACGCTGGATCTTGCGGGCGCGCGACACGGCCAGCTTGTCTTCCGGCGCCAGTTCGTCCATGCCCAGGATGGCGATGATGTCGCGCAGTTCCTTGTAGCGCTGTAGCGTGGCCTGCACGGCACGGGTCGTGTCGTAGTGTTCCTGGCCGATCACGTTCGGATCGATCTGGCGCGACGTGGAGTCGAGCGGGTCGACCGCGGGGTAGATGCCCAGCGACGCGATTTCGCGCGACAGCGACACGGTGGAGTCCAGGTGACCGAAGGTCGTGGCCGGGGACGGGTCGGTGTAGTCGTCGGCCGGAACGTAGACGGCCTGGATCGAGGTGATCGAGCCGACCTTGGTCGACGTGATGCGCTCTTGCAGGCGGCCCATTTCCTCGGCCAGCGTCGGCTGGTAGCCCACGGCGGACGGCATGCGACCCAGCAGCGCGGACACTTCCGTGCCGGCCAGCGTGAAGCGATAGATGTTGTCCACGAAGAACAGCACGTCGCGGCCTTCGTCGCGGAACGACTCGGCGATGGTCAGGCCGGTCAGCGCGACGCGCAGGCGGTTGCCCGGGGGTTCGTTCATCTGGCCGTAGACCATCGCGACCTTCGACTCCGGCAGGTTCTCGAGGTTGACGACGTTGGAGTCGGCCATCTCGTGATAGAAGTCGTTGCCTTCGCGGGTGCGCTCACTGACGCCGGCGAACACGGACAAGCCCGAGTGCGCCTTTGCGATGTTGTTGATCAGCTCCATCATGTTGACGGTCTTGCCGACGCCGGCGCCGCCGAACAGGCCCACCTTGCCGCCCTTGGCGAACGGGCAGATCAGGTCGATGACCTTGATGCCCGTTTCGAGCAGTTCCTGCGACGGGCTCAGCTCGTCATAGGTCGGCGGCTTGCGGTGGATGACGGCGGTCAGGGTCTGGTCGACCGGGCCGCGTTCGTCGATTGGGTTGCCCAGCACGTCCATGATGCGGCCGAGGGTGGCCTTGCCGACCGGCACGGTGATGCCCGCGCCGGTGTTGCGCACCATGCTGCCGCGGCGGATGCCGTCGGACGAGCCCAGCGCGATGGTACGCACGATGCCGTCGCCCAGCTGCTGCTGGACTTCCAGCGTCAGCGCGGTGCCGTCCATCTTCAGCGCGTCATAGATGTTGGGCATCTGGTCGCGCGGAAACTCGACGTCGACCACGGCGCCGATGGTTTGAACGATCTTGCCCATGGCAGTAGAAGTCGTCATCTTTTTTCCTTGATATCTCGAAAGATTTAAACCGCAGCCGCACCGCCGACGATCTCACTCAATTCCTTGGTGATCGCCGCTTGACGCGTCTTGTTGTAGATCAGCTTCAACTCGCCGATGAGGTTGCCCGCGTTGTCGGTGGCCGCCTTCATGGCGACCATGCGCGCGGCCTGCTCGGACGCCATGTTCTCGGCCACGCCCTGGAAGACGAGGGCCTCGATGTAGCGCTTGAGCAGTTCCTCGATCACGCCCGGCGCGTCCGGTTCGTAGATGTAGTCCCACGCGTAGCCGGACTTGTCGGTCGACGCGCCGCTCTGGATCCCTGCGGACGTGAGCGGCAGCAACGGAACGATCATCGGCTCCTGCTTCATCGTGTTGATGAAGCGGGTGTAGCAGAGGTGCACCGCGTCCAGCTTGCCTTCGACGAACTGCTCGAGCATCACCTTGACGGGGCCGATCAGCTTGTCGAGCTGCGGCGCGTCGCCCAGATGCGTGGCGTGGCTGACCACCTGTGCGCCGGAGCGGTTCAGGAAGCCGAAGCCCTTGTTGCCGATCGCGACCGCACTGACCTTGCCGCCGGTGGCCTGCACGTCACGCATCTTGATGGTGAGCGCGCGCAGGATGTTGGTGTTCATGCCGCCGCACAGGCCCTTGTCGGTCGTGATCACGATGAAGCCGACGTTGCCGCCGGTCTTCGTGATCTCGCGCATGAAGGGCGAGCGGTATTCCGGATTCGCCTTCGACAGGTTGCCCGTGATGCCGGCGATGCGTTCCGCGTAAGGGCGGGCCGCACGCATGCGTTCCTGCGCCTTGCGCATCTTGGACGCGGCGACCATTTCCATCGCCTTGGTGATCTTGCGGGTGTTCTCCACCGACTTGATCTTGCCGCGTATTTCCTTTCCTACCGCCATGACGGTTCTCCTTTAGAAGAGGGTCGTGGTCGGGGAATCAGGCGAACGACTTCTTGAACGCGGCGATGGCGGCACGCAGTTCGTCTTCCGCGGCCTTGCAGGCCTTGGCGAACTCGATCTTTTCCGGCTTGTCCGTGTCCTTGAACTTGACGGTCCACTTCGCGCCGTTCTTTTCCATCGTCGCGAGCAGCGCGGCGTGGTTGGACTTCAGGTGCTGGTGCAGGCCGTGCTCGAAGGGCAGCACTTGCGCGATCGGCAGCGAATCCATGAAGTCGTTGTTCACGGCGAACAGCGTGGCGGCCATCAGGCTGATGGGCAGCGGCGAGTACTGGTTCTGCTTGAGCAGTTCCGTGACGCGCGCGCCACGATCGAGCTGCTTGCGGGTGGACTCGTCCAGGTCGGAAGCGAACTGCGCGAACGCGGCCAGTTCACGGTACTGCGCGAGGTTGGTACGGATACCGCCCGACAGGCCCTTGATCAGGTTCGTCTGTGCAGCACCGCCGACGCGCGACACCGAGATACCGGCGTTGATGGCGGGGCGGATGCCGGCGTTGAACAGGCTGGTTTCCAGGAAGATCTGGCCGTCGGTGATCGAGATCACGTTCGTCGGAACGAAGGCGGACACGTCGCCGGCTTGCGTCTCGATGATCGGCAGCGCCGTCAGCGAGCCCGTCTTGCCCTTGAC
>Ga0307516_10004628_pt1 | contig 16873 bp, 20 predicted proteins | sample 19_EM_MG_FD_203310 | JGI IMG/M metagenome (GOLD analysis project Ga0307516, IMG submission 203310) | Populus trichocarpa ectomycorrhiza microbial communities from riparian zone in the Pacific Northwest, United States - 19_EM | ecosystem: Host-associated > Plants > Roots > Unclassified | place...
AATCGCAATTGAAGCAAATCGGAAAGCAGCTCGAGCGTCTGGTTGGCGAAGCAAACGTGCTCGTCGTGCCTACGGATGTCACGCAGATCGACCAAGTTGTCAGGCTGCGTGATAAAGTTTACGAGGCCTGGGGCGAGGTGAGGATCGTTGCGTCTGGTTCACGCCTGTGCCACCATCCGATTTGTGTATTCTGCTCCTGCTACATTTCTCGATAATCGTCGTCGGTGTATTCGTCCCTACCCATTCGACTCCTCTCCCCTCCCCTCCTTCCCCTCCTTCCCCTCTCCCCCTCCCAGGTCACGCATCCATCCACCCAGTGGTTTTTGCTCATCCTGATCTAGGTCGCTGTGTTGATGAACAATGCGGCTATTGCGGACAAAGGTACCTCGTGGAAGGGCCTGGACGCCTGGCACAAGGTCTTCAACGTCAACCTCTTTGGGTAAGCCCACCCTTATCACATCGATCCAATACCAAGTTCTAACATTGAATCGATTCCTCAGGGTCGTGAATGTCCAGCAAACATTTGTTCCTGTAAGATCCGCCACAGGAAAGAGGAGGAAATATGCTAATCACAGGCACACGCAGTCCATGCTTCACCAGGAAAATCATGCAGTGATCATCAACACCGGATCTAAACAAGGCATCATGAACCCCCCGTAAGTTGTACTATAGCCTATGGCAGCGTTACCAGAAAAGAAAATCAAACTCTGACCTACAGGGGAAACGCCGCCTATAACGCATCTAAAGCCGCCGTGAAGAGCCTGACGGAAAGTCTATCTAACGAGCTGCGTGAATGGCCGGAGCCCAATGTGACAGCCCATCTCTTCATGTAAGGAAAATCATGCTGGTGCCGTATCGATCTGACATGACCCCTTGGACAGTCCCGGATGGACATTTACGGGCCTTACAGGTGCCAACAGTGGCGCTGAAAAACCCCAAGGCGCATGGACTGCGGAGGAGACGGTGCTATATATGTTGGATCGCGTGCGGAGCGGCGATTTTTACATCCTTGTTCCGGATAACGAGACCAAGAAGGAGGTCGACCAGTTGAGGATCATGTGGAGCGCCGCCGATGTGGCAGAGGGAAGACCCGCGCTGAGTCGCTGGCACCCGAATTATAAGGCGTTGTATGAGGAATATCTCCGGGAAGGTTTGGCACAGTTGGAATGAGTTTGATGTCGTGGTGTATCCTTAGATCCGTGTTGTAATTTTAAATTAACGCATTGTATGGTTGTTTAGACCTCAGTCTTTCATTCAATGAAGGTCTAGGCGTTACCGTTACCACGAAATCAAAAGGACCGTTCCTCACTAGGCCTCACTGGTGGTGGAATCAGTCCTTTGCCTGTACCATCTCTATTCGTCACATAGGCGGTATGTATTCCAATCTAAAGTGAATCTATTCCCCGAGCTCTTCCTCTTCTGCAATCAGCTTCTCGGCCTCCAGCGCAGCCATGCAACCGCTCCCAGCGCTCGTGATGGCTTGCCGGTACCGCTTGTCCTGAACGTCTCCAGCAGCGAAGACACCTTTGACCGATGTCTGTGTGGTCCCGGGAACCGTGATGATGTAGCCATCCGGATCCGTCTGCAACTGTGATCTTACGAGAGCCGTCGCAGGTTCGTGCCCTAGAAGCCAGTTAAGTTATCAATCTAGAGGTGATGGGACAAGCCTACCAATGGCATAGAAAAGACCATTAACAGGCAGGTCCTTCTCTTCCCCAGTGACGATATTTTTTATCCGGAGGTTGGTGAGAAGATCGTCGTCACCTTGACATTCCGTCGCCACTGTATTCCACAGAATTGTCTTTGGGGCTCGTTGTGACTGACATGACTCTGCAAATTTGTGGTAAACGTACAATTTTGGGATGATTCATCAACCGCTTTGCCATAATCTTCGACGCCCGAAGTTCAGAGCGACGAACGAGGACATAAACATGAGATCCATACTTCGTGAGGTCTGTGTTGGGAGGTTGATTCAATAGATCAGAGATTGAATCATCCAGATCTCACATGTCGCCTCTTCCGCAGCAGAATCACCTCCTCCGATAACGGCCAAGGGTTTCTGTCTGTTCAGATGAGCCCCGAAGCCTGATTCCTCGGGAGAATAAACTCACCTGAAAATGGGCACCGCACCATCGCAGACGGCGCAAGCACTGATGCCACTCTGCCAGTAGGTTTCTTCTCCTTTCAAACCCATCCGCTTTGCACTGGCTCCTGTCGCTATGATGATGGCATCTGCCGTCTCCGGTTCGCCGTCCTCTTGCATCTCACGCCAGTAGCGGAACGGCCGAGCGGAGAGGTCAATCTTCGAAACAGTTTCCGTGATTATGTTTGTGCCGAAGCGGACGGATTGCTCTCGGAATTTCTCCATGAGTTCGGCTCCCATGATACCAGTAGGAAAACCAGGGAAATTCTCAACTATGCAAGCCCACAGACATGAGACGTCGAAGGTGAGGTGGGTGGGAGAGGTAACTCATACCGTCGGTGGTTGTCGTGAGTTGGCCGCCAGCAGCAAATCCGTTGGCCATAAAACCTTCAAACATGACGGGATTCAAATTGGCACGAGCGAGATAGATCGCCGCTGTGTGGCCTGCAGGCCCTGACCCGATGATCACCTGTCCGAGGTGGTAGGAAGTTACAACCTCACTGAAGGATGAAGTACTTACCACTTTCGAGTGCAACTTGGAGCTCCTCTCCACTCTTCCGTTTACGATAGGCGCCATTGTAGAAGAATTCCTCTTGATCACAGGGATAGACGCAACTAACGGGGCGGTCCTAAGGCTCCTGTCAAGGGCCCTTCCAACGAATCTCGGAAACACGATGAAGGGTACTCAAAAGGCGATGCTGACAACCCCAGGCCATCACGTGGTAAACTTTTATTTATTTACGTAACGTAGTCGGCTGATTCCATGCATCAATGAAATTATAAGTCATCCTTCCTAGATATTAGTCGTCAAAAGAACCATCAGTAGCTACTGGGAACACAGCCTATACGACCGCCGTCCACAAGCCATACTGCACCATTCACATACGCTCCTGCACGACTTGCCAAAAACAAGATTGCACCCGCCATATCCTACAAAGAGCAAAAGGTCAGGAACGTTTCCTCAACATGAAAAAGTCTAGTTTACCTCTTCAGTCCCTGTCCGCCGCAGAGGGACAGAATCCGCAAGAGCTGATGCATCCAATTTGGAGCCCAGCGTTGGGGTTGCTGTCATTTCTGGTAAGGAGTAGCCGTAAGACGCAAGTGTTACAGATATATATAAGGCAGCGCACCAGTCGGCCAAACCCCTGGAGCCAGTACATTACTTCGGATACCCCAGGGCGCCAAGAGGTTCGCAAGTAATTTCCCAAGATGTGTACAAGCAATCTTGGAAAGAGTATAAGACGGAGAAAGGATCTTGGCATCCAACCGGAAAGATCCTGAGGAAGAAACCGAAAGCACTTGTGAAGTATGAAACGGGGGCCGTGACGGGACCAGAGGATCTGATATCCGACCCGCGGGGAGCTCGTGACGTTGCTGTCGTATATTACCCTGGTGTAGAAGCCCTAGAAATGCAACGGTCGTGTAATACACGGCGGTGACATTCGTCGCGAACGTATCTGCAAAGTCGTCAGGAGTACCAGTGTCCCAGAGTGCACTCTGGAAAGCGCTGATGTTGGGGATGAGGGGTCCGGGTGGCGGCGAGGCGGGTGGTGAAGGGGGGCTCACGACTGAGGATTGGTGGGTCAACCCCGGTAATGGGTGTTCATAGAGATTCCTTGCGATTCCAGCATTGTTGACAAGTAAATTGATATACCCATGGCGAACCCTCACGGCGTCCACAGCCATGAGTAAACTCTCGCGACTTGTTACATCGCATTGAATAGGTATCAGGGTACCGTATCTCTGATTCACGGGTTGATAAGCATGGTGTAGGATGTAACACGGACTTCCAGAGTCTCTTTATTGAAGAGTTAAACACGTACATTATTCTCTTGGGCGGCCTCTTCCAGCCTGCCAAGTCGGCGGCCGAGGATGTAAACCGTGGCACCATTGCTTTCAAGCGCGGTCGCCATCATCAAGCCGATTCCTGCCAGACAGGCCGTTATACCATCGACTGCTTCTCTGAAAATGTTCGTACCTGTTGCACCACCTGTGATCACAGCCACCATTCCCCGGACGTTGAAGAGGTTCGCTGGAGCGAATGGGCTGTCCGGGGTAGATGGACTCGCAGCTGGATCCTCTACATCGAAGAGACCACTCGTGGGTGAGGACAAGAAAGCTGTGCCCATCTTCCGATGGCGGTCGCCTATTCCAGATAGAACAAGGTCGATATGGGGGGTATCGGTCAGATATGGAGACTCTTATACAGTACTTACAGTGCCAGCCTATTCAAATGACCCTTCAGGGCTGATGGCATGTTCCGCCGGTAGATTTCTGTGAAGGGCCTTACATGTACTCCCTAAAGCAATCGTGAATGATCCTTGGTGAGTTTCCAAAAGGAAGGATTCCCCTCCTACTGTCGCTATGTACAGCTAGTTTCCAGACAAATTCCAGTCATGTAGTTTGATCGGCCCAAGGCCAGGAAACATGGAGCCTGACTAACGACCGGTTGTCGCTACTTAACGGCACAGTTGGGAGCCTTCCAGGGGGCTAAGAGTGCCGGAGACCGGAGTAAGTTACTAGATGAGCTCAGACAAGACCAAGATTTCCGGAGCTGTCGGGTTCACTTCCCCTTCGGAATCTCCTTCTTTTATGTACGTAGCTATCAGCTGTGGCTGTCATCCAGACTAACCAACCTCAGGCACCTTCTCATTCCGAACTTCATCCACCACTTTTCGACGGAAAGGCACCTACATCGCGAGGCATGTGGCTCTCGATTCTCAGGAGACACCTTCACTGCCTCCGGACTGACAAATCTGAGTTCCAATCTGCTCCAATCCTCAAGTGACCTACGACACATGATGATGATGATAGCACCTGGCCATATCTTTATTTCCAGGGGATCATAATGGACATCTGTATTGTCGACCCTCGTGAGTTCAGGTCGCTATCTCGGAAAGACTAATACCTCGTTCTTCGCCCCAATCGAGGTGAAATTTGAATTGCCGCAGGTATGACCCGCGTCGAAGACGTCTATGGCACGCGTTCCGACTGCGATATCGCCTAGTCTATGTGTTACTTGCGTGGCGTTGTGTCGAGAAAGGCTAGTGTGTCCTTTCAACTCCATGCACAGGGGCGCCTATCCGAAGCCATCCAAGGCTTCAGGAGGTGAGTGGCGGAGCATCGTTCTCACTGTTTTACGATGGCGTTATCGTCACACAAGGGGGATTCTCTGAGCTTTGAATGGACATACACATTCCCTTGACCCGGTCGCGGGTGCCTAAAGCGTCGTATTCATGCGATCCAGACGCAGATCCCACAGAGCATCCAAAAAACATCTTTCAAGCAGACTCAGATGGCCTTCCATTACACCGATAATCGATATCGTGGCAGAGCCATGTCTCCGCTGCTTCATCCGATTGGCGCATCTTTTGGAAGACACACGCGCCCGACGGATCGAACATCTTCACATTGCCAGTATCGTGTATCTCCAAGTGACCTCGAGACCGTCGATAACTCCCAGGAATAAGGTTTGGGAGCAAGTTCGAGGGAAATTTGATATAAATTCGAGTTTTGCGAAGTGAGATAGCTTTTCGTTAACCCATAGATCGGCCGACGGGGAACATCGTCCCAAATTATGCCAAGGTCGTCGAATCCTTCGAATTCCAGTCATGAAAAGCGCCGTAAAATAAGGGTCTCTGTGTACCTGAGCATTTTTTTCGCATAGTAAAATTACCTTAGCCTACAGGAAAGGCTCCCCGACAACCATGATACGCCCCATACTTAATAACGTCTCAAGCGTAAGTAGACTGCAGACGGGATTTCACATATTCCCCAGCGGTGATAACTTTATATTTTGCCGGCGGTTCGGCTGAAATGCAGGTGGGAATGGGCTTTCAACCCAGGGTAGGTGTCAATTGAATGAATGTGATAGGCAACATATGTAATACCTCGAGGAGTACGTCATAATCGGTGCCAAAGAAAAGCGGTATAGAATACCGTTCTTTCCCAGAACGGTTGATGGCCCGATGAGGTGTTGATTTGAAAACGTCATCTTCCAGTCAGATGTTTAAATTTGTCACCAGGACCTGAGGCGAAAGAAATGTCGACGTACTTGTCCACCGAGCAAACTGATCTCCGAGGCTGAATGTCCTCAAGGTTTGTCGGCCCAACATACCGTAATTGAATAAAACTCACTTGACTACAAGGGTACCTGGGACTGGAATTGCGTCTATCCATTTCCCCGCGGCGTTTTGGACTTGAAGGCCTCCGACACTGTCTTGCCACAATATGGTGAAACACTAACCTCATCGCGCCGCGGTGGTTATTAGCGTTATTCGTGCACTTGGTAGAAAGTGGGCTGACCTCATAGCTATGGTGAATTTGAGAAAAGTCGAGGGTTTCAAAGGTCTCTGTACTCACTCCGTGTGCGCTCCGATCCCGATCTGTCGACCATCAATGTCGGCACTAGGCGGCTGCGGAGGGTAATGAAGGAGTCGCATTATCGCAGCAGGTCTAGTGGTCTTTGGGAATGGGTGAATCTTGAACCTATGACCTGACAAATATACATATGGATACCTTATCCTCGAAAAAATTCTCTGGAAGGTCAAGTGCTAGCGCAAACAGCGGAAAGAGCGCGATTCCAAGTTTCACAGCATCGTGGCTACAGGAAGGGGATAAATATACAAGTAAGATCAACCCTCAATTGAATAAAGAGCGCACTAGTATGTCAAGACCGCTTCTTTGAAACCAGGGGGCGCAGTTGGCCAAACATTTGATCCAGTCATGTGGTGATTGACAGGCTCCCTTAGGTCGGAAGGTGTAGCCGGTGGGGGAGGCTCGGGTTCCCAACCGATGTCAAACCCTTCGTGAAGATCTCCGAGGCCATCCGGATTAGTGTTCTCCTGCAACAAAGCGGTGTATCCCTTGAAATTCGCAGATTTTTTGATATCAAGCTGATGTAGAGGACTAAGAACCATCTCGACCATGTAGACGTTTCACTCACTTGCAACTTTTCGCCAAGCGGCAGCGCGAAATACTTCTTCCCCATCTCAACGACATCATCGATACGCCCCTCAGGAATACCATGATTCTTCACTATACAAGAACCAAAAAGGCACAATGCATAAGAAGGGTAAACCAGGCCTTACCATAAAAGAATCCAACCTGGTCGTCATGATTCGCCCCCTGTTACATTAGTTGTCGGCAGACTAGGGGAAGTTTGAGTCGCACATTTATGCAGGCATCGCGAACGAGCCCTGCAAGAGCGCGCCTTGCGACGGGGTCACGGCTCGTAGCAGCCGCAAGATCTCTACGAAGAAATTGGAAGCGATCTGTCTCACGGGATTCAGTGGCATATGAAAAGAGTGGCTGACATGATGGGAATTTCTTCAAAGACACTTCGGAACGGGGGATCATCGAGAAGGAAACCATTTGGAGTCATAGCCTTTAATCGTTACAATTCGCCTTTATCGTTCGGATCGTGAGTATGTATTGGAATTTGATGTTGTGTGCTGTTGAACAATTGTTGAATAATAATTTTGATGTAAAATCATATGAACACTTTGAGCTTGTCCCAGAAATGTCCCCTGCAGCTGGTCCGTGGGCATCCGGTTCCTTCACAATTCACCTTGGCAAGTCCATTCGATACTACCTACTGTAGATTCCATTATTATAGTATACAGCCGTGTTTTATCCAAGATCGATCTTTCCCCTCCGTCGAAAATCAAAGCAGTCCAAAACGATCCCAGAACGATTCTAGTTTTTAGTCCCTTGTGTGCCAGCAAGGTCCCGGGCAAAGTGGAAGAAGTCGACACTGGATGCGTTCACTCCATATTTATAGATCTGGAACGACAGAACATCAATCAACATCCAAAACAGTGGGAAAAAATAATGCTCACGAAGCGCGAGGAAACGTAGCTCGCAAACAGCGCCTTCTGGTACGGAAGAGGCAACCTTTTCAACAACGTGTCAAGCCCAATCTCCTTCACCAAAGTCTGAGGGATCGCGCGGTTCATAACACCCCTCCTACTGGGAAGATCATCGAACAGATCTGAGGCCTCGAGCTCCCCTTGTAGGTTGTTCAGCGTCGACGACAGCTCGTCTGAGATCGTCGTCCGAGCCTTCGCCCCATTGAGCCGGGCATGTTCACGCCAGATGCACTGGAATTCTGCTGCAGCATTCTCAGTAATCTTGTCCTGGACATCCTTGACGTAGCTCTGGTAAAAGTCTGAGGGCCGATTATCTTGGAAGATCATCAAGTTGGTGTATTCCTCAGTTGAAAGAGCGAGGCCAGCCAGCACTTCCAAAGAGGAACTGGTAACACCACCCTTGTTGGCGCTCGAATCCTTGAAGAGAATGACTTTGCGCTTCTCGAGATGTAGACGGGCTTGTTGTGTGAAGAAGAGATTCGCGCCTTCGACGATGTATTTGAAGTGAGGTTTGCCTTCGGCGTCTATGAGAGCGGCCATGTTGGTGATGTTGACGGCTTCAGGCCTGGCGATCACATATATATATTTAGCTCCACTAAAATGACTTCAACATGTGAAACTGCAGTCACCTTCCGCCGCAGGGCACGAAAAGGTCGGCCTTGAACCGCAAATGAGCGCCATTTCGGAAATCTGTACCATCAATGACTACTTCGCCGGCTGTACGAGGTCAGTAAAGGCCGGAGACGTATCAAGAGACAAGCGATCTTACATGGAAGTTTAACATCTTGATCTTCGATTTTGACCAGGTATCCATCCTTGCTCAACTTCGATGTATTGAAATTGCTGATGGGGATACGAAGCTTTGCAAGGCGTATAAGTTCCTCGCGATCAAGACCAGCACGATCAGCGAGAACACCGCTTCCGTCAATAATTGCGATCGTCTTATCGTTAGACAAAAGAATTTCATCTGAACAAACGGTCAATGTGAAGTCACTCAAAAACAATCTACCAACGCACTCGAGCCAAGGTCACCGTCTACAACGCAATCAGAGGTCAGTAAAAACACAAGGGTACGTCACTAGAAATGAACGGACCAGGACCACCTGTCTGAATCTTGGTGACATCCTTCTCTCTCAAACCCAGCTGCTTATAGATACCCAATACATACTGGCGAATTGACCTAGAAGTCATGCCATATGTATCGTGGGGGATTCCGCCTAGCTTCGCAGCACTCTTGCCCGTAGTGAACGACTTCCACCACGTCTCGGCACCTCGCTCCCGTGCATGCACTGTTTTGAAGGGGATCCAAGGTTAACATGAGGACGAAGCGAGACTAAGTCTAAACTTACACGCGGCCCAGTCCATCATGTCTGCAGTACCCTCATCTGGACCAAAGAACAGGATCTCAGGTTTCCCATAGAGATCCACGACACGTTCCTTGATTCCAGGAGTTTGGCCCGGTATAAGGAGGTCCACGACAGCCTGTAGCGACCATGCACTCAAAAAAAGCAGAGAAATAGTACAGGGGCAGTGAACTCACGTCGACATACTTCTCGAAGCAACGACGAGGGTTCGCACCGAGTCTACGCACGAGAAAATGAGTACACTTCAAAGGGCGAGTGTAATTCCACAACGCACGAAGGAAGGATAGTACCCTTTGCACCTCCCTCAGGGATATCTTTGTTCTTGAGATTCTGAGTAGACGCCAGCGCATAATTCTCGTCGAACCTGGACAACTTAATCGACATTTGGTGTGGCAAACAGCGTGACTGAACCTTACAACATCCTCTGATTGATCGAATAATTCCTGGACACCTGACGTCAATACTCAGCAGTGACACGCGCACAGAAAAACCTACTCCTTGTTTCGAGACATGACAAGTCGAATACCTCCGCGAGCCACATCATGGAAGCGAATATGGAAGCCTCTGAAGTCATTCCCTATACGAGTACACCAATTCAATGCACGAAAGAAAGCCCCTAAAAAGTATGACCAACCAATGATAATGAACATGCCAAATGGCTTCTTCGGATACTCGACCTCGGGTAGGAAGTCAGGTGTGAGGCGGAAGGACAACGCCACTTTTGTGGGTTGATAGAAGTTGGTTTTGAGGACATTCCTATGTGGCGCTTGTGAAACCTCCGACGATAGGGAATTGGTAAGAGTGGACAAACTTGTTGAAGATCAAGAAACTTTCCAAGACCTGCAGTTCGTGCTTGTTCGTGACAATGCGACGAATCTTGTCGTAGAGCTCATCGTCCGATAGCGGCTGAGTGGTTTGCAGACGCTGGTACGATAGCGTGGGCCTGGGGAAGGTGAGCTTCATGTTCCTTGCCACCTGCGGATGGCATGCTTACATCAATTTAGAATTGTCGTCTGTCGGGTAGTGTGTCATTGCAAAGTTGACATACAAGAGCCGTATCTGTCGATAGTGATAGAATTAGAGACAATGCTAAGATTGGGAGTCAAGACGAACTAGTTCTGGGTAGGCATGGATGACCTGTGCGATGCTCTCGCGGGTAAAAGTTTCCTCACGAAAACGGCGCTTGATGTTATTGAGCACTTCTGCGTGGGTGGGGTCATTTTCATCCAGCACATTTTTCAGCTGAAGGTATGCGGGTCCAAGGCGGTTGCAGAAATGTTGCGCAAAAATCCATCCACAGTCTACGAGACAACTGTTATAACGAAAGAGACTCTGGGGGACAAGTACTGACAAGCATAAGTTGCTTCTTGCACGGCATGAGCCCCAGGGAGGAAGTAAGGATTATCAGGTAAACAGAAGAGAAGAGAGACTTCTTTCATCACTTGAAATATTGAATGTTCGATTGGGGGAGCATTCGCATCCGGGAGCGGGTTGAGATAAAGGGAGATAATGGTAATGCCGTTCGAAAATTGCTCTGTAGGAATGTGTGGCTCAGAACAAGGACTTAAAGACGGCCAGATACGAACCAACATATTTGCGGGCGGAGTACAGAGAGTAAAAGTGGTAGAGATTGGACAGAGCACTGGGGAAATACATGTCAGTCGTAAAAATGCGGCAATTTGAATAAGCACAAACCTGAAGAATTTAGAAGTGCCGCCCATCTTGTATCCAATGACAAGCCTCCTTTCTCGTGTGCCCTCTACTTCGAAGACCTCGATAACGGGGCCATGACGGGATTCTACATTCCACATAACCTTGGTGATGGCATCAGTAAAACTCTGATCGTGGAGGTTTTTGGAGATGTACCTTCTGATAGATATCTAGGGTATTAGGAGTAGCTTGTTCCAAGAAAACGGAGTCGGAGACAGTTCTGATATCAGTCTTGGTGTGGCCTGGCTGGGGAGAATGGGATGGAAATTTGCATTTTGTCACGAAGTAGCATCGAAGTTGCTGCGGAGCGGTTGCTGATATGGCACCTGTAGATCGGAAAGTCTCGAGGCGGAACGCATTCTGTGATGTGGAATTGTCGAGAAATAACTCGTCAATCCTAGGATAGAGTTGGATAATGTCGGGGTCTGAAAAAGAGCAAAATACCTTGTTTCGCATTTCGATCCGGGACCTTCAGTGACCGTGAGGCCAGGGGGACTAGTGTGAATGAAGGTGGCGCCTTTCTCGTCTATCTTCTCGAGGTCGATGACGAGCTTACTTGGATCGTGCTTGGTGTATGCGAGGATTTTCGCGCCGAACAGTGCGATGATGTGATCAGAAATGACACCGAGCTCTTCGTTCTGGAAATAGGTGTCGTCGATACCAAGATTGGTGTAAAACCATTGAACCTCCCCGGGAACGAGCTGCCTGGGAATGAAGCCCTAAAAACGAACCCGATGATGTCAGTACCAGGAACAAGGGTAAGTAAGCGATGGCTACCTTGGCTGCAACGTTGTGCTCGACAAGGGCGCGTTGTTCTTCTTTGCCCTTGAATACGGGGGTGGTATATCCAGGAAGATTCTTGACCCGATTGAGCGAGGAGTCGCTCGAATTCTTGCTCGAATTACGCGCCGATGTGGTAAGAATGTTAGAATTAAGACGCGTCGGGTTTGGGGGCGACAGCGTAGGCATCGATGAGAATCACGGTCTAGCACGATGACGGGGGAAAACACGGAGAATGGGATTTCAGATCGCGCCGAGTCTCTCCTTATAAACATTTTGCTGCTTATGTACATCAATGATCAACACGCGCCTTCGCGCATTTCTCTTTGGAAATTTATGTATAATCCACACGACCCCCTTTTGTTGAGGACGGAACACGGAACAGGGCGATATTACGGGACATACCCGTTGCACGACCCAACCACGTTCGTGCCAGTTCTCCGAAACGGACAGAGCATATTCCACTACACCGACGATAACCTTTCCACCCCGCATCGGAGGCTATATATCGGCCTTTCACCAGATTCCTTTCGAGATCACGAGGGAAGACGCCCGTAACGATCCGTTCGTGTGGACCGACCTGCGGGCAGGGTTAACGACCGGCGAAGTTATCACCCGAAATAAAGAGCGCCTGACAAACATCTGCATATTCGGCAGCGCTCAAGCGGTCACGGACCATGTCTGAATGCTTTTCAACCCTGCTGAGAGCTCTCACTGCGGGAAGCCATGAGTTATTTGATGGCGATCTAAAGGCTCATTTCCGGTCAAGATTTGCCAGGATTTTATCATTCAATGTCGTCGAGAGAGGTATGTACATTCTAGTAGTTTCTACTCAATCGATGTCATTTCACCACCACAATAGGTAGCGTCCGCCAGTCATAGTTACGTGCGTGAAAACGGCAGTTTTAATGCACGAATACTCGCAGTCGCGTGGTCTCGGCATCTCTCGGCTCCATCCATGGAGGTTGCTTGGGCTGGGGCAACTTGCAAGTACATCACTGATGATGGCATGCTTGGTAGCGGTACTCACGGGTGATATTGGGACTTACCGGTGATGAGCCTGATTTGTCAACTTGACAGCTTGACAGTCGAGTGGGAGCGAGTGGGTCAATTTCTCCACTGGTATCATTCACACCGGTCTTCTGGCCAATGCCTCGATCAGCTGGCGACGAATCTCCCTTCCGAATATCGGTCCCCGACTCTCAAATATCCCTCCTCAAGCAAAAGCTCGCCCTTGCCACTTTCCCCGACGAGCTCGACAAAGCCGGATGGTCCTACGGAGTCCCCCTCTCTGACTTGAAACGTCTCGTCAACCGCTGGAATGACGGATATGACTGGAAAAAACACGAAGCTGCTCTCAACGCCGAGCTTCCCCAGTTTACACGAGACATCGATGTCGAAGGATTTGGCACACTCAATATCCATTACGTTCACAAAAAGAGTGGGCTCAAAGAGGCGATACCACTCTTGTTCTGCCACGGTTGTACGTATCCCCAGTAATACCCCCGAAAACAATCGGCTGTACGCAGTGTGTAGGGCCTGGCAGTTTCCTCGAAGTCCGTAAGATTTTGCCGCTGCTGTTGATGGCGTCACCCGACCACCCCGCTTTCCATGTCGTTGCTTTGAGCCTCCCTGGCTATGGATTCTCAACTGCTCCTACAAAGACAGGTTTTAGGCTCGCTCAGTATTGCGAGGTCAGCCTTCTCGACATTTTTGTCATGACTATCCTCATGGCCTTGTCAAGGTTGCACACAAGTTGATGCTTGCACTTGGATACGACGAATATGGTAAGTTTGCAGGTTGTCATTCAAGATTTTGTACCTGAGATCATGGAATACAGTGACCCAAGGGGGCGATTGGGGCTTCTTGGTCAGTTCTTATCAGTGCCAAAATGAAAATTCACATTTGATTACATTTAGATCACGAGGAAAATGGCAAACCTCTATGGGGGAAAATACATCAAAGCCTGGCACAGTAACGTGCCCTTGTGAGCCACAAATTCAGTCCTCTCTTCGGATCCTCACTGCCTTCCATATTACGCAGGGGTCCCCCACCATCCTTCACCCGACCCTACATGTTGTTCTCTCACCTTCTCTCGTATATACCTTTCTTCGGATACACTGTTCGAGAGAAAGAGGGCCTTGCGCGCACTGAGGAACACGCCAAGTTGGGCCAGGGATACATGATGGAACAATCCACGAAACCGCAGACACTCGGTTACGGATTGGCCGACTCCCCTGTGGGATTGCTGGCTTGGATCTACGAGAAGCTGGTTGGATGGACAGACGCGTATCCTTGGGAGGATGATGAAGGTACTTATTCGATCTTCGTACTTGGTTATTGGTGAATGAGTGTTTCAGTGTTGACCTGGATTTCCATATACCAGTTCTCGCGCGCCGGACCTGCGGCATCACTGCGCATTTATTATGAAATTCTACAAGGCGACATCTCGTTTCTAGCACCCGTGCCAACGAACATTCCTGTCGGATACTCGTACTTCCCGAAGGAACTGGTGATCTTCCCGCCGAGGTACATGTACTAATTCCGATACGATGCACAGTGATTCACTTATGGTCTATAGGTGGATTCGAACTCGCTATTGGGTGTTGGAGTCGGAGCATGAGAGCGGTGGACATTTTCCAGCTCAAGAGAAGCCCGAGGAACTCGTTGGGGATTTGAGGCGGATGTTTGGAAGGGGTGGGGGTGCGTTTGGTGTCGTTAAAGGCAAAGATGGTTATGTGCCTGGGTGAAGGCACAACGTCGTAACATATACTTGAATAATTAGTGGTCGTTCGGCGGTGTACTACTATGTACGCTACTTACAACTGAGGTACGCGAGAGATTGTCGCGATCGTTGTGAACTCTCTAGGCTTTCCTCACTCCTTACCCAACAGGCTTTTCCACTGTAACATCATCGAGGAGCACCTATCGGCGTGGCGCCTCGATCTGGACGCAACCGCAGTGGACATACCCATCGGAAGCATTGGCTGGGTGAGAATGTATGCGGACATGCGGATAACACAGGCTCAGGACTGCGATGATGACCGGAAGATGGTCGGAATTGGGGGTCTACTCCATTCACAACACTCCTCTCACCAATGCCTCAATCAGCCACCGACGAATCCCCCTTCCAAATTTCGGTCCCGGCTCTCAACTATCCCTTCTCAAGCAAAAGCTTGCCCTTGTCACCTTCCCCGACGAGGTGGACGATACAAGATGGTCCTACGGAGGCCCCTCCCCCGACTTGGAGCGTTTCGTCAACCGCTGGAGAAACGGTTATGACTGGAGAGAAAACACGAAGCAGCTGTTTACACGAGACATCAATGTCGAAGGATTTGACACATTCAATATCCATTATGTTCACAAAAAGAGCGAGCTCAAAGAGGCAATACCGGTCTTGTTCTGCCACGGTTGTATGTACCCCCGGGGATCCCCCGAAAAATAATTAGCTGTAATATATAGTACAGGGCCTGGCAGTTTCCTTGAAGTCCACAAGATTTTGCCGCTCCTGTTAAAGGCGGCACCCGATCATCACACCTTCCATGTCGTTGCTTTGAGCCTCCCTGGCTACGGATTCTCAACCGCTCCAACAAAGAAAGGCTTCGGGCTCGCTTAGTATGCCGAAGTCAGTCCTTCTTCTCCCATGCATTTATTAATATGAAAGACTGTTCTCGTAACCACATAAAGGTTGCACATAAGTTGATGGTTGCGCTCGGATACGAAAAATATGGTATGTAAGTCTGCAGCCCGTCATCGAAGACGTTAGTTACATCTGAGGGTGCAGTGACCCAAGGAGGTGATTGGGGTTACTTGGTTAGTTCTCATCAGTGTCAAAAGAGTCATGTTGATATTTTAATTCTCGATTGATGCATACACAGATCACGAGAGAAATGGCAACCCTTTATGTGGGGAGGTACACGAAAGCCTGGCATACGAACATGCCGATGTGGGTCACATTTCTTCCGTATTTGCATCATTCTCAGAGTTCTCACTGGGCCTACCGTGATACGCAGGGGCGCGCTACCCTCCTTTAGCCGACCGGTCCTATTACTCTCCCACTATTTGTCATACCTACCCTTCCTCGGATACACTTGCTCGCGGGAAAAACAATCCACGAAACCGCAGACGCTCGGTCACGGACCTGACTCGCCTGTGGGATTGTTGGCTTGGATTTATGAGAAGCTGGTCGGTTGGACCGACGCTTACCCTTGGGAGGATGATGGTGCGTTTTCAATCTTGTGTGACGCTTAGCTGCTTATATCCCCTTACTTGGACACTTGTCGCGATGTTCTAGTGTTGACTTGGATTTCGATATATCAATTCTCACGCGCCGGACCCGCCGCCTCGCTGCGCGTCTATTATGAAATATCGGACGATTTGTGGCTTACCTCCCGTCAGCGAGTATTCCTGTGGGATATTAGTATTTCAAGTTCCCGAAAGAAATGGGAGTTTTCCCTCGCAGGTAAGTCGCTCCGTGTGCCAATCTCGATACGCCTCGTTGCGATTTATTGATTTGTCCATAGTTGGATGTTTGGAAGGGGTGGGGGTGCGTTTGGTGTCGTAAAAGGCTAAGACGGCGAAGCCCCCAAGTGAACCCTTAACATCATGCTTCGGCGTGAATGTTGTACTTGCGTACGTGATGATCGAAGTGCCTATTGTAGGCTTTGAAGCGTCGTGCTCAAGTACTTTAGGCCTGAAATCCTATGAAGTTCAAAGTGAGGTCTTTCCCGGAAATTGTGCATTCACAAGTTACAGCGGTCTTAAAATTGAACACTTCACAGCGTTTTATCTATCGTCTCACTTGCATGCAGACTTGTTCATTCACCTTTCCACTCCGACAGGGGAATACAATCGCCCTTCAAGCTCGGCAGGGTGGAAACTGCATATCTCTCTCCGGCAACATCTGCTGATTCTACCACATCCCGAATAGCCTTTACATCCTCTGGAGCAAGCTCAAGCTCTGCACCGCAAGCGTCCTCTTTCGCCCGTTCGATGCTGCGAATTCC
>Ga0307516_10004629_pt1 | contig 16872 bp, 24 predicted proteins | sample 19_EM_MG_FD_203310 | JGI IMG/M metagenome (GOLD analysis project Ga0307516, IMG submission 203310) | Populus trichocarpa ectomycorrhiza microbial communities from riparian zone in the Pacific Northwest, United States - 19_EM | ecosystem: Host-associated > Plants > Roots > Unclassified | place...
GTTGTGTCAAGTCTATAGTTAAGCCCTCAAAGAGACTGTTCCTATGATCATGACCAAAGATGGTCCAGTGGTATTTAGACTCTCATAGGTAGCCATTAGTACCAGCAGTTTCAATAGAATAATATTTATAATGGGTCCAACATTGCATTCTGTATTGACATAACTATGAGAAAAGTGCAAATACAGGTGCAGCTGTTCAACGGTCATATCACCGGTGCTACAGGGACACCACATTGACCATGACCAGATTGCCTCTGCCAGGTTCTTCCCTGTGCTCTGGGTAAATCATGTCTCACCCGTTTCGCACATGAAGAATGGTCTTCCATGTGTTTTATCAGCTTCTAGCTGGTGCCACCAATGCAGAACAGGATTAGTTCAATCTCAAGAACCCTTCTGAATATACTCTCCTCATTTTGTCTGGCTGCTATCATCTCCCATCCAGCCCTTTTAGTGATGACACCATGGCATGTCCAAGCTCCAGACATCCATGCACACGCTAGGCCTCAAAGCTCAACACATGCATTCTATATTTAGTATCCTCATTGCCATTTTCCTGTTGAGCAACCTCCAATTCAGCAATGGAGATGTCTACACTGTATCAACATACATTTGTAAACATCTAGGTCCTCTAGTGTGCCTGTTGGAAGTGTCATCTGAGCTCACTCAGATTGACAAACAGGACAAGCTACATATGGAAAGAGCTGTATACATGCACAGCTTGCTCTAGAAGAGAAGGCTGGCCTCTTCTTGGAGGATTCCAATGAGCCTTCTGATGAAGCTGATGAAGACGAGTACTTTGACACTCTCAATGGCAACAAAGAAGGGTCCAGTCTGAGAACCCCCCCTTTTAAACATGTTCATGACCCCTGAACAGACAGACGGCTATATACAACACCCACTATCAACACCTCAGCTTTCTGTTCAACCTTCATCCCCTGAGACCCCCACTCAGAACTGTCAGCACAAAGCCTTCTTGGAGAAACCTACAATGACACCAACGATTCCCACTACTCCTGTTGCAGTGACTGTGACCAAGAGGAGCAAGATGTTTCCTTTACCTATTTCTCTCCCTCGACGAGTCTCAGGGCTAATGTCATCCACCTCCATGTCCTCCTCTGGTTCACCAGCTCCATCCTCCCTCTCCACTAGTACACCTGGAAGTCCTCTTGCCCCTCTCAATCCTGTAAGTAGTGAAGCGATGCCTGGAACACCAGGGATACCTTCTAGTGCCATACCTGCATCAGATACCCAAGGGTTGTTGGATGAAGCTGCAGATGGAATGGTTAGGAAGCCGATGATCCAGGGGATGAGGAGGAAAGGGACAAGTGGGAAGTTGTATATGCTGGAAAGGATATTTTGGGGATCGTGATGCTCGAGACCTATCCACATCTTTCCTCATGAGGCTGAGGTCCGACCCCATCCTCACATTCCAGAAGTTATCTGTATCTCAGCATATGCATCGACTTGATCTTCCCGACTTCTCTTCAAGCTATTGAGCCTTTATTGAGCTTCTTCTCATCCTCAACCTGCTTTGCCCCACCACCTACCTGCGTCCAAGTTCAGCACTATTTCTTCCTCATATTAGGACTTTCCCATGAGAAGTGGGGCTGGCCATATGGCCACTGGGTTGTACAGCAGTGTGGAGAATGGCAGACGGAACTTGGGTGCAGCTCTTCTGAGAGAGGCATGACATGTCGAACACTATGTGACAACATTAGGGATAAGGTGAAAGACAAACAGCAGTACAATGAACTCAGAGTTGTCCTGGGAAATGTCTTGTGCATATATCTGTTCTTTTGTCATTGTTGTGACTTCAAGTCCTATCATTCTATAGCACCTTCCCCTTTCGACCAGTTATTATGTCTTCCGAAACCCATCCCATCACCATGTCCTCCCCTCTTACCAGTCACGCTGAATTCCTATTGTTCTGTTAGAGACTGACTCTCCTATGCCATGTAGGATTCACGAAGCTTTTCCAGGCATCATCAAAGGACGCAGTGTATAATTTGTTAGGATGTCATCCATCCAAATGTCATCCTGGGACAAGACTCAATATCATAGCATGCCTCCAGCATTGGATTACAAGCCCAACAGGACCAGGTTTATTCTGGCTGCATGGTCCTGCCGGTTCAGGGAAATTTGCTATAGCGCAAATGATTTGCAAGTCAAGTGCTGAAGGCAAACAACTACTTGCCAGCTTCTTCTTCATGCAAGGTTCACCCAACCAGGGAGCTATTAGAAATTTCATCCCAACTCTTTAGCATTGCAAGTTAGCATGTCAAGAATAGACCTGCAACAACATATAGGAAAGGCTCTAGATGCAGGTCTCACTATCCTTCACAGATTAATGTCAACACAACTCCTGAAGTTGTTTATTGAGCCCTTGTGGTCCAGTCCTCCCTCAGAGTCCACACTGTTTCTTGTTGTTGTGGATGGTCTAGATGAGTGTGAGGGCAAGGATTACCAACTGCAGATCCTATCTCATATGGCTGAACTGATGGTGAAGTACCATCTTCCTGTCCATTTTCTTATTGTGAGCCACCTGGAGCCCCACATCAAGCACTTCTTTGATGTCTCCATCAGCCAATATAGCATTCTGGAGTTCTCCATCTATGGTCATGGCACGGAATACAGTGATGTCTACAACTTTCTCTGGGGCAAATTTGACGAAATCTCTGCCTCAGAGAGGCATGCGTCAACCTTTGCCTGTATCCCAATGCTATAGCCTTCTGATGACATTGTCTGACTTCTTGCCCAGATTTGAATGTAATTTCCCTTGTCTCAACATTAATTGATTGCTCACACAAAGGTCAATGATATCATTAGCAAAGCACCTCAGAAGAATCAGGAGATGGGCCGTTATTCTGTGTCAGAAGATGGATCCCATGACATGGTTGAATATTGTCTGATGGTCAAGGCAAAGGGTGGGTCATTAGGGGTAAAGCAAAGCCTGGTAGTCTATATATGGTCAGCTTGAACCTTCAAGTTTGTTGCCTCTGTCCTTGACTGATTCTCTCCTGTAGAGCCAAGTATCAGCCCTACAATCTCCTACACCAGTGTTTCTGGAGGGTATATCTCAAGCAATATGACACTGACGACATGGGCACCATCTCTCACCTCAAACTCATGGCTATGCTCGACTCTCTCAGATCAATGCTGACAAAAGAGACAGTGGATGGCTTCTGGACTCACTGGAGAAAGATGTCACAAGTGGACAAGTTGTTGATTGAAGAAATGATCTATTGCCTCAAGGAAGCACTTGAGAAACCCAAAAGCCAGCAAAAACAGGTCAAGCACCAGTACCACACCTGCACACAGTACAAGTATGGTGCAACCGTCGGACCTTGAAAACTCAACTTTTCAGGTCCCCCACATGCCAGCAGTGGAGACTACAAGACTCAGCCATCTGCTGTCCCTTTGTTGGCTATTGTGGCAAGCCAGTCTCAGTCCTTGTCTAGTTATTCAAGCGACAATGCAATGGTCTTCCTGAATGCGGAGCAGAGCACCATTCAGCGAGACCAATGCATGCAATGCTTGTATTTGATTCTCTTTGTGTTTATCATTGAAACTATAAATCATAGATTGGCTCTGAGTGCCAACGACACCCCTCCATACATACAGATTGCTGTCTTCAATCAACCCAGCTCACGTGGACAATCTGGTATATAAGTCAGAAATCTGACAACTGTAGTGATGAAGACATGCAACAAGAGCTTGTCTCAAAGTACAGTGTACATGCCTCTCTCATAGCTAACTCTAGCTCCTCTTCCGTCAACTGTACCCTCTTTGGAATCAATCACTATTCTATTCTGGTTCTGTTTCCTATTATTTATTCTTCTTCATTGCCAAAGACAGCAACCTTGTTGACTTGGCCTTTGTTTCCCTCCTCCACACCTCAAGCTCCGAGCCTTTCATGATGACGCTTCTCTCCAGATCGAGCCTTGTGGCAGAGAAGCATTATAAGGATAAGCACATCATTGTTCAGGCCCCAAGTCTCCTCTTTGCTGTTAAGGCATTCAACCTCCATCTTTTCTGTGAATGGCACCCTTCCTTCACTGACAGAAGAACATGCTCAGCTGGACCCCATGAAAACATATCTGATCATGTCTCAGCTCAATTTTACACCCTCAGAGATATTCGCAAGTCTGAACCAACTACACTTGTGGCATGTTTCATGCATCTGCCCGAATGAATCTGGGTCCCCCAATTCAGTTGACAAACGCAGGGTCAAGTTGCAAGTTCTGGCCCTGCCCCTCACAGATGCAGCTCTGAGTATGTGTAAGATGGTCATGCTGTGCTCACAACCGTTACACCAAAAGGTCACATAACTGAGAAGTTATATTCTCAGCCATGGCACAGTATATATGTATATTATGGGAACTGTAGTAAGTGGCATGCTTACAGTATGTCATCGACTATGGGCTGCGTGAATTTTGTGAGCACTACATACCAACAATGCATGGTTCAGATGAAAAGCGGATCATGCAACGTGCACAGGAAAACAGTTGGAGGGAAGGTGTTGAGTTTGCATTTGGGAAGGAGTGGATTTGGTTGGCATATAGGGCATGGAAATCTGTGGAGGATGTATTAAGGACTGCAGAAGGAGGAAGGCAGTCTGGGGAGAATGACAAGAGTATTAGTGGTGACAAGAGAACAGAGTATACCCATGCATATCACCATGGTGTAGCACTTATTTGGAAGGGCCTAGCAAGGAGGCTGTGCTTGATGAGTTTCATGACTGACATCCTGGCAAGGAAGGAGCAACATCCTGGTGGAGGGTTTTCATTCCCAAGGACCTACCCAATATTGATGCGCTACCAATGGGTCCTTTCAACAGGTTCCAACTGCAGATTGAGGCTGAGAATGTCAAGGATGGGAATTTTTGTGAAGGAGCTTTTCATGGATGAGTCGCTCCAGGTCCTTGTTTGCATGGTGATGCTTGCATGGTGTTATGGACGACTATCTATATCACATGACGCATTAATTATATGGACTATTATGTACTATTTGGAGTCAGTTCTTTTTATCTTGTCATTCATCTCAGTGCTATGAAATATACTTCGTTCAAGCTCTGCTTGTGAACTTCAAGCTCTAACTAGACTCTATCGTAATGCCACGTTACATTTTTTTGAGCTTTCGAGTATCTCGGAAGCATTGTGCTATTTTTGTCACCAAGCTTCTCGAACATCAACAACTACCTCCGACATCTAGGCCTACGAAGTCGCATACTCAATTGGAATGTCATTACGACAATCCATACCCAACACGGGACCGGGGAACACGTCTCCAGGTCATCAAACACCCAGGCACCAAGTGCCAGGTGGCTTTGCGTCACCATACTTGCCTACACCGATCACTCCAGTTTTCGCCGACCCTATGACATGGGCCGCTCCGGACACTCCACATCGCGAAACCTGAAAGGCAATGGAGAGGGCGAACAGCGAGGATAGATCCTCAGCTCCGTTCTGGAGAAGAGACACGAACCACCCCCACTCCAAACTACGGAAAGCACCAAAGCCCATGCCAACACCGCGAATACCATCCTTGCAGGATGAGATGGAGAAGGTGGTATATATGGAGGAAACCACACTGTTGAGCAGTGGACGGTCGAGGAGGAAGTTGTTTCTGAGTCGTGGAGGAAACAACTCAGAAAAATTGGAAATGCAGGTCTCTCATAGAAGTACCTCGCGAAATAAGAATCGAGAAGTGGCAACGGACTCTGTAAAGAGTTCGTCACCAGCCCTGAGATCCTTTAGAAGGACCACGAGTCAGGCTGAGGATAGTACCTCCCTGAAGGAGGAAGAGACCATGCAACGGTCCCTCCTCATGGCTCAGGATAAAGGAAAACAGAGACAAGGGTCACAAGAACCCTCGTCTGAGTCTGGAAACGATGACCACGTCGTCCTCCTCACTGTGGAGCAAAAGCTCCAAGGAAGAGCAATCCGAGCGTGCAAGGACCACGGCATAACAAGCCCATGTGCTCGTCACGCAATTTATCTACAGGCTCGCGAGGAAGCCGTAGCATCTCTGAAAGTGCGCGGACCACGCGAACTGGACGAGGAAGATGAAGGGTTCAAGGACCACTTCATGGGTGTGCTCGCCCTTGTAATGAGCGTGCAAACTGGGTCGCAGGAAACATCCCCGCCGACCCTACCACCGAAATCGCCTCGTAGGGATCCTACTCATAGAATGCCTAAAGAGGACGCGCTAATGCCAGCGACCACTGGCGTTGGCATTATGACGCAAAAGCAGGATGTGCATCCTGCTGCTTTCCTTGCAAGGGAAGACTCTTTTCGGGGAATGTCGACGCCAAGCGTCAATATTGTGGTACCATCAGAGGTTAGACAACCCCCAGGACTTCCAACAATCATGGAAGATCCGAATATTGCGGGTGCAATCACTGGGCTAGCTGCCCCGCGACAATCTGGAGAAATGGTCCAGAGGTACGAGCAATGCCGGGCGGCGGCCGGTCGTTACCACGAGTCTCCAGCTCCTGCCTTCTTCGGACAGGCAGGAGAACGGTTGGAGCAAAGGACGGAGCAGGTCGCTCCGCCCGAAGTAAAGATGCAATTGGAACCTGAGGAGGAACTCCTCATCCCCTCGCCAAAGAAGAAGCTGAAGAGGATCCCCATGGCCGAAAAGTTGACGGAGAGAGTAGCCTATCAATGACTGCGCAATGAGGACATATCCAAGACTGGTGGATCTTGTTATGCCAATCAAGGAATTGCCTTCAGTGCTAATGGCAAGGTGCTCGACGAGATGAAACAACTGTATCAGTCATCCATAAAATCAGCTGCAGCTCCTGGTGACCCAGGAGACGACGGCGACGATGAATCGGATGAACCATCTGATTCTAACTTGCAGAGAGGTGATCCACCTCCCCGCATTCCAAAACAAAATGATGGAAGCCATAGCCGTCGAAGTGGCAGTGGAAAGAGACCAGCCCGCTTTGGCGGAGGTCCACCGGGATACCCAGATGATGGAGGAAATGGCGGAAACAGTAGTGACGACCGCTCCTGCCGAAATAATGATCAGAACAGACGTCCTGATCGTAATCGCCATCGAGGATACTCAGTACCTGCGGCTGTACATCCGTGGTACAATACTCCTGGCATTATGGAGGCGGTGGAACAACATCGTACCCATATGCATGAGCACCTCCTGCAACTGATACGAGAACACGTCTCAGTACATCTGAATATCCCTGAAGGGACGAAGATCCGTCGAGCGGAACATTCATCTGTCGGCAAATACGAGGGGTCCCCCAAGTTCGGAGATTTGGAGAAATGACTGACCGACCTCATTGTCTTGTTCGAGGTCAGCATGTACGGTGGTGGAGACCGTGACAAGGAGAGAGTGTTGAGCACTCTCGAATTCTTGGACAGTGAAGCACGAAAGTGGTATCACCACCATGTAGTAAACATGCATCATGCACGCCTACGGTGGCCCTTTGAGGAGGTCATCATGGGGTTGTACAATTGGTTCATACAACCGTCCACCATGCAAGACGTGCGCAAGGAATTCCTCAGCGTAGCGTACAACCCGGCAACCAGCATCCAAGAATATTATAATATCCTGATGGACCATGCGCAAAATATGGTCATATACCCCGACGAATACCAAGTCATGGAAAGATTCCTGAGTGGTATTCTGGATGATATCCAGGAGAAAGTGTTTGACTGTGGCTTATCGCCAGAAGTCAATACGATTGATGACCTTGTAGCATGTGCCAAGGCCATCGAAATCACCAAGAAGACGGCGGCACATTATTGCAAGAGAACGCCTATGGCAGCCTATTCATCACCGAGAGCAGTGCCGCGTCGTACGACTATAGCTACCAAGCCAAGGGAGGCGACGTATACACATCGTCCTCGATTCGAAAGCAGGTCGAGAGAACCAAGACGCGATGATGATAATCGTCGTCGTGCTCCTTGACCAGTAGTTGAGAAAGCGCGTGGTGAAGCACCCCGTGCATATGATCGCCCCAAACCCCAACAACCGCCAAGGACACCTGATGACAGGTGCAAACCTCCCCAACCTGCATCTGACACGTGCTTCAACTGTGGCAAAGTGGGTCACTTTGCCGCGGACTGTCCAAGGCCCAAGCAGAGTCGGGATCGTGTTCGTGCGGTCCATACCGAGGTTTCTGAAGTTGATCAGGAACCGAGCAATGAAGCGGGTGGTGAGGACGACCCGCCATCTCATCAGGAAGATGGATATGAGTCACGTGAATCATATCAAGGTGGTGATGTTGAGGAGGTCGAAGTAGACATGTACGACAACAACTACTACTCGCGGACAATGGATGAGGATGCGTTGGCCATGATGACGGAAATGCCAGTGGACAAAGTCCAGTCAGGCGAATGGGACGTCAAGATGCGGAGGGCTGTCATGACAGTCTCCAAAGAGAGCCATCCACGACCCACATTTCCTCCGAATGTGAAGGAATGTCTGGCCACTTTCGTGAAAGTGATTGGCCAGGAGGCCTGGACTTTGTGGGACTCTGGGAGTACCACGACGGGTATTATCCCGCCATTTATAGATATGGCAAAGATTGTCATCTTTCCACTCAAGAATCCCCATGTCCTACGGTTGGGAACTGTAGGCAGTCGTGCATCCGTTAACTTTGGTGCATATGTCGATGTTGCGATGCATGGATTGTCACAACGAGAGTATGTTGACGTAGCGAACTTCGATTGCTACAACATGATCATTGGAACGCCTTTCATGCGTTCCAGGAAAGTCATTCTCAACTTCGAGAATGACATCATCAGAATTGGGAATCAGTTGATTCCCACCACAAAAGTCCTGGTTCCAGATACCGACGACCGAGTTTGCCGGTACCACACCACCGAGAAGAAACAGGAATGACTCCATGGCAGGCAGTATGCTGCGCACGTGGAGGAGGTTCACGATGAGGAACCTCAAGTCCGAGGTGGTGTGTTGGAGGAAGGAGCAGGTGCGCTCCTTGTGGCAAATGAAGAGTACAAAAGTACTCTCAAACGGGGGCAAGTGGATACACTTGTACCCAAAATACGGAAAAAGCGTACAAAACCGTCTGCATGGAACATTAAGGAGGAACTCCCTAATGAAATCAAATCAGGACGAGCTACGAAAGGCTCATCCACATCCTCAATGAACAAGGAGTTATGGGATAGACCTATCCCACAACAAACATTCGAATGGTTCCACGACCCTCAGATGCCACGAGAGTGGAATGAACTGGTGTCCTCAATAAGAGAACACGAGCTCGCGAGACAACCTCGCATTGAGAATGTCTTCAGGATCACAGATCCTGAAGAAATGTCGAAACCCCAGCGCTTTAAGCACCTATACCGATCACCGGAGTGGGTGGAGCGGATTCGTATTTCTGTTGCCGCATCATCGGTGCTGGGACGAGATGAGAGCGAGGACCGCATTAGAGCAATGCAGGCCAAGTTCGAGAAGCCATTGAAAATGGCTCCTCAAAACGAGGCTGAGGAAAGGCTTCCTCGACCTGTCAGACATAAGGGTAAGGACAAGGTCCTTACCGAAGAAGACTTCCCGCATCTTTGCCAGCAATGGCATGACAAATTCGCGGACATGGTCAATGGAACTCCGAGTCAACTTCCTCCTTGGAGAGAAGTTAACCACGAGATCCACTTGATGGATAATGACAAGCGGTATAAGTACTTTACACTGCGCTGTCCCAATTCTTTGCATGAAGAATCCATTACTATGCATCCCGAAAAAGGATGGCAAATTAAGGACCGTTGTCAACGCACGACAATGGAACAACAACACGGTAAAGGACATAACGCCCTTGCCAGACCAAGAAGTCATCCGTGAGGATGTAGCTCGAGCGAAGTATCGCTCGAAAATTGATCTGATGGATGCATACAAGCAGGTGCGCGTACGTGTCAAAGACGTAGAGAAGAATGCATTTGCAACCATCTCGGGCACATTCGTGAGTCACGTAATGTGGATAGGAGACTGCAACGCTCCTGCGACGTTCCAGCAACTGATGACCACAATATTCCGTGACGCAATCGGTCGCAATATGCATGTGTATCTAGACGATATATTTGTCTACTCGGATTCTATAGAGGAGCATGAAGAGCACCTTCGCCTCGTGTTCGAAAGATTGAGGGAGCATCAGCTCTTCCTCAAATGGGCTAAATGTGACTTGTACGCTGAACAAGTCGACTGCCTTGGCCATACGATCGACACGGACAAGGTGGCATGCATCAGGGAGTGGCGCACTCCCCGAAACTACAATGATATCCAGTGTTTCATTGGACTCGCAAACTATATCAGGAATTTCCTTTCTGATATCACTGCGTACACTGGCCCACTCCTGGCCATGACACAAAATGGAGCGCCGTTCCATCCAAATCTGGCGTGGGCGCAACGTACGGTCAAGGACCGACATGGCAAAATTGCCGCCCTGCTGGATTCATGTCCAAAAAGTTCACAATGGTGCAGCAAAACTACGCCATACATGAACTTGAAACTTTGGCTATACTTGAAGCCTTGTTGAAATGGGAAGACAAGCTCATAGGATATGACATCCGTATCATCACCAATCACAAGGCTCTGGAATTCTTCAAGACTCAAATCACGCTGACAGCGCGACAGCGTCGTTGGATGGATTATATGTTGAGGTTCACCTTCGACATAACATATATTAAAGGCGAACTTAATAAAGTTGCCGACTGTCTCTCTCGGTACTACGAGAGCGACACCATACAAGACATACACATGTACGAGCGGATGCACGTATAGACCCGGCTGGAGAAGATCTCCCCGCCTTACAATACAAGGAGATGACGGATCGCATCATCGAAATTTGGGCCATGCGTGAAAATGAATGCCGGCATAGTACACGCCTTTGTGAACGGAAAGAACAGCGCGACATGGAAGCGGAGGAGATGGTACATGCCAAAAGGCAGAATCCACCATCGCATCCAGATATGCGTCCAGAACCAGACACGAGGGCAGTTACGCCAGAAGACCATAGCGAGAGTAACATGACTCTTGCCGACATGATCTATGATCATCCAAATAATGCTAAGCCTGGACGACTAGTGGACAGCGCATTTAAACAACATGTACGGTCAGGATATAAAGATGACAAGTTACTTGCACTTGTCATCGAAAAACCAGAAGATTATCCGACTTTTACAGTCAAAAATAACCTGATATGGAGAAAGAACATTCGCAGAGATGAAGTTCTATGCCTGCCAAGGGATCGCGAGCTATTGCTCGAGATCCTGACCCAAGCCCATGAGACTGTGGGCCACTTTGGAAGCCAACGCACTGATGAGTACATTCGCCGGTGGTACTGGTGGCCATATGAAGCCAAAGATGTGTGAGAGTTCTGCGCGACATGCGACGCATGCCAATGCTCGAAACCCTCGAACAAGCTGCCAGCAGGTAGACATCACCCGCTGCCGATCCCAACCAAGCCTTGGGACTCAATCGGAATGGACTTTATAGGTCCATTCCCTGAAGCCAAGGGCTTTAACTACCTGTGGGTAGTGATATGCCGAATGACGAGCATGGTACATCTGATACCAGTGCACACAACAATGACAGCTGTACAGCTGTCATAGATATACAAATGGGAGATCGTGCGGCTGCACGGCCTCCCAAACTCAATCATAAGTGATTGCGACTCCAAGTTCACATCTAAGTGGTGGCGTGAACTACATCGCATACTGGGAGCAAAGCTCCTCATGTCGACATCATTCCACCCTCAAACAGATGGCCAGACGGAGCGTGCCAATAGAAATATTGGGCAGATCTTCCGGGCAGTCGTGCGACACAACCAGAAAGACTGGGTAGATCGTGTCAATCTAACGGAGTTCGCAATCAATGCAAGCATCACTGAAATGACGAGGTTTGCACCATTCGAGCTGAATGGAGGGTACATGCCCTCCATGATGAAGGAGATACGCTCGGATGAGGCCATACCGAGGGGAATTAAATTGTTCGCAGAGACCGCTCTGCAGAACCTCACCGACACGCACGACGCCATCATTGAGGCATGTGTCTTCCAGACGAGCCATACAAATGCTCGCAGGAAGATGCACAGGCCCATTGGATGGATTACATTTGATCTGGTACCCTTGGACCCAAGCGTGTTCGGACCCACGAACCCACACGCGCCAACGGGTATATTGAATGTCAGGATTGCAACCCCAGACACGTCTCTGGGTCTGTTTATCGATCCATGGGCACAGTACATCCTGCACCGTGGTCGCCCTGGGATGCAAAACGAATACTACGACATTATTTTTGACTGATCATTCTGCATTCTGCGACAATCCGTGTGGGGCTACCTGTTGGGACAAGCTATTGCCCCATCTTCGACAAGACTGAGAGATGCTAGGACAGTGGTTACACATGAGTTTGCATACTTGGTGGCAGTACCCACCGCTTACATCGTGGCTGTCACGGAATGAGAATGGCTCAATGGTCCTGGACTGTTGTTGCCTGCTTCCACGTGACAAATTACCATCACGCGTATCAGTGCGGTGCAGGCACTGTCACCCAATTTTGGTCAAGAAGACATTGTGAACTGTCTCCTCAACAACCAAATCCCGGTAGAATGGCTTGCCCATGCCTACCCATATGGACTTCAATATCTTCGGCAGCATTTAGCGTTGAACGATTGCTACCATGATGAGTATCAAATTGTGGAAGACCTACAAGTGTCCCTCCGGCAAGAACCCGAGGCATATGTGCCATTCAATGGGTGGTATCATCCCAGCCCATCGGACCTCACCCGTTTGCGCTACCTCATGAATCATGAGGAGCAAGAAAACCAGTTCAGCAGGAACAGCCGCTGGTGGGTGCGGATCGGGGACGAACTGTACCCACCGTTATCTGACCAAAGTGGCCCTGCCCTCCAACCGTCAGCATTGTTGTCATCCTTGCCAGCGCAAGACGTCGTCATGCATGCGCCAGCTGTCGGGGGACAGCATCAGGACCTGAGCGCGTCTGCAGTGGCAGTCGCTGAGGGAGTAGAGGGGGCACCCTCTACATTGCCTATTGCTGGTGAAAGCTCAGGGGAATCAGCCCAGGATGTTGTCATGAATATGGCGGCACCTGGAGTGGAGGAGGCATCCTCTACCATGCTGAATACTTTGGGGGGTGCTGGATCATCAATGGCATGAATAGCAGATCCATAGCTTGGCGAACTCATCGTCAGGCTACCCTTGGCAGAGGTTGTGCCTGTAACAGGCATACTCTGTTGACCGATGGCGGACACAGTGCAACGAGGAAGTTGTCGTACCGGCTCATTTGAGGACTGATGGACTGGTGCCCTACACCACCATCACACCAAAAGAGGTGCCACACAGCTTATCATATACCTCAAGCCTACCAACGACGACACGCTAATTCCGTGCTAAGCGAGTTGACTTGGTACTATTGTTGATGATGGTATGGAGACCCTCCCCCACTCGCCTTTTGGACCTCTGCCACGTCGCCTTCCTGGTCGCCCGTGTTTTTTCCTCGCCTTCCCTCTTGTTGTAGATTGTGTTACAATCTCAAACGGGGGTATGTTACGGACGACTACCTATATCACATGACGCATTACTTATATGGACTATTATGTACTATTTGGAGTCAGTTCTTTTTACCTTGTCATTCACCTCAGTGCTATGAAATATACTTCGTTCAAACTCTGCTCATGAACTTCAAGCTCTAACTAGACTCTATCGTAATGCCACGTTACAGTTCGAGGGCATCGTGTTGAGGGCCAAGATGGCATCTTGGACCGTCTTGTTTAGGTGGCTGAGATAACGACTCACCAATGGTAAGGTGTCTGTGTATCCTGCCTCATCTACTTTTGCCAGCCAGTCGTTGTTGAACTGGGCGACTGATCTCCATCCTTGGAATGTCGTGTCGATCCAGTGTTGGGTGCTGATGGCGGCGTTCCTGTCACCAAACTCCTGAACAAAATCTTCGAGCAATCCAGCGATGGTGAGCGGTAGTCGGGATGGGTTGTTCGCAAGCCAGTCCTGACATGTGTTGGTCCAGGATTGCGACTTGGCATGAGTCGTGAGACTGAGTACAAACACCACCTGTTTCAAGAATGCCATGCCTGAGAACGACCCCAGGTAATTGAGGACCCTGTTCCTGAAGGGTTTGGCATCACGATCGGTGCTGTCCCACGCATCGGGTTTGACAGGTTTGAGGTTGGGTTCGGCGGTGCTCGAGACGGTTGGGTTGGGGATGGCGGCGACTTGGAGATGGGGGCTAGTTGGTTGGCGTCCGCCATTGCGAAGATGGAGAGGTTGGGAGTTGGAGGGTGTTCGTCTCGCATGAAGTCGAGTTGGGAACGTAGGGTGGCTATCTCCTCATCTACCTCTTGATTGTTAAGTCGGACTGTATCTTGGAGGAGTTGGTGACTCCGTTGCAAGCCAGTGAAGGCTTGTAGGATTTCGTTTAGTTGGTTGCTGAGGACATGGATGCGACGGTCACGGTCTTCCATGGTTCGTTGGGTATGTTCCGTTCGTGTCCAAAGGGCTTGGATATTGTCAGGAATCGAGAGTTGATTGCCGCGATTTATGTCCAATGGCTCGTGAGATATGACGTAGCGGTAATCCTTGATGAAATCATAGGCTGACGTGTTCGAGGGTGGATGCAATGGGACACGAGGTGGAGGCAAGGGCTGTGGGGGTGTGGGGAGGGGCCGACCTCCACCCTGGGCAGAGTGTGGGACGGTTGGTGCAGGGTCTGGTTCGAAGTTCGGAGGAAGTGAAGGTCCCACGGGGTTGATCAGCAATTCGACCATCACAGATCTGTGCTCGGGTGGACGAGATGGGCAGGTAGGAGAATGAGCTTAAATATTATGTCAGGGGTGATTAGGACGATGACCGTGGAGTCCGAGAGGGGGATCTCGATGGATTCATGGACGACTATTCACCAGCAAAAAGGAGTGTATATTAGAGGTTGTGAATAGGAAGGGATATAATGGGGGGACCCACCTATTCACCAGCGAAAAGGAATATTTAAGCTGGGGAATAGATGGGTGCCATGCCAGACTATATACGCGTGCGGAACGATAAACAGGGGTAAACGGGAATATACATATGGCATTCCGCGGAATGTGTATGTAAGCATCATGAGGGAAAGGAGAAAAGGGAGACAAAAAGGAAAGAGAAAAGAATGAGTGCGTACGTCCCATGATAGAAATCTACTAAAGGCGAGGATGTTTTCGTTTTGGCTCCTACAGATATGGGCAAGGTGAGAATGCACATACTTACTCTCCATAGCGTCCCCTGGCTAAATTGTCGCTAGATTCAGAGCCTGTCCTACCAAGTCCCAGCTGTGGCTCAGAAGGTGTGTCGGGCTTCCTCAACCGCAACCTGACGTCCATTCACATGAAAAAAGACCGATGTCACTGTCGTCCTCGCTCCTCCCATTGGTATGAGCCCCATGACATTCAATTCTTGATCCTCAACAGCTTTTTCTTACTTATTGTTAATGAAGAACGCTAAGTTGAAATTCAGAGAGGACCATTCACCTTGGTGATACTATGACTTCCAGAGGTTCAGAGCCTATGAAACGGAAACATCACAGCCGTAGCTCTCACCAGTGAGATCAGTGGAGCAGACAAACAAGAGGCCAGCATCTGTTAAGATGTATTATGCAATTGTCTGTATTCAAAATGGATGCAGATCATGAATAACATGATGTCGAGTCATCTCATCAATTGTCTGCTATATAGAGCTCACATATTCTGCGTCAAACTGCCCTGAAAGTCATACCGGAAAGGCTCCGCACTCCAGATCTTCTTGACAATTTATATGAGCAAGGCGAGCTCAGCCGGCTTGTTGTAGATGAGGTGAATACTTGGCTTCCATTCATAATATTCTCAATGTCTTGAACCTTGCATTCAGGCTCATTCTATATCATCGAGGACTTGTGTCTGCTTTCCCCTGTCCAACCTCATCTCTTTCAAGGAATGGTGACATGACTTTTGTTGTGATTATCACCTTGAGATTTTTTGAAAGAATTATCCAGCCCCATCATGGTATTAACTGCTACTGCCACTCCTGCATAGATCTCTTCATGGATTCATCGAAATATGCATGCGGCTCACACGGCATATCTCCAGTGTCCAACAAGACATTATTAGAAGTTTGATAATGTTGGACGATCGCATATTTCATGCCTCACATCCATTTAATCGAGATAATTTGTTCTACGAGGTCAATCCTCTTCCCATCTATTCCACTCTACAATTCTTTGATGAAAATAACCAGGTCCGGTACCTCTCTGACCCAGAACCAATCTCCCAGATGGCAGACATATTTTTTTTTGATTTTATCATCACGCATTACAGAAGTGGGAGAGATCATCGTTGGGGATTACCTACTACAAGAGGAAGGCAACATGTGACAAGCTTTTGAGCGGACAAAGGGATTAAACGCGAAACCTCATCCTTGATAAGACTCTCAAAGACTGGACTGCTCCCGAAGGTGTTGTTGATCTTGTCAGCATAATATCAGGTTTTTGGAATGAAAAGGTTAAAGGTAGATAAGGTCTTAAAATATATAAAATATCTGCAACATCTGTAATTCTTACATATGGTACGATAATGCTATTTAAAGGAGGCTAGTGTTGGTAAAATTCATAAGACCAGCCAGAATCTTTATTGTTGAAAGTATTGTATCATCTGAACAAACTGTGTATTTATGTATAACCTGCTGAACACAAGAATCAAGTATGATATATTAAGAGATTTTAATATAAGAATGTTGAAACTCTGCCTATAGTATCAGCTATTATAAATAATAGTAGCAATGGCAATTCATATCAATTCTAGCAGAATGAAGATACAGATCAGAGTCTGCCAGAATAAGTTATATTGCAAGA
>Ga0307516_10004630_pt1 | contig 16872 bp, 17 predicted proteins | sample 19_EM_MG_FD_203310 | JGI IMG/M metagenome (GOLD analysis project Ga0307516, IMG submission 203310) | Populus trichocarpa ectomycorrhiza microbial communities from riparian zone in the Pacific Northwest, United States - 19_EM | ecosystem: Host-associated > Plants > Roots > Unclassified | place...
CCGTCGTATGTCAGTTTCTCGCAACAAAAAGGCGTGGACCGCCCTTGCGGCCGCCGCAGCGTCACTCGCGCTCGTAAACGGTTGCTCCTCGAAGTCGACGGACACGACCGCCACGGCCGGAAGCTCGCCGACGACTAACGGTGGCACGGGCGCCAGCGGTCAAGGCGGCAGCAACGCCAATGCCGGCAGCGCGACCGCGGCAGGTAGCGCAGGAGCGCCCCTCGGCGGCGCACCCGGCACGGCGGGCGTGGCCAGCACCGCCGGCACTGCCCCCCAAGCCGGCGCAAACAGCGCTGGTGGCGCTGGCGGCGGCGCGACCGCGGGCAGCGGCGGCAACGGCGGCAACGCCGTCGCGGGCAGCGGCGGCGCCACGGCCGCAGGCACTGGCAGCGGCGGTTACGCGGGCTTCGAGCCGGGCGACACGCCTCCGCCGCGCAAGCTCAACGTCACCGCGGCGCCCGGCGAGCACACGCACGGCGATGCCGGATTGGACAACCGAGCCAAGACCATGCTCGGCAAGCTCGTGGTCGACATTGGCGTCAACTCGGGTGGTTACGTCTCTTGGCTTGCCAAGCGCGGCTATCATTCGATCGGCGCGCCGTGCGGCGCCTGCGCTGCGCCCAACTTGGGCGGCAGTCGCGACACCGTCGGCACTTGCCGCGTCGGCGAGTTCATGAACACCGAAACGAGCGTCAAAAGCAAGCTGGCGTCGTTGCAGCAAACCTACCCCGAAGAAGACTGGGGCTACTTTTTGAACGCCGACGGCAGCGTGCGCTGGTCGGACGTCGCCATCACGGGCGTTTCGCACGGCGCCACCACGGCTGCGCTCGCCGGGCGCATCGTGCACCGCATGTGGCGCGTCGTATCGCGCTCAGGTCCGCGTGACAACACTTGCGGCGCCAGCGGTGGAGTCTGCAAGCTGCCGCTCAGCACGCCGTCGTACGACACCAACTGCATGCCGGCAGACATCGCATCTTGGCTCGATCAGCCGCCACTGACGCCGATCGAGCGCTTCTACGGTATCGTCGGCACGACAGACGTCGAGTGCGGCGACATCATGTTCAACATGCACTACGCCAAGTACGTAGGTGTACCGACGCTGTTCAACATGCCAGACTCGGTCTTGACCGGCACCAACCAGTTCTTCACCACGGTAGGCGGCCACCTCGACTTCTTGAACGCCGCCGACAAGCCGCCGAATACCGAAGCTGTCATCGACATCGCGTTCGGAATTCCGCCGGAAAATCAGCATCCGACGTTTTAGCGAATGTGCTGGTCTAAGCCAGCCGCGCGCGCTCGAGCAAGCCAAGCTCCATGCCGATCATCACGGCCTCGACCTTGCTGGCGGCGCCCAAGCGCTCGTAGATGATGCGCAGGTGGCTGCGCACGGTATTCACGCTCAAGTCGAGCGCCGTGCCGATGTCGTCGTAGCTGTGACCGCACTGCAAAAGCGCGAGAATTTCGCGCTGGCGCTTGCTGAGTAAGTTTTGCGCGGCGAGCGTCTGCGGCGTCACCGCGGCCATGCTGGACGAGCTGCGTCGGGCGCGCTGCAGCACGAGCCGCGACACCGGCGCCGACATCGGCAAGCCGCCACGCACCAGCTCGCGCACGCTGGTCGGCAAGAAGGCCGCGTCTTGCACGAACAGGTAGCCGCTGATGCCCGACTTGAGCAAAGCCGTCACGGGTGCTTCGTCGGCAGGCTGTGACAAGGCCATGACCGGTATGCCGCCCGCTGACTTCACCAGCTGTTTGAGTGCGACCGCGTCTCCAGTCCGCAGCGGTCCGAGCGCGACGACTACTGCTCGAGCCTTGCTCGGCACCAAGAGCTCGGTCGCCCGCTCGAAGGAATCGGCCGTGACGACCACGATGTCCGCCGCGCTGGCGAGTGACTTGCGCGCGGCGCCCCCATCGAGCTCGATGACCAGCACGCGTATCTCCGTGCTCGGTGGGGCTCCACCCCCGCTGCGTCGGGTGCTGTCTTCGAGCATTGCGCCGGACCGTACTCTAGCGTGGCTAAATTACTGTGAGTTTTCGAAGGAGTGGAAAAGACAAGCGCCCTAGGGTGAAATAGGTACCAAATGAGCCCTCTTGCAGCTCCAGCAGCGCGCCCCGCTGTCGCGGCCCGCAAGGCAACGTTAGTGGGAGGTATTTCGAGCGCAGCGTCGCTGAGCGCGGTGGCGCCCAAGACCGGCAGTCTGCTCGGCATGCCGGGTGGGGAGCTGACACCGATCGACGTCGATGCCACACTTTTCCAGGATGACGCGACGCCTGCGCCGGCCAGGGCAGCGAGCGCGACGGCTTCGGGTGGACGCACCACGGTCCTGCCTCGCCGCAAGCAGGTCGATGACGAACATGAGGCTCGTTGCCGAGTGTAGGGTGCAGGCGCTTGTTCACGATGGCTCGCCAGATAGCGCACGGGGTCGCTTGTTTGGCCGCCTTGCTGCAAATCACCCGTCCGGCGGCCGCCGAAGCGAGCCCTGCAGCGCTCGAAACGAAACCCGCGCCGGCCGAGACGAAACCTTCCGAAACCAAAGTCACGTTCTCGCTCGAGCTCAGCGCCGTCGGTTGCCCGACGACCGACACGCAGCTCGCCGCGGCAATCTTGGTGCGCGTGCCCAGCGCCGAGCGCGTCGAGTCGGGCGCAGACGTGGCGATTTACGCCGAGATTTTCGACGGCGGCAACAGCTCGCTCAGCGTGGCTCTGAAGCAAGGCTCGTCACGACGCGAGTTTCAGGGAGCCTCTTGTGACGAAGCAGCCGCACTCATCGCGTTCATCTCATCGTTGGTACTGGACGCGCGACCCGAAGAGCGGCTCCAGGCAACCGAGCTGGCCGTCGTTCCCGCGCCCGCCCGCGAACCGCCGCCGAGCGCCGAGCCAACACCACGGGCAGCGAAGCCCATGGCACCAGCGGCTGCAGCAACGACAGACCGACCCGAAACGGCGCGCCACCAGAGCAAAGCCGAGCTGGCCCTGAGCGCGGCGTTGGCCTTCGAAACCGCGGTGGCCACGACGCCTCCTGCGGGCGGCCTGTTCGGCGTCTATCTGCGTTGGCCGCGCCCGACCTTCTTCGCACCAGAGCTTCGCGCCGAGCTGCTCGCGACCGTTAGCGCCACGCAGCAGGCCAACCCGGCCTACGTGGGGAAAGTTCACCTCGGCCTGACCACGGGACGGCTGAGCGTCTGCCCAGTGCGGCTCGTTGCCGCCCAAGGGGCGCTCCGACTAGGTGCCTGCGCAACGTTCGACCTGGGGAGCCTGCACGCTCGGGGCGACCCGAGCATCGAAGGCAATGCACGCTCGATGCTGTGGTTGGCCGGCGGCCTCGCGTTTTTGGCGGAGGTCCCGCTGAGCGAGGCCTTCGAGCTAGAGTTACTCGCCGGCGTGAAGGCGCTCGTCCGCCGAGGCAGCTTCTTCCTGGAGGCCGACCCGGCAGGCGCCGGGCCTGCCCGGCCCGTCTACGATGTTCCCCCGGCTTCTGCGGGATTTGCGCTGGGCTTGGGCTTCCGCCCGTGAGCGGTTCGGCCAAAAGTACGGGCGGAATCGAAAGTGGATCGATCGCGGTCTCGGGGGACATTGAACTTGGCAGCGTGCCCTTCGAAAGCTCGTCCTGCCTGCCCGCTGCAAGCCTCGCGGCACCGTCGTTGCCGGAGCTTCCGACCCGCATGGTTTCGCAACGCAGCGACCGCAACCAACGCCTGACCTCGGCCGTGTCGCTGCACTTCGACTCGGTCTGGCGCATGTTGCGGCGCATGGGCGTACCCGAGGCAGACGTGGACGACGCCGCCCAGCGCGTGTTCCTCGCGCTCGACAAGCGCCTGGCGGATGTGCCGGTGGAGCGCGAACGCGGCTTCTTGCTCTCGGCAGCCGTGCGGATTGCCGCCAACGCGCGCCGCCAACTCAAGCGCTCGCGCGAAGACGCGGGGCTCGACGACGAGAGCGTCTCGCACGGCGCCTCGCCCGAGCGCACGCTCGAGCACCGTCAACAGCTCGCAGAGCTCGACCATGCCCTGTCCATGCTCAGCGACGAGCAGCGCACCGTTTTCGTGCTCTACGAGATCGAAGGTTTCTCGTTGCCTGAAATCGCGCGCAACCTCGGCGTGCCGATCGGGACGGCGACCTCGCGCTTGCGTCGAGCGCGGGAGACCTTCGAGAGCTGGCTCGCCACGCGCCGCGCACGAGGGGAAGACTCATGAGCACATTGCCTCCGCTAGTCGAATCGAGCTCGTCCGAGCGTGCACGCCAGTTGCTGCGCGCTGCCCAAGCCGACGGTCCTCGGCCCGGGGCGGCCGGGCGCGCCCTGGCGGCGCTCGGCGTCGCCGGCACGGCAGCAACCGCCGCAACGGCGGCGACGGCCGCTGGCGCGCGCGTCGCTGGCGGCTTGGGCGCCGGTGCCGCCAGCTTACCGATGATCGCCGCCAAGTGGCTGCTGGTGGGGACCTTGAGCGGCGTCGCGCTAGCCTCGGCAGCGACGCTGGCGTTCTCGAAACACGAGCCCGAACGCGCGCTAACACCGCAAAAGCTCGCGGCGCCGCACGCCAGCGTCGAGCTGCCTAGGGTCAGCCCCGAACGCGGTGCGCCCGGCCTTGCGCCGCCCGACGCGGAGCCAGAGCCCGTTTTGAGCAAAGCGCCGAAGCCCAGCCTATCGACCACTGCCAGCGCCGCCAACGTGGTGACGCCGGTGCCGTTCACGGCGCCTTCGCAAGCCGCCTTCGACTCACCGGAGCAAAGCAAGCTCTTGCGCGACGTGGCGCTGCTCGATGACGCGCGGCGCGCGCTGAAGGCCGGCGATGCGGCGCAGGCGCTCTCGCTCATCACGCGCTACGACGCCGAACGCCAGACACATGTCTTGGATCGCGAGGCGTTGCTCTTGCACATCGACGTGCTGACGGCGCGGGGTGAGTCTGAGCGAGCAAAAGAGTTGGCGCAGCGGTACCTGGCGGCTTTTCCGAATGACGCGCACGCAGAGCGGCTGCGCGCGCTCGTGAGCGACGACAAGTAACTAAAGGCCCCGATGACACGCTTGGTTCCGCTGCTGAGCCTCGGCTTGCTGCTTGGTTGCGGCCGAGCGAATCTCGCCATCGGCAAATACAAGCCCGGGCTTGCGCAAGCCGGCGACAGCGCCGTCTCCAACCCCAGCGGCGGAGCCGGTGCAACCGCAGGCGCCAGCGCCGCGGGTGGCATGCTTGCGGGCGCCGCCGCGCAAGCCACCGGGGCGACGGCGACGAACGAAGCCGGCACGGCAGGTCAGGCCGCCCTCCCCGAAGCCGGCACGCCGCTCGATCTGAACAAACCCTGGCAGAGCTCAGGCTGCGGCCAGGCGCTGCCGGCGCGGCAAGCGCGTACTGTCCCCGGAACGCGCGCCGGCTTCACCGCGTGGAGCGTCGACCAGCCGGGCAATACGCTGGCAGATCCCCTGCCCCAGCTCGCCAACACCCGCCAGTTCTACGTGCGCGTGCCGGTCGACTACGATCCCAATCGGCCTTATCGCGTCGTCTACCTGACGCGACGTGGCTGCCTCAACGGAGTGTCCGACACGAGCACCTACGCGCTCTACGACGAAGCCCAGGGCGGCAGCGAGCAGGCCGTTTACGTCGACGTGGCCGTAGCAGAAGAAGACATGAATCCGCACTGCTACGACACCGGTACCGGGCTCGAATCGATCGAGTACGAGGCGTTCGACTTGATTCACGCTTTCGTCGAGAGCCACTACTGCGTCGACAACAATCGGATTTTCGTGGCTGGGTCAAGCCAAGGCGGCGCGCTGTCGAATATGTGGGGCTGCTACTTCGGGGGCATTCCGGATCCGCCGCGAAGATTCGCCCCCAAGTGGGCGATCCGCGGGCACGCGGTCGAGGGAGGCTGGCGCGAAGTGAACCAGCCCTTGCCCTGCAACGGCGCGGGGGCCGGACTGTGGATTCAAGAGAGCGGCGACCTGAGCTCGGGCCAGTACGGCGGCAGTAACCCCTCGGCGCTGCAGCTTGGCCTGGCCACGAACGGTTGCGCCGGAGACTTCAACGCGGGGCCAAAACAGCCCTGGACTCCGGTTGCAAGCATGCAGGGACTCGGAGGCGGCGCCTGTCAGGCGTATACCGGTTGCTCGGGCCAGACAGATCTCGATTTTTCGCTAGTGTTTTGCAGCATCGACGGCACTGGCGCCAGCGATCGCGCCGAGCTGGCCATCCCCGCATTCACGACCTTTTTCCGCTCGCTCGACCCCACGCCGTGATGCGCTGAAGCTTGCGCCGCGCGCCTGCCACTCATGCGAAGATGGCGGCGAGGCCGATGCAAGTCGAACAGCGCCTGTGGACACGCGAAACCGGCTGGCAGCCCGCCTTCGAAGCGGACACGCTGGCCGACGGCGCGCAGCTGGTGCTGCTGTTTGGCGGCGTCGAGCAGGTGCGCGGCTCCGAATGCTTCGAGCGCGTGCGCGCCAGCTACCCTCGAGCTCACGTCATCGGCTGCACCACTGCCGGCCAAATTCACGACGCGCGAGTGACGGACGAAAGCATCGCGCTCACGGCCGTGCGTTTCGAGCACACCCAGGTGAAGCTGGTGCGGGCGCCGATTCAAAGCGTCGCGCTCAGCATGCAAGCCGGCCAAGCCCTGGCGCGCGCCCTCGATCCCGTCGGCTTGCGGCACGTGTTCGTACTCTCCGAGGGCTTGAAAGTGAACGCCAGTGAGCTCGTGCGCGGCATCGACGCTTGCTTGCCGCCAGATGTCACGGTGTCGGGTGGCTGCGCCGGCGACGGCAACCGTCTGGAAACGACCTACGTCTGGGGCAACGGCCCCCCCGAACAAGCCGCCGTGATCGGCCTCGGTTTCTACGGCGAGCGACTGCAAATCGGGGTTTCGGCGATCGGCGGCTGGCGGCCGTTCGGACCTGATCGCCTGATCACCCGCTCGACCAAGAACGTGCTGCACGAGTTCGATGGCCGCCCGGCGCTCGCGCTCTACAAGCAGTACTTGGGCAAGTACGCGGATGAGCTGCCCGCCAGCGGCTTGATGTTTCCGCTCGAGCTCCACGGCGACGAAGCCGGGCGCCGCGTGCTGCGCGCGCTGTTGTCGGTCGACGAAAGCGCGCAGAGCATTACCTACGCAGGCAACGTGCCCGAAGGTGCGCAAGCACGCTTCATGTTCGCGACCATCGACGACCTGATCCAGGGTTCGCACGTCGCCGCCAAGAGCAGCATGGAGCGCTTGGGCAATTTCCTGCCCGCGCTGTCGATTTTGGTGAGCTGCAACGGGCGTCGCTACGTGCTGAAACAGCGCACCGAAGAAGAAGTCGAAGCGGTGCGCGAAGCGCTCGGCGCACAAACGGCCGTGACCGGCTTCTACTCGTACGGCGAGATTGCGCCTTCGGACAGCGCTGGCCGCTCACAGCTGCACAACGAGACGATGACCATCACCTCGTTTGCCGAAAGCTGAGGGGCACGCTGCTCAGGCGGCGCTCGGAGCGTGCTCGCTCTCCGGCAAGAAGACGTGAAAGGTCGTGCCGTGCGCGACTTCGCTGTCGACGCTGATGAAGCCACCGCTTTGGCGGACGATGCCGTAGACCGTGGACAAGCCCAGGCCAGTACCTTTGCCGGGCGCTTTGGTCGTGAAAAAGGGCTCGAAGATTCTGGCTTTGACCTCGGCCGCCATGCCAAGCCCGCTGTCTTTGACGGATAGACGCACGAACGGCGCGCTGCCCGCTTCTACCGCGCGCGTTTCGCCCGCCGAGGCGCGCGCGGTGCTGAGCTCGAGCGTGCCGCCGGTCGGCATGGCATCACGCGCGTTCACGACCAGGTTGATCAGCACCTGCTCGATTTGCGCGGGGTCGGCGTTGATGGCCGGTAATTCGGGGGCGAGTGACCAAACGAGCTGGATGGCTTCACCCACGAGCGGCCGGCACAGCTGTTCGAGCGACGCGATCGTCCGGTTCAGATCGATGACGCGCGGCTCGAGCACCTGCCGGCGACCGAAAGCCAAAAGCTGCCTGGTGAGCGCGCTGGCCCGCCCTGCCGCCACTTCGATCTGCTTGAGCATTTCGCCGCGCGGGTCGCTGGCATCCGTGAGCCTGACCAGGATTTCGCACGAGCCCTTGATCACGGCCAAGAGGTTGTTGAAGTCGTGCGCCACGCCGCCGGCCAAAAGCCCGGCCGCTTCCAAGCGTTGCGCGTGGAGCTGCTGCATCTGGCGCTCGGCGGCGCTGCGCTCCGCGAGCAGGGCGCGCAGCTCGGCGTTGGCTTGCCTCAGCTCTTGCGAGCTCAAGTCGAGCGAGCGCTCGAGCATTTGCCGACTGTTGTCGAAGTCGTGATAGGCGAGGCTCACGACCTCGAGCAGCGCAGTCGTCGCTGGGTCGAGCGAAGACGTTGCCACTTGCGAGCGTCGAATTTGTCTCGCCAGCAGGTTGTGGGCGTCGCGTGGCTCGTCTGCCGGGTGCGGCATCACGCTAGGTTAGCAGCAGGCAGCGAAAGCTCGTAAGCCTCCCTCAAATACGGTTTGACGCTGGCGAAGTCCTCGTCGGTCTTGAGCTTGGCAACGTGTGTTACTTTCTGACGCTCGCTCACGACTTTGAAGAAAATCGGCGCTGTTACCCTGCGCCTCAGATGAATGGCGATGCGCACCGCGTCGACCATGATCACGAGATCTGCAAAAATGCGCCCCGTGCGCAAGAGAACGTAGCGTTCGCGAGCCACGATCTCGATCGGGCCGAGCGATTGGGCAAATGCCTCGACGCTGGCATAAAGCCGCACGATGTCCGCCGAACGGCCGCGTAGCACTTCGCGCCGGTCACCGGTGCCGCAGGCGTGCCGCTGGTTTTGCTGAGCGAAGGCCCTGCCGCACTTGGGGCACTTCCAACTGCTCGAGAGGCGCGCGCTCATGGGCCGAGCTTAGCAGACGGAGTCCTGCTTCTCGAAGAACAGCGCGACGACCTCGGGCGGCCAATCGGTGGCGCGGTTGGTCTGCTTGTCGACGTGGGCGACGGTCATCAGGCAGCGCGCCACCTGCTTGCCCGCAGCGTCCAACATGTTGCATTCGACGAGCGCGTCGGGGCCGCGAAACTTTTGCACGAACGAGCTGATGGTGAGCGTTTGATCGCCGCGCGCGGGCCGCAAGAAGTCGATTTCCAAACGACGAACCCAAGTCATGAACGGTAGCGTGCCGAGCGTCTTCAAATCCCAACCGATGTGCTCGCGCACGCCCTGCATGCGATGGTCCGTGAAGTAGGTCGCATAGTTGCCGGTGCTGACGTGGTTGTACGGATCGAGCTCGGAGAATTTGACCTGATGCGTGGTGGTGTAAACGATTGCTGTTCGTGTCATGCGGCTTCGCCTCGTCGCGCGAGATCGAGAACTGAGCGAACGAAAAACGCCGAGCGACAGCGGCCGCTCGGCGTTCTGGTTCAACCGAGCCAGCTCACTTGCACGAAAACTGCACGATGTGCTTGCCGGTGCCGAAGCCGCCAGACCAGTACAGCTTGTTGTCGGTGAGCGCCAGCCAAGGACCGCCGTTGGAGTTACTGACATCGTAGTTCAGCCACCACTCGCTGGCGGGATGGGGCTTCGTCGGATCGAAGGGATCCTCACCCACCGGACTGTAGTCGGTGTGGACACCTGTACCGGCGAGCGTGGCTAGCACCGTGCCGTCGGTAGCGACGCGCCAGACGAAGCCCGAATCGCCGGAGATGATCAGCGCTTCGCCATCGCTGATTGCCTCCGAAATGACGGCCTGATGCCCCGCCTCGACATCCGCGAAATGGTCGGGCGCGCGGAAGACATCGTGCACGCTGGCCTTCGGCTTGGCCTTGTCATACTTAGCCGGATCGATCTCGATCAGAAAATCATTCGAACCGTCGACACCGGTCGCGTAAAGCTTGCCCTTCACGAAGGCTAGGCCGAGCACGTTGTCGTCGCCCGAGCCCTGGCCAATGGTCGAAACGGTGCGCGCCTTGTCCGACTCGTTCGCAATCATCTTGAACTTGCCGGTGCCGTTGTCGAACGTGTAGAGGTTGCCGTCCGGGTCGGTCGTGATGTGCACGAGGCCGCCGCCACCACCCACGTCGCCGAACAGCGCGTCCGCGCCGGGGCCGTCTTTGTCGCCCTGCGCGAGCGGGTAGTCGTTGCCCGGATCGTCGCTCTTCATGTGAGTCCCCGCCACCCAATCGCTCTTACAGTTGGGACCCGCCGGGTCGCTGATCTCGAGGATGGCGCCGCCCACGTAGTCGACGATCGCAAGCTTGCCGTTGGGCTTGGCGACCATGTCGCGCATGACCAAAAAGCGCGTGTCTTTGCAAGGCAAGCCGGCGTCGATAGAGCCTGGGTTGCCCGTCTCGAGGCCCGCGAAGCGCGAAATCTTGGGCGTCTTGGCCGACAAGTCGGCGCTCCAGATCTCGTACTCGGTCTCGACGAACAGCATGTTGCCGATGACCGCGATGGCCTCGTTGCGGATCGGCGGATCGTCGAAGAGGCCTTGTCCAGCCGGCTTGTTGCCGTCCAGGTAGTCCGTCCACAACGGGTCGCCTTCAAGCCGCACGCCGGTGCCACACGAGGTGATAGGCGTCCCGCTGCCGGAGGGGCCTTCCCCACCCATGCTGCTGGCGGGCTGGCCACCGCCGCCCGCGGCGCCACCTGCGCTCGTGGCATCGCCAGCGCTGCCGGGCGTGCTCTTCTTGCCCGAAGTGTTGCCGGTGCCGTCACCGCCGGCGGTGGTCTCGCCGGGGCTGGTACCGCCGGTGTTGTCCGCCTTGTTGTCGGCCTTGGGTGAGCACGCAGCGAACACAGAAGACGCGGAGAGAGCGGCGAACGACGCGTAGAGCAGAATCGATTTCATCCAAAGACCAGCGCCACCACCGAGGACGCAACGGCGCGATACGATCTAGCGAGCGCGCGAGCTCCTCGGCCATTGGGCCTGCCCCGCGCCGCAACTGGGTCGTCCGACCTTGGCCATCGGCGCTCGCGGCAGTCGCGCGCTTCACACGACGGGCTGGGGTCGCTCGCGCTGAATGATCGCGACAGCCGTGCTCACGATGTGCTCCGCCGGCACTGGCTTGATCAGCCAACCTTTGGCGCCGGCTTTGCGCGCGCGTTCGATCATCGCCTCTTCGGCTTCGGTCGTGAGCACCACCACCGGAATGTCCGCGGTCGCAAAATCGAGCCGCAAGTTGTCGAGCATTTCGAGGCCGTTCATGCGCGGCATGTTCACGTCGAGGATGATGAGCGAGAAGCGTTGCTCACGAACGCGCTCCAGACCTGCCACGCCGTCGCCTGCCTCGACGGTGCCGAAGCCCGCGTTCTTCAGCGCCACGGCGATCTCGCGTCGAACCGTTTCCGAATCATCCACGATCAAAACTTGCTTCACCAGTTCGCTGCTCCGGAGAAAAAGGGCATGCTCGCGATCCGACTTTCAAACGTAGCAAAAGCTACCCGCTTCGCACGCGCTTCCGACACACGGCCTCAGGCGACAAGCCCGGGCAGCGTTCGAGCCGCCGTCAGCGGCGCCGAGCCGCGTCCATTTCCCTACACAATTCCGTTCGCCAAGGACGGAAGATCGAGCGGGCCGCCCGATCGGCGATAGGCTCGTGCCCTTCTCACGCATGTCGAGCACCGACGATACCCAGCTCGTTCAGTCAGGTGACTTCATCGAGTCGTGGCGCGGCGTATCGCTGCCAGATTCTGCCGACGTGCTGGTCGGCGCGACGCTGAACAACACCTACGCGGTCGAGCGGCTGCTGGGCGAGGGCGGCATGGGGCGCGTGTACCTGGCCAAGCACACGCGCATCGCGCAAAAGCGCGTCGCGGTCAAAGTCTTGCACACGGAATTTGCGAGCAGCGCCCACGTTTTGGCGCGCTTTCAGCGCGAGGCCGAGTCGGCGGCGGCGATTTCGCACCCCAACGTGGTCACGGTGCTCGACATCGACGTCACGCCCCAAGGCATGCCGTACCTGGTCTGCGAGTACCTCGAGGGCATCGACCTGGCCGATCACCTGCGAGAGGTGAAGCGGCTGGACGTGCCGGACGCGCTATCGATTACGCGGCAGCTGTGCCGCGGGCTGGGGGCTGCGCACGCGCGCGGCGTGATCCATCGCGATCTGAAGCCACCCAACGTGTTCTTGGTGGGCGATTTTTCCAAGGGCGCGCCGGCGCGGCTGTTCGCCAAAATTCTCGACTTTGGGCTGTCCAGCTTCAAGAGCGGCGAGGGCGAGCAGAACCTGACCAAAACGGGCTTCATCATGGGCACGCCGACCTACATGCCGCCCGAGCAGGCGCGCGGTCAGAAGGTCGATCACCGCGCGGACGTGTATGGCCTGGGCACCATCCTGTACACGATGCTCACGGGACGCCCGCCCTACGAAGAAGAGACGCCGCAGGCGACCATCCTGGCCGTCTTGAACTCCGAGCCGCCAAGGCCACGTTCGCTCGTGCCCACGATCCCCCCGCACATCGAGCTGGTGATCGAGCGCGCGATCGCAAAAAATCCGGCCGACCGCTATCCAGACATGGCGGCGTTCGAGCAGGCGCTCGAGCGCTTGCCGTCGGGGCGCATCAACAACGAGTCGCTCCAACCCGAGGCCATCATCGCGCAGACGCCGAGCGCCAAGCGCCTGCAGCCGCCTTCTGAATCCGACGCCGACATCCGCGCTGCGCGGCCGCGGCTCGTGGTGTCGCTGTTCGCCGCTGTCTGTCTGCTCGTCAGCGCGGCCATGGTCGCAGTCAGCGGCGTCGAGCTCGCCAGCGGGTACACCTTCGGCCGCGTCGAATTGCGGCTGATCTTGCTGGCTGTCATGGGCACGGCCCTCACCCCAACCTTGCTCTGGTTTTTCCATATTCGAAAGCGCATTTGGGACAAGAGCTCGCGGGTGCTGGCGCTGCTCGGCCAGGTCCGAGCCGCCGTGATCGCCGGCGCTGCCAGCTACGGCCTGCTCGTGCTGGGCATGCACGTGCTCGACGACTTTCTGGTGCGCTTCTTGTCCCGGCCGGACCTGAAGGCAGTGGGCGTGGCTTGGACCGGCTGGAACCTGCTGCTGCCGGCGGCCGCCCTCGTGATCGCCGTTACCGTGGGCTTTCGACGGCGACTCGCCGTAAGCTCGCCACCAGGATTTCGGCGGCTGGTCTGGACGACGCTGGTCACGAGCGTCGCGCTGGCGCTCGTCGCCAGCATGTTGCGCTTCGGCGTCTTGTGGCAGGCAGCGCGCGGCGTCGTCAGCCTAGGCCGCTGACCGCGCTAGCGAGCTCGGCGAGCTTGTCGCTGAAGATATACCCTTCGGCCAGGTTCAGCGTCGCGGCCGAGTCGGCGCTGGGCTGCAGCCGCACGCAGGGTTTTCCGTTCACCGTGCCGAGCGCGCGACCCGCACAGATCAGCGTGCTGAACCCGCGGCCGTAGAAGCCGCCGCCGAACGCGACAGCCGCTGCGCGCTCGTCTGCGCTCGGCGCGGCGCCAGGCAGCGCTTCGAAAAGCAGCTGGTGCGTGAGCATGCGCTTCGCGGAAAAGAGCGGCTTCTGCGCCACCACGATGCGACGATTCGTCCACAGCACCGTGTGCCGCCGCAAGCGCGGATACGACATGACCGCTGCCTGTCCAAGCCTGGGCAACGTGGCGAAATCTGCGGCTTCGTCACGCCACAGCTCGCGTTCGTCGGGCGCGAGCTGCAGCGTCTCTAGGTACGCAGCCTGCGTGCCGGTGATCAGATTCACCACCAAAGCGATCACGACGATAGCCGCCAGAGCGCCCAGAAAATAGAGCAGGGCCATGGCTCGCTCAGCGCTCGAGGCCTACGGCCCGGGGTCCGCTCACTTGAACGGCTCAGGCGTGCAGCCGACGCCGCGACAACCCTCGACGTCGATGCCCTGGATCTTGTGCTCGGTTTTGGCGAAGCAGCCGTCGGGCTGCGTGTCGTCGACGTACGTGTAGGCGCGCGCGCCGGGGGCCGAGTTGCTGAACACGCGCGTCAAGATGGCGCGACCGTCGTCCAGCTTGATGCGCGCATGAAAGCGATAGTAGTTGCGCGCCTCGTTCTTGTAAGCCGCTTCGGGCGCGTCGAAAAATATGCGCACGGTGAGCGCGCATTCGCTATTCTCGAGCGTCACTCGCGAAAAGGAGTGGCCGTGAATGTGCGTCTCGAAACTGGCCTGCTGACTCCAGGCGAACGCCGTCGCCGGAGCTATCACCAGGGCCAGGGCCGCTAGCGGAGCCAGCCGGGTTTTTGGCGGTTTCTTCAGCAGCTGACGCGCGACCAAGCCCATGAACCTCGCCAACTATCTCACGATGGGGTTCCGCCTCGCCACTCGCTTTCCAGCCAGACGCCGGTGACGGGCCCGTCATCCGAAAATTGCGCCGCGCGGATGACCGATGCCGGACATCACAGCGGTGTGAAAACCCACGCTCTTTTCCTGTTGGCGGCGGCAACCTGTCTGGCGTGCAGTGGCGTCGACGACGTCGCGACCGGCAAGTCGAGCCCCCAAACCCCTGTCGGGGGGGCCGGAACTGGCGGCGGCGGCGCGGCTGGCACCACCTCGGGCACGGCAGGCGGGACCGCGAGCGGCGGCAGCTTCGGAACCTCGGGCAGCTTCGGAACCTCAGGCAGCGTTGCAACGTCGGGCAGCGGCGGGGCGATCGCTACGGCGGGGTCGTCCGGCAGCGGCGGCAGCAGTGGCGGGAGCGGCGGCTCGGTCGCGGGTGGCGCGAGCGGCACCTCGGGCGCGGCAGGCTCCGGCGGATCAGGCGGCGGCACGGCTGGCAGCGGCGGCGCTGTCGATCCCGGCAACCTACCGAACATGATCCCCGCGGGCTACACGGGCACGCCGTTCGGCGGCACGCCGCAGACCATCCCAGGCAAAATCGAAATCGAAAAATACGACCTCGGCGGCGCCGGCGTGGCGTTCATGGCCGACATGGCCGGCGCCTTCAGCAAGTGCGGCTTCACGCGCGCCGACGGGCTGAAGCTGCAGTGCACGCAGCAAGCGGGCAGCCCCGCCGACAAGTCGCTGCCAGGTTGCGGCATGGAGCCTGCGAACGAGATCTATCTCGGCTACATCGTCGCGGGCAATTGGTACAAGTATACCGTCAACGTGACGCAAGCCGGCACGTACGTGATCTCGGGTCACGAAGGCGTCGCCGGCAGCACGCAGATGCAGTTCACGTTCACTGACGCGATGAAGACCGGCAACCTCACGCTGCCCAGCACCGACATGTGCAACTTCGAGGCGTACCACGTGTGGGCCGTGCACGATAACCTCGGAGAAATCACGCTCACCCCTGGCAAGTACGTGCTCACCATCAACGTGGTGGCCGCAGCGATGAACCTCGACTGGTTCGCCTTCACCAAGAAGTAAGCGGCGTCGCTAGTCGCCAGGACGCGGGCGATGGCCACGTCCTTTGACGAGCTGCGTTACGTTTTAGCGCAACGGCAAACGGCCGCTGCAAGCGCAACCACAGCGAGCCCGACGCATTCCGGACACGACACGAGCGTGAAGCCCCACACGTTCTTACTAGTCACGTCGACACTGGTCGTTGCCTGCTCCTCAGACCCACAAACTTCCACCCCCATCACCGCCGCAAGCGGCAGCGCGGGCCAAGCGATGATGATGGGATCTTCTGGCACAGCTGTTGGCGGCAGCGCGAGCGGTGCCGGATCTTCGAGTGGCGGCTCCGCAGCAGCAGGAGCGAGCGCGACCGCGGGTAGCGCGATGGGCGGTGCTGCCGGCGGGAGCGCTGGTAGCGCTGGCACGTTCCCCGACATGGGCATGGCCGGCGTCGCTGGAAGCAGCGGTACCGCAGCGGGCGGCAGCAGCGCGACGATGGGAACGCAAGCTGATCCCGGCACCGATGGTGACGGCACTTTCCCCGAGCCGCCGCCCTACGATCTTCCTCCCGAAGCGCTCGGACCCATCAACAATGCGCCCGCCGGCACCGTCACGGGGCCGTTTCTTCACACGCAAACCGGCACCTACATGGGTTGGAGCATGTGGAAGTTCACGTACTACGTGTACGTGCCCTCGCAGTACAAAGCGGGCCACTCCGCCGCGCTGATGATCTTCAACGACGGCTACCTGTACGCCGGCATCCCCAAGCTCACCGACTCGCGCTTCAACGCGCCGCAAGTGTTCGACAACTTGATCGCCGAAGGCTCGATGCCCGTCACGATCGCCGTGTTCATTTTCCCCGGCACCAACGACGGCCATCAAGTGGGCGGCGGCGACGGCGGTCGCGCCACGCAATACGACACGCCCAACGACCAGTACGGCAAATTCCTGCGCGAAGAGTTCCTACCGACCGAGATCTTGAACAAGTACGACATCGTGTCCGATCCGGACGGCTGGGCCATGGGCGGTCACAGCTCCGGCGGCATCGCTTCAATCATCGCCGGTTGGTACCACTCGGATCGCTGGCACAAGATGCTCACGGCGAGCCCGAGCTTTCCCAATGCGGGCGGCAAGTTTCCGAACGAGTTCACGACCGCGCCCGCCAAACCGCTGCGCATCTATCACCTGGCGGGCACTCACGACCTCGGTGGCTTCAAGGACGCGAACGATAAAGCCGCGATGATTCTGCAGGGCCTCATGTACCACGAGCGCTACCGCCCGGGCGAAGACATGCACTACCCGCCCAAAGCGGCGATGGCCGATTTCCCAAACGCGCTACGCTGGCTGTGGCGCGGCTACAAAGCCGCACCTTAGCTGCCCAATCGCAGCCTGCTTGCAGAAGCTACCGTGGCGTCCCTCGGTCGTGCCGCACGGCGCGTCGTGCGGCATCACGGGCGGCAGCGGGAACCCAAAAGTCTCGCCCTCGCGGACCGCCCGTACTGCGAAGAAACTCGCGTGGCTTGAGCCCCTCGCGCGTCTCGAAAATCACTTCGGGTCCGAAGTGATTTTCGAAGCTCCAAGACCCCCAACTGG
>Ga0307516_10004632_pt1 | contig 16868 bp, 16 predicted proteins | sample 19_EM_MG_FD_203310 | JGI IMG/M metagenome (GOLD analysis project Ga0307516, IMG submission 203310) | Populus trichocarpa ectomycorrhiza microbial communities from riparian zone in the Pacific Northwest, United States - 19_EM | ecosystem: Host-associated > Plants > Roots > Unclassified | place...
CAGTGGCGATGAGAGTTAGAACTATAACTCGACCAAATCGGCCACCTCAATTCACCTACACGCTCACTAGGCTGGTGCGGCAACTAACTCGACTTTCTCCGAGAAATTGAACTAGGCAGTAGGGCACTCCGCTTGCTAGTAGCGGCAACAGCGCCCTCACTAAGGAATGCATTGTGACCCCATGTCCCATTTGCCGAATGAAGTTGATGGGAGGGCCGCGCAATTTTGATAACTCAGTGGAGTATCAGTGCCACAACTGCGGAGTATTTTCTTTGTCTGGCTCCGCAGATGTGAGTGTGGCCAGCGCTGGGTACACACTAGCCGAACGCGCAAAACTAAGTCACGGTCTGCGAAGAATGGGCGGAAGTAAGCTGCTCACGACTTATTCGTTGGATGCAATCATTCGAGACACAACGCTTCCCGATGCCAGTGCATTACGGGACAATTTGCTACTTCACGTGCAAAGTGAGTTGGCCGGTCCAGGCGAATCGATGGACCTTTGGGCGCCCGCTGTGTGTGGTTGGCTAGGAGCGCTTAGTCCCAACAGTGCACGATGGGCAATAGAGCAAGCTATGGCGGCGCATTTACTTCAAGGCATTCCCGCACGTGCGATGAATGCTGAAGATTACATCGTGGCTAATGCCACATTGACTGTCCATGGATGGGCTAGGGTAGAAGAGCTTTTGCGTGAAGCGAAGGATTCCAAAAAAGCTTTTATGGCAATGAAATTCGGTGACCCTAATTTGGATGAAATTTTCCGTAACCATTTCAAACCTGCGGTTCTCAAAGCTGGCTTCGATCTCGTGCGTCTTGATGACGAGCCGCGTGCCGGATTGATTGATGATCGTTTGCGTTTGGAAATTCGCACCAGTCGCTTTATGGTCGCGGACCTATCGCACGCCAATGCTGGCGCCTACTGGGAGGCTGGTTTTGCTGAAGGTCTTGGTCGACCTGTGATTTATACGTGCCACAAAGATGTTTTTGATGATCCAAAGACGAAGCCGCATTTCGATACAAATCACTACCTCACAGTGGTTTGGGATCCGAAAAATCCTGCTGCGGCGGCGGAGCAACTAAAGACAGTCATTCGTGTAACCCTGCCCACCGAGGCGCTACTTGCTGATACGGTGGAGGGTCCCCTCGGGGCTTAAAAGGAAAGGTTTAGCCGCCTAGTCCTGAGGGCTTTTGTGAGGCGGTTGTGGAGAGCAGTGAGAGAAAACTGTTCGTGACATGGAGAAGCAACATGCAGCGTAGAAACCTCGTTTTAGCGGCCGCCGCCTTCGCAGCGACCGCCGTCCGCGCCCAACCACACACCGGCCCCCACCACACCCTGCCGGTCGCCCCATCCTCCCCCGACCCTTACGCCAAGCTGCAGGGAGGCGTGCCGCACCACATGACGCCCGAGCAGGAGAGCCAGCGCGTGACGGACAGCACTGCGCCGGCCGGGCCGCGCGGGCGGTGGGTGGCGCGGGCTGCCTTGCCTATTCCGCGCAGCGAGATGGCCTGGGCCACGGCGGCGATGGGGTGTATGCATGTGCTGGGCGGGTACGGCGAAGGCGCGGTCAACCGGGACTATCACCACATTTATGAACCGGCCTCTGACCGCTGGCTGAACGGTGCGCCGCTGCCGCGTGGCGCCAACCATGTGGCGGTTACGGCCGAGGGCGGGCGCGTGTATGCGCTGGGTGGCTTCATCGAGCAGAACCGGCGCTCGGACACCAATGCGTACGTATATGACATTGCAGCGAATCGCTGGAGCAATATCGCGCCGCTGCCGCGCCCGCGCGGTGCGGCTGCTGCGGTGATGCTGGACGGCATGCTGCATCTGATCGGCGGGGCCGGGGAGCCGGCGGCCGAGCGGGCCAGTGTGGGCTGGCACGAGGTGTACGACCCGCAGAAAGATGCCTGGTCACCGCGCAAGCCGCTGCCGGGCGCGCGCGACCACGTGGGTTGCGTGGCGCACAAGGGTGTTATCCATGTGATCGGTGGGCGCTTCAATACCTTTGAATACAACACCGACCTGCACCACGTCTACATCCCGGCGCGCGACACCTGGGAGATACGCGCGCCGCTGCCGACCTCGCGCTCCGGCCACGGGCTGGTGGTCTACCGCGACCGTCTCTTTGCCATGGGCGGGGAGGGCGGCTTTTTGATCCGCGGTGTGCCGCACCAGGCCAAGGTCTTCGGCCAGATGGAAAGTTATGACCCCGCCACCAACACCTGGCAGCAGCACGCACCCATGCCCACACCGCGCCATGCAGTGGGCGCGGCCGTGATCGGCGACTGGGTCTACGTGGCGGGCGGCGGTGCGGTGCTGGGTGGCTCGGTGCAGTCGGCGGTGCACGAGGCCTTCACGCTGGGGTGATTGCTATCGAATGAATAGCTGCCAGCCCAGGCGGGGCGGGGGCTGGGGGCCAATTTGATGCATAAAAAAGCCGCTGGTGGTCGCCAGCGGCTTTTTTTGTTCAACTAACCGTCTGCAGGTCGATCAGACCGAACCCCAGACCTCCTGGGCCGTCTCGATCACCAGGCGCAGCTTGGTGCGCTGGGCTTCGACGGCGATGTCGTTGCCGTGCACGGTGCTGCTGAAGCCGCACTGGGGCGACAGCGCCAGTTGCTCCAGCGGCGCGTATTTGGCGGCCTGCTCGATGCGGTGCTTGAGCTCGTCCTTGTCTTCCAGCGTGCCGAACTTGGTGGTGACCAGGCCCAGCACGACCGTCTTGCCCTTGGGCAGGAAGCGCAGGGGCTTGAAGTCGCCGCTGCGGATGTCGTCGTATTCCATGAAGTAGGCGTCGAGGTTCATTTCCTTGAGCAGTGCCTCGGCCACCGGCTCGTAGTTGCCGCTGGCGGCGTGGGTGCTCTTGAAGTTGCCGCGGCACAGGTGCATGGCCAGGGTCATGCCGGCGGGTTTTTGCGCCACCACCAGGTTGATGAACTTGGCGTAACGGTGCGGCAGCTCGTTGGGGTCGTCACCGCGCTGGCGGGCGGCCTCGCGCATTTTCTCGTCGCAGAGGTAGGCCAGGTTGGTGTCGTCCATCTGCACATAGGTGCAGCCGGCAGCGGCCAGGCTGCGCAGCTCGTCGCCATAGGCATTGGCCACGTCCTGGTAGAACTCGGGTTCGAGCTCGGGGTAGTGCTGCCTGCTGATGCCGGCGCGGCCGCCACGGAAGTGCAGCATGGTCGGCGAAGGGATGGTCACCTTGGGCGTGTTGCCGGCCGAGACCTGGCTTTTCAGGTACTGGAAGTCGGCGAGCTGGATGTCCTTCACATGGCGGACCTTGTCGACCACCTTCATGACCGGCGGCGCCAGCTCCTGCGAGCCGTCGGGGCGCTGGACGGTGACCGGAATGCCGACCTCCACGCCGCCGATCTGCTCCAGGAAGTCGATGTGGAAATAGGTGCGGCGGAACTCGCCGTCGGTGATGCTTTTCAGGCCCACGTCTTCCTGGAACTTGACGATCTCGGTGATGGCCTTGTCTTCCACCTTGCGCAGCTGCTCGGGCGTGATCTCGCCCTTGGCTTTCTGCTCACGGGCTTCCAGCAGGTACTTGGGGCGCAGAAAGCTGCCGACGTGGTCGTAGCGGGCGGGCAGGTGGGGGGTGGGGGTGCTCATGGGGACTCCTGGGAATTGCTTGAGAACGAAGCTGCCATGTTAAAGCATGAATTTGCAGGACCTATGAATACATAAACCCGATAAATCAGGTCGAATATGGCTATTTCGCTTGATTTTTGATGGTTAATGTATACAGTGCGTATGCATGAAAGCCGAAAAAGCCCTGTTTCCCCTGAACGCCTGGTACGCCGCCGCTTATGACGTGGAGGTGGTCAACGCGCTGCTGCCGCGCACCATCTGCAACCAGAAAATCGTGATGTTCCGCAAGACCGACGGCACGGTCGCGACGCTGGAAGACGCCTGCTGGCACCGGCTGCTGCCCCTGTCCATGGGCCGGCTCGACGGCGACGAGGTCACCTGCGGCTACCACGGCCTGGTGTACAACGCGCAGGGCCGCTGCACCCACATGCCCAGCCAGGAAACGCTCAACCCCTCGGCCTGCGTGCGCGCCTTCCCGGTGGTCGAGAAACACCGCTTCGTCTGGATCTGGCCCGGCGACCCGGCCCAGGCCGACCCGGCGCTGGTGCCCGACATGCACTGGAACGACGACCCGGCCTGGGCCGGCGACGGCAAACTGATCACCGTCAAATGCGACTACCGCCTGGTGGTCGACAACCTGATGGACCTGACCCACGAAGCCTTTGTGCACGGCAGCAGCATCGGCAACCGCGAAGTGGCCGAGGCGCCCTTTGTCGCCACACACGGCGACCGCACCGCCACCGTGACGCGCTGGATGGAAGGCATCGAGGCGCCGCCGTTCTGGGCCGGCCAGATCCGCCACGCCCGCAACTACACCGGCCCGGTGGACCGCTGGCAGGTGATCCGTTTCGAGGCGCCGTGCACCGTGAGCATCGACGTGGGTGTGGCCGAGGCCGGCAGCGGCGCGGTGCCCAGGGACGGCCAGCCGGGCGACCGCAGCAAGGGCGTCAATGGTTTTGTGCTCAACACCATCACGCCCGAGACCAATGGCACCTGCCACTACTTCTGGGCCTTTGCGCGCAACTACTGCCTGGGCGAGCAGGCGCTGACACACAAGCTGCGCGAAGGCGTGGCCACCATCTTCCGCGAGGACGAACATGTGCTGGAAGCCCAGCAGATCGCCATGGACGAACACCCGGACCACCAGTTCTACAACCTCAACATCGACGCCGGCTCCATGTGGGCGCGCCGGCTGATCGACCGCATGGTGGCGAAAGAAACCTCGCCGACGCCGGTGATCCCGATCAGGCGGGTGGCGTGAGCCTGTTTGTCATAGCGGAGCTGATCCGCCATCCATGCCACGCAAGCCATAACCAGGGAGCACACCCAGCATGACTGCTACAAAAAAAATAGCTAACCACGCAGACGGGGCGGGGGCTGAGGGCCAAAACGGCATTGAAAGTGCGCAGGTGCGTGCCCTGTTGCGGCTGCGCGAGCTGATCCTGTCGGGTGAGCTGGCCGGCGGCACACGGATTGCCGAGCTGGCGATTGTCGAGCGCATCGGCGTCTCGCGCACACCCATACGCGCGGCCCTGATGCGGCTGGAGCAGGAAGGGCTGCTGGAGGCGCTGCCCAACGGCGGTTACGCGGTCAAGGCGTTTTCCGAGCGCGACATTGCCGACGCGATCGAGCTGCGCGGCACGCTGGAAGGCCTGCTGGTGCGGCTGGCGGCCGAACGCGGCGCGCCCGCCGTGGTGCTGGCCGAAGCGCGCGAGTGCCTGCGCCAGGTCGACGCGGTGCTGGCCGACCCGGCGCTGACCGACGAGGCCTTTTCGGCCTACGTTGATTTCAATGAACGTTTCCACGCGCTGCTGTACGAGATGGCCGACAGCCCGGTCACTGTGCGCCAGCTCGAGCGTGTGGTGAGCCTGCCGTTTGCCTCGGCCTCGGCCTTTGTGGTGGTGCAGTCCAACTCGCCGCAGGCGCGCGACATGCTGATGGTGGCGCAAGACCAGCACTGGCAGGTGCTGGACGCGATCGAGCGCGGCGAGGGCACACGCGCCGAAGCGCTGATGCGCGAACACTCGCGCCTGGCGCAGCGCAACCTGCGCCATGCGCTGTCGGGCCAGCCCGGCGCCCACATGCCCGAGTCGTTGAAAGCCATGAAGCTCATCCGCCGCCGAGGCTAAACACCGCAGATATTTCAATCATGAAGAGCACCCAAACCCTGTACGAAGCCACCGTGGTGGCCATGCGCGACCTGACACCCACGGTGCGCGAGTTCGAAATCCAGCCCGCCGCGGGCAGCGCCGCCACCTGGCAGGCCGGCGCGCACCTTCAGATGGAGGTGATGGTCAACGGCCGGGCGCAGATTCGCAGCTACTCGCTGGTGGGTTTGCCGGACGGCCAGCGTTACCGCATCGCCGTCAAGCGCATGGACGATGGCCGTGGCGGCTCGCAGGCCATGTGGCGGCTGGCCGTGGGCGACACCCTGGCGGTGAGTGAACCGCAAAACCATTTTCCGCTGGACCTGTCGGCGCCGCACTACCTGCTGGTGGCCGGCGGCATCGGCATCACGCCGCTGGTGATGATGGCGCAGCAATTGAAGGCGCATGCCGCGCGCAGCGGCGCCACTCTGCGCATGTTGTACGGCGCGCGCACGCAGGAGGAACTGGCCTTGTTGCCGCTGCTGCGCGAGACCCTGGGCGAAGCGCTGCAGACCTTTGTCGGCGAGCGCCAGGAAAGCATGGACCTGGCGGCCGAGATTGCGGCCCTGCCGGCCGGCGCCCAGCTTTACACCTGCGGCCCGGTGCCGCTGCTGGAAGCGCTGAAGGCCGCGTGGGCCGGGGCAGGGCGGTCAGCGGCCGATTTGCGTTTTGAGACCTTTGGCAGCAGCGGGCGTTTTGCCGCCCAGGCCTTTCGCGTGCGCGTGCCGCGCCACGATGTCGACATCATGGTGCCGCCCGACACCACCCTGCTCGACGCGCTGGAGCAGGCCGGTGTGGAGGCGATTGCCGATTGCCGGCGCGGCGAATGCGGCCTGTGCGCGATGGATGTGCTGGCGCTGGAGGGCGAGGCCGACCACCGCGACGTGTTTTTGAGCCCGCACGAAAAGCAGGAAAACCGGCGCATCTGTGCCTGCGTGTCACGCGTGTCGGGCTGCATCACCCTGGACTCGGCCTGGCGGCCGGATTGACGTAAACACCCGTACGCGCGCCGCTGTTTTGGGTTGAAATGAGGACGAGGCCACCGCGTAACGCAAGCTTTCACCGATTGCGATATACGGGTTTGTTATAGCTGTAAGGTTGAAATCGGGTGTGCGACCCCGGCCTTTCGCGGCGATAGTCACGGGTTAAGAAATTTCCCGCTTTCCAGTTTTTGATTTTTTCGACTTTCTGACTTTTTCACGTTCCTGAACCTTCCGGAGACAACCATGCTGCAAAGAAGAACCCTCACCGCCCTGGCCCTGGCTGCCGCCGGCCTGGCCGCCGTGCCTGCCTACGCGCAGGACAACGTTTTCAAGATCGGCCTGATCCTGCCCATGACCGGGCAACAGGCGACGACCGGCCGCCAGATCGAGGCCGCCGCCCGCCTCTACATGGCGCAAAACGGCGACACCGTGGCCGGCAAGAAGATCCAGCTCATCGTCAAGGACGACACGAGCCTGCCCGACGTGACCAAGCGCCTGGCGCAGGAACTGGTGGTCAACGACAAGGTCAACGTGCTGGCCGGTTTCGGCATCACGCCGTCGGCCCTGGCCACCGCGCCAATCGCCACGCAGTCCAAGACACCGCAAGTGGTGATGGCCGCCGCGACATCGAGCATCACGGAAGCTTCGCCCTACATCGTGCGCACCAGCTTCACGCTGCCACAGGCGTCTGTGGCGCTGGCCGACTGGGCGCCCAAAGGTGGCATCAAGAAGGTCGTCACCCTGGTGAGCGACTACGGCCCGGGCATTGACGCCGAGAAGTTTTTCAAGGAACGCTTCACCTTCAACGGCGGCCAGGTCACCGAGCAGCTGCGCGTGCCGCTGCGCAACCCGGACTTCGCGCCTTTCCTGCAGAAGGTGCGTGACGCCAAGCCCGATGCGCTGTTTGTGTTTGTGCCCTCCGGCGCGGGCGCGGCGGTGATGAAGCAGTTTCTCGAGCGCGGCATGGACAAGGCCGGCATCAAGCTGATCGGCACCGGCGACGTGACCGATGACGACCAGCTCAACGACATGGGCGACGGCGCGTTGGGCGTGGTCACCTCGCACCACTACTCGGCGGCGCACCCGTCGGCGCTGAACAAGAAGTTCGTCGCTGCCTTCACCGCCGCCAACAAGAACATGCGTCCCAACTTCATGGCCGTCGGCGGTTATGACGGCATGCGCGTGATCTACGAAGCGCTGCGCGCCACCAAGGGCCAGGGCGGCGGCGACGCCTTGCTGGCTGCCATGAAGGGCCAGATCTTCGAAAGCCCGCGCGGCAAGATGTTCATCGACGCGCAAACCCGCGACGTGGTGCAGGACATCTACCTGCGCAAGGTCGAGCGCAAGGACGGCCAGCTCTACAACGTCGAGTTCGATGTCATCAAGGATGTCAAGGACCCCGGCAAAGCCAAGTAATTGCACACCCCTGTCCAGGCTCACTGCGTGTAGCCTGTTCTCCCCTTGCAGGGGACAACGCCTGCGGCCCGGCCAAGCCGGTTCCGCGGCGTTCCTGAACTGGTCTCCTTCAAGCTCTGACTATCTGTCCAAACCATGTTGACCATTCTTTTTGACGGCGTCGCCTACGGCATGCTGCTGTTCGTGCTGGCTGTCGGGCTGGCCGTGACCATGGGGCTGATGAACTTCATCAACCTCGCGCACGGCGCCTTCGCCATGGTGGGCGGTTACGCCACCGTGATCCTGATGCAGCGTTTCGGCGTGCCTTTCCTGCTATGCCTGCCGCTGGCTTTTGCCGTGTCGGCGCTGCTGGGCGGCCTGCTGGAGCGCACCCTGTACCGCCCCATGTATGCCAAGCCGCACCTGGACCAGGTGCTGTTTTCCATCGGCCTGACCTTCATGGCCGTGGCGACCATGGACTACTTCATGGGCTCGACCCAGCAGATCATCCAGCTGCCGGAGTTCCTGCGCGGGCGCACCGAGCTGGAGACGCCCTTCGGCACCCTGGGCATGGGGCATTACCGCCTGTTCATCGTCGCCATCTGCGGCGCGCTGACGGTGGCGCTGCAACTGGTGCTGGCGCGCACGCGTTTTGGCAGCCGGCTGCGGGCCTCGGTCGATGACCAGCGCGTGGCCGCTGGCCTGGGCATCAATGTCAATGTGGTGTTCCTGTCGACCTTCGCGGTCGGATCGGGCCTGGCCGGCCTGGGCGGCGCGCTGGGCGCCGAGGTGCTGGGCCTGGACCCGACCTTTCCCCTGAAATTCATGATTTATTTCCTGATCGTTGTCGCCGTGGGCGGCACCTCCAGCATCACCGGGCCCTTGCTCGCTGCGCTGCTGCTGGGCATCGCCGACGTGGCCGGCAAGTATTACGTGCCCAAGCTGGGCGCTTTCATCGTCTACAGCCTGATGATCGCCATCCTGATCTGGCGGCCGCAGGGCCTGTTCACCCGTCAAGGGGGGAAGGCATGAAAGCAGCAGCAGAACTGATGGACGCGGGCCGCTGGCGCGTGTGGGAGCCGCTGCTGTGGCTGGTGGCGTTTGCCTTGCCGCTGTTGATGCCCAGCCACGCGCTGATCATCAACGAGGTGGCCATCGTCGCGCTGTTTGCCGTGTCGCTGGACCTGGTGCTGGGTTACACCGGCATCGTGTCGCTGGGCCACGCGGCGTTTTTCGGCATGGGGGCTTACGCCGCCGGCCTGTTCGCCAAGATGGTGACACCCGACCCGCTGCTGGGGCTGGCCGTCGGCATTGGCGTGGCCACCGTGCTGGGCCTGGTCTGCAGCCTGACGATTTTGCGCGGCACCGACCTGACGCGGCTGATGGTCACGCTGGGTGTGGCGCTGATCCTGATGGAACTGGCCAACAAGCTCGACTGGCTGACCGGCGGCGCCGACGGCCTGCAGGGTGTGGTGATGGGGCCGCTGCTGGGACGCTTCGAGTTCGACCTGTACGGCCGCACGGCGGCCTGGTATTCGCTGACCGTGCTGCTGGTGTTTTTTGTGCTGGCACGCCGTCTGGTGTTTTCGCCTTTCGGCGCCACGCTCAAGGCCATCCGCGACAACCGGCTGCGCGCCATGGCCGTGGGCATTCCGGTGACGGCGCGCCTGACAGCGGTCTACACGATTGCGGCCGGCGTGGCAGGCGGGGCAGGCGCGCTGCTGGCGCAGACCTCGGGCTTCGCCTCGCTGGACGTATTCGAGTTTCATCGCTCGGCCGATGTGATGCTGATCCTGGTCATTGGCGGTGTGGGCTGGCTGTACGGCGGTGTGGCCGGGGCCATTGTGTTCAAGCTGATGCAGGACTGGCTCTCGTCCATCACGCCGCAGTACTGGACCTTCTGGATCGGCCTGTTCCTGGTGGTGCTGGTGCTGGTCGGGCGTGAACGCCTGCTGCGGCCGTGGACCTGGTTCGGCCCCCTGAAGCGGAGCAAGCCATGAGTGCGGCTACCGACGCAGCCATCGTGCTGAAGGCTCAGGGCCTGGTCAAACGTTTCGGCGGCATCACCGCCACCGACAATGTCACGCTCGACCTGCGCCAGGGCGCGCGTCATGCGCTGATCGGCCCCAACGGCGCGGGCAAGACCACGCTGATCAACCTGCTGACCGGTGTGCTGGAACCCACCGAAGGGCGCATCCTGCTGGACGGCGAGGACATCACGAAACTGGCGCCGCACCAGCGTGTGCGGCGCGGCATGGTGCGCACCTTCCAGATCAACCAGCTCTTTGACAGCCTGACGCCGATGGAGACCCTGGCCATGGTGGTGTCGCAGCAGCAGGGCCTGGGCGGCAAGTGGTGGCAGCCGTTGGGCGCGCGCCGCGCGGTGACCGAGCGCTGCGGCCAGTTGCTGGAGCAGTTTCACCTGAGCAGCGTCAGCCACCAGACCACACGCGAGCTGGCCTACGGCAAGCGCCGCCTGCTGGAGATTGCGATTGCGCTGGCCTGCGAGCCGCGTGTGCTGCTGCTCGACGAGCCGGTGGCCGGCGTGCCGGCGGGTGAGCGCGAAGAGCTGCTGCAAACCGTGGCGGCGCTCCCGGCCGACGTGTCGGTGCTGCTGATCGAACATGACATGGACCTGGTGTTCAGTTTTGCCACCCGCATGACGGTGCTGGTCAACGGCGCGGTGCTGACCGAGGGCGACCCGGAGCAGATTGCCAATGATCCGCAGGTCAAGGCCGTCTACCTGGGCCATGGCGCCGAAGCAGGAGAACACGCATGACCGCCTTGCTGGAGATTGAAAAACTGAGCGCCGGTTACGGCGAAGCCGTGGTGCTGCAGGGCGTGTCGCTGTCGCTGGACGAAGGCAAAACCCTGGCGCTGCTGGGCCGCAACGGCACCGGCAAAACCACGCTGATCAACACCATTGCCGGCGCAACGCGTCAGCATGGCGGCAGCATCGCGCTGTCGGGTAAGCCGCTGCACAAGCTGGCGCCGCATGAACGCGCGGCCGCCGGCATCGGCTGGGTGCCGCAGGAGCGCAACATCTTCAAGTCGCTGACGGTCCACGAAAACCTGACCGCGGTGGCGCGCCCCGGCAAGTGGACGCCCGACGGTGTGTATGCGATGTTTCCGCGCCTGGCTGAACGCAAGGGCAACCTGGGCACGCAACTGTCGGGCGGTGAGCAGCAGATGCTGGCCGTCGGGCGCGCGCTGGTGCTGAACCCGAAGCTGCTGCTGCTGGACGAGCCGCTGGAAGGGCTGGCGCCCATCATCGTGGAAGAGCTGCTGCGGGCCATACGCCGCATCACGCGCGAGGAGGGCCTGTCGGCCATCATCGTCGAGCAACATCCGCAGGCCATCCTGGCGATCTCGGACAGTGCCGTCGTGCTGGACCGCGGCACGGTGGTGCATGCCGGCACCGCGCAGCAGTTGCGTGAGCAGCCGGCGCTGCTGGAGCAGCACTTGGGCGTGGCGCGTTGATTTTGCTATCAGGTAGATAGCAGACTTTGACCACTGGGCGGGGGCTGGCGGCCTGTTTTGTTCACAAAGTCCGCGCAAACGCCGAAACCGCAGAAAACGCAGAAAACGCATGATGCCGGTCTTTCAGAGGCCCTCTGCCGTTATGCGTGTTCGTTCTGGCTGCTAGAGGACCGCAAGGCTGTTGGCCTGGCGCGCTATCGGCCAGAATGGGTGATTCATTCTCAGGAGACCTTTCCATGACATTCCGCCGCTTCACCTGCAGCCTGCTGGCGTCCATGGCCTTCGCCTCATGGGCGGCGGCGCAAACCTTCCCGAGCAAACCCGTCCGCATCGTCGTGCCTTTCGGCGCCGGCGGCGTGGCCGACCTCACGGCGCGCACCGTGGCGCAAAAGCTGGGGGATGCGCTGGGCCAGGCGGTGGTGATCGACAACAAGCCGGGCGCTGGTGGCGTGGTAGCGGGGGATGCGGTGGCCAAGGCCGAACCCGACGGCCACACCCTGCTGCTGATGTCCAACGGCACGGCGGTCAGCGCGGGCCTGTTCAAGTCGCTGCCCTTCAACACGCTGCGCGACTTCACACCGGTGTCCACCCTGGGCTTTTTCGACATTGCCGTGATCACGCCGGCAGACTCGAAGTTCAAGAACCTGGGCGAGTTGCTGGCCTTCGCCAAGGCGAACCCCGGCAAGCTCAACCTCGGCACCATCAACATCGGCAGCACGCAGAACCTGGCGGGCGAGCTGTTCAAAACCAGCTCGGGCGCGGACATGCAGATTGTCCCGTTCAACGGCACGCCGGCAGTGATCACCGCCTTGCGCGGCGGGCAGATCGATGCGGCGGTCGAGATCCTGGGGCCGGTGCTGCCGCAGATCAAGGCCAATGCGCTGCGTGCGCTCGCCGTCACCGGCGACAAACGCGCCGCCGTGTTGCCCGAGGTGCCCACCGCCAAGGAAAGCGGCCTGCCCACCTTTGTGGCGTCCAGCTGGAACGCGCTGGCAGCGCCGGCCAAAACGCCCAAGGACGTGATTGCCCGGCTGAACAAGGAAATCGCCGCCGCGGTGAATTCGCCGGACGTCAAAAAGAAACTGGCCGAGCTGAACGTGGAGGCGCGCGCCAGCTCGCCGGAGCAGGCCGCCGACTTGTTGGCCAGCGAGACCAAACGCTGGGGCGAGGTGATTACCCGCGCGAAAATTCCAACCCAGTAAGCCGCTCTGCGCTTGCGTCACCTGGTCACCGATTCACTGAAGGAGTTTGTTCGTGAAGTTTGAAAACATCGGCATGGTGGGTTACGGCGAGGTCGGCAAAATTTTCACCGCCGGCCTCAAGGCGCAGGTGGCGGGCATCAGCGCCTGGGACCTGAAGTTCGACATCCCCGCGCTGCGCGAAGCCCAACTGGCCCACGCGGCAGAGGCCGGCGTCGCGGCTTGCGCTTCCCTGGCCGACCTGTGCGCGCGCGCCGACCTGCTGATTTCGGCCGTCACCGCGTCCAACACGCTGGCGGTGGCGCAGGCCGCTGCGCCCCACCTCCGACCGGGCACGGTGTTCCTGGACCTGAACTCCGCTTCACCCGGCACCAAGCAGCAAGCTGCCGCGCTGATCGATGCGGCCGGCGGCCGGTATGTCGAGGCCGGCGTGATGACCTCGGTGCCGCCTTATGGCATTCGCGTGCCCATGCTGCTGGGCGGCGTGCTGGCCACCGACCTGGCGAAGTTGCTCAACGTCTGGGGCATGGATGCGAAGGCTGTCAGCGACAAGCTGGGCGTGGCCAGCGCCATCAAGATGTGCCGCAGCGTGATGATCAAGGGCCTGGAGGCGCTGGTGATCGAGAGCTACACCACTGCCCGTGCCTACGGCGTCGAAGACCATGTGTTGCCGACCCTGGCCGAAACCTTCCCCAGCATCGACTGGGACAAGCAGGGCGCTTATTTCTTCAGCCGGGTGGTGCAACACGGCCAGCGCCGCGCCGAAGAAATGCGCGAGGCGGCCCACACTGTGCGGGAGGCCGGGCCAGGGTTCGACCCTTTCATGGCATCGGCCATTGCCGACAAGCAGCAGTGGGTGGCCGACCAGGCCAGGGCCGGGCTGTTTGCTGGCGTGGGCAAGGATGCGCGCTGGCAGGACTACGCGGACCGTTTGCTGGCCGTCGAGCCCAAGGCGCCCTAGTCGGTCTTGACCCGGCCCGACTGGATCACCGGTTTCCAGCGGGCAATTTCACTGGCGATGTGTTTGCCGAAGGCTTCGGGCGTGGTCGGCGTGGCGACAGCGCCTTCGTTGTTCAGCCGCGTCTTGAGCTCGGCCGAGTTCAGTGCCAGGTTGATCTGCGCATTGAGTCTGGCCACGATCTCGCGTGGCGTGCCGGCCGGGGCCACCACGCCGTACCACTGGTCGGCCTCGAAATCCTTGTAGCCTGCTTCGGCCACGGTGGGCAAATCGGGCAGGGCGGCAAGGCGCTGCGGCGAAGAGACCGCAATCGCCCGCAGCTGGCCGTTTTTGACCGCTCCCAGCACGGCAGGCGCGCCGGTGAACAGCACCTGGATCTGCCCGCCTATCAGGTCGTTGACGGCCGGCGCCGTGCCCCGGTAGGGAATGTGCAGCAGTGAGCTGCCGGTCTGCAGCTTGAAATATTCGGTGGCCAGGTTGGCCGCGCTGCCGTTGCCGCCGGAGCCGTAGTTGAGCTGCCCGGGCCGCGATTTGGCCAGCGCCACCAGCTCCTTCACCGACCGCGCCGCCACCTGCGGGTTCACCACCAGCACATTGGGCACACGCGCCACCCAGGCCACCGGCGCAAAACTTTTGACCGGGTCGTAGGGCAGGGCAGGGTACAGCGAAGGGTTGACCGCCAGCGTGCCGATGTGACCCATGAGCAGGGTGTAGCCATCCGGCAAGGCTTTCGCGACCTTGTCGGCGCCCAGGCTGCCGCCCGCGCCCGGCACGTTGTCGACGATGACCGCCTGGCCCCAGGCTTTGGTCAGCTCCATACCGATGGCGCGCGCAAGGATGTCGGTGCTGCCGCCGGGTGTGAAGGGAACAACCAGGCGTATGGGTTTGGTGGGGTAGGGCGCAGGCGCGGCGGCCGGGGTTTGCGCGGCGGTGGCGCCTGCCGCCAGTACGAGGGCGGCGGCAAGCAATCGGGGTGTCAGAAGGTTCATGGGGTGGGGGAGTGTTGTCAGGCGTAGGGCTTGAGGGCGTCGACCACCACCGACTTGACCACGTCGATGGCCATTTTCTGTGTGTCGGTGCTGGCGCGGCGCGAGGAGCGTACCAGCATCAGCTCGCTCATGATGCGCGGCGCGCGGATGCTGCGCAAGGTGTAGTGCGCCGGGTCGTCGACGTTGCTCAGCGTGTAGCTGGGCAGGATGGCGTGGCCCATGCCCTCCCGGACCAGGCTCAGGATGGCGTTCAGGCCGTCGACTTCCAGCGTGATCTGCGGCTTGGCGCCTATGGTGATCATCTTGCTTTCGATCAGGATGCGAAAGGCGTTCGGGCGGCTCGGCAGGATCAGGGGAAGGGCGGCAACCTCGGCCAGGTTGATGGGCTGGCGTTTGCCGCTGGCCTTCTTTTTGGCGGCGCCGGCCTTCACGCTGGCCTTGCGCGAAATCAGCACCAACTCCTCGGAATGCAGGGTGGTGGTTTCCAGCTCGGGCGAGCGGTCGGAGTTGTAGAGCACCGCCATGTCCAGGTTGCCCACCCGCAGGCCCTCCAGCATGAGGATGGAAAAGCCTTCGGTGAGCGTCAGCTGGGCGTGCGGCAGGTGTTGCCTGAAGGCCTGGGTCAGCGGCACGGTGATGAGTTTGGACAGGCTGGGCGGCAGGCCGATGGACACCCGGCCCGCCAGGCCGCCGCGCGCGGCGCCAAGCTCTTCGCGCGCCACCTCCACCTGGTGCAGGATGCCGCGTCCGTGTTTGAGCAGCAGTTTGCCGGCTTCGGTGGGAATCGCGCCGCGCCCGGTGCGCGTCAACAGGTTTTGCCGCAACTCCACCTCGAGCAGGCGGATCTGGCGGCTGAGCGCGGGCTGGGCGATGTCGAGCGCGATGGAGGCGCGGGTGAAACTGCCCAGTTCGGCCACGCGCACGAAGTACTCGAGTTGCTTGAGGTCCATAACGGTGTTTTGAATAACCTTTGACTTATTATGCCCAAATGCGATACCTGATAGTCCCGTCGGGGCCTTTCCCTGGGACGCGTAAGCCACCAGAATCTCCCCATGCAAAGCGACGTTCCTGCCCTTAAGGGCATTTCTTCGATGGCCACCCGCCAGGTGCTGGCCGAGCTGGTGGCCGGCTTCCAGCGTCAGTCACAGGGCGCGGTCGCCATCGAGGCGGTGGGTGGGGTGGATGCCGCCAAACGTGTGCAGACCTGTGAAGCCTTCGATGTGGTGGTGCTGGCCTCGGACGCGATCGACAGGCTCATTGCCGCCGGCCATCTCCAGGCGGGCAGCAAGGTCGACTTGGTTCGCTCCGGCGTTGCCGCCTGTGTGCGTGCCGGCGCGTCCCTGCCCGACATCAGCTCGGAAGACGCCGTGAAGCGCGCGGTGCTGGCCGCGCGCAGCATCAGCTACTCCACCGGACCGAGTGGCGTTGCGCTGGCCAAACTGTTCGAGCGTTGGGGCATCGCGGAGGAGATCCAGGGCCGCATGGTGCAGGCGCCGCCCGGCGTGCCGGTCGGCACGCTGGTGGCGCGCGGCGAGGTCGAGCTGGGCTTCCAGCAGCTGAGCGAGTTGCTGCACGTCGAAGGCATCCGCATTGTGGGCCCCTTGCCGCCGGCCATTCAGATCATCACCACCTTTTCTGCCGGCGTTCATGCCAGCGTCGCGGCCGGTTCCGCGCAAGCCGCGCGGGTGCAAGCCATGCTGGATTACATGTGCTCGCCCGAGGCTCTGGAGGCCAAACAGCGCCAGGGCATGGAGCCGGCTTGAACATTTTCACGAGAAGACGAACACAGGAGAAAACATGAGCCTCATCATCGACTGCCACGGCCACTACACCACGGCGCCCAAGGCGCTGGAAAACTGGCGCAACCAGCAGATCGCCGGCATCAAGGATCCGTCGGTGATGCCCAAGGTGGCCGACCTGAAGATCAGCGACGACGAGCTGCGCGAGTCCATCGAGACCAACCAGTTGCGCCTGATGAAAGAGCGCGGCAGCGACATCACGCTGTTTTCACCGCGCGCCAGCTTCATGGCCCACCATATCGGCGACTTCAACGTCTCCAGCACCTGGGCCGCGATTTGCAACGAACTCTGCTTCCGCGTGAGCCAGCTTTTCCCCGACAGTTTTG
>Ga0307516_10004633_pt1 | contig 16867 bp, 11 predicted proteins | sample 19_EM_MG_FD_203310 | JGI IMG/M metagenome (GOLD analysis project Ga0307516, IMG submission 203310) | Populus trichocarpa ectomycorrhiza microbial communities from riparian zone in the Pacific Northwest, United States - 19_EM | ecosystem: Host-associated > Plants > Roots > Unclassified | place...
TATATCGATATGAGAGATGCCTCTTTCCCAGCCATGCCATTCGCCCCATTTTTCATTCCGCGCGGTGATCCCCCATCCGGTATATTTCGCTACTGCCCACTCATTCGCTTTATCCATCTGCGGAGTTCCCACGAGGCGAGGCCCGATCCCGTCGAAGAGCTCATGCGCCAGTTTCTGCAGTTGGGAATTATCTTTTTCCTCCTTGACGATCCGATCGATGACGGCATCGCCCGTTTGTGCATAGCTGCTGTGGGCGAATAAGAGGAGGACGGCAAAGGCCGTTGGGATCAGGGTCTTATAGTGAAGACCTGCGAAGGGGGCATTGTTTTTCATAGTTTGAATATAAGAAAGAATTGGCTTTTCAGGCGGCTAATAAAAAGAAAAGTCATTCCTTCCTTACCTTTACGGCTATGATCACTTCCACGCTCTCCCAATTACACTGGTATAAGACGATCGGTCCGAATTTTTCAAAAGCGATCGACTATGCATTGACTACCGATTTTACTTCGATGGAGCCGGGCAGCTATCCGGTAGAGGGAGACAGCATTTTTGCGATCGTCAATGAATATACCACCAAACCCCTCACCGAATGCGATCCGGAAAGCCATCGGGACTATACGGATATCCAGATCATGATCACCGGTATAGAAAAATTCGGGTATACGCCCCTGATCGACCAGGAGCCGACGACCCCTTTCGACCTGGAAAATGACCTGGCCCTGTATACGATGGAAGAAGAGGAGTTGAATTATATTACGCTGTACCCCGGTCAGTTCATTATTTTCTTCCCTTCCGATATCCACCAGCCGCAGGGTTTCCATCACCAGCCCTCTCCGGCAAAAAAGGTGGTCATAAAGGTCGCCGTATGACCGACGCCGAAAAAATACGCTTTAAGAATAAGCTGAAGCAGCACGGCCTGGTCCTGATCGGACAACGCATCACCGCGGCGAAAGAAGCTATCGCGCAGGCGCAGCAGGCCGCCAACCAGGAAGAAAAAAGTTCGGCCGGGGACAAGTATGAGACAGGCCGGGCCATGGGCCATCTGCAAAAGGATATGCATAGCCGTCAGCTCTCCGAACAGGCAAAAGAACTGGCCACTTTGCTCGGCGTGCAGGTCGATACTCTTTATCCGGTGGTCCGGTCGGGCAGTTTTATTCAATGCGAGGACCTGGGGTTTTTTATGGCGGCAGGATTGGGCAAGCAGATTATGGACGGCAGGCTGATCCTCTTTCTCTCGCCCCTGGCTCCGCTGGCCAGATCCCTGGAAGGGAAAAAAACAGGGGATTCCTTTTCTCTGAATGGCGAAGAGAAGATCATCCTGGATCTGTACTAGCCAGAACATACCCGGTACTTCTCCCGCCCGCCATTTCTTTCACAAGCACCTGTTGATCGATCAGGTCCTGTATATCGCGCAAGGCCGTATCCTGTGAACAATCCGTCAGTACGGCCCACCTGGAAGAGGTCAGTTTGCCTTCGGGCCCTTTCAGCAGTTCGGCGATCATCCGCCGCTGTCGTTCATTAAAAGGCATCGCGGCCAGGCGGGCACGGAAACGCGCTTTTTTCAGCACTTCCGACAGGATCTTCTCCGTTGCCGCCAGCGACCGGTCGAGGCAGGTGAGCCACCATTCGAGCCAGCCCGTAATAGCAGGCAGGTCTTTCTCCGCCCGCTTCAATGCTGTATAATAGGAAGGGCGCTCCCCGCTGATCTGTGCGGGCAGGCTATACCAACGCTGAGGGTTACCCTCCGAGCGGCAAAGCTGCATTCCTGCCACAGCAAAGGCTACCCGATGATTCCCCTTATCCGATGGATGGATGATCATAAACCACAGATGTGCGATGCCCGCTTTTAGGACGGGATCCAATTCCGTCTCGCTATTGAACCATTTCAGGAAATGCTTCATCTCCCCGGAGACCAATGCGCCGCGGGAGAAAGGATGAAAGGACAAACGATCAACAGTAAGCGCCCGGTCATAGCCCAGGGTAAGCTCCAGGATCATTTGATGGACGCCGGGCTTCGCCGCCACAGCGGGATGACCCGGCATCTCCCTAACTACAAAAGAACGTACGGGTCCGGGATCGGCATTTTCACCTTCCAGTCTGGCGGAACTCAAAATATCCAGAACCCTCAATTCCAGCAGGGCCTCTTCCTGTAAGTTGGGGTCCAGGGTACTCATCCGACCCGTCAAAAGCCCCTGCCGATACCGGCATCCCGCCAGTAAAGGGGCTATTTTCTTTTGATCCCATTGAAAATCAGGCCAGTTCCTTGGTTTATGAATATATACGCCCATTCTCCGCAAATTGTGCAACGAATATAATAATTATTCTCCGCATTTTTTGCGGCCATCTATTTAGAAAAAAGAATAGTAGCACCCGTTACAATTTCCTAATGAACTCCCCCTTACTTTTACACTTTACAATCATTCAAGACTCAACTCTACCATGCCATGAAGAGAACATTGCTAACCACACTTGCCCATTTCGTCTTCCTTCTAACCTTTTCCCAGTCGCCAGCCCCGCAGATAAACCTGATCCCCGTTCCGGCCAGCCTCCAGGTCGACCCCGGACATTTTCAATTACCCGGGAATATCCTTATCGAAGCCCGCGATCAGCAGGCACTGACCCAGACCCTGCAGGACCTGAAGACCCGGCTGAGCATACCCACAGGCTACACCGTCACCACCACCCAACAAGCCAGCCCCGCCGCCACCGTTCGGCTTATATTAAATAAGACCGCCGAACCCTCCCTGGGCACGGAAGGATATTTTTTGTCCGTTACTTCGAAGGGCGTCCTGATCCGGGGCAACCAACCCGCAGGGATCTTCTACGGCGTACAGACCCTCCTCCAACTGTTGCCAAAAGAAATAGAAAGCGCCAGACCCATAAAAAAAGACAACTGGGATCTTCCTTGTGTTACCATCACGGATGTGCCCCGTTTCGGATGGAGAGGGCTTATGTTCGATGTTTCGCGCCATTTCTTTACCCTGCGGGAAGTAAAAGATTTTATCGATGAAATGGTCCGGTATAAATACAATCTCTTACACCTGCACCTGACCGACGACGAAGGATGGAGGATCGAAATAAAAAGCCTGCCCAGGTTGACGGAAGTCGGTTCGAAAAGAGTGGAGCGGATAGGGACCTTCGGGACTTTTGCTATCCCCGCAGCCGATGAGCCGCTCAACAGCGGAGGTTTTTACACCCAGGACGATATCCGGGAACTGGTGAAATATGCCAAAGATCGCTTCGTCGATATCCTGCCCGAAATAGATATGCCCGGCCACAGCACCGCGGCCATCGTTGCCTATCCCGAACTCTCCTGTACAGCAGGTGCGGAAAATTATCGGGTCCGCTCGGGAGAAAAGATCATGAACTGGTACACCGGCGGCTTCAGCGCCCTGTATGACAATACGCTCTGCCCGGCCAATGAAAAGATCTATCCTTTCATAGACAAAGTGCTGACGGAGGTCGCCGCTCTTTTTCCGTTCGGATATATCCATATCGGCGGTGATGAATGCGCAAAGAATTTCTGGGAACAAAGCGACGCCGTCAAAAAGCTGATGCAAAAAGAAGGGTTGAAAACACAACAGGAAGTCCAGAGTTATTTTGAAAAAAGGGTGGAAAAGATGGTCGAATCCAAGGGAAAGAAGGTCATTGGCTGGGATGAGATCCTGGAAGGCGGGCTGGCCCCAAACGCCGCCGTCATGAGCTGGCGGGGGATCAAAGGTGGGATCGAAGCCGCCAAAATGGGCCACCAGGTAGTCATGACCCCCACCACCTTCGTATACCTGGATTATATGCAGGGCGATGCGGCCCTCGAACCCCCGGTATATGCTTCCCTCCGGCTAAAGACCTCTTATTCCTTCGAGCCGGTGCCGGATGGCGTAGATCCAAAACTGATCAAAGGCGGGCAGGCCAACCTATGGACGGAACAGGTCTACAATACCCGTCACATGCAATACATGGTATGGCCCCGGAGCCTGGCCGTCGCGGAATGTCTCTGGTCGCCAAAAGAGAAAAAGGACTGGAATGGCTTTGCCAAAAGAGTGGAAGCACATTTTAGCCGGATGGACATACAGCAGATCAAATATGCCCGCTCGATGTTCGACCCCGCCATCACGGTAAAAAAAGATTATTCCGCTAATGATTCCATCATGCTCGACCTTTCGCCGGAAATTGAAGGGCTGGATACCTATTATAGTTTTGATAACTCGAACCCGGATAATTTCTATCCGAAATATTCCACGCCCCTCTCCATTCCTAAGGAGGCTTCCTGGATAAAGATCGTTAATTACCGCGATGGGCAGCCGATCGGGCAGCAGCTCAACGTAACGATCGCGGATCTGAAGCGCCGCGTCATCAAGGAGGTGAAATAGGCAAATCGCAGTGCATGAAAGACGTATTGGGCCAGGCCCTGTCAGATCAATACCATAAAGCCTCCCCGGGAAAATTATGGGTGCATAATAAATACGGGCCAAAGGAAAAAATGCCCCTGCAGGTTTATTTCCGGGAGCCGGATGCCATGCCCGAACTGGAATGGATCGCCCTGCAGCAATGCCGCGGAAAGATCCTGGATATCGGCGCCGGAGCAGGCAGCCATGCACTGTGCCTGCAAAAAATGGGGCAGGATATCACCGCGCTGGATATTTCACCAAAGGCCGCGGAGATCATGCGGCTCAGGGGCGTTCAAAAGATCGTCTGCCAGGATTTCTTCACCTTGGATACCGGCCAATATGATACCCTCCTTCTTTTAATGAATGGCATCGGGCTGGCGGGTACCTTGTCGGGGTTAAGGGAATTTCTCAGGCATGCCCGTAAGCTGCTCGGGCCGGGAGGCCGGCTGATCTTCGACTCCTCCGACATCGCTTATCTCTACGAAGGTAAGCCGCCTGCCATGAAGGAATATTATGGCGAGATCCTTTACCAGTATGAATACAAAAAGGAAAGATCGGACTGGTTTAAATGGCTGTTCATTGATAAAAAACTCGTCACGGAGATCCTGGCCTCGGAAGGATGGTCGACCCGGATACTTATGGAAGACGAATACGATCAATACCTGGCCGTATCACAAATAGCTTAGCCACCATTTATCCTTATGCGTGCTTTTATAACGGTCGTACCAACGGCATAAAGGATAGAGCAGCAGGACCACGAAGATCCACACGCCGTAAACAATGCCGAGGGAGAACCCATACCCCTTGAGGGGCCCCGGATCGAATCCTATAAAAACATTAAAGATCATATCCCTCCATGTATGACCGCAAAAGCTGGTAGCGATCATCGCCAGCAAATGCATGAGATAAATATGCGCGAAATAATAAAAGAGCGGGACCCTTCCGAATACGGAGATCTTGCGGCCCAGCCACCCGGGACTTCTTTCCATGGCAGCCAGCAGCAGGATCGCCGGGCCCAGGGTCATTAAAAGATACAGGAGAGAAGGAGGGTATTTGCTCGTATTCAGGAAAGACAGAAAGGTATAAAAAGAAGAGGACTGGGGCTTCCAGTGCGACCGGTCCCCATATACGTTGATCCACCGGATCAGGATGAAAAGAAGGATTAGCACCGAACCCAGCCGGAACAATATTTTTTTCCTCCGTTCTGCCGGCACCTCTTTGGAGTAAAGCCCTCCCAGCCAATAACCAAGCGCCATCACGCCGATCCAGGGTATGACGGGATACAGGACCACGATCGAATATCCTTTGAAGGAGAAAAAGCCCACGCTATGCAGCAGGGACCATCCAAAGGCGCCGATGGTATTCCCGCTGACGGAAATACCATCCAGGAGATTATGCCCCGCCACCATCAACAATCCGAATACCAGGATAAAACTACGGGAACCATACACCAGGGCAGACAAAGCGATCATGCTTACCCCCAGGGCCCAGATCACTATAAAATCGAACTCATGCGCGAACAGGTTGAAATACCAGCCGAAACGGGATATCGTAAACTCAAGGATGATCAGCCAGATCCCTCTTTTCAACAACCATCCCGACAACTCTTTTTTTGATCTCCTGCCACCCACCAGGCAGGCGGATACACCCGATAGGAACATAAAGACAGGCGCGCAAAAATGCGTGATCCACCGCGTAAAAAATAAGACGGGTGTTGTCTTATTCAGGTCCAGGGGATCGTAGATCAATGCGTCGGCATGGAAATAGTCACGGATATGGTCAAGCGCCATAATAACCATGATCAGGCCCCGCAGCCAATCGATGGATGCGATCCTGGTGATGTTAGCTGGTCTGTTTACAGTCAGGGGTTGCATCTCATAAACTTAAGGAAAATATCTTAAAAGGACGTTAAAAAACCGCCTATCTATGGCATAGGTTTTGATTTCATACAGATGGCCTTAACCTTTAAAACATCGTTTATGGAAAGGATAAAAAGGACCCGGATGATCTTTTGTAAATATTTACAGGCGATCGCAAAAGAAAAGAATTTTACCATTGACGATATTGTCAGGGTGACCAACAAGCCCTATACGGAAGTCAAAAGGATCCTGGAAGGACTGATCTCCCCTTCTTTTGACGATCTGCTCGAGATCGCGGACCTGCTGAATATACAGGTGACGCTCAGTAAAGAAATGCCTTTTGCCCATAAAAAGATCAGTCTTTATCATGCAGCCCAAAAGTTGGATCGGGCTTATTTCCCATGATGATCTTCATCGTTCCTCCTTTCATCAGGTCGCGATGAAGGATATAATCGTGGTCATATTTTTTCCCGTTCAACTCTACCTGTTGAACATATTTATTTTGTTCCCCGTTACCAATGGCTTCCACGGTGAATTCCTTTCCTCCCCCCAGGTGGATGGTAGCCTTGTCGAAGAGCGGGCTTCCGATGACATATTTGCCCGATGCAGGGAATACGGGATAAAATCCCAGGGAAGAAAACACATACCAGGCCGACATCTGGCCGCAATCCTCATTCCCGATCACGCCGTCGGGCTGGTCATGGTACATTTCCTTCATGATCTTGCGGACCTTTTCGGCTGTTTTCCATTGACGGCCCGCATAGGCATAGAGATAGGCGATATGATGACTGGGCTCATTTCCATGAGCATATTGCCCGATCGTTCCGGTGAGGTCCGCAAGCCCTTTTTCATCCGCCGGGGTCTCAAGGGAAAATAAGGAATCCAGCCGCGCATTGAATGCCCTTTCCCCGCCCAGCAGGGCCACCAGTCCTTTCACATCCTGGGGCACCAGCCATAGGTATTGCCAGGCATTGCCTTCGGCATAGATCGTATTCTTCGCGCTAAGGGGATTGAAGTCGGGCGCCCATTGTCCGTTCGATAGCTTCCCCCTGAAGAACTTTCCTTCCGGTTCGAAATACGCTTTATAATTGGAGGCTCTTTTCAGAAAGTAATTATAGTCGTCCTTCCTGTTGAGTTGTTTCGCCATAAGAGCGATACTGGCATCGCCGATCGCATATTCCAATCCTTTTGCCACCGAACGTCTTTGCTTATCGGAAGGAATGGCCTTGAAGTCCTTTACATACATTACACCCAGGGAGTCCGACATCGCCGTTGCCTTTACGGCTTCGAAGGCCCTGTTTGCATCATATCCTCCGATCCCTTTCAGGGTAGCTTCGGCGATCACCTGCAGACTGCTGATCCCCACCATCGTACCCGTTTCATTCCCCTCGAGATGCCAGATAGGCAGCTTACCCTGCTGATCATAAATAGCCAGCATGGAATTCACCATATCCCCCGCCCTCGCAGGCTGCAGGATCGTATATAAAGGATTCGCAGCACGATAGGTATCCCAGAGAGAAAATACCGAGTAATTGGTGAAAGGAGCATGCTTCACTACTTTTTTATCCGTGCCCCTGTAATCGCCGTTGTGATCGTTAAAAATGGCAGGGTCGATCATGGTATGGTACAAAGAAGTATAAAAGATCCGTTTGTCTTTTTCAGACGAAGTGCTGATGTCGATCGCGGACAGCTCCTTATTCCATTTTTCATCCGCCTCGCGCCTTACCCTATCGAAGTCCCAGTGCGGGATCTCCGCTGCTATATTTGCCAGGGCATTTTCCGCGCTTACAGGAGAAATACCGCATTTTAATTGCAGCAACGCCGGCGCAGAAGCAAAACCGATCAGTCCCTTTATCGCATTTCCTTTACTGCTGTCTCCGGGGAGGAGATCGTCATTATTATAGATCGTGAACTTTTCCATCGGCACCGACGAACGGATGGCAAAAAAGATCCACTGGTCCTTTGCCCAGCCTTTGGAGGTCCGGTAGCCTTCCAGGGTGAATTTATCCACCTGGCGGATAGAGGTCTCCGTGCTCTGGTCGTTGATGCCTTCCTTAAGATCGATGATCACATGCGCTTCTTTTCCCGCTGGAAAATGATATTGGTGGAAACCCACTCTTTCCGAAGCCGTCAGTTCTGCCCTGATGTCGTAATCATCCAGCTTCACCGAATAATACCCCGGTCTCGCGATCTCGTTCTTATGAGAATAAAGGGACCCATAGCCCGAACGATGATCTTTTTCCGTGCCCTTATTTGTTCTTACAGGCCCCGTATACGGCATGATAAGGATATCGCCGAGGTCGCCGATACCCGTGCCGCTCAAATGCGTATGAGCAAAGCCGATGAGAAGGCTGTCGCCGTAATTATACCCCGAACACCAATCCCAGCCTTTGTAGATATTATCAGGACCCAACTGTACCGCGCCGAACGGAACGCTCGCGCCTACAAATACATGCCCATGGCCGCCGGAGCCGATCAGGGGATCCACATACGAGGTGTAAGACCGGGGCGCGGCGAAGAAATCATGGAAGAACAGTAGTTGATATTTGACCGCATTCTTCCAGTAAGCCCAATTATGTTTGCCGGGACGTTCGGTAAAATCGTGGGGGATCTTTGCCTCCAGCAATTTTTGATGCAGGTTCTTATTGACGGTATAAAAGAAATCATCTACCCCGCAATCGAAGATCAGCGGAAAGGTCTTTCCCTTGATGGAATCGATCATATTGATAACGGTATTCCGGTCCCAGGCATCCGGATGCTCCGCATATTCGCCCAGTCGTTTTGGAAGGTCCCAGCCTTTGGGAAAGGGCCTGATATCAACGCCTCCGCTCATACTGCCTGCCGCACCAAACAGGTCGGTATGCCTGAACGACAGGTAGAGCGCGCCATGACCCCCCATGCTTAATCCTGTAATAGCCCGGCCATGTTGATCCCTGATCGTATTATAATGCCCGTCGATAAAGGGTAACAGTTCTTTTATTATATAGGTCTCATACCGGGAGGAGTCGTCGACGGGGCTATCGAAATACCAGCTTGATCGACCTCCGTCGGGACATACGATGATCATATGATAGAGATCGCTATAGGCGGGCAGGTCCGGTACATTACGGATCCAATCCCTGTAATTTCCGTCCGCCCCGTGCAGCAGGTATAAGACCGGGAAGCTATTCCCCTGGCTTTTATACCCGGCGGGTAGGATGATCACATTTCGGATGGCCTTTTTCATGGACGGACTGCTCACCGTGATCGTATCTGTTTCTGCGGCGATCGACCGCAGCGCAAACAATACCAGGATAGTTAGGGAGGCTACTTTTTTTATCATATCCAAACTTAAAAGTTTCCGGTTGTTTTTTCTATTTTTTGAATTCGGACCTTGTGACGTTCAGATACAGCTCCCCATAGCTGGCCGCAGGCTCCAGTTGTGAACCTCCCGCCCAGTCATTGAAGGAATCGATCAGGACCAGCCGGGTCACAGGGTTGGCATTCATTTTGGCTACATTGCATAATTGCTTATACAGGGCCGCGCTGTCCGATCTTGCATACACAGGTCCATTATAGGTCGTATTGGTGATGGTATAATTATACGCGGGAGAGATATTCGGTACATAATCCACCGAATAATTGGTCTTAAAATATTGCCTCGAATATTCCCAGTTCTGGTCCATCGTTTGGGGAAGAAGATAGTAGCGGTCCCAGTCGGTGAGCCCGGCCCCACTGAGGGATTGATGATAAACGGCGTCCACGCAATTCTGAAAGCGGAAAGGATACCGGGCGGGGGGCGTCCATGCGTTCTGCATCCCTACGATATAAGCCTGAAAGCCCAGGGTATTCAGCCGGTCCCTTAAGGTAGCATAGACGGCGGCATTATTATTGGCAAAAATATCCTGCGCCTGCTTGATATAGAGAAGGATCTTTCCATTGACCTTCATATAATTGCTATTGGCGAATAAGGGCGCCACTCTTTGAAAGTCCTGGAAGAACTGTTCCAGTTTGGCGGCGTCCGCATCCAATTGTGCCCCCGTTTGAGTGACGGCATAAGAGCCTGAAGACCAGTTATACGCCAGGGCAAATTTCATATTGGCGGAAGCATTGGCATTTAAGAAGGAGGCCACCACCGCCGAATCGAACTTGTAGTTATTCAGGTCCCGGTTGGCCGAACGGAAAGTAAATACGAAGTAATCCAGGCCCGCCTGCGCCGCATCGGCAATATGTGCGGTCATGACAGCAGGATTTACGACCCCGTTCGGCATATTATATTTTCCCACCACCGGCGCTTCCGGTACGGCCGCGTTAAAGGTCCCGAACCCGTTGTAAAAAGCGCCAACCGTGTAACTGGTATCCACTTTTATCTCATTGATCTTATAGGCCAGGATATTGTCCGAAGGCGAAGAAGTGTCGTTGCTTTTCTTACAGGAAAAAAATACAGGGACGGCTATGAGCAGGCTAAATTTTATAAAAGACAAACTTTTCATACATGTTAATTTATACGCATTATGGATGGTAGGTTGAAAGAACGGTCATCTTATTGGCGAACCCCGCAGCCTGCGCCGCAGCGCGTAAGGACTCGATCGTAGGACCATACCATTTCAGCAGATAACTCAGATCGTAAAATGCATGGACGGTGGCCCAGTTGACCGGCGTAAAGGGTTTGCAGATCTTCAACGGGACATAGGGGTTATATACCTCGTCCGATGTGGAAGCCGCACCCAGCTTGGTCAATGCGTCCGCATATCCCACCGGGTTTAAAGAAGAGATTAAAGCAGTATAGGGCCCGCGAAGCGGCACGTCCTCATAACGACCATTAAAGCCAAGTCCGGGATTGGTATGCGGCGGAAAGACGATCGCCTGTGTCCTGCGTTCCAGGCACCAGAAATCAAAGCTCTGATCCGGGAAAAAGCTCAGCCATGCCTGTATCCATATTTTATTGATATCGGCCAGCGGGATACTGGTATTCACGATACCCAGGTAATTGTTGAACCCGGTACCTGCCGTACCCCATTTAATTCCGGGGGTCGCCTTATAGGCGTCCCTTGCCGCAGGGCTCAATGCAGCCGCGGCGGCGGTGCTGATCCCGGGATAAGAAGCCCAGTAAGCGAAATTGGCGTCGATACCGGAATAATAATAAGCATCGGGCGTTTTCGAACCACCCAGGCCAAGAATGCTGGCCTCCGCCTTCAGAAATTGCGCTTCGGCATATCCCAATACGACCACCTGGCGCGACGCCTGGACCGTTGAGCTGGGCCCCGTTCCGAAAATAGCGGCGGAAATATTGGAGAAGGTTGGATTTCCTCCATTCGGGATCCCGACAGGGGCCGGCGCCGGAAGGTTCCATTCGGTGAGCGTTGCGCCAAATTTGGGTATCCCTGCATACGGGATCGGATAAGTGACGATCCTTAAGGAATCATCTGCCGTACTTGGCAGCGTATCCTGGATCAATTGCCTGTTGGCAAGCGGTACGGAATCATACCAGGCGGTCAGCCTGGGATCTTTGTAAGACCTGAAAAAAGCCAGGAGATAATCCGTCAGCTTCGGATTGTTGTTGGGGTCCGTGACGCCATAGGTGACCCTTTTCCAAAAAGGGTTCTCATTACCGCTTATATTCTCATAGGCCATCTTCGCCGTTTCCGCTTCGGCACTGATCGTGTTGGCCTCATCCGCCATGACCTCGCTGACAGCGGTCGTAGCTGCCGATCCAAGGTTTCTCGTGCATCGTAATGCGATCTTCAGGCGGAGCGTATTGGCAAATTTTTTCCATTTCAGCAGATCCCCGCCATAGATCAGATCGGTGGTCAGCTTATCCCAGGTCCTGGTCGTATTTATTTTAGCGGACGCATCTTTTAAAATAGTCAGGATCTTTATATAGGCCGAATCCTCCGTATCGAACAGTACCGTACTCTGATAATGGAGGTTGTTCGCCTGCGTGATAGGGATGGGACCTACGACGCCTGTCAGGATGGAATAGCTGTACGCCTGCCAGATCCTCGCGATCTGGACACGATTGGTAAAGGCCGTGTCTTTGCCGTACTTGTCGAAGATCTGCTGCAGGTTTTCCAGTACGGAGACATACATCGTCTGCCAGGGACTGCCAAGACCTCCGTCGGAAACATCATAACGTCCGCCCAGGCTCACGACATTCATCCAGTGACCCACTTCCCGGAATAAATTATAGCTTACAAGATCATTGGTCCTTTTGAATACGCCCTGTAAAATAGTTTCGGGACTGGCTGTCGTAAATTGGTTGGGGTCTATATTAAGGTCTTTATAGCCTTTGGTACAGGACCCGAAGAGTGCGATCGCAATAAATATATAAATTACCTTTTTCATTTTTCTGTGTTTAATACGCATTAGAAGGATACTTTCAGATCAAACCCATAGGTGGCGTAAGGGAAGGAGCCGCCTGCTTCCACACCATACCCGGTGGTTCCTGAGTTTAAAGCAGCATCCGGATCGATCCCCCGTGGAGTGTTCTTAAAAATGGTCCAGAGATTTCTTCCTACAAAAGCCACGCGGGCCGTCTTGATAAAAGTTTTGTTCAATGCATGGGGCGGGATCGAATACCCGAGCACCATCTCGCTGAGTTTGACACTGGTGGCGTCGAATAAATTCAACTCCACATTGCCGGTGACATTATCCGCTGCAATAGAGTGCGGGTTGAACCAACCCGAGGCTTTTTCCCCGGGAACAAAACGTCCGTTCTTATCCAATACGGCCTGACCGGTGGCGGGATCGACCTTAGGATAGTAAGCGTTGGAATACCATTGTTTTCCTTTGACACGGGTAGAATCCCCATAGCGGGTAGCTTTTGAGCCGACCTGTTGCCCGATATTCAACCGTTCATTATCATTTTCACCTAATATAAAACTGCTCAGGAAATAAGCATCCCTTCCATCCAGGCTTGCCAGCGAGGTGCCATAAAAGCCCATCCTGGCGGTAGTACCGCTATAAAATTTCCCTCCGACCTTGGCCGTTACTAAAAAAGAAAAGTCAAATCCGCCATATCTGAAGGTAGAGCCCGCTGATCCTATCCAGTCGGGACGGGGGCTGCCGACAATGGGCAATGGGCTGTTATCCTGTAGGATCCTGCCATTCTTTACAGAGTTCATAAGAATGGTGTCATGGGAACGGTAAGGAATACTCCCCGTAAAGACCCCGAAAGGCTGGCCGACGATCGCGTTATTATAAATACCCAGGGTCTGTCCGAACTGCAGCCTGTTAACACCCGGCACCATGGACAGGACCTTGTTCTTATTGGTCGACCAGTTGGCGAGTATGTTCCACGAGAATTTTTTGCTCTGAATGGCCGTCGCATTCAGTGATAGTTCAATTCCTTTGTTGCTCATTTCACCGGCATTTACGATACGGGCGTTAAAGCCGGTCTCGAACGGGGTCTGTGCATTGAGGATCTGGTTGGTCGATTGGGTCTCGTACGCTGTTGCGGTCAGGCTTATGCGATTTTTAAATAAATTCAGGTCCAGGCCGATCTCTTTTGACACCACCTGTTCCGGCTTGAGGGTTGGGTTTTTTGAAGTATTGGTATAATTCAGATAGGGGTTTCCAAGGAATAACCCGCCGTAACTAAAGGTATTCGTCAATTGATAGGGATTGGCGGAGTTCCCGACTTTTGCCCAGGAGGCCCTTACCTTTCCATAACTGATCAAACCCCTGCTGGTTAGCAATTGGCTGAAGACGAAGCTGCCGCCCACGGAAGAATAAAAATAGGAATTGTTGGCAGCAGGAAGGGTAGAGGACCAGTCATTCCGGCCCGTCAGATCCACGAACAGGAGGTCCCTGAACCCTACGGTCGCCGTCCCGTATACGGATTGTCTTTCACTCCGTACCAAACTTTCACCGGCCACCTGTGCGGAATTCGTATTGGATATGCTGGGCATTTCATGTACCAGCAAGGAATTGATCGTCGCGGTCCTGTCCAATGAATTATTGATGGCAAGGTTCGTTCCCGCATTGGCATTTAAGGTAAGGTCGTGGCCAAATTTCGTGTTGTACATGAACAACCCTTCATAATTCCAGTTCTGGTCCGTGCGCGAGTCCTGGAAATAAAAGCCGGTTTTTGTCTGTCTGCCGCCAGGCTCCTTATATTGATACTGGCTGTAGAAAAGAAGGTCGCCCGAGACCTGCGCTCTGAACTTTAATGCATGAGTGAGGTTGAGCGTGGCGGTCATTCCTCCTATGAACCGCTGGCGTTTGTCCTCATTCCTGTTCTCATTGATATTCCAGAAGATATTATCATAGCCATCCGACTGGACCCCATATTGGAAAGCATTCCCGTTGGCGTCTTTGTACGGATTCAACGAGGACGGGTCCGTACTGCGCGGCACATAGATATAATAGGCCATGGGGCTGGAACCATCGTTGGCGGGATTACGGGTCGTCCTGTTCTTCCAGTCCTGGTTGGTATACAGCAGGCGGGCGTCGATGTTGAGCAGGTTGCCCAACTTCCTGGATGCAGTCAGGTTAAGGTTGTGCCGGATCCCCATATTTTGTTTTTGCATCACATCGTTATTGTTGGTGAACGTATAGGAAAGCCTGAAGGCGGACAGGGGATCCGACTTGCTGATAGACACATTGGAAGCATTCGTCACGCTTGTTTTGTACAGACTGGTGATATTCCCCGGCTGTGGAGTATACCCATGCGGCTTTCCGCTATAAGTATTGAAGGGCTGTCCCAGCATGGGCGCTCCCCAGGAGGATGCATTGTTGCCCATATTAACGGCGCCGGTACCGGGAATGATATTGGCATTTTGTCCATTCACCAGCTTCCCGTTATCCCCTTCTCCCCACTCGTTCTGTACGGCAGGGAATTCCGTGATGGTATTGAACATCGTATTCTGATTGAGCGCAATCCCCAATGTTTTATCTCCGAATTTGGCCTTTTTGGTGGTGATGAGGATAGCGCCGTTCGCTGCCTGGGATCCATATAATGCGGCTGCGTTGGGACCTTTCAATACTTCAATGGATTCGATGTCATCAGGATTGAGGTCGGCCGCACCCTGCCCTACGTCCAGGTTATTCGTCAGCCCGCCATTCGTGGGATTTCCCGTATTATCGGCGATCGGCACTCCATCCACGACCCAAAGGGGTTGACTATTGCCTGTAATGGAATTATCTCCTCTTAAGATCACCCGGCTGGAGGAGCCTGGCTGACCCGTGGTCGTCACCTGGATCCCCGCTACTTTGCCCGCCAATCCATTTACGATATTTACATCCCTGGCCTCCGTCAGGCGGGTGGGATCGACGGATTGTGAAGAATAAGGCACCGATTTTGCTTTTCGGGTAAGCCCGAGAGGGGAGACGACGATCACATCGGTCAGTGTTGAAGACGTGGTCGAAAGCACGAATTGAATGTCGCCGCTGCCCGCAACCTCGATCTCCTTCCCTGCATAACCCGTAAAGCTGGCTACGAGGATTATCTTTTTTCCGCCGCTGGTATTGAGTGTAAAGAGCCCTTCCTCATTGGTGGTGGTACCGACCCTGGTGCCCTTGACTAAAATAGAGACCCCTCCGATCGGTAAGTTCTTATCATCTGTAACCTTTCCCCGTAGTGATACGGTCTGGCAATAGGTGGAGCCGGTAATGGTCAGGAGGACCATTAGGTATGGCAAGTAAAGTCGCATAAGTCGTTAGTTTAGTTTGCAAAAATTATAAAAGAGACAAAGGGATAAAACTATGTTTACCAATCTAATAAAACATTAATAAAGCATTAATGGCGGCATTTATTTTCATTAAGATCGAAACATCGCCAAAAGAGGGCGCGCCTGTCCGGAATTCGCCGGGGCTTTGAAAATAAGTTTGGCTAAACGAAAAAAAATGTAAATTTGAAAGCATACCCAAAAAGAAATTCACATTATTTTGCCAGCATGAAGATGGGTATCTTTAAAACCGCCGCCTTTTCCCTTTTTGTTTTATTGGCAGGTACTTCATTTCGCCTTACTGCACAGTCTTACGGGCTTCAATTCGCCAGCCGGGACGCAGACCCTGAAAAACGTACATCCCTTGACCTGACACCCGACGAAACGCTCTGTGTCTCTAAAAAATTGGAGCTGTCCTTTGACCTGAACTTCATTCCCAACAACCCCACATATTTTGGATATATATTCAGAATAATTAATGACAAAAAGCAAAACCTCGATCTGCTTTATGCGCCGTCTCATAGTGAGATCAAACTCGTTTTCGGGGACTCCTATGCCGGTATCAATATAAGTGTAAAGCCCGAAGAGCTGGTAAACCGCTGGAAGAAGTTCAAATTAGTCCTTGATCTCGATTCGGGTGTGGCGCTTTATTACGATAATAGACTTATCAAAGGCAACCGCCTGGTGTTTAAGGGAAAATGTTTCCGGATCTGTTTTGGCGCCAGTAATTATGTCGATTTTAAATCCTCGGATGTAACCCCCATGAAAGTAAGGAACATCCTCCTGGCCACGGATCATGCGGATAAATACTTTTGGCCCCTGGACCAATCTTCCGGCAATATGATCAGGGATAGCCTCCGACAGAAAAAAGCCCTGGTACATAATGAACACTGGCTAAAGCCTCTGCATTCGAACTGGCAGCTATTACAAAGCCTTCGTATCAAAGGCAGCCCCGGTGTCGGTTTTGATCCCG
>Ga0307516_10004634_pt1 | contig 16865 bp, 15 predicted proteins | sample 19_EM_MG_FD_203310 | JGI IMG/M metagenome (GOLD analysis project Ga0307516, IMG submission 203310) | Populus trichocarpa ectomycorrhiza microbial communities from riparian zone in the Pacific Northwest, United States - 19_EM | ecosystem: Host-associated > Plants > Roots > Unclassified | place...
CGCCCGGGCCCCCGCCGCGCGGCGCCGGGCCCGGCGCAAGGCCGCCCGGCGGCGGCTGCCGATCCGGTTCGAGCAGGCGTTCGCCGGTGAGCTGCCGCTGCCCGAGGCCGGTTTCGATCGGGTGCTGTCGGCCTTCATGCTGCACCACCTCGACGAGGACGAGCGGCTCCGGGCGCTGCGAGAGGTCGGGCGGGTGCTACGCCCCGGCGGGCAACTGCATGTGGTGGACGTCGACGGCACACCGTCCGGCCGGAAGACGCACGGCCATCCCCAGCTGGCGCGGAACCGTCCGGAACTGGTGCTCGCCGCACTGCACGAAGCCGGCCTGACCGGTGTCGCGGAAGACGGCCGGGAGAAGGCCCGCTTCGGCGGCTACGCCTTCTACCGCGCCGAGAAGTAGCCGCGGACGCGGCGGAGGCGCACCCCTGAGCGGTGCGCCTCCGTTTTCCGGCGGGATGTCACTCCGCGTCGGCGAGGATCGCGTAGAGCTTGCGCTTCGTCTCGTTGAGTACTTCCAGGGCCTTGTCGCGCTGCTCCGGCGTGCCGTTGAAGCCCACCTGGCGCAGCGCGTCCATGATGCCGACCGCCGCGTCGCGGAAGTCCTGGACCTGCGACATGGTGTCGTTGCTGAACTGCGCCCACGGCGGGTTTTCCGCGGCCGTGGTGGCCTCGGCGCGGCCCGCCTCGGTCAGGGTGAAGCGCTTGCGGCCGCCGGTGGCCTCGGCCTCGATGAGGCCCTCGTCCTCCAGCAGCTGCAGGGTCGGGTAGACCGAGCCGGGGCTCGGGCGCCAGATGCCGCCGGTGCGGCTCTCCAGCTCCTGGATCATCTCGTAGCCGTGCATGGGCCGCTCGAGCAGCAGCGCCAGCAGGGCCGGGCGCACGTTGGGTCGGCTGCCGCGGCCGCCGCGGCGTTGGCCGCGCCAGGGGCCGCCGGGGCCGCCAGGACCGAAGCCGCCGCCGAAGCCGCCGGGGCCGCCCTGGCCGAAGGGGAACCCGGGCGGGAAGCCGAAGCCGCGCATCAGACCCTCGCGCAGGCTGCCCGGGTGCACGTGACCCTCGCGCATGTGGTGGTGTCGCATGATCTTCTCCGATCTGTTGTCGATAGTTAGACGATATATCGGCAACATGTCCGGCGCAAGGGTTTCTCCGATCCGGGGGGAACGGCGTGGGTGTATCCGGGCTGCCATCTGGCAATCTGGTAGCTGTGTTGACGGTGCCCATTCGTCAGCTCGGCGAGTCCGAGCGGGCGACGGTCGAGCGGATCCTCGACCTAGACCCCTACGCCGGCGCCCAGATCGCCGAGCGGGTGGCGGCGCATGGGCTGAACTGGTGGCGTTCCGACGGCCGGATCTACGGCTACGGCACCGGCCGCCGCGTCGAGTCGCTCTGCTGGTCCGGCGCCCATCTCGTGCCGGTGTGCACGACGCCCGCCGCCGTGACCGCCTACGCCGACCTGCTCGGCGCCGAGCCGCGGATCTGTTCGTCGATCATCGGGCGCGCCGACGCGGTGCTCGACCTGTGGGAGCGCCTCGGCGGGCACTGGGGTCCGGCCCGCGACGTGCGGCCACATCAGCCGCTGCTGGTCGCCGACCGGGAGGCGCAGATCGAGCCCGACCCCGGGGTGCGCCTGGTGCAGCCCGGCGAGGTCGACCAGCTCTTCCCGGCCGCTGTGGCGATGTACACCGAGGAGGTCGGGGTCTCACCGCTGCTCGACGACGGCGGGCGCGGCTACAAGCGGCGGATCGCCGAGCTGGTGCGCTCGAAGCGGGCCTACGCGCGCTTCGTCGGTGACCGGGTCGTCTTCAAGGCCGAGCTGGCGATCGTCACCCGGCGCACGACGCAGGTGCAGGGCGTGTGGGTGGACCCGGAGTTCCGGGGGCGCGGGATGGCCGCGAGCGCGATGGCGGCGGTGCTGCGCGACGCGTTGCGCCGCGTCGCGCCCACCGTCAGCCTGTATGTCAACGACTACAACGCGCCCGCCCGCCGGGTCTACGCGCGCTGCGGCTTCGTGCCGAACGGCAGTTTCGCCACCGTGCTGTTCTGAGACCGCCTTTTCGCTAGGGCCGGCCCAGCCTCGGGATCAGGTCGGCGAGGGCGGCGGCGCCGCCCTGCTCCAGCTCCGGCGTGGGCACCAGGGCCATCACCGGCACGTCGACGCCCGCCTCCGCGTAGCGTGCCACGTGCTCGCGGCACTGCTCCGGTGACCCGTGCACGATCAGCTCGTCCACCACCTCGTCCGGAATCGCGGCGAGCGCGCCCCGGCGGTCGCCCGCCGCCCAGGCCGTCCACATCGCGCCGAGCGCGGGCTCCCGGCCCAGCCAGCGGTGGAACTCCGCGTACGCCGGCACGGTCAGGTAGGCGGCGATCATCCGGCGCCCGGCCGTACGCGCGTAGGCCGCGTCCTCGGTCGGGCAGACGAAGATGCGCGCGACCACGTCGAAGCCCGGGCGGTCGGACTTGGCCTCGGCCAGCGCCCGGGGCACGTCGGTGGCCGCGAGCCAGTTCAGGATCACGCCGTCGGCGGCCGCGGCGGCCAGCCGGAGCATGCCCGGGCGCAGGGCGGCGAGCAGGATCGCCGGTGGGGTCGCCGGCGGGCGTTCGAGGCGGAAGCGGCGCACCCGGAAGGTCTCGAACTCGCGGTCGATCACCTCGCCGGCCAGCGCCGCGCGCAGGAACTCCAGCATGTCGCGGCTGCGGGCGAACGGTTTGGTGAACTCGGCGGCGTTCCAGTCGCCGACGACGACCGGCGACGACGCGCCGATGCCGAGCTGGAACCGGCCCGGCGCGACCTCGGCCAGCGCGGCGGCGGTCATCGCCAGCAGCGCCGGCCCCCGGGTGAAGACCGGGGTGATCGCCGTCCCGAGCCGGGCTCGCGGCTGCCAGGCGGCGGCGAGCGTCAACGGGGTGAAGGCGTCGGTGCCGGCCACCTCGGAGGACCACAGGTCGGTGAAACCCGCGTCGGTCAGGGCCGCGAACACCGCGGCGTGCTCGGCCAGCGGAACCCCGCCCAGCGGTACGGTCATTCCCCATCGCGTCGGCATGTCCCGATCCTGCCCTGTGATCGAGGTGAGGTCCACCACTGTCGCTTCCATCGACGCGCGTCGCGAGCAACTATTTGTACTGACCAGTCAGTACTAAAAGTGGGTGTCCGTGATGCCGGTTCTGACCGCCGCCGGGGCGGGTGTTCGCCACCGCCGCCGTTGGCTCTTCCGAGACCTCGACGTCAGCGTCGAGCCGGGAGAGCTCGTCGCCATCGTCGGCCCGCCGGGCAGCGGGCGGACGACGGTGTTGCTGGCGCTGGCCCGCCGCTTCAAGCTCTCGGCCGGCCGGGTGACCGGGTCGGCGTCCCTGGGCTGGGTGCCCGATGTGACATCCGCCGAACCGGTGCTCACCGTCCTGGAGCACGTCCGGGAACGGCTGCTGCTGACCGGCCGGTCCACCCGGGAGGTGGACCGGGTGCCGCTGCTCGGGCTGGACCCGGCGGCCAAGGGCTTCCAGCTCAGTCCGTATCAGCGGCAGTTGCTCGGGCTGGTGCTCGCACGGCTGGAGAATCCCCGGGTCATCGCCCTGGACGCGGTCGACGAAGGGCTGGACGGGGCCGAGATGCGGCAGCTGTGGGAGCTGCTCGGCTCGATCGCCGAGGACGGCATCGCGGTGCTGGTGACGGCTCGCGAGATAGACCCGGACCGGGTGTCCACGGTGGTGCGCCTGGGCGGCCCGCACCCGGTGACGGACCCGCCGGCAGAGCCGGAGCAGGCCGAGTCGGAACCAGCGGGCGATGAGGTGCAGGTGGAAGACATCGAGCAGCAGGAGGAGAAGGCATGACCGGGTTGTCCAGCGTTCGGCTCGCGGGCTTCGAGTTGCGCCGCTTCCTGCGCGGCCGCCTCCCCGCGGCCGCCCTCGCCGTGATCTGCGTGATCCCGCTGCTCTACGGCGCGCTCTACCTCTACGCCTTCTGGGACCCCTACGGCAGGCTCAACCACATCCCCGCCGCCCTGGTCGTCGAGGACGCCACCGCCACCGCGAGCGACGGCACCAAGGTGCACGCCGGCCGGGACCTCGCCGACGAGCTGATCAAGCGGGAGATCTTCGACTGGCACGTCACGGACGAACGTGGCGCCGAGGCCGGGCTCGCGGACGGCAGCTACCAACTGGCGGTGCGCATCCCGCGCGACTTCTCCGCCAACCTCACCACCGGCCCGGACCCGGACGCCACCCCGGCCGCCGCCCAGCTCGTCGTCGTCAACGACGACGCCACCAACTACCTGTCCGGGGTCTTCTCCCGCACCGCGTTCCAGGAGGTCCAGGCCGCCGCCGCGCAGAACGCGCAGGCCGGCTACTTCGACAAGATGCTGATCGGCTTCACCGACGCCAAGAAGCAGTCCGAGCAGGCCGCCGACGGCGCGGCCAAGCTGGACGGCGGGCTGACCGACGCGAGCGCCGGCGCCGGCCGGCTGTCCGGTGGCCTCGCCGACGCCGACCGGGGCGCGGGGCAGCTCTCCCACGGTCTCGGCAGCGCCGCGCAGGGCGTCGACGCCCTCGCCGACGGCCTGGCCACGCTGCGGACCGGTACGGCACAGCTCGCCACCGGTACGCAGCAGGCGGCGGCCGGCGGCAAGCAGTTGGCGACCGCCGTGGACACCGCCGCGGACAAGGCCGAGCCGTTGCTGCGGCGGAACGCCGCGCTCATCGAGGACGCCGCGGGACAGGTGGCCACCGGCGCCGACCTGCTCGCCCGCAACGTCGACAAGCTCGACGACGCGGCCGGTGACACGGTCCAGCGGGCGCGGGAGCTGCAACAGCACATCAACGCGCTGCCCGACGAGACGCCGAATCTCGCCGAGATGAAGGCGCTCGCCAAGCAGTTGGTCGCCGCCGCCGAGCGGGTGCAGTCCACGATCCACGCCGCCGACCTGGACGCCCTCAGCGTCCGGCTGCGCGACGTCGCCGCGACCGCGCGTCAGGTCGCCGCCGCCGCGCCGCACCTCGCCGACGATGTCGCCGCCGCCCGTACCAGCGTGGACAAGCTGGCCGCCGGGCTCGGGGAGCTCGCCACCGGTGCGCAGCGGCTCAACAGCGGCGCCGCGACCGCGGCGGCCGGCGCCGACGACCTGCGCGGGGGCATCTACCGGCTGTCGTCGGGCGCGCGGGAGCTGGACGGCGGCCTCGACACGCTGACGGCCGGCGGCCGCCAGCTCGCCTCCGGCCTCGGCGAGCTGACCGGCGGTGCCGCGAAGCTCGCCTCCGGGCTGGCCGACGGGGCCGATCAACTTCCGGGGTACGGCGACGACGTGTCCCCGCGCGCCGACGTGCTGAGCGACCCGGTCGCCCTGAGCCGCACGGTGCGCCACCCGGCCGCCACCTACGGCGTGGGCTTCGCCCCGTACTTCCTGGCCCTGGCGCTCTGGGTGGGTGCCATGATCACCTACATGGTGCTGCGCCCGCTGAACCGCCGGTACGTCGTGTCGGGCGCGCCCGCGTACCGGGTGGCGCTGGCCGGGCTGCTGCCCGCGGCGGCGGTGGGGCTGGCCCAGGCGACGCTGCTGTTCTCGGTGGTGGTCTTCGGCCTCGGCCTCAATCCGGTCAACCCGCTGCTCACCCTCGGCCTGTTGGTGCTCACGGCGACCGCGTTCGCGGCGATCATGCAGCTGCTCGGCGCCGCGCTCGGCCCGGCCGGCCGGATCGCCGCGCTGGCCCTGCTGATGCTGCAGCTGACGTCGTCGGGCGGCACCTACCCGGTGCAGACCTCGCCGGGCTTCTTCCAGGCGATCCACCCGCTGCTGCCGATGACCTACGTCGTGGACGCCCTCCGCCACGCGATCGACGGCGGCCCGGCCGGTACGGTGGTGACCGGCGTGCTGGCGCTGCTGGGTTACGGGCTCGCGGCGCTGGCCCTGACCGTGGCGGTGGCCCACCGGTCGCGCCGGCTGACCCCGTCCGACCTGCATCCGGAGCTGGTGATCTGACAATCGTGGACGGACGGACCCGCAGGCGCGAGGACACCCGGCAGCGCCTGTTCGAGGCGGCGGTGGAGCTGATCGCGGAGCAGGGCTTCTCGGCGACCACGGTCGACGACATCGCGCTGCGGGCCAAGGTCGCCAAGGGCACCGTCTACTACAACTTCAAGTCCAAGACGGCGCTGTTCGAGGAGTTGTTGCGGCACGGCATCGGCCTGCTGACCGACGAGTTCCGCGCGGCGGTCGCCGATCTGCCGCCGCGGGAGGCGGTCGCCGCCCTGGTCCGGGCCCAGCTCGAATACATCCGCCGGTACCGGGCCTTCGCCCAGCTCCTGCTCTCGGAGATGTGGCGGACCAACCGGGAGTGGCAGCAGACGCTGGTGCTGCTGCGGGAGCAGGCGATCGGGGTGATCGCGGAGACCGTCCAGGCCGGCGTCGACTCCGGGGACCTGCCGGCCGACCTCGACGTGCGGGTGGCCTCGTCGGCGCTGTTCGGGGTGGGCCTGGTCGTGGCGGTCGACTGGCTGGTGTTCCAGCCGGAGCGGTCCATCGAGGACGTCGAGCAGTCGCTGCTCGCCATCGTCCGCCGGGTCGCCTGAGCCCACAGACCGCGATCCGGCGGCGTCAGTGGCTCAGCCGACCGTGGACCTGCTGCGCCAGGCCGTCGCGAAGGACGTCCGCCCGTTGGTGCGCAGCAGCGATCCCTCGTAGACGCGGGCGCCGACGGCGAGGAACACCAGCGTCGAGGCGGCGAGCACGATCAGGGAGAGCACCGGCTCCCAGCCCGCCGCGTCGCCGGTGAACAGCCGCACCGGCATCGCGATCGGCGCCGAGAACGGGATGTAGGACAGCACCGTCATCGCCGCGGCGTTCTCCTGCAGGAAGAGCACCGCCAGGAAAGGCCCCATCACCGCGAGCTGCAGCGGCGCGGAAGCACCGTTGATGTCCTCCTGCCGCGCCGCCAGGGCGCCCACTCCCGCCCACAGCGTCGCCAGCATGACGAAGCCGATCAGGAAGAACACCAGGAACCAGGCGATGGTCGGCCCCACCAGGGCGGTCACGTCCGCGCCCACCCCGGCGATCCGCATGCCGACGAACGCGACGACCGCGACCAGCGCGATCTGCCCGAACGCCAGCAGCGTCATCGCCGCGACCTTGCCGGCCAGCAGGGCCCGGACGGGCACGCTGGCCACGAGGATCTCGACGATCCGGGTCTGCTTCTCCTCGGTCACGCTCATCGCGATCTGCAGCCCGAAGGTGAACGAGGTCATGAAGAACAGGAAGGCCAGGGCGAACGGCACGACGAAGGCCACGAACGGATCGGTGGCGTCCGGGTCGAGCAACCGCACCGGCGGCGCCGTGCTGAGCGCCTCGACCACCTCGTCCGGCGCCTCGTCCAGGCCGAGCACGGTCGGGCCGGCGACCACGGCCGCCTCCACGTCGCCGTCGCGCACGAGCCGTTCCGCCTCGGCGTCGCCGGCGACCGCGCGCACCTCCAGGCCGGCCTGCCGCAGCGCCGCGGCGACCGTACGGTCGGCCGTCGCGACCTCGGTCGGGCCGCCTTCCAGGATCGGCGGCAGCACCGTGGAGGCCACGGCGATCAGCAGGAAGAACGCCGTACTGATCAGGAAGGTCTTGTCCCGGAGCTTGACCCTGATCTCGCGGGCGGCGACGAGCTGGGCGGCGGCGAAGGTGCTCACTGGTTGACCTCTCGGAAGATCTCGGCGAGCGACGGCGTGACCGGGCCGAAGGAGCGGACCGGGCCGCGGGCCAGGGCGGCGCGCAGCACCGCCTGGTCGTCGGTGCCGGGGGCCAGGTCGAAGACGGCGCGGGCGCCGTCGAGGTCGACCAGCGTGACCCCGGGCTCGTCGCGCAGCCAGCCCGCGTCGGTGTCCACCTGGATGGCGAAGCGCGGCTGCGCATAGCCGGCGCGCAGCTCGGCCCGGCTGCCGGAGGCCCGGATCCGGCCGGCCGTGATGATCACCAGGTCGTCGCAGAGCCGCTCCACCACGTCGAGCTGGTGGCTGGAGAACAGCACCGGGGCGCCCGCGGACGCGCGCTCGCGCAGCACGCCCACGACCACGTCGACGGCGAGCGGGTCGAGCCCGGAGAAGGGCTCGTCCAGCACCAGCACCTCGGGGTCGTGCACCAGCGCGGCGGCGATCTGCACCCGTTGCTGGTTGCCGAGCGAGAGCTTTTCCACGTGCTCGCCGCCCCGGTCGCTCAGCCCCAGGCGCTCCAGCAGGGCGGCGGTGTTGCGGCGGGCGGCGTCGACGCTCAGCCCGTGCAGCCGGGCCAGGTAGACGATCTGGTCGGTGACGGTCATCTTCGGATAGAGGCCGCGCTCCTCGGGCATGTATCCGAAGCGGTGGCGCAGCTCCCTGGTCAGGGGTGCGCCCTGCCAGGTCACCTCGCCGGCGTCGGCCGCGAGCACGCCGAGCATGATCCGCATCGTGGTCGTCTTGCCGGCGCCGTTGGCGCCGACGAAGCCGGTCATCCGCCCGGCCTCCACAGAGAAGGTGACATCCTCGAGCACCCGCCGGTCCCCGAAGCTGCGATTGACGGCCTCGACTTTCAACACATTGGCCATGGTCCAACGCTAGGGCGCGAACGGCGCCGGCGAGTCCGGCCCGAGGATGACCGCTCGGGTCCTCCTTCCGGAGGACCCTGCCCCGCGGGGCAGCCAGGCGTCAGGCGGATCCCGGCCGGACCACCCCGAGCTCGTACGCGAGCACGACGGCCTGCGTCCGGTCCCGGGCGCCGAGCTTCATCAGCACCCGGCTCACGTGCGTCTTCACGGTGGTCTCGCCCAGCCGCAGCCGCCCGGCGATCTCGGCGTTGGTGGCACCGCTCGCCACCAGCAGCAGCACCTCGTGCTCGCGCGGGGTCAGCTCGGCGAGCCGGGCCCCGGCACCGGGTTGGCGCAGCGCGGGATTGGTGAAGGTCTCGATGACCCGCCGGGTGATCGCGGGCGCCAGCAGGGCGTCCCCCGCGGCCAGCACCCGGACCGCCTCGGTGAGGGCCTCCGGGGTGCCGTTCTTGAGCAGGAAGCCGCTCGCCCCGGCCTGCAGCGCGGCGAAGAGGTAGTCGTCGCGGTCGAAAGTGGTCAGGATCAGCACCGAGGGGCCGCCCTGCGCGGTGACTCGCCGGGTGGCTTCCAGCCCGTCCAGGCCCGGCATCTCGACGTCCATCAGGATCACGTCGGGCCGCAGCCGGGCGGCCAGGTCGACGGCCTGCGCGCCGTCGGCGGCCTCGCCGACCACCTCGATGTCGTCCTCGCTCTCCAGGATCACCCGGAAGCCGCTCCGCACGAGCTGGTGGTCGTCGGCCAGCAGCACGCGGATCATCGCTGCTCCCCGCTGCCGGCCAGTTCCCGCGAGAGGGGCAGTCGGGCCCGGACGCGGTAGCCGCCGCCGGTGCGCGGCCCGTTCTCCAGGACACCGTCGTGCACCGCGACCCGCTCGCGCATGCCGATCAGCCCCAGCCCGCCGCCGGCACCGGGCACGGCGCCCCGGCCGTCGTCGGCCACGTCGATCTCGAGCTCGCCGGCCAGGTAGCGGATCCGGACGTCGAGGTTGGTCGCGTGGGCGTGCTTCAAGGTGTTCGTCACCGCTTCCTGGACGATCCGGTATGCGGCCTGCGACACCGAGCCGGGCAGCGGCACCGGGTCGCCGTACACGTTGCAGGTGGCGGCGAGGCCCGCCTCGCGGGCGCGGGCGACCAGCTCGTCGACCCGGTCCAGCGCGGCCCCGGTCGGCGGCTCGTCGCCGGCGCCGCCGGTGTCGCGGAGCGCGCCCAGCATGCGCCGCAGCTCGTCCACCGCGGTCCGGGCGCTGTCCTCGACGGCCGTCAGCGCCGTGCGGGCCCGGTCGAGGTCCTTGTCCAGGACCCGGCGGCAGGCCGAGGCCTGGATGCCCATCACCGACACGTGGTGCGCGACGACGTCGTGCAGCTCGCGGGCGATCCGGACCCGTTCGCCGATGACCGCGCGCTCACCCGCCGCCGCCTGCGCCGCCCGCAGCTGCGCGGTTCGCACCTCCAGCTGCCACTGCCGCCGCGCCGCCTCGCCCAGGGCGTAGGCGAAGCCGAAGAACGCCACGTTGACGATGATGGCGTTCAGCACGGCGGCCAGCAGCGGGGGCAGCTCGCCGGACGCGCCGTCCGCCGTGATCTCGTCGTGGGAGAGGATGAACACGACGGCGATCCAGGCGAACATGCCGCCGATGATGGCCAGCCGCAGCCAGCGGCTCCGGCGCCGGTCCCGGCCCCAGGCGCCGAGGGTGTAGATCACGACGAAGACGGCACCGGTGGCCAGTTGCTGCTCCTGCGCGCCGCGGACCTGACCGCCGATGAAGAAGATCGAGACCAGCACCGCCACGACCTCCGGCCGGCTGCGCCGCCAGATGAGCGGCAGCATCACGGCCAGCGACCAGCCGACCTGCTCGATCACCGACGGCGCGTCGTCCGAGGCGAACAGGCCGGCGCTGCGGGCCAGGAAGACATTCAGGACCGCGACCGTGGCGATGATCAGGGCGATGCCGAGGTCGATGCGGCGCTGGCGGGAGGTCGGCGCGGGGCGCGGCGCGTCGTCGACGATCGGGGGCGTCATTCAGCGACCATCGCACGCCGGCCGGTTCTCGGCTCGCTGCGGGCCCGGCCGGCCGCGGCGGCCACCACGGACGCGCCGATCAGCCAGCTGACCGTCACCACCAGCAGCACGCGCTCCAGCGCGGCGCCCAGTGCACCCCGGCCGACGAAGAGCATGATCAGCCCGAGCGTGCCGCCGAGCGGCACGATGAACACCAGGGCGGCGGCCGCCAGGCGCCGGGAGACGGCATCGAACGACGCGGAGAGCGCCACCAGCGCGATCGCCCCGGCCAGCAGGACCATGCCGAGCACGCTGGCCGCGGTGTGGGTGACGTCGGCGACGGTGGTCGGCTCGTACGGCGGGAGCGGGCAGCCTCCGGTGCACGGCACCGCACCCGAGCAGGCGGCCAGCGTGGCCGCGGCGCCCAGCAGCACCGCCACCGGCCGCGAGTCGCGCGACAGGGCCCGGCCCAGCAGCGCCACGCCCAGGGCGAGCCCGCCCAGTCCCCACCGGTATGCGACGGCCAGCGGCATGCCGGTCGTGCCGGCCTCGCTGACGTAGCCCGCCGTCCACGGACCGGGCACGGCGACCAGCCCGGCCAGCATCGTCAGCGCACCGACCAGCACCGCCGCGCCGGCCAGGGCGGCGACCAAGCCGCGGCGGTCGGAGAGCGAGGGCATCACGTGCACGGTAGCCGGGTGGATCACCGGCTGGTCCAATGGGCGGATGGGACAGCGGCGCACGGTGGTCGTCACGGGTGGCAGTTCGGGCATCGGGCTGGCCGCGGCCGCCGCGTTCGCGCGCGACGGTGCCGAGGTGGTGCTGCTCGGCCGCGATCCCGGGCGGCTGCGGCACGCGGTCGGGGTCGTGCGGGAGGCCGGCGGGCGCACGCCGGCGGCGTTCCGGGCCGACTTCGCGGTGCTCGACGAGGTGCGCGCGGCGGGCGCCGGGCTCGCGGCGGCGCACGAGCGGATCGACGTGCTGGTCAACAACGCCGGGCAGTTGGCGCCGGCGCGCCGGCTGACCGTCGACGGCTTCGACCCGTGCGTCCAGATCAATCACTTCGGCGGTTTCCTGCTCGCCCACCTGCTGCTGGACCGGCTGCGGGCGGCCGGACCGGCGCGGATCGTCACGACCGGCTCCGCGGCCGAGGCCTTCGGCACCCTGGACGTGCGGCGTCCCGGCCGGCGGCAACTCAGCCGGTGGACCGCGTACGGGGCCAGCAAGCAGGCCAACCTCCTGTTCACCGTCGAGGCGGCGCGGCGCTGGGCCCCGTACGGGATCGTGCCGACCTGTTTCTTCCCGGGCCTGATCCGCAGCCGCTTCGGCCGGCGGAGCCCGCTCTTCTCCCTGGGCAAGCTGGTCTTCCGCGGCCCGGAGCGGGGCGCGGACACCCTGCTGTGGCTGGCGGACGATCCGGCGGCCGCGGTGCCGGGCGGTTACTTCGCGTGGCGGCGGCCGTTCGGCGCCACCGGCCGTTCCGTCGATCCGGACCGGGCCCGGCTGCTCTGGGAGGCCAGCCTGGCCGCCGTCTACGGCGCCGAGGGGGAGCGGCCGGAGCGGGGGGAGGGGTAGTAGCGGGTGGTGGCAATGTCCGGGTGGGTGGAGGTCGGCAGGTCCGCGTCGTCGTCCGCGGTCAGCGTGCCGCCCAGCTCGACGATGCGGCGGTGCGCCGCCGCCAGCCTGTCCTCCAGCATCACGATCCGGCAGGCCGCGCTGAGCAGCATGCCCTCGTCCAGCAGTTGCCGGACCCGGCCGGCGAGTTTGAGCTGGTGGCGGGAGTAGCGGCGGTGACCGCCGTGCGAGCGCTCGGGCTCGATCAGCCCGGCCGAGCCGAGGCTGCGGAGGAAGGCCGGCGTCACGCCGATCATGTCGGCGGCGCGGCCCATCGTGTACGCCGGGAAGTCGGCGTCGTCGAACGCGGTGCTCATGCTTCCTTCCGTGCGCGGGGTCGGGCGGCAGACACAGTCCAAGGCCCCGGCGGGTTACCGGGGCCCTGGCTGTTCAATTCTGTTGCCGACCGTCGTCGGCGCGGCCAATCCGCCTGCGTGCCGCTAGCGGATGGCGTGAGTGATGGGCATCGGCTGCGATCACCTCTTGTCGGGTCGGGGACTTTGCGAGTTCGCTTTGCTGCGGTATCTCGTCCTCCTTACCAACTCAGAGTCTCGCCAGTTGCTTGCCATTGCTTGCCGGCTGTGCGTGGCCGACCCCATGATGTTATGCCTGCCACGGGCATATTTCTAGACTCGCCGCTGTAGATTTTTCGGGCGAAAGGGGCGGCGGCGCGGGACGGGCGCGTGGCACAGCGCGATGCTGTGTCGAGAGAGAGGTGACCGCGCCCCGCGCCGCCGCGGGGTGGGGGAGCCGGAAGGCTGCCCCCGGGTGTTCGCGAGACCTGCCGAGGGCTCGCGCGCCGCGTCGCGGCGTCAGAACACCGGCAGGGCCGCGCGTGAAGCGTTCGGTTGCCCTGACATGTCTATGAGTGTGCGGGTTGTTTCTTGCGTCCGGCAACGCAATTAACACGGCTCATTGACTGCCGTAACACCGCTGGTAGATCATCACCGAACAGCGGTGACCCAGGTCACAACGCCCCTCGGCACCAGGGAGTGGCAATGAGCGATAGCCCTGCACCCAGTACCGACGAAGAACGTCTCGCCCAGCTCGGCTACCAGCAGGAACTGCACCGCCGGCTGTCCGGCTTCTCGAACTTCGCGGTCTCCTTCTCGATCATCTCCATCCTGGCCGGCGCCATCACGTCGTACGGGATCGCCATGAACGCCGGTGGCCCGCTGGCCATCACGCTCGGCTGGCTCTTCGTCGGCATCATGGTCACCTTCGTCGCCCTCGCGATGGCCGAGGTCTGCTCGGCCTATCCGACCGCCGGCGCCCTCTACTGGTGGGCCGCCGCGCTCGCCAAACGCAACAAGGCCGCGTGGGCCTGGTTCATCGGCTGGTTCAACTTCCTCGGCGAGGTTGCCGTCACCGCGGCGATCGACTTCGGCGCCGCGATCACCACCTCGGCGTTCCTGAGCCTGACCTTTGACATGGAGGTCACCAAGGGCCGGACGTTCCTGATCTTCCTGGTCCTGATCGTCGCGCACGGCCTGCTGAACACCTTCGGCGTCAGCCTGGTCCGGTTGCTCTCCGACGTCAGCGCCTGGTGGCACCTGATCGGCGTCGCGGTCATCGTGGTGGTGCTGGCCGTCGTGCCGGACCAGCACAAGCCGATCTCCGAGGTGTTCACCGAGGTCCACAACGAGACCGGCTTCACCTTCGGCGGTGCGGCCGTCTACGCCGTGCTCATCGGCCTGCTGATGGCGCAGTACACGTACACCGGCTACGACGCCTCGGCGCACGTGGCCGAGGAGACCCACGACGCCGCCCGGGCCGCGCCGCGCGGCATCGTGCTGTCGGTCGTGGTCTCGGTCATCGCCGGCTTCGTGCTGCTGGTGGCGATCACCTGGTCGATCCAGGACTACGAGGCCGAACGGACCACCACGCTCGGGCTGCCGCCCGCGCAGATCTTCATCGACGCGGCCGGCCACAACCTGGGCACGTTCCTGCTCTTCATCTGCGTGGTCGCGCAGTTCTTCTGCGGCATGGCGTCGGTGACGGCCAACTCCCGGATGTCGTACGCGTTCGCCCGCGACGGCGCGCTGCCCGGCTCCCGGCTGTGGAAGAAGGTCAACGTGCGGACCGGCACGCCGACCAACTCCATCTGGCTCTGCGTGACCATCTCCACCCTGCTGGTCCTGCCGTCGCTGTGGAACACCACCGCGTACGCGGCGGCGACCTCGATCGCGGTCATCGGCCTCTACATCGCCTACGTGGGCCCGGTGCTGCTGCGCCGGCTCAACCCGGAATTCCGCCCGGGGCCGTGGCACCTCGGCAAGTGGAGCGCGGCGGTCGGCTGGATCGCGATCGTCTGGGTCGCGATCATCTGCGTGCTGTTCGTCCTGCCGGTGGCCGGCCCGATCACCGCGGCGAACTTCAACTACACGATCTTCGCCGTCGTGGTGGTCGTCGGCGGGGCCACCCTGTGGTGGTTCGCGAGCGCCCACAAGTGGTTCACGGGGCCGAAACAGAACCTGATCGAGAAAGCCGCGCACGGAGAGCAGACGATGCCGGCCGGGGAGTGATCTATTAAAGGCGGGGCCGGGCGCACGCCCGGCCCCCACATCCCCGGAGGGAACCGGATGGACCTCGAAGACCTGGACGTGGCCGTCACGAACGGCAGCATCGACACCGTCCTGCTCGCGCTCACCGACATGCAGGGCCGGCTGCAGGGCAAACGGCTGCACGGCCGCTTCTTCATGGACGAGGTCGTCTCCGGCGGCAGCGAGGGCTGCAACTACCTGCTCGCGGTCGACGTCGACATGAACACCGTGGACGGCTACGCCATGTCCTCGTGGAACAGCGGCTACGGCGACTTCGTCATGCGTCCCGACTTCACCACCCTGCGCCCCGTGCCGTGGCAGCCCGGCACGGCCATGGTCCTCGCCGACCTGGAGACCACCGGGGGTGAGCCGGTCTACGCCTCGCCCCGGCAGATCCTGCGCCGCCAGCTCGACCGGCTCGCCGCGCACGGCCTGACCGCCTACGCGGGCACCGAGCTGGAGTTCGTCCTCTACCGGGACACCTACGAGCAGGCATTCAGCAAGGGCTACCGCGATCTGGTGCCCGCCAACCAGTACAACGTCGACTACTCGCTGCTCGGCACCGCCCGGGTCGAGCCGCTGCTGCGCCGCATCCGCAACGACATGTACGGCGCCGGCCTGATCCCGGAGAGCGCCAAGGGCGAGTGCAACCTCGGCCAGCACGAGATCGCCTTCCGCTACGCCGACGCGCTGAAGTGCGCCGACAACCACGTGATCTACAAGAACGGCGCGAAGGAGATCGCCGCCCAGGAGGGCATGGCGCTGACCTTCATGGCCAAGCCGAACGAGCGCGAGGGCAACTCCTGCCACATCCACTTCTCGCTGCGCGGCGCGGACGGCCGCTCGGCGATGCTCGGGGACGGCCCGGCCCACCTGAGCGTGACCGGGCAGCGGGTGACGGCCGGCCTGCTCGCCACCATGCGCGAGTTCAGCCTGCTCTTCGCGCCGAACATCAACTCCTACAAGCGCTACCAGCCCGGCTCGTTCGCGCCGACCGCGTTGCGCTGGGGCGTCGACAACCGCACCTGCTCGCTGCGGATGGCGGGGCACGGCCAGGGCATGCGCGTGGAGAACCGGGTGCCCGGCGGCGACGTGAACCCGTACCTCGCCATCGCGGCGCTGGTGGCGGGCGCGCTGCACGGGCTGGAGAACGAGCTGGAGCTGGAGCCGGAGTTCCGGGGCAACGCCTACGAGGACGCCGCCGCGCCCCGGGTGCCGGGGAGCCTGCGCAGCGCGCTGGAGCTGTGGGAGCGCAGCCCGGTCGCGGCGAGCGCGTTCGGCGCCGACGTGGTCGAGCACTACGCCAACATGGGCAAGATCGAGCTGGCCGCGTTCGACTCCGCGGTGACCGACTGGGAACTTCGCCGCGGGTTCGAACGGCTGTGACAACGGTGGAGGGCCTTCAGGCGGGTCAAGGGCGGTTGGGCGGGGCGGTTGGATGGGTGTCAGGATCGGTGCTGTGACTGATCTGATCAACCCCGCTACCGGGACGTTGCTGACCTCCGTACCCTCGTCGGATGCGGCCGGGACCGACGCCGCGATCGAGCGGGCGCAGCGGGCTTTCGAGTCGTGGCGCCGGGTGGCGCCGGGGGACCGGGCGCGGCTGCTGCGGCGCTTCGCCGCGATCGTCGACGACCACCTCGAGGAGCTCGCCGCCCTGGAGGTGAGCAACTCCGGGCACACGATCGGCAACGCGCGCTGGGAGGCGGGCAACGTCCGGGACGTGCTCGACTTCTACGCGGGCGCGCCCGAGCGGCTCTCCGGCCGGCAGATCCCGGTCGCCGGCGGCCTCGACGTGACCTTCCACGAGCCGCTCGGCGTGGTCGGCATCATCGTGCCGTGGAACTTCCCGATGCCGATCGCCGGCTGGGGGTTCGCCCCGGCGCTCGCGGCCGGCAACACGGTCGTGCTGAAGCCGGCCGAGCTGACCCCGCTGACCGCGATCCGGCTCGGCGAGCTGGCGCTGGCGGCCGACCTGCCGGAGGGCGTCTTCACCGTGCTGCCGGGCAAGGGCAGCGTGGTCGGGCAGCGGTTCGTCGAGCATCCGGCGGTCCGCAAGGTCTGCTTCACCGGCTCCACCGGGGTCGGCAAATCGATCATGGCGGGCTGCGCCGACCAGGTGAAGCGGGTCACCCTCGAGCTCGGCGGCAAGAGCGCCAACAT
>Ga0307516_10004635_pt1 | contig 16863 bp, 24 predicted proteins | sample 19_EM_MG_FD_203310 | JGI IMG/M metagenome (GOLD analysis project Ga0307516, IMG submission 203310) | Populus trichocarpa ectomycorrhiza microbial communities from riparian zone in the Pacific Northwest, United States - 19_EM | ecosystem: Host-associated > Plants > Roots > Unclassified | place...
TAGTCAACGGCTAATTCAGTGCATTGCCTTGGCTTACGCCAACCCGGCATCACCGAGTGACGTGGAGTTGCTCATCACGAGGTCCTCGTATTCAGTTCCCCAGGTACTGAACACTGAAGGTGCCCAACACGGTAGGTCAACATATGGCAGCCCGCCCTCCATAAACTTGAGGCACCGCTACCAGACTAGGAAACCGCTCTTGTGACGCGCTCTACAGTAACCCTCCGCACAAACAGACCCTACAGATAGAACGGGATGCCGTATACCACTGGCGCTGCGCCCGTGAGGTATTTCAGTTTACACGAATTCCTCGACTGGGCAACCGCGGTCACGACTGAGACTCCACCACTCCCATCATTCCAACGATCGACTTCTTCTCTCGTCATCCGCATCTTGTCGAATACCGATTGCGCGAACTTGTCGATGTCGCGATCCGTCACATCCCAAATATTGGCAATGAGCGTGGGACTGTACCATCCATCAGACATCTCCATCAGAGCCGGATACAGAGGATCGCTCTTACCACCCAGCCACCATGTAGTTGTAAGGCGTCCCGACACGGTCGAAGTCTCCCATGTCCTTCATCGCGCCGGAAGAACACCCCCAGAGCATGGTTGCAGCACAACGAGGCAGATGCCTGATCTTGTGTGAGCGGATGTATTGTTCGCCACCGCCATGGCCAAAATACCTAGTTCATGGTCGTCAGCCTTGTCTCACCAGACGGCGAACCGGAGGGATGACACACAAGACGAGATCCTGGGTTTGGAGGGCATTGAGGAATTGTTGCTCGCTTGGCGCTTGGGAAGTCAACCCTTTCCACCCCGCCCCCTTCATCCCCTTCAACCAACCGTTGAACCTGCCCTCGGTACCTGTCAGATCACCACCGGGATTCAGCACAAAGAATGTCTTGCGGGGATCTACTCGAGCCCGGTTGACGCTCGGACTTTGAGGGTTGCCGCCCTGCTGGTAATCTGCCAGACTGAGCCGATCCAACAAGAATCTCATGTCTGGAACCCTGCTAATGCTCTCCCCCCGCAGGACAGGCATAGATTCCCAAGGCAACCCCTGAATGTTCTTATCCAGGATAAGGAACAGGTGGTTGTCTGGTATCGGGTTAATTAAACCCTGGGAAGATGCTGCCAGCTCCTCCAGTGCCGTGCGGAGGTCGATGGCCACCTGATCGACATCCACTTCCGCGATTGCGATAGAGACCCCGCTGAATTGGTACAGATCCAGGACGAAGTAGACGAGATCCTCCAACTCCTCTGACCGACACTTTGGAGAGAGGGAGATGAAGCACTCGAGCAGGGAGTCGTCGAGTTGGACGGCGTTTAGTTGCTTCTTGTCCGTCGGAGCCAACGCGCGCTGGAACACGCTTTCCAGGCGCACTCGGAAATTTGATAGGACCTCCGCCGGGACATCCACTGCTGGGGAGAGGATGGTCTGATAATACGTGAGATACAGGTCCGACGGGTCGGAAAACTTCAGACCGTACCTTGAACGCCCCGAGCCAACAGAATTCGATATTCTCCAGCAGCTCACGAAGCCGGGTGTCTAACTTGGTTCGTTCTGCCCACCAATTGCACCGCTGCCGACGGTCGGTCTTTGTGACATGTTCGGCTGACCTTGTCGTCTCGTCACTGAGTCGGATAATTTCCTCGAACTCCTCCAGTGCACCTTGGAACGTGATGACTTCCTCCTCTCCCTCCCTTCGCCCCTCGAGGGGTATGGTGAATAGCAGCGGCCGGCGGTCTGGGCGCTGTCTCGACACGAAGATTGTCCTGCGATCCTCCGAGACACTGATGCTGACAACAGTCCAGTTGTGTGGGAGACGTTCCGCCACGCTCTGAGAAAGGAGCTCGGGGTCGAACTTGGCAGTGAAATGGCGATCGTTCACTGTTTTCCAGTATTCCCTGTATTCCCCGTCAAAATCTGGCTCGTCCTTGTTCTCCTCGCATTTCGCAGGGTCTGGCGGGGGTAAGGCGGAGCCATTCGGGCTCAGGATTGGCCACACCAAGTCGTCGTGGGAACTGTCCGGGAACTTCGACCGTATCGCCTCCGCCATCTCCCTCCCCATTGTGACGGCGGAAGAAGCATCTGTATCCCCGTAAGCACCTCCGATGGGTATGCTGGAATCAGAACATACCGAGCAGGCGGGAAGCTATGACTGGGCCATCAACGCCACCTTTTCCCAATGACCCCTGGAACGTTCTAATGAGGGCCAGTGACAGAGCCGCTTCTCGGACCTGGAAAACGTGTCCGCGTCTGGCAATTAGCGCCAAGTCCGACCAGAAAAGTTTTTCCGCGTTCTGAAGGAGCCCAAGGATTTCCAGTACGCTGGGACTTAGCGAAGGAGGGATTTCCCCGACCATCCCCAACGGTAGTGAAAGTACTTTTGGACGGGCCAGTAAGAGGCGGACGGCTCTGAGCTTCGAGAAAACGACGCACCAGACTCTGCCAACGAGGAAAGGAACATATCCGCCGTGAATCGAGAGTACGCGTCACTGAGGGTGAGTTTGGCGAGCAGACCGTTCTCGGCGACCTGGGGATCGGTTGAAGACCGAAGAGCCATGTACTTCCCCAGCAACGCCTTGGACTCTTCCGCCGACCCTTCGTCCTTCGACAACAAAACTACCCAGGAGTGTTAGCGTACGTAACGAGGCCGAACGGAAACATAGCTTACTCTGCTGTCTTAGGACTGACGCCAAAAGGAACGGAAGAACGGCATCCCCACCCTCGATAGCCTTGGAAATCCTGCGCGTAGCGACGTCCGACTTCCGTTGGCTGTCAGGATTCTGTGTAAGAGAAGGACTATCAGGGCGAGGTCCGACAGCCGACCTTGTAGGCGACCCATCCATCGCCGCGAAGAGTGTTTGTAGCTCATTGAGCATCTCAATACTCTGCTCGTACAGTTCCTGCGCGGCTTCGGGGTTGGAGTTTCGCATATCGTAATCAGCGCGTAGACGCTGGAGATCGGCGACGCCCGCAAGAGCTCTGTGGTCCACGGATTCCATCGCTTGCATGAGATACTCCCTTCCCTCCTCCAGGCGATTTGTGTGCAGGTATATCTCACCCTTCCTGGCAAGTGCACGGCTAACCATCGTTGGCGCGTTGATCGCGTCCGCGAGATCTTGAGCCTGCTGTGCGAAGTACTCTGCTTCTCGGGCAGAGCCACGCGCAAAGTAAGCCTGGGCGAGAGCAAACAGTGTACTGAGGAGCTCATCGCAGATCCTCCATTCGAGCCCTTCCATTGCGTTCCGTCGTGAGTATGAAGGCCTTGGTTTCGTGACTGTTTGGTCGTTTGTGGAGGGCCCTCCGAACGGGTTTTCGTCATCGGGATCTGGTTTGGCTGGCTGCTGTGGATAGAGGCGGGTCGCAGTCTCAATTGCCCGGTTGTACAATCGCAGTGCTTGAAGAAGCGTGGCCAATGACACATCTGGCTGGTCCTGCATTAAAGGTCAGGACAGAGCAGCATGCGAGGGGAGACATCCTTGCATTGTGGTATTGTATCATCGCAAAGGCGTTCGCGGCCATGGCTGCCCTCTCCAACCTCCCGAGCCGATGACGAATTCGTTGGGAGAGAGGTAATGTCTTGTCTTCCGGTAATATGCTCTCTGACAGTTTACGAGCTTCGCAGTAAATCGTCGACCTAGATGAAACACACATTGGATATAGGAATGACCTTCAGGAAAGTTCCAATAGTTACCCTTGAAGAATGCTCCCCGCCATGGCAAGCGATTCGGCGAATCGGAGGTAGAAAAATACCCTAGCCTCTTCGGATATGGAGATGCTAGCGTTTTGCACCACCGGGAGTGTGGTATTGTACACTGAGCTCGCTTTCTCCAGCCGCCCGAGTTTGACATATTCGTGTGCGAGGTCGACGCAGACCCATATGTAAACTAATTCGGTTAGTCGGGAGAAGCGAAAAGTGCGGATACGATGAATCACCTTCATCCAACTCGCCCACCCGCTCCATCAACTTCCGTGTCACAGTCAGGAGCTGGACCTTGGAAATTACGTGCCCGAGTAACCCCAGCAAGCGGCTCGCCATATCTTCCAATCAAAGTAAGTTTCAGTCATTGGGATCCGAAAATTCATACGAACAAAGGACGTCAATTAGTTGGTGCTGCCGGTCATAAGGGATGACGGGCTTGACCGACGCTTCGAGCGACAGCCGCGTTGACTCAGGAGCCTCCGCGACAGACTTTGTCACTGGGCGCGTTTTCATATCAGTAAAAACGTGCTAAACATTCCTAACTGTCACGGACCTTTCCTGGCCTTTGGAGTGGCTGGCGGTTTACGTGATCTCGGGGCAGCGCGCGTCTTTGAGGGTACGGTACGCGTGGTTTTGGTCGCAGCCGGTTTGGAAGGGTGCGGTTCCGTAGACTCAGCCGGGGGGCCGACAAGCAAAGCCTTCAGGATCCTGTACGCATGATCTGTGTATTGTTGGATTGTTTCACCTGGTTGGCCGTCGTGGTTGCGATGGATATGGAGGGCTGCCCAAAGATGTCCTGCCACAAGGTATTGCCTTGTGAACTGCGATAGCCCAGAATCACCACCGAAGTCCTATAATATACACATCTTGAGTAAGGCCGTTCGGAGTGGAGGAAATGCGGGAAACCTTAAGTTTGGAGAGCCTATCCGCTTCCGCGAGGGTTTCAGTTGCGTCCCATCCTGGATCAGTTACGACGGAAAAATACGAAAACTCCAGGCGCCGGACGAGAACCCTAATCTTCCTTATCGGCCACGTGCCTTCATACAGCAATGACAACTGATCTAGCAGGTGTTTGGCTAACGATCGGGCGCCGTCCTTCCAGATGTTCCTTCCCAGAGCGTCGAGCTGCCTTTCCAGAACGGCGCCAACAATTACTTGGGAAAGCTGTGGGCTGAGGTCCAGACCCTCCATCCGTCCCTTGAGGGATATTTCTCCAGGTGATCTCAGGAGTTCATACGTGGCGATACACGTCACGCGGTCGATGAGGCCTCCAAGCGGCTTAAATCTCACGTCATCAAAAAGTGACTGCGGCAGTGCGTTCGCAGCGGCGGTGGAGAGCTCCTCTGTCTCGAAGGGAAAAACTTGCACGCTTTTCACGAAAGCTCGATGGGCGTTCTAAATCGGTTCAGAACAAGGATCGATGATAACAATCCGGGTTACGAACCTCTCGGTCTCCAATTCTGACGTAACACACCCCAAGTATCTCCCACCTTCTGTACAAATTCTGGAGGAGGTTGGTCCGCTGTTTGTCACGGCCGTCATTCCGGAGGCGCGTCCCAGAAACAGCGCTGGTCCCGAGCTCACACGCTTTTTGGAGGAACCTTGCAGCTCCACCAAACCGCTCCGCTTGACAAAGGGTCGCTCCGATCGTGTGGTATGCCCCAGAGATACACCGAAGGTATTCTGACTTGAGATCTGGAGGAGGTACTGGTAACGCGGTAGCAGTTCTGTGTGCCCACTCCAGGTTTTCATAAACGTGAGTGTATGTCGTTGGGTCCTCCACGATTAACCGGCTTTTGGATAATACCAAAAGTGTGTCAAGGACAGCAGAGCGGAACTCTTCATCCCCAGACTGCAATCCCCAGTCAGACCTAGGGACAGAGGGAAAGGCGGGGCCTTACCTGCTCAAAGGCGGAATCAAAACACGCGGCCACGTCGTGTAGTGGCTGTGCAGGTGTCTTTGTGATGGTATCGTCGGAATCTAAACATTTCATTCGGATGACAACGCGCCGAAACTTTTCCACCGCTTGCACGACCCTAATACCAGCTTGTTTCGTTTCATCATCCGCCTTCTGCACTGCAGAGACGAGCCAAGGGGCGGATCGTCTTAGGATTGATTGCACGGTGGCAATATCTGAACCGGAGTGAGAACCTCAGGCTGGTCGTAAGGTAGGGAACGCACCGAACGGATTTAGTTGACCATCGCAGAGCCGTTTCTCCAATAGCGCAGTTTGGTGTGTAAGGTCTGCACAGAGTTGAATGGCATCTGCGACACCTCGGTCCGATGACTTGGAGGGCTCTGGTAGTGTTGGGCGGGCATGTATATGAGGCGAAGATACGAAGGCGGAGATCGCTTCGAGAGCGGTTGCGTTCCCTGTCTACAAACTCAGTGGTGGAATATAGGTCGAGGTCAACGCAAATACCTGAGAAGCTATCTTGGACAGGTAGTCACAGAATTTCTGGAAGGAACTCCCAGTGAGGAAAGTGTCTTGGTCCGCCCTCCCCTGCACTTCGTTGATCATCCGTGAGGATTCAGATAAGATCTTCTTGACCGTTTCCGTCTCTTTGTCCCGTGCAGCCTTCATGCACACCATAGAAATCTTTCTTGCTTGGTCCCAAAAAGTATCCGGCTTGATTACGCTTGAAGAAGTAGGCAATAAACAACGGAGTGAATAAAATTTGACGGTAAGAGAGGGAGAGGGGGGAGCATCGGCTTCAAGGGACTTGCTGAGTGCTGAGTACGCTCGCGTACAGAGAGAGTCCCGGTATTCGTAGGGTAGATCTGAGCACTTCTGAATCCAAACGTTAAAGTTCCCGTGTTCCGCTAAGTAAACGGAAATTTCTTCTAACTCCGGCATGTGAGATGAAAACATTGTCGACAGTGTGATCGTCGAGTAGAGAAGGAACGTTGATATGAGTTTCATGGTGACCTCGTCGGGAGGGGAAGTGGGAAGGGGAAGGTGGAACAGGTGTTTCCTGGAGAGAAGTCCACCAGTAGTATGTGTCGGTGGTACCGTCGCGTGCGGGGTATCAGAGCCGTGAGTGTAACACGAGAGTAGGGGGTGGTACATGTCGAGCAGTATATCCAAGGCGTGTTCAAACTGTACCTAGATGAGTGGATCGGCGTGCATAAGGAGAGGTGATGGGGACATACGAGTTGGATCGCCAAGAGTTTCCCAACAGCACTCAATGCGGCACGTTCAAGGTCTAACGGAGAAGATGCCATAGCTTTCCGTAGGGTGTTGAGATTCTTCTTGATGTTCCTCGCGCAAGTCACCGCCTCCTGCCGTTGTTTGCTTACCCCGCTGTCCTTGGTTGCAGTCCAACCGGTCTGCATTAGGGCTGAGAGTTTCTGAGAGGCGGTATTTACTGTCCGCATGCTGGTATTTGGGTTGTCCTGTGGCGGAGAGCCCGGTGTAACCCTTTGTTTCTCTTTCGGTTTTGAGATTGTAAGCTTTGAGGCAAGCTGGCGGGTCAGATCCTCAACATCTTCCGCCTTCTTTGTTGCCTTAGCCGCCCGTGTGCTGACAGGTCGTTTGGAGGTCGAAGCCTTTGGTGGCATGTAGGGTGTCGATAGGAATTGGAGTGAAGATCGGTCAGTGGTTTCAAACCTCAATTGGGGGCAGACGCGTCGGTGGCACATCCACGTGACCGGTTTACCTTTTATCTCACCGTCACTCAACGAGTTTCAACGCGTCTCAACGCGTCTTTCAACTTCGGCACTGACAATCTCCTATCCGACCTGTGTTGTGAACCGGGTTTGATCGCTGCGTGATTACACCGGGAGGCGCGATTATGAGCTCTTTCGAACTTCGCGAAGAGGTGCAAGCATTGCAAGATGGAACTTATGAAATCGGGCAGGAACACGACGTGGAAGCAATGGACGAGGGGGGAATTCACGATTTGCTGGATGGTGCGTGATGCCGTTTTCGTTGTGTAGCTCCCCTTTGACGATCTTGTAGGAGTGGTTGAGGCGGTCGCGGAGTCCTCAGAGAACATCGCCAATCCCGCTACGTTTGACACATATCGGAGTTTGCTCAAACACCATTCACACCTCAAAGGCCCGGTTATGAACAAGATGTTGGATTCCATCTCCTCTGGGCTCGCCACTCAAGTTGACGCAGCTGCCCAAGACATCGAATCGGAGGACCAACAAACCGCAATGTCGCACCGGCTGCCCCTTGAAATGTATTGTTTCTTGTTACAATGGTTCGTTTCCATTGCCAATGAAGGAAAATTGGCAGAGGGCGAGGGTCCAATCTCAGTCCCTCTCCCGACTAAGGGCCGGCGTGGTAGGGGAGGGAAGGCAGGGACTGGGAAAACGACGGGTGGGAGAGGTCAAAGCAAGAAGGCGGCAGAACAGTGGGCCTGGGCTGGCCAAATACCGGCGATCCTCGCACTTGTCTCCCGGACGCTCAGGCTCAAAACAAAACGGCTGTGGACCTCGACCAGTGATTTGGATACATTTATCACGTACGCTCTGTTGAGTGCATCCCACTGTACATTTCTCACTCGCGCGTAGATGCGTCACACGACCGGTCTACCACGTCATGGAGTCTGAACAACATATGAAGTCGGAACCGATCCGGATGGGCGTTTACAAGGCGCTGTGTCTGGCGGTGAAGCACCATGGCCACGTCATTGCTGCACAAACTCGAATCATCCAGGCCCTCCAGTACTACGAGCACCTTGCGGAACCCATGGCCGAACTCCTCAATCTCCTTGCTAAAGAGTTCGACCACGTCCAACTTACTGACGAAATCCTTCGCGAGATTGCCAAGATGACGTTCAAGGCGCAGGAAAACAAGGAGTCTCGAGTTATCTCGAAATTTTTGGTCAAGTTGGCGGAGACCATTCCGCGGACAGTGCTGAGACAGATGGCCGTCTTGCAAGTCCATCTAGACTCGGAAGTGAGCCTTTCGCTCGTACCCCCATATCAGCCAACTAATGTTACCCGCAGTCTTACCCCATGCGAATCGCGATTGTCGATACTATCGGGTACCTCATTCGCGATTTAGTCAATTCAACCGATCTTGGGAACGACGACCAGTCTGTACAGAAGCAAGTCGACGTTTTTTTCGACATCCTCAACGAACGAACTCGGGACCTTTCGTCGTACGTCCGAACAAAGGACCTCGCCGTGCTCACTAAACTCTGCGACCTTCCCGCGAAATTCCCCAAACAGCGGTTGGACATGACCAAGCTCGCTGTTGGTATGCTCGAAGACAAAGTTGCGACCGTTAGGAAGAACGCCCTCACTCTCCTCTCCCAACTCGTCATTACCCACCCCTATGGCCTAATGCACGGAGGGCTGATGGCGCGGAAAGACTGGGAGGAGCATTACGACAAGGTTTCGAAAGATCTGAAGAAGATGGAGGATATTGTGGGGAAGGCTGTGGAGAACGCAGAGGAGGCTGCCGAGGCCGAAAAATCTGCGGCTGAGGATGGCGAGGATGAAGACAAGGATAGGGAAGCTGACGAAGATGAGGAGGGTGGACCTCGGACGCCAAAGAAGAAGCGCAAGGCTAAACCAAAGGAGACGTAAGCGAGTTGCTCGAGGTTGTGTCGATGAGGCTGACCCGTTCAAGGGACGAGGATGCCATGGACGTCGACGACGAGGCCCCTACGGAAGAAGAGCAAGACAGCGACGAGGACGTCGACATGGATGACGGGGACGCAACTCCCAAACCGAAATCGAAGCGGGCCAAACCAACGAAACGCCGCAAGTCCGAGTTGGATATGGCGGCCGTGACAAGCGAGCAGGACGCTCTTGCTGCGTTGGACGGCAACGAAATGTTATCCCTTAAGCTGCGCAAGAAGTACTATTCTGAGGCGTTGAATTTCATCCAACAAATCGAAAATGGCATCCCAATCGCCAGCCAACTCCTCGGTTCCACCCACAAGTCTGAGGTCTTGGAGGCTATGGAGTTCTTCAGGATAATACATGAGTACAAGTTCGAGGGCGCCGAGGCAAAGATTCCTTTCGCTAGCTGAGGTCCTCTCCCAAACTGACCGTTTTATAGGAAGGGATCAAGAAGATGCTCCACCTCATCTGGGCGAAAGACAATAGTTCTACGTCTGAGGATGGAAAGGAGCTGAAAGGCATTCGCTCCCGGCTTCTTGAATGCTACAAGAACTTGTACTTCGATCCCATTGCAGATCTTGGGGCCCAAGAGAATATCAACCGGATCGCAAAGAACATGATACAGTGAGCGTCTTCCTGTACCTGTCTGTGACCACAACTTAGCGACTTTCAGGTTTACGTATGGTGCTACCCTCGCTGAGTTGACGAGTCTCGAAGAGATGACGCGAATCCTCATGGAATCGAAGCAAGTTCACGTGGACGTCATCAACAAGCTGTGGCAAGTTTACAGTAAGTACGGTGCCAAAGCGCTGGAGCTACGGGCCTCACGCCCACCCTAGCGTACTCGAACCCTGCTAGAGAACTGCCCAAGCAGCAAAGGCGAGGTGCGGTCATCATTCTCGGCATGCTGGCAGTTGCCAGCCCGAAGATTGTCGAAACTCGTCGTGAGGATCTTATAAAGATTGGCCTCGGTGCTCGCGGGAAGGTGAGTCTTGTCAGTATACCCTTCGTCAAACTTGACTGAGAAGGGGGTGGCAGGCGGACATGACACTAGCCAAGTATACTTGCATCGCCCTGGGAAGGTTAAACGGGAGCGCAAAGAAGGTCAAAGGTCGGTGAATCCTCCGGAACTAACCCTGCCCTTTGGCTGAGAACACCTCTCAGGTTCGCTTGTGGATCAGAACAAACGCTTCCCGATGAACGATGTAATTTTCCGCAGGCTGCAACAAGCAATCGAGCACCCCTCCCGTTCAACTGATTGGTTTGGGATGGCCGAACAAGCGATTAACACGGTCTATGCCCTTGCAGAGAAACCTGAGCAGCTCTGCGACGCTATCATCAGGAACCTCACCAAACGAGCCTTCGGGAAGAAGGACACCGGTGCTGCCAAGCCTCCTGACCCTAGCGTAGACGATCCGGACCGAATGGACGAAGACGAGGAGCCCACCCCTCAACCAGACCCGGAAAGCACGCAAGAGGGTACACAAAGCAGCAGCACGGGGGGCGACCCAGGAGATACCTTTGAACTGAGCCAGCTCTTGTTCGTGGTAGGACACGTCGCCATCAAACATATTGCCTACCTCGAGCTCGTCGAAAGAGAACTGAAGAGACAAAAGGGTGTTCTCGAAGCTGGTGGGTAGGAGTTCCTTCCTCGGTGGAATAAACTCTGAGCAACGTGTTTATAGAGGAAAAGAAAGCCAGGCATGTGAGTCCTACGCAGTCTTCTAAAGACGGCGAGGAGCTTGAGCAGGTAGTTGGCAATGCCGAAGACGACATCGGTGATCGACTCGCAACCATTAGAGAGTCGGAACTGTTGTTTGGGGAGAATTCGTTGTTGGCCGTGTATGGACCCATGCTCGCACACATATGTCGAAACCCCGGGCGGTTCAAGGTGAGAGCAATCAGTTTTCGTTTAGTATGGCCGACTCACTCCTTCACGAACAGAACAGGACCCTTCGTGGGGCGGCCGTCCTTTCATTCAGCAAATTCCTTTGCATCAGCTCCCAGTACTGCGACGAATGGCACCCAATGCTATTCAATTTGCTGAAGACGTCCAAGGATCCCAACACCCGCAGCAATGTCGTCATCGCCCTCGGAGATGTCGCCGTTTGTTTCAGCAGCATTTTCGACGACAACAGCAGCGAATTATACAAGGGCCTTTCCGATACCAGTCTCGTCGTCAAGAAGAACACGCTCATGGTCTTGACCCATTTGATCCTGAACGGGATGATCAAGGTTAAAGGACAGTTGGGCGAGATGGCGAAGTGTTTGGAGGATCCGGACCCTAGGATTTCGGACCTCGCCAAACTGTTCTTTACTGAACTCTCGACGAAAGATAATGCCATTTACAACAACCTCCCGGATGGTATGTGAGTCGGTTGAGTGGGACAGCACACGTTCTAACAACCTCCAGTTATCAGCCACCTGTCAAGCGGTGAATACGCAGTAGACGAGGACACATTCCAGAGTACGATGAAGTACATATTCACGTTTATCGAGAAGGTGCATCAGATTCTCCCTCAGTCCGTGGCTGCACACGCTAACCTATGCATAGGAAAAACAAGCCGAGAACATTGTCGAGAAGCTCTGCCAGCGCTTCCACCTTACCGATGACCCTCGCCAATGGCGAGACATCGCATTCTGCATGTCGCTGCTACCTTTCAAATCGGAAAGGTCCGTCAAAAAGCTCATCGAAGGACTTCAATTCTACCGCGACAAGTTGCACGAACCCGCCGTATTTGCCAAGTTCCAGGAAATTCTTGGGAAAGCCCGCACGAACAAGTCGGCCAACAAGCCTGATGCGGAGTTGAACGAGTTCGAGGCGGTGGGTTGTTTTTCACCACGCGTCTCGTTGTTCCGGGGAACTGAAATGTGATATCTGTATAGCTCCTTGAACAACACAGGACACAGGGCGAAGACGACCTCGCTCTGGAAGCACGTGTCGGAAAGAAGAAGGCTTCAGCGAAGAAACGAGCATCGAAACGAAGTGAGTCAATCATCCCTCCATCCTTGGTAATTGCTCACTAACGGCGCACCAGCACAAGCGGCGCGAAGGAGGAAACAAGTCACACCAGAGCCCGAGCCTACTCAACGGGGTGGGGACGATGACGGGGACTCACTTTACGCTTCGGAGTAATAATTCCGTATACTCGTTCGAGGACGACTGTAGCGGATGTAGATTTCGGATTGTCGAGGGGACCGATTGTATGCTTGGGATAGCAGTACATCACCATGTCAGATATGTAATCTAGGGCTAATGGTAATAGAAACAATGGTTGGATGGAATGGGATGAGCTATGACAAAGCATTGAATCAGGGAGGTGAGAGGGAGAGAAGATGGACAGAGAAGTAAAAGGAGAGTGAGTGTCGGCAGTACCAAGGGAAAAAGTCCACCGCGACGCCGGTGGAATAGATACAATAAAAGACGAAACCAGCCCCAGGAGCAATGAGAGTGAGAGGCGTAAGAGACAGGCTCTCGCCGATAGAAGACTACCAAGATGAGGAGATAATGCATGGGAAAGGAAAACGATGTGAAGTGATGACGGAGTTTATGCCGTGTTGTTGTCTCCTATAGAACGGAAGGGGAGGGGTTGGGGTCCGCTCTCAAGAGCGAGATTATGAAGAATAAGCGTCCATGAGCCAAGAGAACCCAAAACCCTGAGAATACCCGAGACCTTGGAAGCAAACTCTACGTGGAACAGAAAACCGCGAGAAAAAATGATAGGACGGACGACATGCTGGAGATCCACAACCGGTAGGTTTCGTTCACTTGAAGCGCTCACCACCTTCCCCGTCACGCATGACTGCCTTGAGGAAAGAGGAGAAGCGCTCTGAATACTCGCCGGGTTCCACGGGGCTGATCTTGTGCTGAAAGGAGTAATATTAGAAAACAGGGCGAGTGGGGGAGAATGTGACGAGGGCGCGTACCCGATCCGCATGCATGCCCTTCCATATGTGTTCTGCTCGTTTAAACGTGGTGTAAGGTGTGCAGATGTCGATGACCCCGAGGTAGTAAATGGTATTCATCGGTATGTTGGCCTCGTCGGTGGCCCTTAGGCCGCCGTCGTCCTGGTAAAAAATAAAGTGCTGTCGCTCGTCTCCAGTTTCAGAGTCCGGGAGGTGGGCTGAGTCAGGCTCTAGATGCTTGGGGCCGGTTTCACGCATGGCTCGCCTCATTGCGCCAGGCGATCGGATGGGTTTCGACTGTGACGACCCACGAGAGATGTCGGGCTGGATACGAAGAGTAGTCAGCCGTCGAATCCAGGATCCGGGACGTGGGGTAATAACTCACCACGCTGACTACTTTGAGGGTGTTTCGCCTCAAGTTGTCTCGATTACCCCGCACCATGTTGTGTACACCGACGAGGAGACTGTAATCCATGACGTACACTGTTTTCAAGAACTCCGCATCTCGTTTGAGTTGTTCCGTTAGGAACGTTCGCTTCTCCGGGCCCAACTCTAGTTGTTTGCCTCTGTTGATCCAGTTGAGGTCCTTGAGCGTGACCTTGTTCTGTTTCTCGGCAGCCTCTTCCTCCGGGTAGAGTCGCCCAACTGTACTGCCCTTGAGGTCATATGTCTCGTGAATGTCTTTGTGCGGTGGGAAAAGGTTGTTCATGATGACGAAGTGGATCTTCCTCCCTCGTGGCAGCTTCACGCGGTGGAGACCATAGAAGCGTGATAATAGTGTATGTGGGTTCCTGCGGACGTGTTCGTGGTAGTCTTTCAGAATCTTGCGGATGAATTTGTGTTCGTTGTGGTGTATCGTTTTGATGATGAACCGGTAGTCACGAGAGAAATAAAAGAACGAGCCAGACTTCCCGGGGGAACCAAGCTCCGAGAGAATGTACTTTTCCGTCAGCGACAGGAGGTAATCGGCGGGGTCGAGGTGGAAGCTCTGCTCCCGTAGATTTCGGAAGACCCAGGGTGCATAGTCCTTGAATTTGAAATCGTACTTGACTGACGGCGTGAGTTCGTTCCCGAGGCTAAAAAATGTCAGGGCTGAGAATGATGTACAGCACTTACAATAACTAAGCTCACATATCAAAGGAGTATTTATGGGCGGCTGTGTAGTCCGCTGCGGTGATTTCGCGGGTCACTTTTGCTTGACATCGAGACACCTAAGTCGGAGAATGAGTATCAGGAAGCGGGGAAACTTGACGGCGGGGTTAAACGCACCGCGATCCGGATTCCGGTCAGCATGTTGTACATGAGCACGTAGTTCTGATGACCTTCCTTCACCCAGCTTCCGACCAGAGGCTTCTCGGGGTCCTTCGACGCCGCCTCTTGCTGGGCTTTTGCACGTTTTGACTGTCGTTCCCGGATGAGTTGCTCCTGCTGTTGCTGAATCTCGGTCGCAAGCTCGCCCTCAGCGTGGATATCATCGTAAGGGAGGGGGTGTATTGCGGTGGCAGCTCCAATAGTGTTACGGCGTTTGGGTCGGACTGGGGGAGGACGAAGGAAAGCATCATTTGGGACCTTCGTTCTCGCGGGTTGCGAGGATGTTGACGCCTCTGACATGTGGAATGAATCAGATACCGGCGAATCTGCCACTTGTGCGGGAATAGATCTGGCGGGAGTTGACATTGTTGAGGGCCCAAGGCGGGTGGATATGGATGCTTTCGTCTCCGTTGATGCGCGGTGTAGTATAGGGGCAGGTTTCTTGGAAGGGACATCATAAGATGATGTTGAGGTTGATGAGAGCTGCCGTTCACGTAATGAGGTTCCGAATGTGACAGCCGGTGTCTTTGCCTCGACTTTAGGTGGGGGCTTGCGGGGGGTTTCCTCGCCCACGCCCTGTTCATCGCTTGCAGGCGGGGATGGAGGGGGAGGACCGACCCTGTTTAAAGCAAGGTCTGACTGGGTGAACAGAGCGGGCTGTGGAGGCTCCTGTTTGGGCACTGGACCAGATACAATGGGCGCTGACAGGAGCGATCGGCCAACTTTGTGAAGCAGTGAGGTCGGGGAGGTGCTCGAGTCGAGTTTTACAGTGTCATCGGTGACGGTCAGCAGGTGGACCTCCTGGGACTGATGGAGGATGGGCAACGAGGAGTTTGCGCGCTCATGCTGGGCGGGTGCAGACAGCGTCGAGGTGGATGAAGAAGGGGACGGCGGAGTTTGGGCATAAGACTGGGCAGTCTGGAAAGAAGAACCGGAGGTTGAGATAACACTCGTCCGTTGGGAGTCAAGAATGGGGGAAGTCGTTCGAGGGATGGCGAATGTGGCCATGGGGTCGTGAGCCGTCCTGCGAGGTCACGAAGGCTGTGGTTATAAGCGTGTTTGTTATTTTTTGTATAGGAGGTAAACAGATTACAGACGTGGACTTACAGGGGAAAGCAACAGGCGGGAAACCGGAGCAAGTGGTGGGGGAAACGGACGCAACTGACCGCAGGAAGAGGTGACCGGCAACGGCTTTCCGAATTTGGCTTCCGGCACCTCGGTCGGCTGTTCCATCACCGCGAGTTTGCCACCCACCAAGCCATGGTCCGTCTCCAAGCACACCCTCACTCGCTTTCCAGCCGCTCACGCTTTGTAGATCATTCCAGTGCGCTGTTTCTCGTGCGGAAAAGTCATCGGCGACAAGTGGAACGCCTACCTCGAGTTGCTCGCCAAGGACATCACCGAGGGGTACGCATGCTGCGCCTTGTGCCCCGCCAGTGGCTGACCACACCTCAGCGAGGCCCTCGACGAGCTTCAACTCAAGAGGTACTGTTGTAGACGGATGGTCCTCACCCACGTCGACCTTATTGAAAAACTGCTGCATTACAACCGTGAGTCTTCGCTACCGGATCAACCGTCCGGCTCAGCATCTCACCTCCCACCAGCGATGGAGCGGGCGAAGGAAAAGGCAACCTATTAGACACAACACTCGGTAGAGATCCCTTGCTCCTACCCTACAGACCCTGTGCATGCGGTCATCGGAATTCGATCCTCGTCGAACCAGGTTTCTGTATCCCACATCGGACCGTGTTTGCTTATCAGATAAGTCTGACAACCGTATGCACTGTCCCCATTTCCGTCCGTAGGCTAGTGCTTGCGCGTGCTTGTCAGTCCCCTCGTGCGTTTCTTCTACGATTCAATCCCGTCTGCGCGAGCAGTCGCGCCATATGTCCCTTTCTTCGCATCCTGGATCCCCGCTTTGGGGCCAGGAGATTCGGATGCCGTACCTGGGTACAGGGGGTGATAGGAGCGGTCGTTTGCCCGGCTCAAACGAGGCCGGCAGTCGTAGAGGGTGGACTGAGCGCGGCCCGGAAGCCGGTACCAGTGTTCCAACACCAAAGGCTGGATGAAACCCGAACGTCCGCTCCCCTGATTTGTTTCTTTTCTGTGTACTCTGTATGATAGAACCTACGTCTGTCGGAGGTGTAACCGGCTTCCTGCAGATGTGTGTTTCCGCGTGCCTGACGGTGATCGAGAGTGAGTTGTACGTGGCAGATCGACATCAGTTACACAACGCGTCCACCGCAATTCGATTGTGCTTCCGACCTCTGTGCTCTTTATCCCAGGGAGGCGGTCTCAGCTGCACACGACTGGGTGCAATATGGGGCTCCTACGAGTCATCCTCCAT
>Ga0307516_10004637_pt1 | contig 16855 bp, 24 predicted proteins | sample 19_EM_MG_FD_203310 | JGI IMG/M metagenome (GOLD analysis project Ga0307516, IMG submission 203310) | Populus trichocarpa ectomycorrhiza microbial communities from riparian zone in the Pacific Northwest, United States - 19_EM | ecosystem: Host-associated > Plants > Roots > Unclassified | place...
TTCAATGACCAGTTCCTCCAACTTGGGGCAAGGGCATTCCAAATCACCCATCAAGCTGCGGGTGAGTTCGGACAGGTTTTTGCATCGAGAAATCGTGAGCGTGCGTAGGTGTGACATGGACCAAAGCGCCCGCCAGATAGAGCAACCGCTGTTTACCTTCAGATCGCCGCCGGCGAGTCTCAGCCGTTCGATTTTTGAGGGGTCAAACAGGGCCAGAGATTCGAGCACCCGGCAGGAGGGGGTGATTCGGGGAGTTGTGGGGATGATGTTGATTTCCCCGTCCGACCCCCAAAACCGTATGTTCGGGTGGAACCCCGCAACGTGCATATGGATCGTGAAGCCGGTGAGGGCCCTGATGGTATCGAAAGTTTTTGGGATGTGGGGGGAGTAAGATTTGTCCACCTGAGTCGTCAACTTCGCGTTAACCGGGATCAACAGGTGATCAAACAAGAGCGAGGGAGGATACCACCCAAAGATGACCATCCTCTTGAGATACCTCAAGGATACCAATCGTCCAGTTTGGCCGTCAATGGTCGGGGCTGCATTGTGGAGTTGGATTTTGCGGAGGCGGGGAGCACTCTCGAAGAAGTCGAGAAGATGCCTGACAGATGATCCTCCCGAGCGCGCGTAACCGAGTGTAAAGGACGTGAGGTTGATCATGTTCCTCCAAGGCAACTCCGTGCGGATGCCCTGCAGAGAGAGCTCGCGCAACGAAGAAAGGTCTCCGTTGAAGAGTGTGGTTGCAATCACAGGGCCATCCTCTGGAGTGCACCTATTGTCAATCTCAATCCTCAAGGATTCAAGAAGAGGTGCGGGATGAGGGAGTTGTGCGATGATCTCGTGGAGGTTCTCCGGCGTTCCGTGAACCACCACGAATTTGAGTTGGGCGACAGCGTGAGGGATGACCTGAAGGCGACCGTGAGGGAGCGGGCTACGGTACCTCTTCAACCACGCGTTGACCGGGGCGGATTCTGAGCAATCAAAGGCTACACGGGTCTTGTCAATGTCTTCGCAATAGGCGTCGGACCACAAAGGTGAATGTGATATGAAGATCTCCCTCCAAGCCTGGCATACGTGGGTTAGGGCGATCGTGGCTCGGCCTCTGACGTCTTCGTCCCAGAAGTCCGGAATGAGAGCAAGGACCTCTGGAGGGATTCGGTTGATCGGGGCGAACCTGTTTCTCCTGTACAGGATGAGGCGGAGGACCTCGAAAGTCCTCTTTTCGAGAACATGGACCTAAAGAGGGATCGTGTGAGTGACTGCTCGGATAACTGATTCCTTCGTTGGCCTAACCTCAGCCTCGGCGATGCTGTAAACTTGGATTTTAGTAACCTGGCGTCAGGTACCGTAACCGTTCCAGACGTACTCTGCATCAGAAGTCGCATCTTGCAGAATTTCCTTGATCGCGTCTAAGTGCTGAGATATAGAAGAGACTCGACTGATGGGCGCGGGAACGGGCGCGGGGGTGGATGTGAGAGTGGAAGCGGGAATGGAAATGGAGGTGGGCTCGGGCGCGGGCGAATCCTCCCTCAAATTCGGAGGGGGGGTATCCGGAGGAGGGAAGGGGGGAGGGGGAGAGGGGACCTCGGGCGTGGCAACGGGTTGCGAAACGGTGGAACGCTTTTTTGAAAAATAGGATAGGATCTTCCTGTTTGCCCTGTAACATGCAACGAAAGATTTCGAGTCCGCAATCAGCTGGAGGTCCGAGCTCCCCGATAAGTAAACACTTCTCACATGGAAGCCCCGGATTTTTCTGCAATAGCCTCGGTATGTTGATTGGTGGTATCGTGGGTTTAGTTTCCCATGAGCGGAGGTGGGATTGTCGAGATTTACTGACCCAGGTCCCCACCACCAGCGTCGTTATGAACCGATGGCCACTACTCCCTCCGAATTCGAACTCCGCGCTCGGTGTCAGTATTACCAAGATCGTTGGAGAAGGGAGGGACCATATAATTGAGGTCGTGTGGGGGAGACCTCTCGAGCTAGTGGGTGGCCTTGCACATGGGCCGTTCTGTGATTACTCGACTGGGAAGGTGTTCCAAGCGAGTGTTTCCACGAAGAGCCTCTCCCTCGATAAGACAGGCGCCGGACCAATAAGTAGGTTGGGATCCTTTGGGCCCTGATTTTCTCGCCCCGGCACAGACCGTCCTGGTGGTGATCGATGGCCCGTTCTCCAGCATTCTCCCTTCCTCGTTCCGAGGGACTACCGGTGCCGAGCATGCCGAGACACCTCCGTCGCACCCCCTCCCCTGAGACGATAGACCCAGAAATCTATAGAAAGCTCAGCCAAATACACCGTCTTGGCATTGTACGTGCTGTGGAGGGTGTGGGGGACAATTTTGAGGTGAATAAGACGAAGTTCACGCACAAAGATTCGAATGCAGGGTGGGAAAAGAGCACCGCGGCCAGGCCTACTCGGTCGGCATCACCACCAAATACGGGTCCTCACCGGGACTCTGCCGAAACGTCGGTGAGACGAGCCAGCTCGTCTCACTTATAATCGAGTACTAACGCCTATAGGGCCCAACGCATTCCGAACATTACGCTCAACGGGGAACTACCGGCGCTACCGGGTTCGGCGTGTAAAGTGTAATCAACCGGCGTTCAATGAAAAGTGTGGCGGACAGCGCCTCGTCCTTGACCGCCACCGTCCTTGAAATGGCGTCACAGTATTCGTATGTTCCCTACCGTTCATCCTCCAAGGCTTCGTGTTGACAAACGAACGCGGACGGTTACCAGCTGTGGCCTGACTTTCTGCCTCGTCATAATACTTGTCCAAATCGCGCTGATCCTCTGCCACTCCGACATACTGGCGCCGTTTATCGATGTTGAATCTGCCGCGCGACATGCTTCGAGAGAGAATTCTACCCTCGCGGTGGAGAGGGATAAGATGAACCACGAACAGGAGTTAATGCGACATGAACGAGAGTTGTGGGACAAGGCGAGGGAAGATCGCGTCCCACATGGCGCATTCTGGGAGGTTGTTTGGCCCGCTTGGGATTGTCGCGCGTATGGGAAGAGGGAATATTGGGGAGTGCTACGGAACATACCCGAAGGCTGGACCGCTATGGATGCGTGCATGAGCATGCCAGTTGAGATCAAGGGTGTCGCCGTCAGGCGTCCATATCGGTGCGCGTCCGTTTGGGGATCTCCACATATACGCGGATACTGGATGGTGGACTGGGACCAGACGGATTGTAAACCATGGTATCGCGACTACCAAGATGCGGTACGTGCAAGTAGCACTTTTCTCCCGCGTAATTGTCTTCACGCACCTTCACAGGGATGCACGGGCTATATGTCTGGGAAACGTCGAATCGAGGCTCAGCTCGTGGGCATAAACAACCGAAGAGAACAAGATTGGCGGTTACTGTGCAACACCACACCTTTAGTCTGGAACCAAATCACGTATCCAAGTCCCGCGAGCTGTGATGAACGAGTCAGTAGTTTCCCTTCCGAAGGTCTGGCGGAGTAGGCTGATCCACGTCCGACTCGATGATAGGGATGGACCGGAAAGAAGATCGCATCGTGGAACGTCCCTGACGAGAGTTGTCTGTAGTCGACCCCCCCACATCCACAAACCACACGCAGTCGGTGTTCCATAGGATTGTACACTTAATATCAACTCGTTTTAAGCTCGCCCTCGCGTTCCATTCACTGACCAAATCCCTCGTTTTGCCCATCCTCGGTGTCTTTTACGTCCCTCATCCGTCTGGCCCCGAACCCGTCTCCCTCCCAGAATCAACCTCCTTCTCCTCTTCGTTCTCCGCAAGGCCCTTCGGCATTTCAAGAACACCTTGATCCAGGGATCATTCATTGGTCCGTGGGGGACGTACACGTCGTGAGCGTGCTCCTCCACGATTGCGATGACCGGACGGATCTGAATGAGCACGAACCCCCCAAAGGAGGCTAAGTTGCTCGTATTCAACGCAGATAGCCTTCCAAAGGCTTCTCCCAGTGGTATGCCTGATATTTTTGAGCAACAAGTCGTCGGAAATTGCCGACATGATGATGTACATGGCTACTGCGTCGGAATGTTCGAACTTTTGATACTTCTCGGAAGCAGCATTGAACGCAGCAACTTCCGCGGCAGTAGCAGTATCAGCGAGCGGTTCTGGCTTTGCAGGATGGATTGCCGAGTCGTCGATGATATGACCCAGCCTCTCCGCTCTGATCAGGATCTGCATACGAGCCTTCCAGACGATCCAGTTCGACCCGTCGAAGGCGAGGTCCGGAAACGTGATTTGAAGATCGGTGAAAAACAGCATCCCCGGGCTTGTAACCTGTGAGCCGGAAGCGTATCGTTGTTGTGATTGGGCTAAAAGGAAGTGAGCACGGCGAGCTGCCCGATGGTAAGTAAAAATCGAGCAAACAGAGAGGAGTAGAATACTAACCTCACTGCGCAAGGAATAAAAGCGAACACTGAGGTTGAATGGAAATCTAAGGGCAGCTTATATACGAAAGGTGAACAAAAGGCAAGATGACCGAGACCAATGATATGTGCGGAAGCCGAAGGATAAGAGCGGATGGTAGTCCTTCGTACAAGGCAGTCTCGCGATGCCCTCGGGTAAGTTTGACACGTCGGAAGGGTTCGGATGAGGTCGGACGGGTTTGGGTCCAAGTTAGCTTCCGTAGGCACACAGAGGGTGATTTCCGTAGATTTATTTTACTCCCTGGTGGAGAGCCCAGAATCGTCGGAATCACAGGTGCGATAGCGTGGGTATCAATCAATGTATTCGAGTACCTGATAAATAGCTAAGTCAACTAGGTACTGGACGCGGACCACGATAACGAGGTCGCATAAAAAGGGAATCGGGATAACGAATGGATTGAGGAAGAGAGGAGAGATAATTTTTAATGAGTGAAGTTGACCGCTGCTACGGTCCTTGGCGTTGTTGGGAGAACAGTGTGTGTGGGTATAAATCTAATAATAAATCGATGGTTTCTGGAGCCTCGGGGTCGCGTTTTTAATCCGCTAGATGGTATATCTGTGGTTGGGATCTTCACATGGGCCAGGACTGGCTCCTGACGGTGCGGATCCAATCTGATCCTGCGTGAGGGTATTGCCAAACCATGGCCCCGCCATCTGCAACGGGTATTAGCATCACGGTATACGGTTGTTACGTAGAGACACTCACTCCAACCGGAGTTCTTGGCTTGACCAAGGCAAGAAGCGAGGGTGCCAGCGTCCATGAAGCCGTTGATTGCATCGCTCCAGCCTGCAGGTTTACCAATCACGAGTTTGGCGAGCGACACTCCATTCCCTCCGATCTCGAAGATGGAGCTCTGGGGCCAGGTTCCGGACGAAGACCTAAGGAGATTGTCACAGGTGGTGTACTCGCTATCACCCTCTGTGGCGGTGTAAATGTGGAATTGTCGCGGTGAGCTGTAGTGGCTATTTGTACTTACGGTTGTAGAATTGAATGTTGTACCAGTCGATGAGGTCTCCAACCGTCCTGTCGATGGTCAGGTAAGCGCCGCCGGGGAACTTTCCGGGAGAGAACCAGGGTGCAACGGGGGCGTGGGTCAGGATGTAGTCACCTGGGTGAGAGGAGGTGATTCAAAAGGCTGAATGGATAGAGTGTCACTACCACTTACCCTGTGGAAGGATTGTCCGGAGTTGTCGAGTGAAAGACTGGAGCCACGCTTCAGCTGTCCCTGTGCCTAGAGTCAGGGGCTCGATCGCCCGTGCCACGAAAAGATCTGCATACCTGCCCACATCGCTGAGAAGTCCTGATCGTGTTGTTAGCCAAGGATCAATGAAGGGGTGAACGAAATATCTTACTTCGTAGTCAACGTCGATACCGTCCAAACCGTATTGCCTCACCCAGTTGCCCATGGTAGTAGCAGCGCCGACAGGGTCGAGACCGGAACTGGTCGGGGTCTCGGTAGAACCAAAGGCGGACACGATCAACTTGATGCCTGCCGTGGCGTATCGGGCCTTGACCGCAGCACGGTCTCCGTCTGAAAGAGATGCCCAGGAACCGGCGTTGTCCAAAGCACCACGAGAGGTCAGGAATGACAAAGCACTGGGGAGCGTGCGGTCAGTATTCTGTACGAGATGGTGAACCATTGCACCCTCACTAGGTGTTGAAGCCGCTGATGGAGGAGGGGTCAGGCGGAGCAGAGGAACCGGGCCACGCGTCGGAGTATATCACGAAATGGGGAGCGCCTGGGGCCCTTTTATCGAGCTGGCTGGTAGGGGCACCAATCGCTACATCAGAGAAGAGGGCCAGAACGGCGGCGACGATTGAGAATCGGATGACGACCATGGGTGAGAGGCTAGAAATGAAAGTGAAGGACTCGGAGACCGTTGGTCCACCATCCTCGAGCCCATCCTCTTTTTATACGGCGACACAGAAGAGACAACGAGCTTGTTTCCCCCATCAGTATTCACCACAGAGCACCAGAGCCCGGGGAGGCTGTCCGAGCGTCGTGTGGCTCAGAATTCCCGACCCATGCGGTGGCCGCGGGCGAAGTGAACAACCTGGACGCAGGCCAAGGGAATCCTCGCTGACCGTGTGAAACATACGCACTGATAATCAACGACGACAAGGATGGAGTCCAGGAATGAACTGAGGCGCCGAATACCGAGTTCATCCCTTTTGACGCGACGGTTTTTGTTCAAGTGCGACAGAGCTTTGAGTGCTAAAGGAAGCCCCAGCGGTACGACAGACAACAGGGCACAAAACACGAGGATAGCGAAACATTTGCCAGGGGGAACGGGGCCGAAAGCCCTCTATCGCACGTGGAAGTTCAAGAAGGGAGAGGGACCCATGACGACAGATGTGGATCTGATCATCTTCCGATCATCACTCTCCCCCGAGGCTCGAGCAGACCATCTAAGTGTGCGAGCGAAGTCTTCGTCCCATCCAATTTTGTTGGGACCAAAGAATGGCGAGCAATTGTGTGGCATACGTGTGAGTGACTGATGGAAATCCACGTCGCGCTATGTGTTCTGGATTCATGCACGCGGTCCGATACCATGGGAACTCCACAACATCGCTTGTGGCATTAGACTCCGTAACCTTACTTGCAAGGTTCCCCCCCGGAACCATCCCAGTTTCCTAACGCCCTGCGCCAGTTTGCTGTTACTTGAGGCTACTTCCATCAAGTTCGGTCTGCCGATGATGTCCCAGGAATTTTCGTCCCGCGGACCGGAACCGGTTTGGCCTATCAGGCTCACGCGAGGGCTGGACGATTCGCAAAAGGCCTAGCGCATTTTCGGACGTACCCCCACCGCCGAAAGAGAATTTGGCGGAGCATAGCGATGGCCACGGTGAAATGACACCAGACCCTTGCGGTTTTTAGATTCACCAACGACTGCACCTCGCCACTTCCCAAGGAACGACCAATGGGTAAAGGGAGGGAGGACCCTGGGAGGACCTCTCCGGGCCCCGGACGCCCTCCACTTACTGACGTAAGTGCCAGGGATAGCGCTGCCCCGGACAGGGCCGAAGGCTGGGAGGGAAACATCCCTGGGCGGTAAGTATCATCAAACCAGCCCTCGTGCGTGGTTACCTATACCCCCCTTCTCCGTCCCCCCCCGCTGTGTCTCGTGTTCAACTCCTCTGCGAAAGCCGATGACCAGGAATTACGGGCGGTTATGGAAGGGTGTTACCAAGGCGCCCAACGAAGCCAGAGCTGTTCGAACCTTGGCCAAGATTGTGGCCGATTCGGATGGCAGGTCCTTTACTCGGAATCTCGAATCCAAAGATGCGATGTTGTGTATTAAAACTTTGGACTACGTAAGTTATGATCCGCCTTTCCCCTCTCCGCCGCCTCACATAATCCCGAGGGTATCACCAAGCACAACCTCAAAGCCACAGAGAAGAGTGATTTCTTGCTCGCGTTGAGGAGACTAGCTGAGCGATATGGACTGCCAGATCGCATGATGGTCGTTGGTGATCTCGACGTTTCAGATGATATACGCGCCTTCGGTGGGTTTGGTGATGTCAGGTCCGGGATATATGGGGGAGTCCCTGTCGCCGTGAAAACCATGAGGGTTGGACCAAATGTTGACTTCAAGAAGACGAGGAAGGTGAGCATTGACGATGTTTTTGATCCCATTCAATTCAGGCGTGACCTTGATCGTCCTGCCCAGCGATTTTACAGGGAGGTCGTCCTTTGGGGTACACTATCCCATCCGAACGTCCTGAAACTTGTTGGGGTTCAGGAGAACATGAAGAAAAGAGAACTCATTACTGTGTCTGAGTGGATGGTCCACGGGACCATCATGGACTACATCGGAAAGAATCACACCAATAGACTGGAACTTGTACGTAGTTTTACTTTCCCTGCCACTCCCTTCACTAAAACACGACAACAGTTATACGGGGCAGCCAAGGGTCTGGAGTACCTCCATGGTGCTAGTCTCGCCCATGGAGACCTCAAGGGGGTCCGCGTTTCCCAGTTTCGTGACCGATCCATTTTTGACGCTTAACAGCCAAACATTCTCATGTCCAACGACACCCCCCCTCATGCCTGCCTCGCAGACTTCAATTTTATTACCACAGTTCTCGACCCTGGCCACAAGTTATCGTGCAGTGGGCAAATAACAGGCGGGACGACAGAGTTCATGTCTCCGGAAATCTTGGTCCCGGGGATCATTGGTGCGAAAACCGCAAAACCCACACCCCAGTCAGACATCTACGCGTTTGGGATGGTTATCTTCCAGGTATGCGAGCGGGATTACAAGTATCAGCTGTGTTCATGTGTACTTTCTCCAGGTCCTCCAGGGTGAATCACCATTTCGTGATATCCCGGATACGGCATTAGGACACTACGTACTTAACGGGATGCGCCCGGACAAACCAGGAAATGCCTCAGCCATCGGGTTTTCCGACATGCTGTGGGATTTCACCGAACAATGCTGGCATGGCAGGATAAAATCGCGACCGGAGGTTGGGGAAGTCGTGAGACACCTTGAGGAAGCGGTGGTTAACTGGAATGGGCTCATGCCACCTTGTGTCCAGGCCGAAGTTGTAGCTTCCGGTTCTGAGGAAACGTCGGATACGAAAGAACACTGTGAGTCCGACATCCTGATCTTCCCCTTATATTATGTGTTGAGTAATGGTACAGATGGGCGTTTCCGGTCACCCCAGGACCCTACTTCAGGAGTTTCCATCGGATCACAAACTGCCTCCTGGTCATCCAGCCTTCCAAGCGGACCACCCACTCAGTCCACCAACCAGCGACAATGGGAGGATGTTACCAACGCAACCAACGCAACCGAAGCTATTCGGGCCTTGGCCAAGATATTAATCGATAAGGAAGGCAGGGACTTCGCTTTGAGGAGGCTGGAACCCGAGGCAGCCAAACCCTGTATCGAAACTTTGGACTACGTAAGTTGTGATATCGATTTCCCCTTCCGCCGCCTCAGATGATTCGCCAGGGTATCGTGGGACACAACCTCAACCCCGCCGAGAAGGCTTCTTTCTTCGTCATGTTGAGGAGACTTGCTGAGCGATACGGACGACTGCCAGAACGCCTGATGATAACGGAAGAGATGGAGGTTTCGGATGAGATACTCGCCTCTGTCGGATTTGGATTTGTCATGGGTGGAACATACAAGGGAGTCCGTGTCGCCGTGAAGACCGCGACAGTCCCTTCGCTGCGTGACCTCGAAAAGATAAGAAAGGTGAGCGTGGACGGTATTTTGTGGTCCGGTCTCAACAATTCTGCTCCAGCGGTTTTACAGGGAGGTCATCCTCTGGGGTACACTGTCCCATCCGAACGTCTTGAAACTCGTTGGAGTTTGGGAGGACGTGAAGACACGGCGATTTTCCACCCTTTCAGAGTGGATGGGGGGTGGGAACATCATGGAGTTCATTGGAGAGAATCACATTAACAGACTAGAACTGGTACGTGACTTCACGTCCCCCACCACTTCCTGTGCTAAAATTCTATGGGCAGTTACACGGTGCAGCCCAGGGCCTGAAGTACATGCATACCACCAACCTCGCACACGGGAACCTCAAAGGAGTCGGTGTCTCTCCTTTTCGCGACCGATTTATTTCTGATGTCTAACAGCCAAACATCCTCATATCCAAAGGCACCCCCCCTCGTGCCTGCCTCGCGAACTTTGAGTTTATTACCGCGGTCCTTGACTCTAACCAGGACCTTTCATGCAGTGCGCAAACAATGGGCGGCACGATACAGTTCATGTCCCCGGAACTCTTAGTGCCTGAGGAATTTGGTCGGAAAGGTGCGGAGCCCACCCCACAGGCAGACATCTACGCATTTGGATTGGTCATCTTCCAGGTACGCGAGCAGGATCGCGGGTATAGGCCGTTTATGGATATTTTCTCATGTATACTTTCTCCAGGTTCTTACGGGTAGAATCCCGTTCCCCGGCATTCAGGACTCGGCAATGGGATACCATGTGCTTCTTGGGAAACGTCCAAGGAAACCAGAGAACGCCTCCACCATTGGTTTTTCCGATTCGCTGTGGGATTTCACCGAACACTGCTGGCATGGCAGGATGGAATTGCGACCAAGAGTTGGGAAAGTTGTGACATACCTCAGTGAAGCGGCAGCCGCCTGGGGTAGGCCGATGCCACCTCATTCCCTGGCCGTCGGTGGTCTCGACTCTGAGGAGTCATTGTCAGATTCGGAAGAACCTAGTGAGTTCGAAATTCCGATCCCCCTTCGGTCTTGCTCATCGAGCAACGGTACAGTTCTGTTTCCGTCCGACTCGGAGGGTTCCACCAAATCGGAAATTACCGTATGGCCATTCGGCGGTACGAGCACCCCACCAACCCAGTTCACCGAACTACCACAGGAACAAGGCTCCGAAGGTCGTTGTTAGGCTTTCAAGGAACTACGGCTCAAGACTTGTGTTCCTGTACCACCGCGATCGGCGGACGAACCACACGACAATGCGCTTCCGATGACCTCCTCCACCTCAACCCGCACGAAGACCCTTCCCCATGTCGCTTCCCCAGTCTAATTCCCTTCCCTTATTCCACCTGCCCCATATTGTACTTGTCTCACATACACAATTTTTCCTTAACTCATCGACGGATTCCATGTCAACCTGACAGTCAGCAAAGCTCTGGATATACGATAGGCCAGCATTTTGGCCCCGAAAGTGCGTACTCTGAGCCTCTCCCGCATGGCTAACATCAGTATGTGTGGCAACGCGTCGGAACGAAGGACTCCTGGCGACCGACCCTTCGATGAAAGGTCAACACAGGTAAGGGGGAACACTCTCCCCCCACTTCCAAGCGCACACTTCGAAGGTTCTTCACCATGTCTTTGGGAAGTTCTCTGAAGAGGTAGGAGCAGGGAATTTACGAGCATGGGAGCGTCGCCCCGGCGTTAAGTTACCATTCTGGCCAGGAAACCTTGATAGGGATCAGATAAACGGCGATCTTACGGCCCAGCGTTCAGTAGAACCCGATTTATATCCGGACAAAGTTCATTCTTGGGGGCGATCGAGGGTCATACTCGAGCAGCCTTGGACATCCAGAGTCGAAGAGCTCGACCAGCGTTGAATTTGCGGCCTCAAGGCCTCAGGGTTCGGAAGTTGTTGGCAGGCACCGTGACGCTGGTGCTGAGGTTATTCAATGGGGGAACTTGGGCCTCTTTTTGATAGTTTCAGGTCGTCAAATTCCGTCAACAAAAACCATGGCTGTCCAGGCTTCTTCGATGCCATCCACTACTGCAGCGGTCTCCAGGTCCTTTCCTTCACTATTTCCTTTCATCTCCTTTCGACTATCACCTCTAGCTCTGTTGGGACTCGGGCAAACGGCGGCCTTGTGCCCCTTCCCTCCGCAGTTGAAGGGTTACCTCGTTTGGCCGTCTGTTCTCTGCTGCTGTTGCTGCCCGCCGGATTTCGTATTCCGTTTGAACGGCGTCCTTGATTGTAGCGGGGGCAATTGGGACCTTGAACTGATCATAGATCCTTGATAGGGAGGCCAAGAGGTTCGAATACGATCGCGGTAGCGAGCGCACGATGGCGCCGACATAGTCTTCGTCAGATATCTTCGCGTTTTGGCTGGCTGATAAATAGATTCCATTTCCTGTAGGTGAGTGAGAACGTTGCCGTTTTCGTCGCAGTATATCCGGTTGAGCTTCGACTTCAGGTGACTACGACGTGCTCCGCCCCATCCGTCGTTCCACTGCTTCCCACATCTCCCTGAAGGTATTGTACCCCAAGAGCCCCATAAAGATCGGATCCGGCAGGACCGCGCCCAGCACCCCCATGGCCGTAGCGTCTTCCCTATTCCACCCCCTCACTCGTTCCTTCCACTTGGCCTCATCATTCTTCCACACGCCCATGCGTTTCTCCAGAGCATCGTCGGACTCGTGTGCAGTCTCCTTTGGCTTGGGGTCAATATCTTCATAATTCGCGGCGGGGTGGTTGGTAGTATCGAAACAGCAGTCTGGCCCGATGCTTTCCAGATACGCCTTGAACTTCGTCTTGAATATCAGCCAGTTTCCGCCGTCAACATCGAGCATAGGTACGATAGTGAGGGATTCGAATAATATGGGGTCCATAACGAACGTAGGTTCGATAACAGAGCAGAGGTGTGTGAGAGCAGGCTGTATAAGTCGTCTGAGTCGATCCGTCCGGGCTCACAACCTAACGGCGTGCACAATATGAGAGGGGGAACCCGAGATGAGTTCGAGTATCTGTGTCCTCCATTTATACAAAGAGCGGCTACTCCGTGGTACGAAGCATGGCGTGCATATAACAAAGAACGACACAGAGTAAAGAAAACAAAAGGAAGAGGTTCGCCAATGACCGTGAAGAACATTCTCATTCCATGGTCATTCAAACAAAATAAGCAGAGGACTCCACCTGGACCCGACGGGCACTTTGGCGTCCCGCGTTCCAGTTCCGCGCTCGAAAGTGTGGCAGACGGCGTCTTTACCCTCAACTTCCTTCCGCCTTCAATGGCGTCGCAATATTCGTATGTTTCTACTGCTCACCGGTCAACCTCCAAGGTTTCGCGTTGACGAGCGGTTTGGCTCATAGGACGTGGTCATCTAACCCGGCTTCCGGGCCGCCTCCGTCGTATCGTACATTTCCATCCCACAGCCGCAGGTCCTCCACTACACCAAGCTACAATCCCCCACCTTATGTACCCTACAGCCCTGCTCCTACCCGGCCCCCCAGATTCACACCCCATCGTACGGACGCGCCCCCCCGGGAGGAACCACCGACGGTTATTGGTTGCGGACCAGTTATCTGCCTCGCGATAATGTTAATCGAGGCCGTGCTGATCATCTGCCGTTCCGATGCGCTGGCGACGTTCATTGATCTCAAATCTGCAACCATTCGCGAATCAAAGGAGAGAGAAAATTTAGAATTAGAGAGGGGGAGACTGAGGCGCGAGAGAGAACTGTGGGAGAGGGCGAGGGAAGATCGTGTCCCGCAAGGCGCATTTTGGGAGGTCATCTCGCCTTCTGTGGATTGTCGTGGGTACGGGAGGCGGGAGTATTGGGGAGTCCTACGAAACATACCTCAAGGCTGGACCGCCATCGACGCGTGCATGAACATGCCAGTCGAGATCAAGGGCGTCACCGTCAGGCGTCCCGACTGGTGTGCTTTCGTTGGGGGATCTCCACACATCATCGGACACTGGATGGTGGATTGGGATCAAACGGATTGCAAACCATGGTACAAAGACTTCCACGATGCAGTGAGCCCAATATCCCCCCCACCGTTGCAGTGACGCTCACACATCTCAGGGATGCACAAGCCGCGGGTCCGGTACCCGTCGAATCGAGGCACACATCGTGGGCATACTCGACCGGAAAGAACAAGATTGGCGGGTGATGTGCGCGACCACCCCATTGGTCTGGGACCAGATTACCTACACGAGCCCTACTCATTGCGATCAAAGAGTGAATCATGATTCTACCCCTTTTGTGCGCAAGGCTAACTCCTCTTCCACTATAGCGCTTTGGTAGAAAGGTTGCAATGTGGGATGTCCCCGACCACAGTTGTCGGTAACAAGCCCAACTCCATCCATAAAATGTATATGTAGCCTGCTGTTCCCTAAAATTGTACACTTGATTTTGCTCATGTTAGAGCTACTTGGACTTGACCCTCCACCCTGCGTCGAAAGGTGCCCTTACATCCCATTCACTGACCAAAACCACCTCCTCGCCAGGAGAAATCGTCCCATACCAAATGAACTTTCCCTCCTTCTGCCCATTCTTCGTGTCATCCACGTCCCTCCCCCATTTGACCTTGAACCCATCAGTCCTCCCAAGATTAACCTCTTTCCCCTCTTCACCCTCCGCCAATCCCTTCGGGCCCTTCAGGAAGATCTTGATTCGGGGTTCGCTCTCCGAGGCGATTGGAATGCTCGACCTCTCGATGATGTTGACAGGGTAGTCGCCCGTGTGTCGATTGTGAAGCTTCGTGGTGGATACGTACGTCGTCGTTGTGTACTGCTCCACGAACGAGGAGGGGGGAGACTCCACGGACGATTCTGTGAGCTCATGAGACACTCGGATTGATGTGTCCATTCCGAGCGTGCAGTTGAATGTGTCTCCGGTCGCAATCTCGGATATGTCCGTCTTGGAGACGTACGTGTTGTTGAGGAAGATGCTCATGATACCGGGGAGCAAGTAGTAATGACTCGTATTCTTGACCGCGCACTGGAAGGTATGGTTCGCGTTTAGTCCCTAATCGAACCGATCAATGGGTGCCTACCTGAAGATATGCGATCGGGGACTTGCGCGGGCTGGTGATATGAGAAATTGTTGGTTCGAACGGGATAATCGCCACGAGGATCTTGTGTGAAAGGTGGTCGCTGGGAATGGTAGTGTACTCGTCAACAGTATAATCCACAGCCATCGGACTCTTCGAGACTACGGAAGCAGTCTGTAGCAGCGGGGGGAGTGGTGCGAACCCAGGTGGTGGTGGTGGTGGTGGTGGTGATGGGCCAAGTACATCAGCGTAGCGACTGGGCAGGGATTCCATCGCCAGACGTCTCAGAGCGTCACGCCGTGATTGCGATTGCGGGCTCTCTTTTTCCTTGGGTCGGATGGTCAGGCTGTCGGGCGCGGGTACGCCGACGTCGAGCATATCCGTCGCAGACGTGCTGAGGATCAACTTTGCATCGCTCCAGTCTTCCCCCGTCCTCTGTTGTAAGTTGGCGCGGTAGTGGAGGGACACAGAGGTCGATGGTTTCCCGTCTTCCGAAGTGGCGTACAGGTCGTAGAGAGGAAACCAGGAGGCGCCACGCACACCTGGAAATGGGTCAGGGGAGAAACGATAGACATGTGGTAAACTGTGACTGACGATAAGTTAACTTCAATTGCACGGGGCCGTCATCGTTGGCAACGATGGTGATGACGGCCTTTACGAACGCTGAACCAACTTTCTCTGATTCGGCTTGGTCAATCTTTCGTTTGATTTTTGCAATCTCGTCGTCCAGTGCCCTCACAATTTCAGCACAGGCGAGAGTCTTCTCGAACAATGTGTTTGCAAAGAGGCCGGCTTGGTCTGGGGTGACGTCGGGTTGATCGCCCATTTTCTCCCCAAACGCCTTCAAGATATCGATTTCTGCCTTCCTAGCGTCCCTCTCCGCCCGGAGCTCGCACTTTTGGGATTTGAGAACGCGAATCGGGTCCGATTCCGATATTTCGGTGAATTGTTCGCGAAGGCAGTTGACAACTAGTAACCTCGCATCGCCCAGCCCTGACACACGCAAAGATTCGGTGTCGGTGACGCTGCTGAGGCCAGTAACCTCAATCACATTGTTCCCTGTCTATTTGCCCACACACGGTCAGATTCACATAAACGTGGTGGTACTCACCTTGAGATCGAGATCAAGTTTCCGAACAACTTGAGCCCCAGAAGGCCGATAAACGGTGACCGTGTCGAAAGGGAGGTCAACTCCCTTGAGGGTCCATTTCGTCGTCACTTGGGGTGCGACCATGGTGGTAAAGCACAGGCCCCTTGGATTTCTGTGAGTCGACTCCCGAGCCTACGCGGCGACGTCATGGCTGCCCAGAGTTAGGGTATCCCTAACAGTCACGTGCGCGTGACAACGCGTCAATTGAACTCGGACGCGTCTTGACACCTTCCTACCCAGGTCGACCCCGGAACAGGTGCCGCCAACGATGACGGGCCCTCAAACACCTCGGCGATCCAACAGACAACAGAGGCTTCCAGCTCGGTATGGAGGCGGAGTCCTCATCTCCACGTCTCAAACACACAAATGGCCTACACACCCAATCCACACGCGCCCCACGCAACCATCCGATCTTCTCCCAGACGAAGCCTTCGAGCCGGGCGAAACCCAATTCTACTCATCCTTAATGAGATACGGTCCCCCTTCCAAACCGATTGTCCGGACCTATGGAAAACAAAAGGCTGCTAAACCTGTCGCGTCTGGGTCCAAGACGAGTGAGGCATTCTCGGTGGGCGACACGGTGTTGGTGGTTTCGACCACCAAAACGATGAATATCGCTGTCATCGCTGCGTTGTGGAGGGTTGTTCGTGAGGATGACGAGGGTGGAGATGATGACGAGGACCCAAGCGAATCCATGCGGATTCGAGTGCATTGGTTCGCTCGACCGGCACAGCTCGGTGGCAGCAGACAGAAAAGGGAATGTCTACCTGTAAGCTCCATCCCTCCCTGATTCGAGATTATTCACCGGATTTACCCATTCACGAAGGACGAAATTTACTACTCGCTTGCGAACACAGCTATCCTCTCTCCTCAGGAAATAATCAGGAAATGTCACGTCACGAGTCGGGTTCCGGGTTCGCGACCTCCGACTTCGCCGTGGCCGTTGACCTCACGAGGCGCGGCAGAATGCGACGGCATCCCCGAGGTCGACCGCTTCGTTTGCAGATCAGCGGTGAACACTCTCCGCGGTCTTT
>Ga0307516_10004638_pt1 | contig 16852 bp, 24 predicted proteins | sample 19_EM_MG_FD_203310 | JGI IMG/M metagenome (GOLD analysis project Ga0307516, IMG submission 203310) | Populus trichocarpa ectomycorrhiza microbial communities from riparian zone in the Pacific Northwest, United States - 19_EM | ecosystem: Host-associated > Plants > Roots > Unclassified | place...
GTCCAGGCGTGTTCGGGCTGGAGATGTTGATCACCAACACGTCAGCATACGGGCCGAAGGCTTCCACCCCGGACACGAAGTCAGCAATTGAATCTGCAGGGGACGCCTTGTTTTTTCCCAAGTTGACAGCGAGGACGGAGCCAGGGCGCAGAGACGCAGGAATGTCGACATTCTCGGGTCGGAACGGAGAAATCCGAGCGCGCATCCGGCACAGGACCGACGCGTGACCGTCGGACGGGAATCCATACCGGTTGATCAACGCGCCGTCTTCTGGAAGGTGGAAGACCCGAGGTCGAGGATTACCTGGCTATCGAATCTGTGTCAGGATCACGCGACTTATTGGAATGACAGTCAATACTTGGGGCTTCGGTGTAATACTTCCGATTTCTACCCAGCTGAATCCAAGGTCGAGCAAGCCTGTAGAAGTCAGGTTAGCGAAATGAAGCCGAAAGTGTGAATCCGGTCGAACCTTCAACGGCTTCCCCATTTTTGTCAAACCCCGCAGCTAGCCCAACGGGATTGGATATCGCTGTTCCCCAGAGCTGACCTAACAAAGTTAAACCATGTTTCCGAAGCCGTGCAAGTCGCAAATACCTCCAACTTGAGCCGTGTGTCGTCAACCTGAGTGTCCCGGGGTCCCAAACCGCTCGCAAGGGTGCGCACGGCGAACTTATGCGATGTTTCTGGGTCTAGAACGTATCGAAGGGTGGGAGTGATGATGTATCGGTGGATGGCCGACCGGGAGTCGAAGTAGTAGACAGCGAACAGTCCGACTGAGACGGAAAACACGGTGGCGTAGAGTCCCTTCTTCAGCGGATTCTGTGGCGTTTGCGAGTTTGTGGATGCGAGGCGCGTCTGGAGTGTGGGCCGGAACACATGACCAGCCCTGAGGGTGGAACGTCGCAAGGTGAACATGAGGGTCCACCAGTCAGGGTCCAAAAATACCGTTCGATCATTCGGCGAGTTAGTACATGCGGACGGGCGTTACTAACGATCACTTGAGATACAGGCCATAAGAGCGTCCGACGAACGGGATCCTACAACATAGCGTACACACATGGTATTATACATGATACGGGCATGTTCCTATATCGTCAAACATAGCTCGGGGATGAATAAATAACGAATAAAAATGAAACCAGCACTGGACGGATCTGCGGACAAGGTTGTCATCTGACACTCAGCGTCGCCCGTGGATGTAGATCCAGGAGAATCGAGAGGCAACCATCTCAAATCCAGACGGGATGTGGGAGTTTCGTCGGTGATTGATCCTACGCAACACTCCAGTACCGTCTTTCCAGGCAACGACCGCTTTTCTTCTCCAGGACGACAAGTTCTGGCGTGGGGTAGGCCGCTGTTGGGGTGCGGGCCGCCTCGCTGAACCCTCGGCGATGTCTGGCAAGTTGTTGCACTCATCGCTGGGGGTGTCATGAGTACGCTCCTCCGCACAAAAGGGGGCCACAAAACATACCACACATGAGCCCGCCCTGAATGGTCCCGCTGACGTGTACAGGCCGCACTGATCATGTTGTGCAATCCGGAAGCAAAGTTCATCGTCTGGGCGGTCGGGGATGGGAGCGATGGTGGGTTTCCTGTGGGCCACCGATGCTTATCGCCCGTTTTTGTAGTCCAGAAGGCGAGGCGACCAGCCAGTTCGGCTGTATGAAAACCATGTTGTGGTGGAGAAGTCGGCCAACTGAGGGCAAGGGTGAAGTGTATGATCAACTCATGTGCGACCTGCGACAAACAACTTAATTCCAGCACGGCCGACGATAATTGAGGGGTGAGTCACCATAAGAGGGACAGGTGTCCGTCAACGAACGGTCTAGACAGACGGCAGTGTCGTGCGTGAGCGGTGCCTCATGTTGAAGGGAAGCAGTTCAAGATGTCGAAACAAGTGCAGATGCTATGGTTTGACTGATCCCTGCGTATCAGGTGGTATCCCCAGCTGGTAGGAGGACGGTATTACCATAAAAACTCGGCGGCCAGAACCTAGAAGCCCCCAATATGAGAAACCACTGGTTTCACGAAACCCTTCCCCGGCGTTACTCACGAAGAGCGGTGTTATCAAGACGGCGGAAGATATTATCGTTAGCAAGGGCCCGTGCGTGCGAAGGGGAACGAAGATAACGCCAATAGTGATTCGTTTGGGATGTTTCAGATATGCTGTACGCAGGAGGCCAGTCGGTGGGTGTAATATATTATCCCGGTGGTTAGATGACACATCGGGGTGCGCGTACGTATTCGGCGGGGCGAAGGCTACCGGCCCCTTGGTAATGACGAATCCGCATCGGATGTTGAACCGTGGGTAGCGCATCGCGCTTTTTTGTCTTAGTTTTTGTGTCCACCTGTCGGGTCGGTCGGCAAAGTCTCGCGGAGGACGCACGTGTGGGCAAACCCCAAGGGTTTACATCGAGGCGTTGACGGCCAGGCTGAGACCTCCGAGCGTCCATCGCAGAACTAGGGCCCCTCGAAGTGTCCAAAGGCCCCGAGCCATACAAATGGTATGTGGGCGCCTAGAGCGTCAACAATCTGCGATACGCTGCATCGGGAATAGTTGGAGTGAGCCAACCGGGATCGTGGGTGAAGGAACGGGCCTGAGTGAGCGGGTCCAGCTTGGGGGGGGGCATGAACAGCTGCGTGAAAGACTCAAGGAATGAAGGGTGCTGTCTGGTGGGTTCGTGGTTGGATGTTACCTTGCCGACGATTGTAGTAAACAGCTTCGCAACAGCCGAGACTCGAGGGCGCGGTACTCAGAGAGAAAGCGAGCGGTTTTCTATGGTCGCTGGGCGGACCAGGAGATGAGGGTCAGATCGCAGTGATTGGAATTGATGAACTCGCGGCCGACCACGGGACCAAATAACCGCACGTCGCATTATCCGACGGGGGAAATAAATTCTTGACGAGAGAAGTGGCTCTCATTGGGTTTTGTGGGCTGACTGCACCGTTGTGGCTGGATAATTATTGCTTGACATCCCCTACATGGCTCAACGAGTTACTAGAAAATCGTCCACGATTACAAAACGTTGGAGGAAAAATCATAGCATAGTCCAAGTATCGAACTCGTCTTACCCTCCGTACGGTGGTGCGACAACGCTCAGAAACCAGAAGAACAAGAGCGGCGGACGATCTCGAGTTTGGTGAGCGCGACAACCAACCGGAACCACGGGACGTGATCACCTTTCCAGTCACGTGCCAATCACGTGGTCGTAGAAATTTTTTGTTTTTGGATAAGATCGGGTTGCTGCCTGTCTGTGTGGTCTCTGCGCATCCACCACAATCTCCCCCACTATGGACGTGCGTGTCGGCCTATGCCAACCTCCGGCAAAAACTCGCTCACCTGTCTTTCCTTTCAGCCAAATTACGTCCAATCTCTTCATAACCTCCTCACCCAATCCACCTCTAATGACACCGCCACGCTAAAAGCTGTATGTCTTATCGTTCGAGCAAAGTCTGTCCCCAACCCTCACCATTACGCTCAGGCCACCGCAGCACTCAACAAAGAGTTCTATGCCTCTCCCGCGTGCATACCTGCACTCTCTCAAATAATTGCTGACTCTCCCGATCAACCCGTGAGTCCAATCACCGGAGGATCGACGGTGGTAAAGGCAGCATCTAAACTCTAAATTATCCAAGATCCGCCAATTGGCGGCTGTAGAACTGCGGAAGCGGGTAATACAGAAGAGCGGTGTCCTTTGGGTTAATCTTCCTCAGGATCAACGCGACCATCTCAAGAACCACCTCCCAGATTTGATCGTTAGGGAACAAAAGTATGTCTTTCAAGTTTCAAACTTGATGTCAGGCCCAGACCAACCTGGGAAATAGTCAGCTCGTGCGACACTCGACTGCCCGGGTAATTGCAGCAATTGCTTCCCATGAGGTCCCACTCCAACAGTGGCCCAAACTATTGCCCTTCCTCCACTCTGCCATGACCTCCCCCATTGCCGCCCAGCGCGAAATTGGTATATTTATCCTGTACACTGTCTTGGAAGAGGTTATGGATACGCTCGAGTCGCATATCACCCAATTTTTCCAGCTTTTTGCCCAGCTACTGAACGACCCCGAAAGTTTGGAAGTTAGGATCACAACTTGCAAGTGAGTGGCCGATTTTCCGACCGGCTCTGTGGAGTCCCTAAGCGTTTCTAGAGCGATGGGCATCATTGCTACCTACATAGACGGAGAGGATAAGGATGCGATTGTGAGTTCCAAAACAGTCTCCACTTCCGCATCGGTTCACACTATGCGATAGCTTCAATTCCAATCACTCCTCCCCCCGCTCATGAGCGTGATTGGACAATGCTTTGACAATGGCGACAGCAGCGGTACCTCCGCCCTGATGGATATTTACGAGACCCTCCTCGTTCTGGTGAGCCAAGTCTTGTTGTTGTCCGCTTCAGCGCGATTTGAGCGCGATTCCAGGAAACCCCATTACTTGGCCAACATGTACCCGACCTTGTCCAATTCCTCCTGGAACGTGGTGGAAATCGCAACTATGATTCAGATCTCCGAGTCTCGGCCCTGAACGGACTTGCCTGGACTGTCGAGTAGTGCGTCATATCGGCACAGTCCCGATAAAGACTCACCCACGCCCCATCGCAGTAAGAAGTCGAAGGTTCAGAGCCAAGGCCTCGCCCCTGCGATCTTGCAAGGGCTTATGCCCATCACTACTGAGCCGGAACCGGAAGACTCCGACGAAGACGCACCCTGTCGTGTGAGCAGCAGCGCTTTTAGTGGAACCCTCCATTTCTGACGCGCTTCCCAGTCGGCTCTGCGAATAATTGACAATTTGGCCACAGCCCTCCCCCCTACTCAGGTCTTCCCCCCGCTCCGGACCATGATTCAACAGTACCTCCAATCCCCAGATGCAAACATCCGTCGTGGTGCTATGCTCGCCCTCGGTGTATCGGTCGAAGGTTGCAGTGAATACATGACACCCATCATGGAACACGTATGGCCCGTAATAGAAACTGGCCTTGGTGATCCCGACGCTGGTGTTCGCAAGGCGACTTGTGTTGCCCTCAGTTGTCTGTGTGAATGGATGGAAGATGAATGTGTCTCTAAGCACGAGGTGCTGATCCCAGTAAGTGTCACCGTCCATGGACTTTTCTTCGCCCTGACAGTTCACAGGTGTTGATGCGTCTTTTGGATGACCCAGTTACCCAACGCTCCGCATGCACCGCATTTGATGCCCTCCTCGAGATCATGGGGGACGCGATCCATAAGTATCTACCCCTCATCATGGAGAGGTTCGTTGGCCTCCTCGATGCGGCCCCAACCTCTGTGAAAGCGGTCATCATCGGTGCAATTGGCAGTGCCGCTCACGCCTCCGGCGAAAAGTTCCTACCTTACTTCCACGCTACTGTTGACCGCCTAAAGTCCAACTTGTTCCTCACTGGGGAAGGTGAAGAGGTCGAGTTGCGGGGAATTACGATGGATGCCCTTGGAACCTTCGCTGAGGCTGTTGGGAAGGATGTGTTCCGACCCTTCTTCCCGGACATGATGAAGCACGCCTTCACCGGTATCGCGACCGGCAATTCCAGACTGAAGGAATGCAGTTTCATCTTCTTCGGTGTTATGGCTCGAGTTTTCGAGGAAGAGTTTGCGCCTTATTTACCCGATGTAGTTCCTGCCCTCATGGAGAGTCTAACGCAAGACGAGAAAATGCAGGACGAGACTGTTGGTAGGTCATAGGCAGCAGACTCGACGGACGCCAGGTACTGACGAGTCATGTCAGCTGGTGCCACAGAAGCCTTTGCCTCTGGAAGTAGCCCTTCGACTCCTATCAAGGTCGATACTGGCGACACAACCTTTGAAGACCTTGATATTGACAAGATTCTCGAGGTCAACAGCGTGATCTGCATCGAGAAGGAGATTGCCGCGGATACCATTGGTGGACTCTTTGAATCTACTAGCACCCATTTCCTGCCATACGTCGAGAATTGCGTCGTCGAGTTGGTTGGCCAACTTACACATTATTACGACGGGATCAGAAAGAGTTCACTTGATTCGCTCTTGGAGATGGTCAGGACCATGTACGAGTTGAGCAACCCTGTCGAGTGGCAACCTGGCTTGGAGAATGTAAGCGAGCAGTCTATTGTAATCGGTGCGGCACATAACGGCTCCTCCTTAGACCCCTCCCTTGGACCAGACTGTCAAGAGCCTGATCGGTCACGTTTTACCACCATTGTTCGAACTGTTCGAGACGGAGGATAACAAGTTAGTCGATTTCTCCGCTTTCCCTCAGGCCGCTCGCGCTGTCTCGTGATGAAAGATATACTCAGCTCACTTCGATGCCATTGTGCACGGGAGAACACCTTACATCACACTGAAAATTCTGATCTCCCCAAAAGCTTCGTAAATTTGGACTCGGCACTGATGAAAACCTGACAGGAAAGTGGCCTCCGGCCTCTGCGTGGCCCTTGCAGAGACCCTGAATAGGGTTGGACCAGCATTTATTGAGACGAGTGAGCCTTGCCTTTACCTGCTCCATTCGCCGGCGCTCACGATTGTCCAGGCACAAACGAGGTCTGCACATTGGCTGCCACCATCCTCGAACAGAAGGCTGTTTGCCAGCAAGATCCTGACCAGGACGACAGCGAAGAAGGGCCTGAAGAAACCGCAGAATATGACACGATGCTCATTGCTTCTGCCGGGGATCTCGTTGCCGCTCTCTCCACGACCCTCGGCGCTGCGTTCACTCCGCTCTTTCAGACCTTCTATCCGCTCATCGTAAAATACTACGTAAGCCACCTAACCGTCGAGTGGGTCAAGTAAAAGCTCACCACCCGCTACCGCAGAAGAAGAACCGCTCCGTTGGTGACCGCACCGCAGCCATCGGTACCTTATCGGAGATCATCACCGGAATGAAGAGTGAGATCACCCCAACAACTGAGCCATTACTGGAGCTTTTCTACCAGGCTCTGAGTGACGAGGAGTCAGAGGTTCAGTGTAATGCTGCGTTTGCTGCTGGTCTCCTTGTCGAACACTCCAAGAAGGACTTGTCCCCCCAGTACCTCCACCTCCTATCCGCCCTCCGTCCCTTGTTCGAAGTCCCCCCTGGTTCACACCTTTCAAAGTGGAAGTCACACGATAACGCTGTTGGTGCTGTTTCGCGCCTTATTATGCGCAATACCGCCGCTGTCCCGTTAGACCAAGTCCTGCCGGTCTTCATCAATGCCCTCCCTTTGCGACACGACTTCCTTGAAAACCCACCAGCCTTCAAGGCCATCTTCCACTTATTCGGTACGAATCCCCAGGCTCTGCATCCCTATTCGGATAGGCTATTAGAGGTGTTCCGGGCTGTCCTCGAACCTTCCGAGGTTGACCAGATTAACGACGAGACCAGAGTCGGGTTGATAGAGTTGGTCGTCGCGTTGAACAAGGAGGCCCCGGACAAGGTGCAAGCGGCTGGTTTGGGTCAGTTTATTCCGGGAGCGTAGGCTATCGCGATGTACAGACTCTAGTTTTGTCCACTATCCCTTTAGGTCTAGGCATCCATTATTCGCTTTCTTTACTCTACCACGGGGACGAGGCATCATGAATCCTGGCGTGACCAATCTGCAAGTCACGCGGGAGGTTGAACATTCGTCCCAACCTCTTCTTGATCTTTCCCTTCATCCTCTTCCGTTTTCACTTTCCTAGAGACGGTCGCAGGGCGACTCTCCGCGTCACGTACTCGTAATTTTCACCAGCACACTATGTTCGCAATCATCCTCTCTCTTTGTTTGCTCGCCGTACCCGGACTCGCCACCCTTACTGTCAACCTTCCTTTGCAAGATCAACTAGCCCCCACTGCTCGCATCGGTCGGCCCTACTCATGGACGTTCTCAAACCACTCGTTCACCGTGGATTCTGAGGCTTCCTTGTCTTATATTGTGTCTGGTCTCCCCTCTTGGTTGTCTTTCGACCCGGAAACCCGTAAATTCAGTGGCACGCCGGCTGTGAACGACGAAGGACTCCCACGGATAAACGTAACTGCTCGCCAAGATTCCTCGTCTGCCACCGCGTCTTCCTACTTCTCCATCTGCGTTTCCTCTTATGCAGCTCCTACTCTCAACGTTCCGTTGGAAACACAATTCCAACAATCAAACCCATCTCTATCGTCCGTTTTCGTGTTGGACTCGACCTCTGCCTTATTCTCCGGACGGCCCGCTCTGCGCATACCTCCGTCTTGGTCCTTCAGCATTGGGTTCCAGAGTAACACCTTCAGTGACGTTATCCGTTATGCGGTCACGCAAGCGGACGGATCGGTTCCTCCGTCTTGGCTCAGGTTTGACAATACCTCTGGCACACTCTCCGGAGTCGCACCACATATCCGCTCCAACGACCCTCCTACGGCCATCCCCCTCTCTCTCCATGGGATCGATCAGAATGGTTATTCAAGCACGAAATCCCCTTTCGATGTGGTCGTCGCTGCCCAAGAATTGAGGTCCGTCCGTCCACTGCCTACGATCAACGTCACCACGGCGGCGCCGTTCAACCTGTCACTCTGGTGCGTGACCACCGCTTTACGGTTATTCTTCCCCGGTTGAAAATCATCCCTAGGTCGGCCCTCGATTATTCTGGGCTGTTGATCGATGATCGTCCCATCCAATCCGCCAACATTTCGGAAGTTCTTATCGATACCTCGCCGTTCGGTTCTTGGCTGAAATACGAGAGCAAGACTCGACGCCTCATTGGGGAACCTCCCGATAGCCTGGGAACCTTGACATTATCGCCGCTCCCCGTCGAGATCACCACGGGTTTCCACCAACAAGTACACACGAACGTCTCTATCGCCCTCGTCCCGTCTTTCTTTTCGGCGGAGACGCTCGAGGATTTACAAGTCACTCCTGGTCAAGCGATTAACTTTAAACTCGGGAACTTCCTCTCTGGGCGGACTGATCTTGGATCCCCTGCAGATGTCAATCTGACCGCCACTTTCGAGCCCGAAAATCCGAACGGTGCCCTAGCGTTCGACAATAAAACCATGGTGCTCTCCGGCTCCGTCCCTCCCACCTTTGAAGGTGACGCAATCAAGATCACGTTTACGGCGTTTTCCCATGTGACCCATTCCACTTCTCATGCGGATCTAAACATTTCTCTGGATCGAGGAAGGAACGCTTCGAGACCGACTTCAGCAGAACAAAAGGCGAGATCTCACGTACTTCTTGGGATTGCTATTGCTTTTGGGATCATTGGCGGACTGTTGTTACTCATCGCCCTTGTGGCGATATGCCAAAGGTGTAGACGGGATAAGGGTGTTGACCACGATACTGAAGAAGGACGCCATAGCTCGTATGGCAAGGAAGAGCATTGGTACGGGTTTGGCGCGGTCGAGAAAACGGAGCCAAACCGGAGTGAGGGGGTGCTAGTCGACTTCTCGGACAGCATTCGCCGCTTTGGGTCAACGACCCTCAGTAGGATACGCCCTGGCGCTTCGATGGGTTCTTTCCGCTCCCCACCACCACCCTCAGAGCTTGTACTCAGCCCTGGCGGCACTTCGATGAAAAAGGCCGAATTTGTAGGGAAGTTGAGGGATGCCATCCGCGTCGTCAGCGACAAGTACACATCGGTTAGTCGCCGGGTACGGCCGAGCAAATCTAGACCCCGCCTTGTCATCGGACTACCACAACCAGCAACAGGAAATCCCGGTACTCCCCCGTTTACGACTCCCATTCTCCCACACCCTCCAGCGAGCCTGAGTCTTGGAGGTTCACCTTCATCGTCTATCCCCGAGTCGATCCCCACCCGCAGAGCAGATTTTGCTCCGCCAAAAAATCCTTCGCCAAGACAGAGCAGCCTTCGGTCATCCACCCGCGGAATCGGGCCGTCGGTTAACTATGAACAGAACAGCCCACGATCGGCCTCAGACCGATCCTCTATCGAATCGCACACTCAGGAAGCCGTTGTTCAAACTGCGCGGGCTATGAGCGTTCGTAGTGGACACAGCGTCAGCGTATCGTACCCTTCGCAGATTCTGGTAGATGGTGGACGACCGAGACTTGTACCGTTCACCAGTTCAAGCCGAGTTCCTGTCCCACGGATTCCTTCTGGCGACAACGGGAACCTCACGGCAGAATACAGAAACACCGCCGGGCTGAAACGGATAGCTAGCCTTTCGGCCGAAGTCGAAGGGAAAGGTAGCAGGGAGGAGGATCTTGGGAGCTATGTCCGCGCGTTCGGGATGGATGCTCCTAATAACGCCGTCCCCTCGTTCTCGTCGTTGGTGTCTTCTCAAACGAGCGTCACAACAAAGAGCAGGCCCGCAAGGTTCTTGGCGAGGGTCGGAGAAAGGTTTCTGTTCACCATTCATGTAGCGGAGATGGCGGATATGGTAGACGTGAGGTTGATCTCAGGTGGGCAGCTGCCCCGGTTCATTCACGTGAATCGGATGGCCGGGAACAAAAAGAACGTCGTGCAGTTATGGGGATTGCCTGCGGCCGAGGATAGAGAGGATCTGGAAATTGGGATTTATGCCTCTGGCCAGGACGTCTGTATTGGGAGGGCGATTATGGAGATTGTCTAGGGGCGAGGAGCTTCTACACTCACCACACACCAACCAGCTAATTCGCTTTGTATTCCAACCACTTTCCGTATCTGTCTACGCTGACTTATTACTGTATTTACATTACTTATCCCCGCTCGAGCTCATAACCTCTTCCCAACTCCTCACCTTTACCGAGCGTGGGAATCGGCACATTTCATTTGATCCGAGTCGCGCCCAACCGCGTCCGTCCCGCCCGCCGTTGGCACCCGTCAGCTCAAAATGTCCCTCGGTCGGCTGGTTTCGACGAACGTTCTTCTGAGGTCTTCCACTCGTAATGCAGCGAGGTATGCGTGTCATCAAGAGTTGGGGCGAGCACTTGACTCACGTCTCTCAGGTTTCATCCCACCCTCAGGTTGTTCTCTGCATACAATGTGGGACCACCCTTCCGCCAGCGTCGTCCTGCCTTGCTGACGCTTCCCCCCCTAGGTCCACACCCTGAAGCCTCGGTCGAACGCGTTGGTTGGACTGGGGTCCACACGCAGTCTCTCCTTCTGGGGGTCGGCGCCAACACACACACCCACACCCACTATTCTCCCCACCCCTCCTACGCCAGAGACCCCAGAAACCCCGGGGGCTGTCTCACAATCGGAAGTATTTGCTGTAACAACACCGGTTCCTGAGCCAATTGGCACCCCCGAGGTTGTCACTTCACTCGACATTCCCTCTGCGTTGGTGGTTTCACCATTGAATTATGGTGACCTTGCTGCCCTCGGCTTTTCACATTGGACGCCAGCGGGGATTGCTCAATGGTCTATGGAAGTCATTCAGGTCGCTTCCGGAATGCCTTGGTTCTGGGCAATTGTCACTGCCACGATTGTCTCGCGTCTTATCGTCATCCCGTTCAACATCAACTCCCTCCGTGCCACCGCAAAGCTCGCACCCCACCAACCGCGTTTGATGCAGCTCAGAGATGAGCTCCAAAAGCTTGGTGGTTTGAGCAAGGATCCAATCGCAGTCCAGAGGATAACCCTCCAACAAAAGAAGATTTACGAAGAAGCTGGTGTGTCGGTTCTGGGCCCGCTCGTCACCCCCTTAGTTCAAATGCCGGTTTCTTTGGGGTTGTTCTTTGGAATTAAGAGGTTATGTGACTTCCCCTTGGAACAGCTGAAGGTTGGCGGGTTCGGCTGGATAACGGACTTGACCGTGCCGGACCCTACGTATCTGTTACCACTCGCAATGGCTGCGTTGATTAACGTGCAGCTGTCGGTCAGTAACCACTTTTGGCGTACCTCTTCCAGTGGCTTCTCTGATTCCTACCCCAGGTTGGTGCAAAGGACCTCACCAGTGATAGTGGTCAGACTCTCCACTTGTTCAATGTGTTCAAAGCCGTCGCGTTCGTTTCTGTCCCGTTCATGGCTAACCTTCCCGCGGTGCGCACCCTTTCTCCTCCCGTTGCCAACCCATTGATAATGATGCATTTCTTCCGCCAGGGCGTTATCGTGTATCTCTTGACCGGTGTAATCGCCATGATTGCACAATCCCTCGTCCTCCGCGCTCCCTCGATCCGTAAGGCCCTCGACATTCCAAGGATACCCAACCATTTGCGCATCAAGCCTCCAACATTCCTAGAGACCGTCAAATTTGGCGTGGATTGGTTTAAGAGCAAGAGTGGTGAAGCTCAGGCCCAAGCAAGGGCTCAACAGAGGAAAAGGTTTTGACGAACTACCTAGCTATAATATAGGTGGATCCGCCATGGTATGGACGTAGGCAAAAACCACCCATCGACAACAACTAGATACTTACACTCGTTTTTGACTAATTACAATGATCCCTACTTTAATCGAGAGTATTGGAGTTCGATATATCGTCGCAGTGGCCCAAGGCGGGGAACACTCATTGACGGGACGTTTGGGGTAGAGGGCGCGCCACGGGCGATAGATAAGCGAGGGCACCTTTCCTTCAGTAACGGAATGGTGGCTTGCGTTTCATTGAAATCTACGTGTGGAGTCTATTGTATGCGGAGAGAGTGGAGATGCGATGAAGAACGTGGCCGCCAAATCAGGACAACAAGAGAGATACACTGGTCAATGCCGAAGAGGTAAAAAACATGAATACATCTGGGATGAGGCGGGATCGGTTACATCGCGTTTGTGGTCAACCGGGTGGTCACTTACATTGTGTGAGTAGAAAAGCCTGACCCAACGCCATCAGACGGGTTCAAGAATGGGAGCAATAACGCTTACCGAGAGTGTGTCCAACTCACCATCTGGGGAGTACAAACTTGACACAATCAATTGCCTATTCAACGGGGGTCAACGATTCGCGAGGATCGGCGGCGGAACCGGGTTCGTACGTGATAGAGGTGGGGGTACCACTCAGGTACATCGCCACAAAGATCTGTGCCTTATTCTGTGGTGGGATGAGGCCGCCCCTGACCATGGCTTGTACGATAAGGACACCAATGATGGGCAACAGCACCAACTTTGCAACACAAACAGAAAGGATTGCGGCGATGGGTAGGCGGGAGATCGGACGAGGGATCTTCATCCTTGCGAAGGAGGCGCCTAGGAGCACAAGGGAGAGCGGGATTGTGATGGCACCAAGGAAGGCGGCTATTTGGAAGTGGATTAATTAGCCAAGTTGACCGTGACCTGATGTTAACGAACCGGTGTCGATGAGAAACGCAAGAGGAGGTTTCCCATCAGGGCCCTTCCACGAGGGCCCCCCTTCAGCGCTGACATCAACGAAGAGCGCTTTGAGGGGTCGGACAAGAGAGATACACAGTGAGGCACAGATCACGAGGTTAATAGGCGCGAAAAACATGGACAAGGTTCGGAGAAATAGTTTAAATCGTGACTTTGGCAAGGGGGCGGGAGCAGGGGGTGGGCGAACATGGACTGGTAACACGGTAGGCCCATGCCCAAGCTGAGGCGAGGTTATCACTTGGACGGTTTTCTCTCCTTCTCCAGTACCCGTAGGAGAGTCGGTCTCGGAGGCACTTTCCACCTCCCTTTGTGGTACAGAGATAGTAGGAGGCTGGGGGGGCGAGTTTTCGAGCAGGTACCTGTAGACAAGACTACCGATTGGTTTTTCTCTCCACGGAACGCGCCTTTCGGCTTCTTCTCCTTGTGGGACACCAGGAGCGTAGTCCCAAGCAAGGGAACGGGCGAGGCCACAGACAAAGAAGAAGAGATTGTAAACGACGATGAATACTCCGACGAAGGAGATCCCCACTATAGCCAAGCGCGATAAGGATTAAAATGCATCAGATCCAGGGGGGCTCACGATTTGTATCCTTTGGGGGGTTAAATGGCGGCTGTTGAGTAACAGGAACGATGACTGCAGCAGCTGATTTCCTAGCGTGTTAGCCATGGGAAATAACTCGGTTGCGAAAGATTATATTACGTACGGAGAGCTCCCCAGTTTCCGAGACAGCAGGCAACGATTATGCCCTGCCAGAAGTTACGAGGCACATAACACACCTCACGGATGACGATGCCAAAGAGCAGGCCGAGGATACCATATATCAAGGCGATTAAGAAGGTGGGGCCGATCGCAGAAACATTCTCCTTGGTAAATGCGGGAACGATGCTGGAGAAGATGAGGGGAGGAAGTGAAAGGTTCATGGCAACTTGGGAGGCACCCCTGGTCGCAACTTGGGGGAAAAGATCCCTCCGTGCAAAACAATACCCGGCGAACATGGAAATGAAGCTTTGGATATGGTTCAGTCTGAATTCGGACGATAGCGGTGGGGGACAGCTCACATTTTGACCAAAGGAATTACGCCTGAGTAGATGAGGAGCCCCGCAGAGGCCATTTTGAAAGGGGGGTCGAAGGAGTACAGTTACAACCTGTATTTCTTGCGTAACAGGGTGAGAACTGGGGACGTAAGGGACTAACATCGGACTTGTAGGACCGAAACATAATCGCGCAAGCGCCAGGCCTCCAGATGATCGATGAATATTGAATGTTGGTGTCATGAGGCCTCACGGCGAGGCTCTTTGCCAACCGCTCAGGTGCCGAATCAGGGGTGGGAATTCTTACTTCGTTCACCAAGCGATCAAGCGCGCGAAGGTACTTACCAGTGTCCGGAGAACCCATTTCTTGCGTTGCCCGGCCGCACGGACGAGCACCTGAGTGGGAAGGTAGTATACAATCCCTCACCACTCGTCGCGGTTTACAGCGGTATCGAGCCTTCATACAGGTGGTATGCTCGGAGCACTGACAGGGGGATGTCAATCGGTCACTGAAGGTACCGAAGGTTGTAGGCGTCCAGGCCGTGTGCGAACCGTCGCTCCCACGTTAACAACAGCGGGTGGCGAATACCCCCTGATTAGAATAGAATCCGCGGCAGGGAGACAGAAACTCCATTACAGACGTCCAAACGAGCCGCCCTCCGCCCCACTCGGAAGGGCAATGGCTGGTACGGTGGGGTGGAGGAAACTGGAAGCTGTGGGAACCTGATGACCTGCGCGATTGGATTGTAGAACCCGTTCGAGTCGGTATAGTAGTGGGTGATTTTGAGGGTGAGCGTAGCAGGGCGGACCCCATTGTCGAGGGCCATCGCTAATGGGTATATCTTGTGGTATCTCGTGTCGGAGCCTGAACCCTGCGTCAGAAATCCGTTTCCTGGGAGATAGACCTTCGGGTGGAAAGCGTACCAGATCCTCACAGCAACGGGCGCTGTCCCCGAGGGGTTCCTGTCGTGGTCAATACGGTAATAAGCTACCTTTGGACAATGGACGTTGAGGTGCTCCTTCGAGAACGCGTCTAGTTCGGCGGCCTCGCTGGGGCGCGTCTCGAACGCCCATCGTGTGAAAGCATCGAAGAGTTCAATTGCTTCCTCGGCAAGGCGGTGTGCCACATCGCCTCTCAGACACAACACGCCTCCTTTCCTCGTCTTGCAATTCAAAAACTGCGCTTGACCCTGTCACCTGGACGTTATCACCGTGTAACCTCCCTCCAGACCACCTATTTATATATTATGGAACCCACCAGTCACCCTCCCAGCGCAACTCACAACGTTCCACCCTCCCTACTTATCGCTGCTCATGTCCTCGCCACGCTGGGAAACATACCTAAAGTAAGTTCCAGTAGTGTTTCTATCTAGACCTGGAACCGACCTGTCTTAGGCAAATGTCCCGACTTACTCTTGGGGATGCCTTGTGGTTCGTTCCTCGGGTTCCGTTCGCCTATCCCACCTGAATGCGTGTGATCACCAGCGAGCCTGCCCCACTCCCTTACTTCGAGCGTATCCAGCTAGGAGATGTGGGCTATATTCTCGGGGGATGTTTCCATCTGTTGTTTTCTGCTGGTTGTCCGTTGGGCGGGAGGGAGTTGGGCGTCGATGTCCCTCGCACTTTCAAGCACTTAGTCGTTGGGCCGACTTTCAACACCCAGCCTCGATCACCTGGCTGCCTCTCCACAAACACCGTTCGGGAAATCCCTGCTCCGTGCTAGAGGCCCGATGTACCCGTACGCCCGTTCTACTGCATTCATTTCCCCAGAACCTCAGACACGTGTTCCAGGACGTTGGAACCAGGCTCCAGTACCTTGCTCCAACTCTCAGGAAATCAAGGTGCTGCCCTTTTGACTAAGCATCCCACTTACAGGGAAGACATCAATTGGGGAGGGTCTTCGAAGAATATACGAAAGAACATTACGACTCTTGGGTGGCGTTCGCCCGCGAGCGAGGACACCCCAATGACATCAAGCCAGTCCTTGTCACCGGCGTCGACATGACCAGGGATTTCGCGATGATATCTTATTCCAACGACGGAGACGACATGACGGCCGACTTCACACTTTCAGCCCCCGGGGTTGCCTTCCCTTGGGGGAACTGGCGTGCACCAGGAGTGGTTTACACGAACTGTGGTCCCCAGCCATGTCGCCCTCCCTCCGGCAACAGTCACACGGAAATCATTTCGGACGAGTACAACCAATGTGTCTTTGTCCGGTACTATACTATGCGCAAGAGGCTGGGGATTCCCAGGGTCATAAAAGCGGCCGCGGGTCCGCACGATCTTGGTCCGGGGGGCCGCGACGGTGAAGAGTCGCTCCTTGAGATGGAACATAACTCAGACTCAGGCTCAGACATGTCAAGTGTGTTTGACGGTGACTGGGACGACGACGGGAGTTCAGTCACTAGCATCGACTCTGAATCTGACATTGTTGTCCACAATACCGCATTTGTGTGTCCTTCGCCACACCTTTCTGCCTTTTTCTCCCGTTCTAATTGGCCCGCTATAGGACGAGAGGAATGATTTCGACATAATCGCGGAGTATGTTTTCCAGGCAAGCGGGAAATGAAAATGCCAGAAACATCAAGGCACCCCTAATCCTCCCATGCTAGAATTCTGATGCCGATTCTGTCCTCGTCCATCA
>Ga0307516_10004639_pt1 | contig 16852 bp, 20 predicted proteins | sample 19_EM_MG_FD_203310 | JGI IMG/M metagenome (GOLD analysis project Ga0307516, IMG submission 203310) | Populus trichocarpa ectomycorrhiza microbial communities from riparian zone in the Pacific Northwest, United States - 19_EM | ecosystem: Host-associated > Plants > Roots > Unclassified | place...
AAAGGTAAGTCCAAGGTGTGTGCCATTCTCCAGGTATCGCTCGGTTCGTTCTTCAAGGTGGTTGTTGGCTTCAGATACTGTTGTCGACAATTGCACCATACAGATATCATCCACATAAGAGGTGTCGATGGAGTTGGTTAGGTGTTGGTGCCTTTCGAGCATGGCGTTGCTATAAATCAGGAAGAGGATCAGTGACATCGGTGATCCCTGTGGTAGGTCACACTCATATGGCTTTGGCTCTTCAGATTGCTGATCAAATCCGAATGCCATTTTCCTAGCAGTATTGAAGACCGCAACCCATTTGGTGAGAAATACTGGCATCTGGCGTTGGTCCATAATCTCCAGGAGTGTTGACGGGTTGACTTTGTTGAATACTCCTTCGATATCGTGGGTAAGGACAGCTGGCCATGTTGGTGTTTGATTGGTGGTCTTCTTTTTGCTGATAGAGTTGGCAATAGGCGTAATCGTTTGCAAAAGTGCATCAATAGCAGAGTTCTCTGGTTGCGCTCCCATTTGCGAGGGGTGGGTTGCACCACATAGTAGGGCGGTCTGAGAGAGACGTTTTGCCACGATTGATTCCAGCAGCTTGCCAAAACATGACTGAAGTGAGATTGGGCGGTAGGATTTTGGGTCGGAGTATGATTTCTTGCTGGGTTTGGGGACAACAATGCAGTTGGCTGTCTTCCATTCTGGTGGGTACGCAGCATATCTGAGACATGCTGTGAAGAGATGAGGGAGGAGGTGTGGCGCAGCTTGATTGAAACGTCGCAGAGTATCGTAACTAATATTGTCCGGTCCGACCGACACACCATATTTCAGGTGTGTAATGGCAAGCTCAACTTCGAATGCTGTGATTTTGCTTGTAAAGTGGCGTAGATCTTTCTTGGAGGTGAGAAGGTTTGGAGGAAGTGGTGTTTGTTGGGTTGTATTGGGGAACAGAGCTTTCCGTAGTACATCGCATTTTCCTTGAAAATCTGATTTTCCTTCCAAGGGCGGAAGTGGTTTATGATGCGTGTTGTGGTGTTTTACTGTCTTCCAAACTGTCCGAGTGGTGGTTGTTGTCACGAACCTGGCGCGACAGGCTCCTTGGCGCCAGCGCCGGTGCCACTCTCACCCTTGTCGCCCTGTGGCTCGTCCTCGTTTCCGCTGCCGCAGCTGCGGTCATCCGCCACGCTTAGGCGCCTTGACCGATCTCCGTCATATCGCTCCGGTAGCGATATCCCCGACCGCTGGCTGGTCTAGACCTCTCTCCTTCGTCTCTGTTATGTTACTTGCGCGTCCTTCTCCTGTCATCGTTACGTATGTCGTTTCCTGTTGATTATGCTTGCGCATCCTTTCTCCTGTCCGCTACGTTTGTTGTCTCCCGTTGATGAAGCTTGCACGTCCTGTTCCCTGTTCCATACCTTTACTGCTTGCGCGTCCTTTCTCCTGTCCGCTACGTTTGTTGTCTCCCATTGATTGAGCTTGCGCGTCCTTCTCCCATGTTCGTTATGAGTATTGTTTTCCCTTGATTAAGTTGTACGTCAGTCTTCCTTTCCTTTACTGTTACTGCTTGCGCGTCCTTTCTCCTGTCGCCGCGAGTAGAGTGTTGGCCGCGCGGCGGCCGAGTGTGATCATGTGTTTTCCTTGGGCGCGGCGATCGAGTCATGATGTTAGATGGAGGAACTGTGTCAGTCTTGCGGGGAAGCTGTGATTCCACAGAGGGAAGGAAAAGTATAAAGGAAGGGCGCGGTAGCTAGTCTGGAGATTCTTCTCCATGCAATATATTATCTATACACCTGGACCTACCTTTATCCATCTCTGAGCGGCATGACGAAACCAGCGCCGGGATCTCGGATCACTTGCGCCGATGACCACCGGGTCACCCGGCAGCACGACGAAGTGATCCGGGATAGCCTACGACGAACGACATCGAGATACGATTATCTATCTACCTTGACCTACCTTCACACATCTCTGAGCGGTGTGACGAAACCAGCGCCGGGATCTCGGATCACTTGCGCCGATGACCACCGGGTCATTCGGCAGCGCGGCGAAGTGATCTGGGATCGCCTACGACGAACGACATCAAGATACGATTATCTATCTACCTTGACCTACCTTCACACATCTCTGAGCGGCGTGATGAAACCAGCGCCGGGATCTCGGATCACTTGCGCCGATGACCACCGGGTCATCCGGCAGCGCGGCGAAGTGATCCGGGATTGCCTACGACGAACGACATCGAGATACGATTATCTATCTACCTTGACCTACCTTCACACATCTCTGAGCGGCGTGAGGAGAGCAGCGCCGGGATCTCGGATCACTCGCGCCGATGATCACCAGGTCATCCGGCAGCGCGACGAGTGATCCAGGACCACCTATGATGGACCCACAACACCGCCGCGCATACCGGGCCGCGCCAGACAGAACGGAACACCGCCGCGTATGCCGCACCGGGCGGAACGGAAGACCGCCGCGCATCCAGCCCCGGGCGGAACGGAAGAACACCGCACATACCGTACCGAGCAGAACGGAAGAACGCTGCGCGTGCCGCATCAGGCAGAACGGAGGACCGCCGCGCACACCGGGCCGCGCCAGACAGAACGGAACACCTATGCCGCACCGGGCAGAACGGAACACCGCCGCGCATACCGGGCCACGCCAGACAGAACGGAACACCGCTGCGCATACCGGGCTGCGCCAGACAGAACGGAAGACCTCCGCATATGCCGCACTGGGCGGAACGGAAGACCGCCGCGCATTCCACCCCGGGCGGACGGGAAGAACACCACGCATACAGTGCTGAGCAGAATGGAAGACCGCCGCGCATGCCACGCCAGGCAGAACGGAAGACCGCCGCACATACCGAAGGCCGCACCAGACAGGACAGAAGACCGCCGCGCATGAGGGAAGTCTGCCGCGCATACCGCAGGCCACGCCGGGCAGGAAGGAAGACGACAACGACGATGCCACGCCGGGCATGAAGAAAAACGACAACCACGATGCCACGCCGGGCATGAAGGAGGACAAGCACGACGAGTGAGTGGGAATCACTTGCGCCAAACGACACCGAGACACGAGTAGCGATCCGAGATCGCTCAAGAACAACGAGAGAATGATACCGTGCTACAGTAAAGACCACCGGGTGGCAGTAGATGAAGACCACGTAAGACCTAGCACGGCCGCATGGAAGGCTGGCAGCACGACGCCTCGCTAGTGAGAAAGGTACGCCGAGGAGCTACGTTGCCTGTCGAGCCCAAGACAGAGAACGGAAGTCGGGGTCAGGTTTTTGACAGTTGTTTCGAGTTGGTGGATGCGGTAGGCCGTTTTAGCATTTCGTACCATTATTGACCATTTGGAACGCTTGTACTGGCTATCCTCCTTGTTTGCTTCGGTGGGGTGGAGACGGGCTCGACGATCGGCACGTTTGACACTTTGTTTGGCAAGTGTGAGACTGTGGTTCCACCAGGGTGCTGTTGTTTTCCGTAATAACCTCACAGGAACAGCCTCGTCAACAGCTTGGTGGATGAGTCGTGTGATATTGGCAATTGCACGGAGGGTGTCGTCCATTCCATGGAGGTGTGAAAGGACCATATTGGCTGACTGGATCCATAAGTCAAATATTTTCCAGTCAGCTTTATGCCAACACCGACATGGAACTGCTGGTACCATAGCTGTTGGTAGCGACAGGGTAACAGTGACTGAGCTGTGGTCTGAGCTGGTATCGTGGTTCACGGCCAGTGCCAGGATAGATTGTGTAACAGATCCTCGGGAAAGACACAGGTCAATGGTAGAGGGGTGTCCGCCGTTCTGGGGATGGTGTGTGGGGATTGCTGGTTCATTCTGAAGGTCGAAATGATTATCTTCAAGCCAATTTGCAATCGTATGGCTTGCACGGGAGATACGGGCAGACTGTGGAAGGGGTCCCTGCCACCATGGGTGGTGTGCGTTGAGGTCTCCCATAAGTAGGCAATCGTTTGGTAGCTTGAGGGTTGGAAGGATTGTAGCCAGTGGCTCTGCCCGTCCTGGGGAGTAGAAGTTGAAGAGGGTGAACGTTTTTTGGTTGTGTGGTGTAGTGATCATGGTTTCCAAGAAAGAGTCCTGGGCGGTAAAGACTGTGGTGCCGGTTAAACCCGGTATCTGTCATATGTATGTTACACATTTAGGCTTTGTTGAGGAGGGGGTAAAGATATCGAATCCTGGCAATGAGGGTGGATTTCCGTGTCTATCACACCACAGTTCTTGGAGTAGGAGGATGAGGTTTTCGTGCTTTGCAGCAAAATCTTGAAGTACTGAAATCGTAGTCACTTGGCCTCTCGCGCAGTTCAGTAGCTGCACGGACCCGACGTTGTGGAGCGCCATTCTATTCGGCCACTCCCGCCATAGGGGCGTCTCCCGTGGTTGCAGTTCTGCCGAAAGTTCGAAGCCTAATTCGCTCAGGACAATTTGCATCGTTATCCTTGTGTGGTGCATTGCAGTTCACACAACGGATTGGAGGGTGGGTGCATGTGGGGCCCTTCTTGCAGGTTGGAAGGGTATACGGATGATCGCGGGTGTTGTGGGGGCCAGCACAAACGGCACAGCAGGAGTCGTTTCGGCAGAGCGTTGCAGGGTGTCCATAGGTCTGGCAGTTGTGGCACTGTGTGCTCCGTCCCTATGCGATGTAGTCATCCAGCTGGCATTCTCGGTTGCAGACAATGAGATTCTGATGCCCAATGCTAGCCTTTTTGATTTCGCCCGTAAGTGTCATCACAATTGTCGAATTGGTCTTGTGTTCGTGCCGTTCAGCAGTAGTCGGCCACCGTGGTGTTTGGCCTTGGACCAGTTGCGGGTAGTTAGTAGCAATACTGTCAGAAATTTCAGACATGGAGAGATGAGTTGGAACACCATGTAGCAGAAACTGGCTAAACCGTTTGCCAATCTCCACTCTCTCACACTCTCCATTATAGGAGAGAGCGTCGGCAATAATCGTGGTGTAATCCTCGTATACGACATTATTCTGGGCATTGCTGGTTGTGAAGATTATCGAACCACGTATTGTGACTCGTGCTCGCATAAACGGGGGGGCAATGACATCCTTGTTGTCGACCAGGGCCGAGTTAACCTTCTGGAGTGCTGTATCTGCAATAGTCTGCCATTCGGAAAAGGATTTTTCAGGCTGGATCCCAGTCGCACTGTTGTTGCCTCCATTACGGAAGTGACAGGTTACCTCTCGTTCGGCCTGTGGGTATTTGGTAGTGATGAGTTTCGGTATGGGAGCTTTGGTCTTTTTGGCACCAGTTTGGACGGTCTCCCATCCACGGCTGTTGACAGCGGGGGTTGGTGGAGCAGTCGATGGCACTTGGGGAATGGTGTCAGTAGTGGCAGTGGTGGAACCTCCGGCCACATCTGCTCCAGCATTCTTCTTTGCAAGTTTCAGCTTCAGAACTGTCTTGGCTGGAACTGCCACTGGTGCTGCCGCTGTAGTCGTAGGAACATGTACTGGATGTTGGTAGGTGAGGAGCTGTTGCTGCAGCTGGGTTACACGGGAACCCAGTGAGTTGATCTGACTGTGAAGCTGGTCTGTGGATTTCTTGAAAGCCATAGCAGTATCGGCAGCTACATTCATGATATCTTCGGCGACGCGGCTGTAAAGGCGTTCCATGGCTGCCTGTGTGATGATCTCAATATCGGCACCGAGGGCTGCATGTTCTGCGTTGAGAGGAGGTGGTAGCTCTGGAGCGACGTATCCAGGAAGCTGAGTCTCCTCGCCAAGCACCTGGGTTGCGGTGATGTTCATGGCATGCTGAAAGTCCATTTGCTCCATATCTGCTATGTGGTTATCTTCGGTCTCAAAGTCTGATTCGGGGTCACTGTCCTCACGGGGCCGCTAGGCAGACGCATGTACGTAACTGCCCTGAGCTTTAACGGGAGGAGGAGCCAGAGGAGTGTTTGTGGATCTCTGGCCGTGGCCGGGATAGGACATGAGGTTCGTGCTCGAGATCGTGGTTGTTGGGTACGCGGTGCCCAAGATTCCCATGGTGGGGTCGAAGCGGGTGGGGGCTCGAAACAAGAACTCAAGAGATCGGGCTTCCCAGCTAATGGGGCTGTGCGCCGATACTCAGAGGTCGATTTTGAGGCTGTTTCTGGCCTGATCGATGGCGGGAGAAGAGAGGTCGTGGCAGAAGAGTGGGGGTGCGGGGTCGGGACAAGTTGTTGCGTAAGGAAGGAAAAGGAAGGGAAAGAAGTGGGTGACGGCTCCTTAAAAGGATATCCGTCACCCGCACGGCGTCACTCCACATTCCCTCGCCCGCACGGTGTCACTCCACATTCCATCCTCCCGCATTCCAGTCGGCATCAAGGTTCCAGGCCCAGCTGGCACACGCAGTGACATTAGCAAACCCCAGAACTGACTGTGTTTCTACTAGCAATGCGGGAGACTTCCATTCGAGGACTGCCTTCACTTTCTCCAGGGCCATTTTAATTCCTTCTCTTCCAATTACATAGCTGAGAGATTCCACCTCCTTTTGTTTCCATGCGCATTTTTCCAGTGACATGGCTAACCTATTTGCCCGTAACCTCTGTAGAACTTCTTTAACAATCGTGTCGTATTCTTCTTCTGTTTTAGCGTAGATGAGTAGGTCGTCAATGTATGCTAATAGGCCAAGGTCGATCATGTCTCAGAATATGTGGTTCATAATATCTTGGAAGGTTGCTGGGGTGTTGGTTAATCCGAACGCATCAGGAAAAAAAAATTGTGTCCTGAGTGTTCGGATGCTCGAGACGCACTAGACATTTTGGATGCAACCTGCTTAACTTGGACGATGCTCGCCATGGCACCATACGTAACGATGCACCACACCACATCATCGTGCATCTGGACGTAGCGGCTACAGCATATTCTTCTAGACGAGTAGTTTCAGGGCGTTTTCCTTCTGGATACAGTGCGTATCTTACCGACGTAGGTAGTCGAGACAAATGTCGTCCAGATGAAAAGTGCCACGGCATCTGCCTTCGGGACGAGGAGTGTCAGTGCATTTGCCTTCTGAACGCAGCGTGTGTCTTACAGATGCAGAATGTCAAGGCAAATTTCTTCTGGACACAAAGTGTCCATGTAAATGTTGTACTGATGACGTGCGCCATGGCATCTGCCTTCTGGATGAGGAGTGTCCATGTATTTGCCTTCTGAATGCAGCGCGTGTCTTACAGATACAGAATGTCAAGGCAAATGTCTTCCAGACGATGCATGCTATGGCATCTACTATCCAGACAAGGAGTGTCAGTGCATTTGCCTTCTGGACATAGCGCATATCTTACAGACGCAGAGTGTCAAGGCAGATGTCATCTGGACGAGGGGTATTAGGGCATTTGCCTTCTGAACGCAGCACATGTCTTACAGAAGCATAATGTCAAGGCAAATTTCTTCCAGATGCAGAGTATCAAGGCAAATATTGTACGGACAATACGCACCATGGCATCTGCATTCCGGACGCGGACTGTCAGGGTATTTCCCTTCTGGATGCAGAGTGTCAAAGCAAATGTCGTCCAGACAACGCATGCCATGGCATCTGCCTTCTGGATGAGTGTCTTCGCCATCCGAACGCAGTGCATCTTACAGATGCAGAGTGTCAAGGCAAATGGGATCCAGACGAAGCTTACGATGGCGCACCACACATAGGTAACAGAGTGGTCACAGTGGTAGCATCAAAACGCAACTGTCAGGGCACACATCAGGAAAAAAAAAAATTACGTACTGAGCGTCTGGAGGTACTAGACGCTCTGGACGCTTCGGACGCAACCTGCTTAACTCGGACACAGTTCACCATGGCACTGTACATCCGGACGCAGCTCGCCACGGCACCGTGCGTCCGGACACAGCTCGCCACGGCATCTGCTTACCGGACGGAGCATGTCAGGGCATTTTCCTTATGGACGCAGCCGTGTCAGGGCATTTTCCTTCTGGACACAGCCGTGTCAGGGCATTTTCCTTCTGGACACTGCCGTGTCAGGGCAAATGGTGTCTGGACGACGCGTGTCATGGCACCGCGGTCACGCTGGCTGTCAAGGTACGGAACATTGCAGCAAATACTCTTGTCGTATTCGCAAACACGCAGCGGGTTCCAGGCATAGTGACTCAGTCCTGTTCTATTCATTCTATCTAATGTACATCTATATATGCTACTACCACACTTCGCGTGGAAACAAAGGAAAGTTGGCAAATACGACATGACGCGTTGACCACGACGTGATGAGCACGACGCGATGAGCACGACGACTATGAGGAGGATGGCGATGAGCACGACGCGATGAGCATGACGACTATGAGGAGGATGGCGATGAGCACGCCGCCGGCAGCGAGGACGATAGCAAGTAGGACGCAGCGAGTATGATTGCGAGCTTTGTGACATGGTTAGCGCAGCTCTCAGAGTGACAGACAGCAGGAAGTTGTACAATACAACATGACAAGTACGATGTCAATGAGGGTGCCAGCGGTGAGAACGATAGCGGGTAGGACGCAGCAAGTATGATGTCAATGAGGGTGCCGGCGGTGAGAACGATAGCGAGTAGGCCACGGTGAGTATGAGCGCACGTAAGACGCGGCGAGTATGATGTCAATGAGGGTGCTGGTGGCGAGGACGATAGCAAGTAGGATGCGGCGAGTATGATTGCAAGTAAGACGCGGCGAGTATGAGGGTGAGCTTTGTGATATGGTTAGCACAACTCTCGGAGTGACAGACAGCAGGAAGTTGTACAATACAACATGACAAGTACGATGTCAATGAGGGTGCCGGCGGTGAGAACGATAGCGGGTAGGACGCGGCGAGTATGATGTCAATGAGGGTGCCGGCAGTGAGAACGATAGTGAGTAGGCCACGGCGAGTATGAGCGCATGTAAGACGTGGCGAGTATGATGTCAATGAGGGTGCCGGCGGCAAGGACGATAGCAAGTAGAATGCGGCGAGTATGATTGCAAGTAAGATGCAGCGAGTATGATGGTGAGCTTTGTGATATGGTTAGCACAGCTCTCGGAGTGACAGACAGCGGGAAGTTGTACAATACAACGTGATGAGTACGATGTCAATGAGGGTGCCGGCGGCGAGAACGATAGTGGGTAGGACGCGGTGAGTGTGGGCGAGTACGACGCAGCAAGTATGAGAGTGAGTAAGACGCGGGGAGTCTGATGGCGAGAAAGGCGCAACGAGTAAGATGTCGATTAGGAAAATGTCGACGAGTAGGACAAGGTGAAAGGAGAAGAAAAAAGGGGTCTATCTATGAGTGATGAGCCGAACCTTGTGAAAGCGCAAGCGTTAGTAGTGGCTTGGCGCTTTCTATTGCCATCGTACTCATCGCATCTTTCCTGCCATCATACTTGCCGCAACTTACTCGCTGCGTCCTACTTGCTATCATCCTCGCCGCTGGCACCTTCATTGACATTGTACTCCTCACTGTGTATTGTACAACTTCCCAGTGTCTCTGTCACTCTGAGAGCTGTGCTAACCTTGTCACAAAGCACGCCATCATACTCGCCGCGCCTTACTTGCAATCATACTCACCGCATCCTACTTGCTATCGTCCTTGCCGCCGGCACCCTTATTGACATCATACTCGCCACGTCCTACCCGCTATTGTTCTCGCCGCCGGCACCCTCATTGACATCGTATTTGTCACGTTGTATTGTACAACTTCCCACTGTCTGTCACTCTGAGAGCTGCGCTAACCATGTCACAAAGCTCGCAATCATACTTGCCGCGTCCTACTTGCTATCGTCCTCGCCGCCGGTGACGTGCTCATTGCCATCCTCCTCATAGTTGTCGTGCACATCGTGTCGTGCTCATCGCATCGTGCTCATCGCATCGTGCTTATTGCGTCGTGCTCATTGCGTCATGCTCATCACGTCGTGCTCAACGCATCATGTTGTATTTACCAACTTTCCTTTGTTTCCGCGCGAAGTGTGGTAGCAGCATATATAGATGTACATTAGATAGAATGAATAGAACTGGACTGAGTCACTATGCCTGGAACCCGCTGCGTGTTTGCGAATGTGACAAGAGTATTTGCTAAGATGTTCCGTGTCTTGACAGACAGCGTGACCGTGGTGCCATGACATGCGTCGTCCGGACGCCATTTGCTCTGACACGGCTGCGCCCAGAAGGAAAATGCTCTGACATGGCTGCGTCCAGAAGGAAAATGCCCTGACACGGCTGCGTCCAGAAGGAAAATGCCCTGATACGGCTGCGTCCAGAAGGAAAATGCCCTGACACACTCTGTCCAGTAAGCAGATGCCATGGCGAGCTGCGTCCGGATGCACGGCACCCTGGCATATGGCGTCCGAATGCACGGTGCCATGGCGTGCTGCGTCCGAATTCACATTCCCTGTGCATTTCACGTTGGGAGCGGTATGTGCCCTACTAGGGTGCGTCCAGAGCGTCCCGAGTGCCTGGTGCATCCGGACGCAGCCTGTGCGTCCGGACACAGATTTTTTTTCCTGATGCCAGTACATTGCAGCGAAGACTATTAAACTCGCATGTGGTTCCAGGTATTGTAACTCAAGCCAGTTCTATTCATTACATTGAATTTACATGTACATACCACGTCTCCATAGACAGCATAGCTCTACGTCACCATAGACAGTATAGCTCTACATCACTGTAGAGCGCATAGCTCTACATCATCATAGACAGCATAGCTCAGCGTGACCGCAACAAAGGCAGTTTGCTGCATCAGCAAAAAAATGAAAAGTTGAAGTATATTGCTTTTTTTACAGGTGATACATAAATTTGAACTAATATTTCTCGAGGTTTCAGCTAAAACTAAGGCAATTTTTTTTTTTTAAATCCTTACGGGAGCAAAATATAACTTCTCCTCTCATGGGAGTTAGCGATTCTTACGGGAGCTACGGGAGCTATGGGAGCTCCCTAGGAATTCTCAAATTTTTTGCTGATGTGGATGAGACACGATGCGACAAGGACGATGTCAATGAAGATGGTGCTGAAGCTGCCGGCGGCAAAGATGATAGCAAATATAACGTGGTGAGATGGTCGATGAGCTTTGTGAATTGTTAGCACAGCTCACAGGGACAGTGGGAAGTTGTACAATACGACGTGACGAGTACGATGTCGATAAAAAGAGGATACCAGCGGTGTAGATGACATCAAAATACGACGAGTACAATGTCAATGAGGATGACAGTGAGGCTGCCAGCAGCAAGGACGATAGCAAATATGATGCAGCAAGAAGATCAACGAGCTTTGTGAATGGTTAGCGCAGCACTCACAGGGATAGTGGAAAGTTGTACAATACGATACGAAGTGACAAGTACAATGTCGATGAGGATGGCAGTGAGGCTGCTGGTGGCAAGGATGATAGCAAATATGACGTGGCGAGAAGATCAACGAGCTTCATGAATTGTTAGCATAGTACTCACAGGGACAGTTGGAAGTTGTACAATACAGCGCAGTGTGACGAGTACGATGTCGATGAGGATGGCGGTGAGGCTGCTGGCGACAAGGATAATAGCAAATATGAAGCGGCGAGAAGATCAAAGAGCTTCGTGAATTGTTAGCGCAGCATTCACAGGGACAGTGGGAAGTTGTACAATATGGCGCGACGAGTACGATGTCGATGAGGATGGCGGCGAGGCTGCTGGCGGCAAGGACAATAGCAAATATGATACGGTGAGAAGATCAACGAGCTTCGTGAATTGTTAGCGCAGCTCTCACAGTAACAGAGGGAAGTTGTACAATACGACGTGACGAGTACGATGTCGATGAAAAGAGGATGCTGGCAGTGTGGATGACATCAAGTAAGATGCGATGAGTACGATATTGATAAGGATGGCAGTGAGGTTGATGCAGGCAGCGTGCATGATAGCAAGATACGAGGAGTGTGCTGGTCACGTGTATGATATGATGAAAGTAGAAGAAAAAAGGGGTAGACTTGTGGCCCATATCGTTATATTCAGCAAGCTGAGCTGTAGTAAGGGAGACAAACCGTACGACAGTGCAGGCACTTTCGAACGCTTGGCACCTTGCAAGTTGCATGCGAAATCACTCCCAATCCGCGAAAACTGTGAATTCCTCTCCCATAGTCGTCGATACCCAGGAACCCGCTGTTTACATGTGCACAATTATTCCCTATTATATCAATTATGTCGGACCTAAAGTTTGTACCAACCGGCCCCTGATTTGCAACCTATAGATAGTGCTGTCCTGATTCAACTTCTTCTGCTAGGAGAATCTCTACTATATACAACGCTTTACATCTGTATATCATTCATATTTTCAGTATTACAACCTTGAAAAACAGGAGTAAGTAGTTACAAACTTTAGGTCCAACTGAATTGATATAATAGGGAATAATTGTGCATATGTAAACAGCGGGTTCGGGGGTATCGAAGACAATTGGAGAGGAATTCACTGTTTTCGCAGATTGCGAGTGATTTCATATGCAACTTGCAAGGCGCCAAGTGTTTGCTAGCGTCTGCGCTTTCGTACGGTTTACCTCGCTTACCACAGCTTGGCTTGCTGAATACGGCAGCACGAGCCACAAGTCCACCCCTTTTTTCTTCTTCTTTCATCATATCATACACGCGACCAGCGCACTCCTCGTATCTTGCTATCATGCACGCTGCCTGCATCAACCTCACTGCCATCCTTATCAATATCGTACTCATCGCATCTTACTTGATGTTATCCACGCTGCCGGCATCCTCTTTTCATCGACATCGTACTCGTCGTATCGTATTGTACAACTTCTCACTGTCCCTGTTAGCTGCACTAACAATTCACGAAGCTTGTTAACCGTCTCGCCGCGTCATATTTGCTATCATCTTTGCCAGCACCAGCCTCACCGCCATCTTCATTGACATCATCCTTGTCGCATTGTGTCTCATCTGGCAAACTGCCTTATGTTGAAGATTGCCCGATCACCATTCTCCTTTGAGAGTCTTCAAGAGTACACAGAGAGAGAGAAAGAAGAGAGAGAGAAACAGAACGATATAATTTGATCGTTGAAGTTTGATGGAACGGCTCAGATAGGTGTGTTTAGTCTTTTTCTATTGCTATGTCAAAGTATGTAAAAGTATATAAGGAAGAATGCGAAAGACACTGCTATGGAAGAGTGCCAAGCCGTCATTACCAGGATCCCCTCACCAGTGCCAATGCTATGGCATTGCCATTGCTACAGTGTCGCTTCTGTTGGTACGCCACACCGGAGCGGTGAGAAGCAATTCCAACACACCCCCTCTTCTCGTGCTCCATACCAAACAGAAATCCACCAAATCAAGTTCAATCCCATTAAATCCTCGTCGACCTCATTAAAACCTCTGCAGTGAAAACCTCGTGGGAAAAACACTGGCTAGTAGGAAAAAGAGTGCCGACTCACGCTTGCCGACAGGATGCAAGAACATGCTCAACAAAAGAAACCTTCTTTCCTCTTGCAATTCCTTATCACCTGCATCCCCTTTTCTTCGCCAAAGAACCACGTCCCCTTTTCCTTTTCGAGATTGGCGTCATTCATCGTATTGAAGTCCTCCGTTATCGGAGCCGTTGGAGTGAGACCAATGCGTTGCAATAGTCGTTCGTGTCGGGGAACAGCGGGAGGTTTCGTCAGCAGATTGGCAGGATTAGACTCTGACGTAGCGTATTGGAACTTAACTGCGTCTTTCATCTATTCGTTGTAAACATGAGGATATTTTACATCAATGTGTTTTGACTTTTGCCGTACGACTCCCGAGGTAATCAATTTGATGGCGCCTTGGTTGTCGCATCTGATCGGTACTGGTCTATCAACAATCTTTACTGCCATTCCTCCTGCTGCCTCCTTCATCATACGCCTGAGCCAGAGACTATCCTGGGTGGCGTGCGAATAGGCGATATATTCGGCCTCAAGTGTTGAGAGTGCCACCATGCTCTGAGACTTGGCTTGCCAATGAATCAAGCCAGATATGACAAGCTCGTTGTTGACATTAACATTCCCAAGTCCGAATACCGACAGATTTCCGAGTTGTGAGATTCTCTGCGCAGTCTGAATAGGTGTATCCAACAATAGTAAGAGGATTCGGGAGCTGTCGGTAATGAATTCGAAATCCAGCAGTAGTCTTCAGGTATCGGAGTACCCTCATTGCCGCCATTGCATGCATTTCGAGAGGTTGGACATTGTACCAGTTCAGGGCGGTTACGCTGCAGGCGATATCCGGTTGACTTCTGAGTGCCACATATATGAGTGATCCAACCATTGAGAGATATTCTTTACGGTTTGCCGGTTTGTCCTCACAGTGGGTGTTAGCCAGATCTCTCTGAGGATCAAGTGGAGACTTAGCCAGTTTTGCATCCATCAGTCCGAATCGTCGTATGATTGTGTTGATGTAACCTCATTGACAGATACTGAATCCTCCATCTTTGGTATTCTCGATCTCGATTCCTAGGAACCACTTTGCCGCACCCAAGTCGCACATCTTTTACTTCTTTTGCAGCAGCTGCTTGATCCGATGTCCCTGTCCTTCTGCACCATGGTACGCAATGAGCAGATCGTCCACGTATAGTACTAGAAGGACTCCTTGTTAGAGGTACAGGTTTGGATCTTCCGCCGATTGTCGGAATCCTATGGATTGCAAGTATCCATCAATATCCTCATACCAAAGTCTGGGCCCCTGTTTAAGTCCGTAGAGTGCTTTTCGGAGGATTAAAACACTTCCGCTCGATATGCTTCCACTCAATGCGCTTCCATTCAACACGCTTCGGTTTGATTCGCTTCCGTTTGACGCGAGCCAGTCAATTCCAAGTGGCATTTCCATGTGGATGTTGTCTCGGTCAATCCTTGGATTTAGGAAAGCCGTCACCACGTCCATATGATCGACGTCCCTGCCATACTGAGTGGCAAGTACCAGTATCAATCGGAATGTTGCCATCTTGGACACTGGAGCGTAGGTTTCATTGTAGTCGATGCCTTCTTTTTGTTCGTAGCTCTTGATGACTAGTCGTGCTTTGTACCAAGTGGATCCATCCGGATTAATCTTCTTCTTGTAGATCCACTTGCATCCAATAGGCTCTTCTACTGTCCTGTTACCGATCATTGGTGTATGGAGGGTATTACCTTTTTCCATGATATCGAATGTGTGATTCTCAACCAATGCCTGCCATTCCTGGCACATGGCTTCCTTCCATTGTCTTGCTTGTGGACTTTGTAATGCAGCTTTGTAGGTGAGCAGTTCACTCTCGTTCTCGCACTCGATGGTGGTAGGCTCAATGATTGGTTCGATTTCGGCTTCATCTTCAGATGTCTTGGCGATCCCAAGCAGCAGAAAGGCTGAGGCAAGGCGTTCCGAAGACGTCACATCACCCCCTTCTTCGTGAGCCTTGCTTATAACCGCTTTATTGGTTTCAAGGCGTGCCTTGCTGCGTGTCCGTGCAGAAATATATTCATTCTTGTCTGCCGTTTCAATTAGTCTTGTTCTCAATCATATAGAATCTACGTCACCAGCTCTCGCTTTTCTGCGAGATATTTCTTGACTTCTTCTGCCCAGTATTCGCTGATTTCAGCAGGTATCTGCCCAGCATATTCGCTGAATTTGGAACACTGCCCAGTATTCGCTGAATTCAGTAGTCTTCTGCCCAGTATTCGCTGAATTCAGCAGGTATCTGCCCAGCATATTCGCTGAATTCGGCACACTGCCCAGCATTCGCTGAATTCAGCAGGTATCTTCCCAGCATTCACTGAATTCGGCAGGTATAACACATATTGCCCAGCCACTCATAGAGCGATTTCACTGCATGATGAAAGAAATCGGGTTTTTGTTACATACTGGTATTCTCTAGACCATGTACGTCATTCATTTCATGGGTCTCGTCCTGCACTCCATCAGTCTGTGCTTCATCGGTCTGTGCTTCTTCGGTCTGCGCTTCATCAGTGGTGTCTGGAAACTCAATGGCTTCCATCTGCTCTTCTGTGTGTGCATTTTCTTCTTCGTCAAACACTACACTTGAGCATTTCACTGCTCATCCAATTTTTCCCGATTTGAAATCCCAAATTCTCCAGATTTTTGTGGTGTTATTGTTACACCCGAGGGTAACAAGGGGAAGAAGGATACAAGGAGAAAGGTAGCCGAACGGTAAGTCACGTGACTAGAACCCCTGATAAGAAGTCTCGGGACCTCAGAGAGCAGTTCGGCCAGAAGAAGCAGAGCCAAGGGTAACCTCGACGGGTGATGGATCTTAGGCCAGCCCGCCGGGTGGACCCGACGCACTGCCGACTCTGGTAGCCGCTGCATGAGAGAACGAGATAAGGGGAGAGCTAGCTTCCTACGAGTCGCACGCCATAAGCGGGGCCCATGTCGCAAGACAGGTCTGGGAGAGTCTAGACGGGAGATAAGACCCGGAGTTAGGACCTTACGGCCGAGACGAACGGACGAAAGAATAACTCCGGAGCGGGGCCAGCGGCAAACTAGGAAGGACGGCGAGCTCTGAAAGAGCTGCGACCGATCCGGACTAGGACCTCGATGCGAAGCCCGCATAGTCCGAAAGACTAGCGCCGGAGGAAATACGAGGTCGCCGACTGTTAGCCTCCACCCTTATCGCTAGGACCAGTCAGGACCAACCTCACCAATGTGCGGAGCTCTCTGAGGCCGCGCGTCTTGAAACTAGGGTTTTTTGGCATGACGACGGGAAGAAGAACCACGTGACCCGAAGAAAGAAGGCATATATATACCGCACCAAGAAACTCCACGAAGAAGACCTCTCCTCATCCTCGGATACCACACTCACGAAACACCCCGACACGACGAACCTAAGATTATTCCGTTGTGAATAAAGAAATCGAACCTGACTCTGCAATATCTTTACCTCCACCTCCGTACTCGCGTACCCAGGTGTCACACTATAATCTTGGTTCA
>Ga0307516_10004640_pt1 | contig 16852 bp, 14 predicted proteins | sample 19_EM_MG_FD_203310 | JGI IMG/M metagenome (GOLD analysis project Ga0307516, IMG submission 203310) | Populus trichocarpa ectomycorrhiza microbial communities from riparian zone in the Pacific Northwest, United States - 19_EM | ecosystem: Host-associated > Plants > Roots > Unclassified | place...
CCCCATTCTTATCTTTCGACCCGATCGGATAATTAAACTTCTTTTTCCGCATCTATAGTAAATAGAGCGTCGATCAGGGTTGGCTTTTCTCCCCAATAGAAATGCATATAACTGGCGAATACCTGGTGATCATGAAATACGGGGGCCTCTACCGGCTCATTGCGTACGTTAGTCACCTGCACATCGTTCCGGCCGATGGGGGGAGTACTGAATTGCGAATAATGGAATTCATGTCCGCGGATCGTTAGTCCGTTCGCCCGGAGGGTCCGGTAGCCCAGGCTCATCCTTTTGTTTTGCAGGGTGGTGGACAGATCGAGAAGGTCCGCCATCGGAAAGACTTTTCCCTGCTCATCGATGATCTCCTTACCAAGGAACATCATTCCCCCGCATTCCGCGATGATCTTTCCGCCCCGGTCGATATGCGCCCGAAGGTCTTCTAAGAGGGATCGATTGGCGGAGAGTTGTTCCAAATGCTGTTCCGGGTATCCGCCGGGGAGGTACAACAGGTCGGCCTGTGGCAGGCGGGTATCGGATAAGGGGCTGAAATAGCGGACGGCGCCCCATTGTTCTAATGCGCGAATATTCTCCGGGTAGATAAAATTAAAGGCGGCGTCTTCGGCCACCAGCACCTTCCGTTGATGGGAAGGGACTTGGCGAGATGCCCGGGATCCCGGGTAGGACGGTGGGGGGACGCTTACCTTTGTCAATTCCAGCAATAGCTCCAGGTCGATATGCTTTTCGATATGGGCCGCTGCCTCGGCGATCGTAGTCTGCATCCGGCTATCGGAGCTGGCGTCGAGCCCCAGGTAACGGGAGGGGATGGCCATGGCAGGATGAGTAGGAAGATAACCCAGTGCTGTTACGCCGACATCTTCGCAGGCTTGCCGGAGAAGATGATAATGGGATTCCCTTTCCACAAAATTGAAGATGACCCCGGCAATGCTGAGTTCCTTACAAAAGTTTTTTAACCCGTATAGAATGGCCGCGGCGGAATAAGCCATGGCTTTCGCGTTGACCACCAGGATGACGGGCATTTGCAGCATTTGGGCGAGATCCGCGCTGCTGCCTTCCATTTTAGGTGCCCCGTCAAAGAGCCCCATGACCCCCTCGGTGATACAGATATCCGCATCGGCGCCATATTCTTCGTAGAGTTGCCGGATATGCGTGGTGCTCATCATATGCTTGTCCAGGTTGATGGATTTCCTGCCTGCGGCGGCCACATGATGTTTGGGGTCGAGATAATCCGGACCGCATTTAAAGGGTTGCAGGGTGTAGCCCCTGTCCCGGAAGGCTCTCAGCAAACCCAGGGTTACCGTGGTCTTACCGGCCCCGCTATGCGCTGCTGCAATCAAGTACCTCGATTTCATAGCGGTAAAACTAGGAAAATCCCCTTATGTTTGCGCTTGTTAAAAATGCGACAGCACATTAAAATTTTTGCACGGATCGGGGAATTGATACAGGGCATGCTGCCGGATCAGACTCATTTTCTCGTGAGCGGACTTCCCTCCCGTCTTTTTTTTTCCGAAGCGATCCTGGAAGATGCGCCCTTTTCATCGATCGATCTGCCGCCAAAAGCTTTGCTGGCCCTGCATCTTTTGCTACGGACCTATGCGGGCCGGCCCGGCGTATCGGGTGAAGAACTCGTGACAGACCTGCTCCGCGAAAAGAAATTGAGTATCCATTCGAATATCCCCCCCGGTAAGGGCCTTTCTTCCAGTTCTACGGATCTCCTGAGCGTGCTGTTCCTTGTCAACGAATACCTGCATGCCGGGCTTGGTACCGGGGAGCTTTATAAACTGGCTGTAGAAATAGAACCCACCGATCCCTGTCTTTCCGATGAAGTCCTCCTGTTCTATCAACGGGAAGGAAGAGTAGCGCGTTCTTTTTCCCTGCCGCCGCTGAGCATCGTTTATTTCGACCCTATGCCAGGGACCGGGATCAATACCCTGGACCTGGAGAGGAAGTATGATGCGGGGCAAAGGATCGCTTTTGAAGGTTTGCTTCGCCGGTGGGACCAGGCAGTGGCGGAAAAAGATCTTTCCACCCTGCTAAGTTGTGTCACGCAAAGCGCGGTGTATAATCAGGCCATTCTGGCTCTCCCGCATTTCGACCGGTGCCTGCAGGTGGCGCTGAAACATCAGGCGGGGTTGACCGTGGCGCATTCCGGCACCATCGTCGGATTTATTACAGGGAGCCCGGCGACAAAGGCGCTGCTCTCCGATGTGCAGGAACTGGCCAACCCCGACAGGACCACCGGGGCCTCTTTAGAGACCAGGGTATACAGCGAGACCTGGGATCCCCGCTAACTTTCTTATTATTGTGATCGATTAAATACGGGACGAAAGAATGGGAAGTCAACAATTGAGACCCTTAATGTTTGTCGGCACGGCCTCCGATGTCGGGAAGAGTATCATCACCACCGGCTTTTGCAGGATCCTGCGGCAGGATGGCTATCGACCTGCTCCTTTCAAAGCGCAGAACATGTCGCTGAACAGTTATGTTACGCCGGAAGGGCTGGAAATTGGAAGGGCCCAGGCCGTGCAGGCGGAAGCCGCGGGGATCCCCTGTAGTACGGATATGAACCCCGTGCTGTTAAAGCCCACCGGTGATATGCATGCGCAATTGGTGTTGCATGGAAAGCCGGCGGGCAACCAGTCCGCACATGAATACTTTATGCAGCAGGATAAACGGGCCTTGTGGGAAGAAGTGAAAAAGGCCTTCGACCGGTTGTCCGCGACCCACAATCCCGTGGTGATGGAAGGAGCCGGCAGTATTTCCGAATTGAACCTGCGGCATCGCGATATCACGAATATGCGGATCGCCCTGCATGCCGGCGCGGCAGTGTACCTGGTAGCCGATATCGACAAAGGGGGTGTATTTGGCAGTGTCTATGGCACGATCGCCCTGCTGCCACCGGAAGAAAAAGCCTTGATAAAAGGCATCCTCATCAATAAGTTCCGGGGAGATAGCCGTCTCTTCGAAGAAGGTAAGCGCATGATGAAGGAATTAACGGGAGTGCCTGTCGTGGGCGTATTGCCTTATTATAAACATATTCATATCGAAGAGGAAGATTCGGTGGCGTTGCGGCGGAAGCATCATAGCAGCCAGCCGGGTAAATTGAATATCGCCATCGTCGCACTACAGCACCTGTCCAACTTTACGGATTTTCTTTTGCTGGAACGAGCGGAGTCCCTGCATGTATTCTATACGGACGATCCGGAACAAATAGCCCGGGCAGCGGTGATCATCCTGCCGGGCAGTAAGAATACGATCTCCGACCTCCTGCATCTCCGGCAGAACGGCGTGGCCGCGGCCCTGCAAGCGGCAGCACAGCAGGGGAAGACCGTTATCGGCATTTGCGGGGGCTACCAGATGATGGGAGGTACGATTGCCGACCCTTACGGAGTGGAAGGACCGCCTCAAACGATCGAAGGTCTGGGGATCCTGCCGGTACACACGGTATTGGAAAAAGAGAAGACGACGATCCGCCGGCGCTTCCGCTTCCGGCAGCAAACGGACTGGTCCGAAGGATATGAGATCCATATGGGAAGGACGGAGGTGCACGGCGATGCGCTGAACAGGCTGGAGGATGGAAGTCCCGATGGTTGTTACCTGTCCGGCCGCTGCTGGGGTACGTATATGCATGGTATCCTGGACAATGCTGCCGTGGTGGAAAATTTACTGGCGGAGACGGGCGGTGAGGGGGTTCCTGTCATCGCAAGGATCGATCATAACGGGTTCAAACAGGAACAATATGATCTGTTGGCTACACTTATCCGGCAACACGTCGACCTTCCCTATATTTATAATAGTTTACAGCAACAAGATCCGGTATGATCAACGGGCACGGAGATGAGATCCATACATATAAGGGAACACTAAGAGCCAATTTTAGCTCCAATACCTGGTACGGCGGTCCATCGCCGGGGCTGATCGCGTACTTACAGGAAAAGGTCCACCGGATCGATCACTATCCTGATCCGGGCGCAGAAAGACTGCAAAGAACAATTGCCTTACAGCATGGATGGGAGGAAGATGAGGTCCTGGTGACCAATGGGGCGACGGAGGCGATCTATCTGGTGGCCCAGGCTTTTCGCGGACAGACGGCAACGATCCTGGCGCCCTCCTTTGCCGAATATGAAGACGCCTGTCACCTGCATGGGATCAGGACGGTGTGGATGGACTGGAAAACCCTGGAAGCGGACACGCGTTTTCAGACCGATCTTGTATTTATCTGCAATCCCAATAACCCCACCGGTCAGGCAGTACCGCTTGCAACCCTGCAGGAGGTCCTGTTGAATAACCCGCAATCCTGTTTTATCATCGATGAGGCCTATATCGGGTTTACCAACGCGACACAAAGGTTCGTAACGAGCCCTGAAGCCCCCGGCAACTATATCCTGCTCCATTCATTGACAAAGACCTGCTGCATACCGGGTCTGCGGCTAGGCTTTATCGTGGCCACTGCAGACCGGGTACGGGCCGTCCGCGCCTGTAAAATGCCCTGGTCCGTGAACAGCCTGGCCCTGGAAGCGGGTGAATATATATACCGTCACCCAAAAGAGTTCGATCTGCCCCTGGAACGGTTGTTAAGCGAAACCGCTCTTTTACAGCAAGAACTCCATGCTGTCACGGGGTGGAAGGTACTGCCATCGGCCACCCATTATTTCCTTTTTGAGACGGGAAAAGAAATAAAGGCTGCTGCCCTGAAAGAGCGGTTGTTGCAGGAACACGGTATCCTTATCCGGGATGCGTCCAATTTCCGGGGGCTTTCTGCGCATAGCTGCCGGATCGCCTGCCAGCAACCCGGTCATAATCAACTCCTCTTACAAGCCCTGATCCAATGCTGCGCCACCTGATGCCCGGACACCCGGGACCCGGAGCCCTTTATGGGATCATCATCCTGCTGATAGGTTATGGAGCAGATCTGTTGTTGGGTGATCCCCGTAACTGGCCGCACCCGGTACGTTGGTATGGAACTGCCATCGCGCAGGGCACCCGCTGGCTGAACCGGGGCCGGTTCCGTGTCTGGAAGGGTGCAGGCTTGACCTTATTGCTTTGCAGCGCGGTGTTTCTTTTTTTCTACGCGATCCAACGGTGGCTGGCGCCGGCGAGTGGCCCGGGATTTACAAACTCCTGGCCCGGGATATCCGCGTATATCCTTTTCAGCAGCCTCTTCGTATTCTTCGCATTGGCAAATAAGAGCCTCCTGCAGGAAGGCAGGGAGGTCTTCGATACCCTGGAGAAGGGGGGGCTGGAAGCAGGAAGGCAACGGTTGTCCTGGATCGTAGGCCGGGATACGACCCACCTGTCCGCGCAGCAGGTGAGGATCGCCGTGCTGGAATCGATGTCGGAGAACCTGAGCGATGGCGTTATAGCACCGCTGTTCTTTTATCTGATCGGCGGGTTACCGGCCATGATGACCTATAAAATGATCAATACGCTGGACTCGATGATCGGGTATAAAAATGAGACCTACGGTTTATTTGGTCGTTTTGCAGCCAGGCTGGATGATGTTGCTAATTTTATTCCTGCGAGGCTAACGGCCTTCCTGATGATCCTGGTAACGGGCAGCCGCAGGGGAGCAAAATTTGTACTTAAATATGGAAGGGCCCATGCCAGCCCGAATGCGGGTTATCCCGAAGCCGCGCTCGCGGGGATCCTGGACTGCCGCTTTGGCGGAACGAACCGGTACAAGGGGATCGAGGTCGTCAAGCCCTTTATCGGGGAGCGGGACCGGCCGATCGCCCACCGGGAATTTACCCGTGTGCAAAAGATCAATCAGTGTGTTACGCTGGTGATGGTGTTGTTGACGGCCGTTACTCTTTATTTCTTATCTTGCCCCGCATGAAAATATATACAAAAAAAGGCGATAAGGGCACGACCGGCTTGTTCGGCGGCAAACGGGTGGACAAGGACGATGTTCGCGTCAACTGTTATGGCACGCTCGATGAAGTGAATTCCACGATCGGGTTGTTAAGGGCTAAATTAGGATTTGATCATCCCTGGCAACCTCCCCTGCATCGCATCCAAAAGGATATGATGGATATGATGTCTCACCTGGCCCGTCCTTCGGATGCCAAAAAAGAAAATCCCAATCCCAGGCCTTTGGATGGCGCTGAATTCTGCGAAAAATGGATCGATGAACTGGAAGCGGCCATGACCACGGCCTCCGATTACTTCCTGTTGCCCGGCGGTAATGAGATCTCGGCTCTTTGTCATGTGGTACGCACGCAGATGCGGAGGGGTGAGCGATTGCTGATCACGCTGATGAAAGAGGACAGCGTGGAAGATTATATCCTTGCCTATATCAATCGGCTGTCGGATCTTTTCTTTATCCTGGCCCGTGCAGAAATGGATAAGGCCGGGGTCGCGGAAGAACAATGGCAATTATTCCTTTATAAGAAAAAGAGCAGCAGCCCCGGCTCCTGATGAAGGACTTTCTTCCCTGCGGATTCTACGGCAGCGGATGTTCCGTTGCCAAAAGATCAAAGGAAACGGAAGGAATTGAGCGCTTCATCGAACTTCGCCCGGTATTTTTCCAGGTCGCCCTTGGGGGCGGTGCAGGTAATGATATAGGCGATGCCATTCTTAGGGACGGCATAGAAGACGGCATCCAGGTTGAGCCCGTTCGGGGCTTGCGAATAGACCAGCCATTTTGCCTTGACCCCGGCAATCTCTTTTTCTCCTTTTTCACCGGATACAAATCCCTGCATATACTTACCCATTACGGACAGGTTCTGATCGAAATAACTTTCGATAGAAGTGCCGCGCATGGATTCGCTCATCACATTGATATTCGGATGGAACTGACCCTCACCGGCGGGTGCGATCAGCAGGGTGGTCTTGAGGCCATTGAGCGAGGTATCATATTTCTGCCATCCGGAAGGCGCATCGATGGAAAATTTGTTCGCGCCCGCATTGGCGCCCGGGCTTTTGGCGGCTTCCTTTATGATCTCTTCGGTGGTGGGTTTCTTGGTATTGAGTTGACAGGCTGTCGCCGATAACAGGAGACAAGCGCCTAATAAATAAGAGAAATTTTTCATAAATGAGTGTTTGGCAGAAGTGGAAAATCGTCCATAATAATAAGGATTATTTATGGCTTTCCATCCATTCTTTTCTAACGACTCCGGCCGTTTTGTGGTTTCCGGTATGGCTCCAGCCCGGCGGCATAAATATATAAAGGATCTTATTCTTCAGTCCCGGCGCCCTGGCTATATCTTTCCCAAGGCATACAAACTCCCCGAAATAAATATCCCAAAAACTGCGGGGGTTTAATTTCCGGGTGATACCATATTCGACGACCACTTCTTTTTCTTCCGGTTGGTAGGTCTTAAAGACCCGGTCCCATATATTGAGGAGATTACAGAAGTTCGTATCCATATACAGCGGATTGCGGGCATGGTGTACCCGGTGGTGCGAAGGCGTCAGGATAATACGACCCAGGAAACCCATCCTTGCGTTCTTCATGATATTTTCCCCGACATGGATAAAAGCGCCCCAGGTGCCATCGATGAACATGATAAAGAAAAGCAGGGGAGGATTGACCCCGGCCAGGATACAGATCGAGATGCGGATGGAGTCCGCATAGGGTGCTTCCAAAAAGAAATGGGCATGGGAGACGAAGAGGTTCATGGTCTGCGGAGTGTGATGCGTGGAATGGAGGCACCAGAACAGCCGGACCTTATGCCCGAAATAATGATAGATGAAGTGGGAGAACTCCCATACGATATACCCGAAGATGAGCCAGTACCACGTAAAAGTCGTTTTCACCAGGCCATACTTTACCCAATTCGCGATGATGTATCCCGCGATCCCAATGGAGATGACCCGGCCGATGAACCGGTTGGCCACGAAGATAATAAAGGGCATACGATAGTCTTCGATCTTGAATCGTTTGTACACGAGGGCCCGGACGATCTCCAGCAATAACAGGAAAGGGATCACCGGCCCAATCGCGGACAGGATCCCATCGAAGGTCAGCAGGGAATGATAGTCGCCCGTCTGGTACATTTTCAGCAGCTTGCCGATCCCTAAAAAAGAAATGAGTTCCTTGTATAAAGTGTCTAAGACCCCCATAGTCGTACTTTTTTTAAATGACCAATGACAGCCGGTAGGGTGATCCTGAGACCTTATCCCTGCCAACTGCCATTGATACATTGCTTGATTGCCTATTCTAACTGCTAAAGGCCAAAATTAGAATCCCGGGTTATTCGGCAGGAGGTTCGGATTTACATCCGTCTCCTGTTTGGGCAGTGGGAACAGTAACTGGTTGGCCGTAAAAGTGGCATTCCATACTGTCTTGTGACCCACAAAATCATCCCAGTTACCCGTTACGTCATTGTGTACTTTCCGCGTGCGCACCATATCGAACCACATCTTATTCTCGAAGGCCAGTTCAAAATAGCGCTGCAGCCATACCTCCTGCTCAAATGCCGTCTGGCTCAGGGCCCCGATGGGCGCCAGGTTTGCACGGGCGCGGATCGCATTGACATAGTTCTTTGCATCAACATTCGGACTGCCTTCCGCCCTGTTCGAGGCTTCGGCATACATCAGGTATACATCCGCCAACCGGTAGAGGGTAAAGTTCAGGTCCGACTTGGTGGTGCTGCGTACTGCCACGGAGTCAAACCATTTATAAATATAATGGTTCCCGTTGGCAAAATTGAAGGTATCCGTGGTGCTGCCCTTCTTGGCATATTTGGAATAATAGAACTGTCTTTCCTGCGTCCTTTTATCCCCGACAGGATAGCTATCGAAGAATTGTTTGGTCGGGAATACCGAACCATATTCATCCGAATACTGAGAGATCCCGGAATAGTTGGGGATCGTCAGCGGCGTCAGGGGATTCACGGAAGGTACGCTGGCCGCATATTGCACCTGTAAAATGAACTCGCCCTTATTCTTGTTGGCAGGCTTGTTCATGTCGGTGTAGTTGGGGTACAGGGAAAAACCTCCGTTATCGATGACGGCCTTGCTGCGTTTGGCGGATTCTGTGTAGTACTGGGTGCCTCCATTGATCGCAGCGCCGGCATAGGTCAGGTAGACATCCGCGAGGATGGACTTTATGGCGCCCATGGAGACGTATCCATTGTTATCCTGCCAGGGCAGGGTGGAGTTCTCGGCTGCCAGCAGGTCGGGGATGATGATGCTGTCATAGATCGCCTTGGCCGGGGAACGGCTCACTTTCAGGTTGAGGTCTTTGGGCGTAACCATCACTTTTGGTACGGCGCCATACATCCTCACCAGGAAGAAATAATAAAGGGCCCGCAGGGTACGCGCTTCTGCCAGGTAATTGGTCTTCATGGCATCGCTGAACCCGGCTGCGTTGATCTTGGGAAGTTGTTCGAGGGCCAGGTTACAGTCCCCGATGCCCAGGTACATTTGCTGCCACCAGGTATCCACGTAAAAGGAAGTAGCATTGTAATTCAGGTTCTGAAAGCTGACGAACCCGGTCTGGCCGAGATCGCTGTTGGACTTACCGGTCATGAACTCCATCAGGTTCCAGGTATTTCCTCCATAGGAAGAAGCCTGGCCATTCAGGTACCCCTGCATTCTTGCATAGGCGCCATTGGCCAATGCCCTGGCCGCTGACAGGCTGGACAGATTGGAACTCGGGCTCAGAAAGCCGGTGGGGGCCACCGTCAGGTATTTTTTGCAGGCCCCGATCGATAAGGCAGCGAATACTATAGTTATATATTTTAAAATTTTCATTGTACCAACGTTTTTTGTGAACATATTCAATACCATCGTTTAGAATCCCACCGACAAATTGAGATTCCAGGTCCTGGGCCGGGGGTAAGGGAAAAAGTCCAGGTTCTGCGAGAACGAGCTGTTCGCGCCGAGAGTGGAATTGAAGGTATCCACTTCCGGATCGTAGCCGCTGTACTTGGCGTGCAGGAACAGGTTTTGCACACTTGCAGAGATACGGAGCTTGTTCAGCTTCATTTTCGACACCAACGGGGCTGGCAGGCTATAGGCCAATGTAAAGTTCTGGCCGCGGATAAAGGAGCCGTCCTCTACCCACCAGGTATCGAAATGGGAGTCCTGGGCGAATTTATAGTTCCGCACCTGGGAGATCATCGTATTCTGATTGGTAGGCGTCCATCCGTTCAGCACGGTTGCCAGGCTGTTGGCGATCGTCTGCCTGTCTTCGGTGGAGTGTTTGAAGGTACCTGCGGTATTCACCCCTTGTACGACACGGATATCGAAGGCGAATTCCCATGACTGGTATTCCAGCTTGCTGCTGAAGGTACCGGTCCATTTGGGATAGGCGTGCCCGATGATGCTGTAAAAAGGGCTTCCGTCCTTGTTATAAATGTACTTGCGGTCGCCTACTTTCAGGCCATGAGAGGCCGCATCAGCCGCTTCGCTGCTGCCGTAGGTGCCGGTCCGGGTCATGCCATAGAAGCTACCGATCGCTTCGCCCACTCTCAGTACGTTCGTCTGTCCGAGGAAATTGGGTCCGGGGAAGATATCTGCGTTACCATCGTTCAGCTTGAGGATCTTGTTCTTGTTGGCGGCGAAGATAAAGCTCGTCGTCCAGGTCAGGCCGCGATCCCTTACGTTGATCGTATTCAGGCTCACTTCCCAACCCTGGTTGCGTACGGAACCCACATTCTGGTAAACGTTGGCGGTATTCATGCCGGCCGACCAGGGAATGGGTGTCTGTAACAAAAGGTCCTTGGTGGTGCGGTTGTAATAATCCAGGTTCATGCTGACCCTGTCATGCCAGAGACCTAATTCCAGGCCGATATCCAACTGCTGGGATTTTTCCCATTTCAGGTTGGGGTTACCAAGATAACCGGGTAACAGGGTGGACTGGTTGGCGCCTCCCAGTACCGTCTGGCCGGATGAGTATTGCGGGGTGAACCGGTCGTTACCGATCTCGGAATTACCCGTAAGACCATAGCTGGCACGAAGTTTCAGGTTGCTGATCGAAGGGCTGCCCTTCAGGAATTTTTCTTCCGACAAACGCCAGGCTGCGCCTGCGGAGGGGAAGAAGGCATATACGTTCTTCGGACCGAAGTTGGACACACCATCGGCACGGCCGGTGGCGGTGAAGAGGTATTTCTCGTCGATATTGTAAGTAAAACGGGCGAAGAAGGAATTCAGGGTCCTGGTATTATTCGAGGATTGAATATCCTGTTTGACGGAGCCGGCGCCCAGGTTGTTCGTCTGGAAAAAGTCGTCTACGAAATTCTGTGTTTCCGCACGGCTGGTCTCGGTATTACTTTTCTGCCAGGAAGCACCGACCAGGGCCGTCATTTTCTGACGATCGTTGATCTTTTTGTTCCAGGTCAGGTAGTTTTCCGACTGCCAGTAGAACGTATTGTTGGTGTTGATGACGGCATCACCGCCCTGGTCCTGTGACAGGTGGGGCAGATCCTTGCCGGAATAGAAATTATTCTTATTCGAGACCAGGTAATAACCAAAATCCGTTTTGAAATCGATGTCCTTGGTGATATGGATGGTGATATAGTTATCGCCGATCGCGCCGATGGTATTGTTCAGGTTGTAACGGCTATTGGCGATATGAACGGGGTTCGGACCGCCTTCCAGACCGGAGATATCATGGTTGCCCGCCCAGGTGCCATCGGGATATTTGATCGGAACGATGGGCACTTCTTCCGTTACCATCCTCGGTACGTTCAGTCCGCCGTTACCATCCGAGATCAGGCGCTGGGTGGATTTGATGATCGTGAGGTTCCCGCCGATCTTCAGCCAGTTGTTCACCTCGTTGTCCATGGTAAGACGTGCGGTATACCGTTTGAACCAGGATTGGATCGCAAGCCCGTTCTGATCGAGGTAACCCAAAGAGGCGCTGAAAAGGGATTTCTCGCTGCCTCCCTGGAAATTCAGGTATTGGCTATTGGAGAAAGCCGGCTTGTAGGTCTCTTTTTCCCAATTGGTGTTATATAAGGGCTTGTCATTCGCGTCGAATAATTTGGGCAGGTCGATATGATTCATACGCACGGGCGGCACCTGCACCTGGCCCAGCGGATCGTATTGGATCCCGTTGGTGAAGGATTGATTGTAGATCTTTACGAATTCATCCGAATTGAGGGTCCGCAGGTGACGGGTCAGTTCTACCACGTTCGCGTTGCTTTCGTAGCTGACCTTGGTGTCCCCGCGCCGGCCGCGTTTGGTGCTGACGATGATGACCCCGTTGGCGCCCCTGGCCCCGAAGATAGCCGTCGAACTGGCATCCTTGAGTACTTCCAGCGTAGCTATATCATTCGGATTGAGGGTGTTGATATCCACCCCGATCACCCCGTCCACGACATAGATGGGCTCCAGGTAGGAATTGATGGAGCCGATACCCCGTACCCGTACTTTGGCGGGCTGGCCGGGGGCATTGCTGTTGATATTGACATCTACCCCTGCCACCTTTCCTTCCAGGGCCTGGGAGATATTGGCAACGGGCCTGTCCATGATCTGTTCGCTTTTCAGCGTAGCCACGGAGCCGGTGAGGTCCGATCTTTTTGCCGTACCATAACCGATCACCACGACATCGTTCAGACCGCTGACGGATTCTTTCAACTGAACGTTCAAGGTACTCTCGCTGCCTACCCGGACCGTCCGGGATTGGTAGCCGATGATCGAGAAGCTGAGGATTGCGCCTTCGTCGGGGATGGTAAGCTTGAACTTACCTTCGCCATCCGTGGTCGTTCCATTGGAAGTGCCTTTTACCAGCACGGAAACGCCGGACAGGGGATCTCCCTTCTCGCCGGTGACCGTACCGCTCAGGGAATGCATACGGGCTTCGTTCTCGATGCCCTGGTAAGCAAAGGGTCCGTGCGGATCGGCTGTCAACAGGGAGAGTGCGGGTGTTTTGACGCCCTTTATCGAAGAAAGGACGATGGTGCCACCCACCTGCTCAAACCGGAGGGAGGTGCCTTGCAGTAAAGCTTCCAGCAATCCCTTGACCGAGCGGCTGCCATAAGAGAAATTCAGCCTGTTCACCCCCCGTAGTTCCTTCTTGTTGTAAGCGAAGGTGAAATTGGTCATTTTCTGAATCTTTTCCAATGCGCTCACGAGGGACTCATCTTTCAGGGTAAGCGAGACGTAGACCTTGCTCATATCCTGGCCCCGGGCGTCCCTGGCGCTCAGTAACTGTATGCTGCACAGAAAAAAGAGGATGATGGAAAAACTTACACGCATACAATAATGTAACCTTTTTTTGTTTTGAATAAGCAGTTTCCGGCGCCAGGTCCCGGCATGTTGACGCCAAAATCCAAACAATGAAGAAAAATTCATAGTTTTGATAGTTTTAAATGATGAAAGTTGTTTAAGACAGGATACCTTCTTCGTAAAAGCAAAAGAGGTATTTTTTTTGCCTGCTCCGGGTTCCAGCCGGAGTAGGTTTTTTGGTTAAGTTCTTTATTTGCAGCCCTCTCCTATTAATTCTATATTATTCGGGCTGTTCATTTTATACTCCATATTATTAATTTTCGATAACACGGTAATGATCTGCTCCAGGGACTCTTCCCGTATAAAGCTGGCGGTAACGCTGCAATTGCCAAGGGCGGGGTTGCTCAGGGTGATCGTCGCATGGAACCTTTGCTGTAACTCTTCCACCGCATCTCCCATGCTGATATCGTTGAATAGAAGATAGGTTTTCTTCCAGGCGATGATTTCATTGGCGTCCACTATCTTTTTGCGGATACTGTTGTGCAGGACATCCACGGTGATCTGTTCGTTGCGTTTGAGGATGCTGAATTCCCCATGATCGTTCTCCACTTTTACTTTGCCCTTTGTCACGGTGACCGTAATATTCCTGTCGAGCGCGTTGATATTGAAAGCGGTACCCAGCACGGTGGTCTTTATCCCTCCTGTGTGGACGATAAAGGGTCTTTTATCATGACGGATATCGAAATAAGCTTCCCCGCTGAGCCACACTTCTCTTGTCTGGCCGTTAAAGGCGGGCGGATAGTCGATATGCGCGTTCTTATGCAGCAATACTTTGCTCCCGTCGGAGAGGACCAGGTACTGATCCGCCAATGGCTTCGGAGCAGCGGGAGCGGCGGCGATCGGACGGGAAGATGAACGGGATGAATAGATCAGAAAAGAAACGAGGGACAGCAACAGGATAATGGCGGCGGCATAAGGCAGCATCCTTCTTCTTTTGGGGGTATGGAGGGGTATTACCGGCACAGGTGCGGGTGAATTGAGCAACACGGGAGATTCCTGCGTAATGTGGGTGAGAATAGCCAGTGCCTTGCTGGTCCTTTGATGGTAGGAGGGGAGTTCCCGGTCCCAGGTCTCGTTGATCAGTTGCCGGAGCGCTGGTTCGTGCTCGGCCTGACGCAGCATTTCAAAGAATTCCTCTTTTTCATGCTGGTCACATTTCTTATCAAAATACCTGTTGAAAAGGTAAGCAAATCGTTTTGGCGAATCCATGGTAACAGCTCTTTTTTTAACGACTGTTTTCCAAAATAAGACAGGAAAGGACAGGCGTTACCCTAAAGACGGTAAAAGCGGGAAACAGGAGTATACCTTTTGAAAAAAAATATTAGCAGGGAAAGCAAAAATTTTAGCAAGGAAAATAATGGAGTAGGACGCAGAAGAACAATACGCTGTCAGAAGGGAGATGTAAGGCGCCCCTTAGTGTTTTGAGTGCGTGTACCAGGTGGGTTTTGACGGTGTTGACGGAGATATTGAGATGAGTGGCGATCTCCCCGTGTTTCATGCCCTGTTGACGGCTAAGGGTAAAGATCAGTTTTTGCTGGGGAGAGAGCCGGTCGAGGGCATATCGCAGCCGCTGATCGTTCTCTTTACTGATCAATTGATTTTCGACGGTATTCAGCGTGGGGGAAGGGGTTTCTTCCATAACTTTCTTCGCCGACAGCTCGCGGGCCATTTCTTTCAGGGTGTCGAATACATGGTTGCGGGTCATGATGAAGAGCCAGGCGTCAAAGCGTACAATGCGGGGTATTTTATGCCGGTTGATCCAGACCTTTAAAAAAACGTCCTGTACCAGTTCGTCAGCCCGGTCGCCGTTTTCAAAGAGATGAAAACCATATGCATAAATCCTTCTGCGATAGTGGTGGAACACCGCTTCGAAGGCTCTTTCGTCGCCATCGGCAAGCCGTAAAAGCAAGTTTGCCTCATCCTCCAAAGGCAATCTCTCCAGGTGCATATTTTTGTGGCCGTCCATATTGCAATACAATCAAGTGAATTAGAAGGAACGCTCACCAAAATTATTTCAATTTCAATTTACACCAAATTTAATTTGATAACAATTCTATTATAGCGTCGGCGCCTTGCTAAAAGACTCCTGGAAACATGGACCTGGAAGGGTTCGTATTCCTGTATATAGATATTATCTATCTCTTTATAGAAAATTATGATAGGGCTCTATATGATAGAGGCTTACCTTCGCTGCTCCTTCACGGAGTTCGATTGCCCGCCTGAGAAGAAAGTATTCCATTTTTATCGTTTTAAACAATCATTCATCATTATGAGCAACAGAGTATTGTCAATTGGATCAACATTTCCCGCCTTCAGGAAAAAAGCAGTAGTATCGATCGAAAAAGGAAAGGAATTCACCGAGCTCACCCAGGATTATGCCAGCGCAAAGGGCAAATGGACCGTCATGTTCTGGTGGCCCAAGGATTTTACCTTTGTATGCCCCACGGAGATAGCAGAATTTAATAAGAAGAACAGCGAATTCAGCGATCGGGACACCGTCCTGATCGGCGCTTCCACGGATTCTGAATTCGTACATGCGGCCTGGAGAAGGGACCACAGCGATCTGCGGGACCTTAAATTCCCCATGCTGGCCGATACGTCCAAATCCCTTGCCGAAGAATTAGGGATCCTGGACACGGAAGAAAAGATCGCTTACCGGGCAACGTTCATTATCGATCCGCAGGGTATTGTACGCTGGGTCAGCGTATATGATCTGAATGTGGGTCGCAGCGTGCAGGAGGTCCTCCGGGTGCTGGATGCCTTGCAAACGGACGAATTATGCCCCTGTAACTGGAAAAAAGGAGAGGAAACCCTTACGACCCACTTGAGCATGAACTAAGTCTTTCACAAAATCCCGATCATCATGAGCAGTACCGTAGCTATACAAAATGAAACGTTTCAGAATTTGCTGAACGACCTGAATATCCCGGCCTATGAACCTTCGGCCAATGTACAGGCTTTACTGGCCGTGGACGCCCGCTTTATCAAGGATCTGAAGATCAACACCGGTAATGTGTTGAATAATACCCAATACCTGGATCGGAAAGAAGCCCTTTTACTGGCATTGGCGGTAGCCGTCAATGAAAGGTTCGTCCTGCTGCAGGAGGCTTTCACGGGGCTGGCAAAAGAGGCGGGCGCCAACGAAGCCGAGATAGCGGAGATCATCGCCTGTACGGCCTTGATGAATACGAATAATGTTTTTTATCGGTTCAGGCATTTTATGCAAAAAGATTTTTATAACGACCAGCCGGCCGGGATCAAAATGAGCATCATGGCCAACCCGGTGCTTGGCAAGGAGTTTTTTGAGCTGGTAAGTCTTGTACTTTCATCCATCAACGGATGCGAAATGTGTTTGAGTTCACATGAGAGATCAGTATTACAGCATGGCAGCAGCGAATCCAGGGTCTTCGAAGGAGTGAAACTGGGTGCGATCATTAAAGGACTTATTACAGTACTGGCTTAACGGCTCCGGCCGGAAGGACAGAAGATGCGGAAGATCCGGAAGAACAAAAGGATCAAAAGATGCAAAAGAAAGAGGCCGTCTCATAAATAAATGAGGCGGCCTCTTGTTTTTCGGCGTCACATGGTGGCTACCATACATAATGGTTGGACAGCGATATGTTGGAAGAAGCAAAAAAGTAGTGGAGGGTTGAACAGC
>Ga0307516_10004641_pt1 | contig 16851 bp, 23 predicted proteins | sample 19_EM_MG_FD_203310 | JGI IMG/M metagenome (GOLD analysis project Ga0307516, IMG submission 203310) | Populus trichocarpa ectomycorrhiza microbial communities from riparian zone in the Pacific Northwest, United States - 19_EM | ecosystem: Host-associated > Plants > Roots > Unclassified | place...
ATTTTGTCACCGGACTACCACCATCCAAGCAATTCGATGCCATTTGTGTGGTGGTAGATCGATTAACCAAACAAAGGCACCTGATCCCATGCAAGACTACGATCACAGCTGAGGAATTGGCACAGCCATTCTGTGACAGGGTTTTTCGCTACCATGGATTGCCGAAGACAATTGTATCGGACCGAGGGCCCCAGTTCGCATCACGTTTCTGGAAACACCTCTGCCACTCCCTCAAAATCGAACCTCATCTGTCTACAGCATTCCACCCGCAAACGGACGGTCAGATGGAGAGAATCAACGCTGTTGTGGAACAACACCTACACGCCTATGTCTCATACTTACAGGATGACTGGGTGGACTATTTATTCCTTGCAGAATTTGCAGGTAATAACCAGGTATCGGAAACCACCACGGTGTCTCCCTTCTTTGCGAATCTTGGATATCACCCCTGCTGTGACTTTGAATTGGATTTCCGTACAGATAACCCGGAAGAGCAACAGGCGCAAACGGCAGTTGAGCAAATACAACACCTTCACGATTTGGCACGAACAGAGATACGATATGCACAGGCCCGACAGCAAGAGAATGCAGACCGGCACCGTGTCCCAGCTCCCGCCTTCCAGAGTGGAGACATGGTCTGGGTTGATGGACGGAACTGGCACACCGAACAACCAAGCCGAAAGCTAGAGAATAAGCACCATGGGCCCTACCGTATCCTTTGAAGCATTGGCACCCATGCATACGAGCTCGACATACCTGCCACAATTCGGAAACAATGCACATTTCCAGTCTCCTTACTGCAAGCCGCTGCGGAGGATCCACTGCCAGGACAAATCATACCCCCACCACTTCCCATTATAGTCGAAGGAGAAGAAGGATGGGAAATCGATGAGATCCTTGACAGCAGACGAATTCGAGGTGGACGACTTCAGTACCTAGTCAAATGGAAAGGATTCAATGCACCAACATGGGAACTGGAAGAGAACTTGACAGAGGTGCATGCTGTCAGTGCCTACCATGAGCGCTACCCAGAAAGGCCACACCAGATCGCTCTCGTAGGAACTCGAGTCCCAGAGGGGGGATACTGTAACGGCACGCCGCCGCCATCACCACCAATCCCGAATGACTAGAGTCTGGAACGTTCTGGGTTCTGGTTGCGCGGCGCGAGGAGGACTTGGTTTCTGGATTCTGGTTGTGCGGCGCGAGGAGGTTTTGGGTCCTGGATTCTGGTTGCGCGGCGCGAGGAGGTTTTGGGTTTCTGGCTGCGCGGCGGGGAAAGGTTATGCTGGGTCTGGCTGTACGGTGTGAAGAAGGATCTGGATGTGGAGGAGCGCACTCATTGTATATAAGGGCGCGCTGTTGTCTGTCTTGCATGTTTCTTCTTCACGCAACAACTTGTTATCGTCAGCCATAGTCGGCCTTGACCATTAGCAACTGTTCCGTCCCAAAGCCACGTTCCTGCCTTGCCCACGTTCCTGCCTTGCCCACGTTCCTGCCTTGCCCATGTTCCTGCCTTGCCCACGTTCCTGCCTTGCCCACGTTCCTACCTTGTCCGTTCATATCTTCTTCATCTTGTCATTGTCCCTATCCGCCCACGCCCCCGCTCTCGTCCTGTCCCACAGTCGCTATTTGGAGTCAACCGAGCCACGCCCGTTACACAGCTCTCCAGGTCGAAAAAAAGAAGGCCCTCTGCCTGGTAAGGGAAGGGGCGAAAGCCCAACAGGGAGGATCTGGAAAGCGAGACGACGACAAAGGAAAGGAGAAGAAAAAGAAAAGGACACGGGACCTGCTCTCGGACGGGAAAAAGGAAGAAACCGGCAGTCAGAGCACCAGGCTCGGTGGAAGCGAGTACTGTGGAGCGGAGCGTTGGGCTTCCAAGGCTGCCGCGTTCGAGGAAGTCCCCATCAGCGAGAGAAGGGAGTACTCGAATACCCGGGGTTGTCACCGCTGTGGGCGGCCTGCCCACCAAGCAGCCCAATGCTACGCCGGCACCATGGTAAAAGGCACCAACCTCCCAGCCACACCGTAGAAAGTAGCTGCCGGAACCAAGCGGAGAAGGGAGCTCGAGGGAGAAGAGGAAGCTTCCGAGCCAACGCCCAAAATACAAAAAACGGCAGTGGCTGACAAGCCCATGTGGGAAATCGAAGAGGATTTTTAAAGGGTCAGGGGACCTGGCCGCTCCCCAAGACCTGGCACCTTATATGCGGAACAGGCCTAAAAAGAAAAAGAAGCAACACAAAAGAGAAAGAAGCGACATGCAAAAAGTCTAGGGGAGGTCCAAGGCCCATTCTAATGATGGTACTAGAAGAGGGAGGAAAGAACTACCGCGCTAAAGTCCTCCTAGATACCGGCTTTTCGATATCACTGATCAACCAAAGAACGGTGGAGAAACTGGGCCTCCCACTGCAACAACACAACCTAGCGGTCCCTATCGAAAATGTCACGGGCCAACTGGTGGAAGGAGCGGGGCAGTACTATACTAAGTCCCTACTGCTGCAGCACCAACGCCACGTCACCAGGGAATGCTTCGAAGTAGCCCCCATGGAAGAAGGAACTGACATATTCCTTCCTGCTGGTGGATTGCTAAGTACCCCCCCCAGAGGACGTGGCAGGACCCAGAGGTACGATTCAACAGTGCTGAATGCTGGGAAAAATGCACCAAGTACGAGGCGGCCTACTTCTCGCTCACCTGGGACGAAGGAATCCTGCACGATCCAAACACTCGAACAATCAGACACGTATTGGCAGTCACCTATGAAGATGCTCTAGCCAACGTGCCGATGAAATTCCAACCCTACATGGAAATAATGAGCCAGGAGGCCGCCGACGTCCTGCCAAAACACTGGCCATACAACTACAAGATCGAACTCAAAGACGGAAGCACCACCCCTTGGGGACCCATATACCCCTTGTCGGAAGTTGAGCTCCAGACACTCTGAGAAGGACTAAAAGAAATGGAGCGAACAGGGAAAATCAAACAGTCAATGTCACCAGCCGGATCCCCTATCCTCTTTGTACCAAAACCACACAGAAGAGGACTTCGACTTTGCGTGGACTATCTAGCCCTAAATCGTGTCATGATCCCGAACCGGTACCCGCTCCCGCTAATACAGGAACTACAAGACCGAGTTCAGGGCGCCTGATGGTTCACAAAAATGGACCACAAAAACGGATTCAATCTAATCCGAATGAGAGAGGGTGACAAATGGAAAACGGCCTTCAGAACCCACTATGGGCTGTTCAAGTTCCAGGTTATGCCCTTCGGACTAACCAATGCGCCCTCTATCTTCCAGGACATGATGAACCATATCCTGTCTGACCTACTAGACGCTGGCGTAATAGCCTACATGGACGACATACTGGTGTACGGCAAAACCGAGGAAGAACACGACGGTCAGGTCGAAGAAGTCCTCAAAAGACTACAGAAGAACCAACTAGCTGTCTCCCCAGAAAAAGGCGCCTGGAAAACACAGGATGTAGAATTCCTGGGTTACGTCATTGGGAAGGATGGGATCAAGATGTCGAACGAGAAGGTGGAAGCAGTCCTAGGCTGGATAATACCAAGCTCTCTGACGTAGGTACAGTCTTTCCTGGGCTTTGCCAACTTTTACCAACACTTCATCAGGGAATACTCAAAGGTGGCGCAGTCTCTAACGGAATTAACAAAAAAAAGCGAAAAAGGAAGCTGGACATGGAACGAGGAGGCAGAAGAAGCGTTCCAGGACCCGAAGAAGCGATTTACGACTGCCCCAATCCTGACCCACTTTGACCCTGAAAAACCAGTGGTAATCGAAACAGACACCTTGGATTTTGCCATTGGAGCAGTGCTGTCTCAGTGCGATAAGGAGAACCGCCTACACCCAATATCCTTCCACTCCCGCAAGTTCCAGCTGGCGGAAATCTATCAGGAAAAAAAAAATTGCGTCCTGAGTGTCAGGACGCACTAGACGCACTGGACATTTCAGACGCAACCTGCTTAACTTGGACGCAGATCGCCACGGCATCTGCTTACCGGACGGAGCGTGGCTGAGCATTTTCCTTCTGGACTCACTGTGTCAGTGTATTTTCCTTCTGGACGCAGCCGTGTCAGGGCAATTTTCTTCTGGATGCAGCCGTGTCAGGGCATTTTCCTTCTGGACGCAGCCGTGTCAGGGCGTTTTCCTACTGAACACGTCCGGACAACACATGCCATGGCACCACATTTACGCTGGCTGTCAAGGCACGGAACATCGTAGCAAATACTCGGGTCACATTCGCAAACACGCAGCGGGTTCCAGGCATAGTGATTCAGTCCAGTTCTATTCTTTATATCTACGGTATGTACATCTATATATGCTACTACACACTTCGCGTTTCCAGTAAAAGCACCCATAGTCACACCCATCGCCGCGATCATCACATGCAGTAATGCTGTTTTGACGCGCATAGCATTGCTCTGCGTGTCGGAAGCAAAGGAAGGTTGGCAAATACTACATGACATGATGAGTACGACGACTATGAGGAGGATGGCGATGAGGACGCTGCCGGCTAGGACAATAGCGAGTAGGACGTGGTGAGTATGATGGTGAGCTTTGTGACATGGTTAGCGCAGCTCTCAGAGTGACAGAGACACCGGGAAGTTGTAGAATACACAGTGACGAGTACGATGTCAATGAGGGTGCTGGCGGCGAGGACGATAGTGAGGACATGGTTAGCACAGCTCTCAGAGTGACAGGAACAGCGGCGGGAACTGGTACAATATGATGTGACGAGTACGATGTCGATGAGGATGATGTCGATGAGTTTGATGGCAGTGAGGATGGCAGCAAGTATGATGGAAACGCGAAGAACGATGACGAGTATCTAGGACGAGGCGAAAGGAGAAGAAAAAAGGGGTCTATGTAGGAGCGATTAGCAAGCCAAACCTTGCGGAAGCGCAAGTGTTAGTAATGGCTTGGCACTTTGCATTGACATCATACTCGCTGCGTCCTACTCGCTATCTTTCTTGCTGCCAGCAATATCATTGACATCGTACTCCTCACCCCGTATTGTACCACTTCCTGCCGCTGTTCCTGTCACTCTGAGAGCTGTGCTAACCATGTCCTCACTATCGTCCTCACCGTCAGCACCCTCATTGACATCGTACTCGTCACTGTGTATTCTACAACTTCCCATTGTCTCTGTCACTCTGAGAGCTGCACTAACCATGTCACAAAGCTCGCCATCATACTCGCCGCATCCTACTCTCTATCGTCCTCGCCGCGTCTTACTCGCTCTCATAGTCACCACGTCCTACTCGCTATCGTCCTCGCCGCCAACGCCCTCATCGCCATCCTCCTCATAGTCGTCGTGCTCATCGCGTCGTGTCGTATTTGCCAACTTTCCTTTGTTTCCGACACGCAGAGCAATGCTACACGTGTCAAAACAGCATTACTGCATGTGATGATCGCGGCGATGGGTGTGACGCTGGGTGCTTTTGCTGGAAACACGAAGTGTGTAGTAGCATATATAGATGTACATACCGTAGATATAAAGAATAGGACTGGACTGAGTCACTATGCCTGAAACCCGCTGCGTGTTTGCGAATGCGACCCGAGTATTTGCTGTAACGTTCCGCGCCTTGACACAGTGTGACCATGCTGCCATGACGCACGTTGTCTGGACGCGTCCAGTAGGAAAATGCCCTGACATGGCTGCATCCAGAAGGAAAATTCCCTGACACGGCTGCGTCCAGAAGAAAAATGCCCTGACACAGCTGCATCCAGAAGGAAAATGCCCTGACACAGTGGGTCCAGAAGGAAAATGCCCTGCCACGCTCCGTCCGGTAAGCAGATACCATGGCGATATGTGTCCGGACGCACAGTGCCGTGGCGAGCTGCGTCTGAATTCACATTGCCTGTGCGTTTTGCGTTGGGAGCGGTATGTGCAATGACAGGGTGTGTCCAGAGCGTCCCGAGCGCCTGGTGCGTCTGGACGCAGCCTGTGCGTCCGGACGCAGATTTTTTTTCCTGATGTCAATTACAAAATCCACGACAAAGAACTACAAGCAGTAGTGGACGGCTTCAAGCACTGGAGACGCTATTGCGAGGGGGCAACTCACCAAGTCCAGGTGTTCACAGACCACCAAAACCTGGAGTACTTTACAACCACCAAAGTACTAAATTGACAGCAGACGAGGTGGGCGCAGGAGCTAGGAGGAATCGACTTCCGAATCTACTAGCGACCGGACACCCAAATTGGAAAACCAGATGCACTGTCAAGGCGTTCGGAGTACCACCCAGAAAAGGGGGGGGTAGAAAACCAGCTGATAACGACAATTTTGGGAAAAAACCACTTGGAAGAACGGCTAACCCGTTCCTTCATCTGTTCCTCGGCCAGAATATTATCCCTTCCTGCGAGGAAATGGTCCGAAGAATTCCTGACAAAGGTCAGAGAAGAAGGAAAGAAGGACGACGCCTACAAACAAGCTAAGAAACAGGAAGTGGTGGCAGAAGGACGGGCGCCGGGGGAGCAGAAGGTCAAGGAGCTGAGCTACGAAAATCACCTACCGTACCAACGGAACCTCCTGTGGATACCGAAAGCTCTAGTACAGACGGTTATGGAATCAGAACACAACACAAAGGTCATCGGACACATGGGAAAGGACAAAACCATCGAGCTGATCCGACGAAACTTCTGGTGGCCGAAGATGAATGAACAAATCATCGACTTCGTCAGAAGTTACCCCAAATGGTAACAGAACAAGGCATCCCGACACCAACCCTTCAGGCTGTCCTCCCCACTAGAACTGCCTTACGCACCATGGCAGTCTATAGCAATGGACTTCATCACAGAACTGCCAGTCTCGGAGGAATGTGACCAGCTATAGGTAATCGTTGACTGATTCACCAAAATGGTGCACTTCATCCATTAAAAACCAATGGGAAAACAGTGACGGACCTAGCAATCATCTTCACCAGAGAGGTATGGAAGCACCACGGGCTCCCCGCTGACATTGTGTCCGATAGAGACTCCCAATTCACGTCGTCAGTATTGAAGGAGTTCCTGTGACTCTCCGATATGCAGTCCCGCATGTCTACGGCATTCCACCCCCAAACCGACGGACAAACTGAGCATCACAACCAAACGATCGAGACCTACCTCCGAGCATTTGTCAGCCAAGAGCAAGAAGACTGGGTGTGCCTGCTGCCAATGGCCGAGTTTGCGTTCAATAACTCAACCACGGCAGGCAACGGTATGTCTCCGTTCTACGCTAACTATGGCTTCCACCCCGTGGCCATGGACCCAGCCATGATGGAACCGCTCAACCCCACTAGTACGGCATACGCCCACTGGATGCGTACGGTGCACGACACGTCCCAAAAGGGACTAGAAGAAGCCCAGGTGTGACACTGGAACGTCCGGTCAACGTCGGAGTGACGGTAATGTTGAACTAGTCAGGTTTCTCGATAGTCACGAAGGAGATGGGGCGCGCGCGGTCTTCGCCAGCGTTCGGTTATTATACAGGAATAACACCCCCCATGACAATCCTTCCAAGTTTGCCCACCGTTAAGGGATTCACAGCGAATAATCTAAGGGGTTCGGTTTGATCTCTGCGGCTCCGCGGCAACGGATCGCTCGGTGGACGGCGCTTGCCCGGCGGCTGCCCGGCAGCTTGCACGACAGTTCGTGCGTGGTTCCGTGGCGATGGCTCGCTCGACGGATCGTAGGTGGTCGCTCAGCGCATGCCCGGCGGCTGCCCGAAGGCTTACGCGTATCGCTTCGGCGTAATGGTGAGATCGTCTGATGCTTCAGCGTAATGGTCGGATCGTCTGCGGCTTCGGGGAATAATTCAGATCGAGACGGGCCCGTTGTCTTGTCCGACGGCTCGCTCGTGTATCGCTTCGGCGTAATGGTCGGATCGTCTGACGCTTCAGCGTAATGGCCGGATCGTCTGATGCTTCGGCGAATGATTCGGATCGAGACGGGCCCGGCGTCTTCCCCAACGGCTCGGTCATGTCGCTTCGGTGGGTTTCGATTCGAGACGGGCCCGGCATCTTGCCTGACGGCTCGCTCGTGTATCACTTCGGCGTAATGGTCGGATCGTTTGACGCTTCAGCGTAATGGTCGGATCGTCTGACGCTTCGGCGAATGATTCGGATCGAGACGGGCCCGGCGTGTTGCCCGACGGCTCGCTCGACAACTGCCTCACGGGTATCCTTATCTCTGGTTCGTATGCAGCGGCTACCGAGTTCCGCTTTCCTTAGGTCATCACAGCCCTTCGGATGACTGGCTCGGCGTACTGAGGCTTTAGGGATTATTGGCGTGCCCAGCTGATGCCGGACCGGCCTCACCCCCCAGTACCCGGGGACCACTTGGCTGCTTCCCCTCAAGGCTGCTTCACCCGGCCGAACTGCTTCCGGCCCTAAAGATTCGGTGTAAGATATGGTAGAGGATACGCTCACGCACACACCAGCCAAGGTGGGCGTGGGCCAAAGCCCGGAGCTACTCGTCCTGGTCGGTGTCCCCCAGGAACTCATCGGAGGCGTGTCATATGGTTCCTGGCCACCAGATTCTGGGTCTGGGGTCGATTGGTCGCGACTGGTGTCCGCGATAAGGAGAGCAAGAATTCCGGGGCACGCCAGTCCGTTGTCCTAGACAGAATCCTGCCTCGGCTGACTTGTCCTCTTACAAGTGGAGCCACTTCACAGACTCTGTGCCTGCAGTTGCGTGTCCACCACTTGCTGGTTTCCTTGCTTCTCCGGAGTTTCCGGTACTCCGGTCCATTATCTCCAGTTGAGACTTCTCAACCTTGTCATCACCTCGTGAGCCCCGCTTCCGCCTAGACTCTTGAGCTCCTCACATATCCTTCCGTCTCCTTCCCGATCCACGGTCGTTTCACTCGCCGCTGAGGCGTATCGTCGATTCGGGGCGCAGGCCCGGGGCTGCAGCGGTTCGTTCGATGCAAGCCCGGCGGCGGCCTGATGGCTTGCGAGTATCGCGGCGGCGGTTCATTTGCGGCTCAGAGGCGACGACTCGCTTGACGGATCGTTTGCGGTTCCGTGGCGACGACTAGCTCGACTGATCGCTCGCGGTTCTATGGCGACGACTCGCTCGACGGATCGCTCGTGGGGATGGTCATTGACTCGTTGTCTTGGTGACTGGTAGATTGTCCGTTGATCGTTAGACGATTGAGGCGATGATTCTGCTGATGATGTCGATGTTGTTTCAATGATGATTCCAATGATCGTTTCGATGATGATTCCGATGATCGTTTCGATGATGTTTAGCCGATTCAGGTGATGATTCCGCTGATGATTGATTGGTGATTCTGATTGATCATGTTTTTCCTCCTTCGCCCGTGGTGAGGAGTCGTATAAGTATTCGGCTCGGCGAGGTCACGTGCTGCGGGGAAATTACCCCGCGCCACGACGTGAAAACTCTTCGCCTTGGCACTAGATTTCATCAGCGTAAAGAGGATAACTCTCGATTGGATCAGACAGTAGTGCTTTTCATGTATCTTCCCGAGAATGGCCAGAGCAGGTGCCTCTCCTTAAGTCCTCTCGTCGTGATTGGGTGATGTGATTGGGTTGCGTGCGGGGTTAATTTTGTTACTCGACTGGAGCCGTCAGCAATGAGCCCTCAACCGTACCAGCTAATCCTTCTCGGCTGCAACGGGCACCAATGTATAGCTCCACCCCATATCGCTCCCAACAGACTCTTGAACTGTTCCTGAAGTGCGGTCCAGTAGCAGCGTTTGCACTTTCCCGAATCACGTGCCGGTACTTGGTCCGGGGGCTGCCCAGCGCTACGGGATCGGCTTGCGGACAAGCCTCCACTCCAGTATTCGTTCAACTCGACGTCCTCACCCTGGTGCGGCGTGTGCCCTGCCTCATAATCGTTGTAAGCATCTCGGATAAGGGGGGATACGCTCACGCCGTCGAGCGCTGGCAGAGCCCAGAGTTCATCACCATAATCGGGTATCAGTGACAAGGATGCGAGTGGTAGCATGATCCCTTGTGTCTCCCGACCACGGGGTGCAGCTGTATCGCCTCGAGCCTCCAAGCCGTCTGCAACGATACAGCGATTCCCGACTCGTGGTGTTGTTCCTCTGGGCCGTGCCTCTGGAAACAACCCCGCTCCTATTCCGCGATCTAGACTCGCAACTCCTTGCGTTCCCGTTTCCTTCCGATTGCTTGTCCTTCTTATGATGACCACCAAGGTTGTCTTCCTCCGCGGCAGCGCTTGCGCTTTCCCGGTCTGCCCCGGTACTTGGCCCAGGGACCTCCTGGTGCCGCAGAGTCGGTTGACGAGAGCCGAGCCCCGACAGTGTCGGTTGCCCGGTCTTGGGATGCCGTCCTAAGACTGTATGACGAGTTTCCGATACCTTTCTGCCTGGTCCGTATCCGAATTCCGACCCTGTAGATTTAGGGTGTAACACCAGGAGCGAATGCGGCGATATGCCGACCCAAGCCGAAAACCGCCTTCAGCATATCAGGTAGGAGACCTGGTAATGCTCAGCGGACGCAATATCAAGACGCGCCACCCCTCGAAAAAGCTGGACCACAAGAATCATGGTCCCTTCCAAGTTGAGAAAATCGCCTCCCCGCTGGCCGTCTGCCTTACATTACCCCAGAAATGGAAGATCCACAACGTCTTCCACTTCTCGCTACTTGAGTCATAGCGAACTAGCGATTATCGGGCACCACAGGACCCATCAAAGGTACTCTGCGAAGCAGATGACATCGAGCAATTGGAGGAATACGATGTGGAAGAAGTTATGTCCTCAGTCGAATGCGGCTGAGGAAATATCAAACGAATTCTCTACCTCGTCAAGTAGCTCGACTACCCGGAACACAAGGACTGGACGGAAGAACCACTCGACAACTTTTCAGTAGGCGGTCTGGAGAAACTCTGGGAGTTCCAGCAACGAAATCCAGATGCGCCGAGGGACTACCGGCTCAATGAGGGCTAGACTAGTTCCACCGAGGACCTAGTAGTAGGGGGCTGAAGGGGCGGAGGACTTCAGTACCAAAACACTACAAACTGACGAAAAGACCCGCTCTCAGGCAACCATGATAAAGCCGCTGACCCGGAGCCGACGAAGAGTGTATGCAACCGAAACCTTTGAGAGTCAGGAAACCTGTTCTGAACAGACGTACCGACCTCTTGGCGACCGACTCGGACTGGCGGAACCGGCGCAGATGGTATATAAGCGGTGAAGTGAGTCCCCGACAGTGCTGTCACTGCTCCAGCATACTAGTCTCCCCCCGGAAGGACATGGGTGCGGTCGCTGCTGAGTATACGGGATACTAGTACGAAGGACACCATGTCTCTCCCGATTCCCTGTGCCAACTGCGACCCCGGAACCCCACCGAGCCAGCCAAGCCTTGACGCAGCGCGGGGGCGAGTACGACTCAATATGACACGACAGTAAGAGTACGCACCGGCTTACTCTGAGGGCCCAGTCATTCCGATGGATTACAGAGTCATGTCCTAATCCAGTGGCTGGGAGGGATGCAGGGGAGGAGGACTGCATTCAGTGGGCAAGCATTATGTCCAGCAATATTTATTCAGAAAGAGGCGGGCTACTTCAATAGGGAAAATGTACATAGCATCGGGACGAAGCTAAGAGGAGGGGGAGGTAGTGTTACACCTCAGTCTGGGACACTGGGCAAGGAATAGATAGCTACATAGCCAGGACATGTGAGACTTTACCTAAGCCACTCGGAGAAGGAAGTCGAACCTAGTCGGCTTCAGGAGTCTAGGTGGGAGGTAGCCTCTGGATTAGACCTTACGGCCGTAATGGACCTAAGGGGCTAATCTCTGGAAGTAGTGGCAAACGCAACTAAATACGAGATACGAGGAGTGAGGTCACAGAACTGATATCTCCTCTTTCTCTGATAGGCCGGTAATCCACTCACCTGCAGGGCTTGAGGGGATTATGCGGTGCGAGGATACGCTCGGCTTATCGTTAGACCGACCAGGACCAATGAAGCTGCGAGGACCAAGCCGGTGGGGTTCCGAGGCCTTGACTAGCGGACGAATCTCCCAAGAGAGGATAGAAAGTACGGGTTCTCTACAGGAACCACGTGACGCCGCAGAAAGGCTATATAGCTAGGCAGAATCCCACTCGGTGAAAAGGAAGAGAGGTGTTACACCCTAAATATTACAGGTCTGACATTCGGATACGGACAGGGCAGGAAGGTATCAGAAACTCGTCACACGGTCTTAGGACGGCATAACGAGACCGGGCAACCGACGCTGGCGGGGTTCAGCTCAGGTCAACCGACTCTGCGGCACCAGGAGGTCCCTGGGCCAAGTACCGGCGCAGACCGGGAAAGCGCAAGCACTGCCACGTAGTAAGACAACCTTGGTGGTCATCATAAGGACAAGCAATCGGAAGGAAACGGGAACACAAGGTGCTGCGAGTCTAGGTCGCAGAATAGGAGCGGGGTTGTTTCCAGAGGAACAACACCACGAGTTGGGAATCGCTGTATCGTCGCAGACAGCTTGAAGGCCCTAGGCGATACAGCTGCACCCCGTGGTCAGAAGACATGAGGGATCATGCTACCACTCGCATCCTTGTCGCTGACACCCGATTATGGTGATGAACTCTGGGCTCTGCCAGTGCTCGACAGCGTGAGCATATCCCCACTTATCTGAGATGCTTACAACGATTATGAGGCAGGGCACACGCCGCACCGGGGTGAGGACGTCGATTGAACAAATACTGGAGCGGAGGCTAGTCCGCAAGCCGATCCTGTAGTGCTGGGTAGCCCCCGGACCATGTACCGGCTTGTGATTCGGGAAAGTGCAAACGCCGCTACTGGACCGCACCTCAGGAACAGTTCGAGAGTCTGTTGGGAGCGATATGGGGCGGAGCTATACCTTGGTGCCCGTTGCGGCCGAGAAGGATCAGCTGGTACGGTTGAGGGCTCGTTGCGGCCGGCTCCGGTCGAGTAACGAAATCAACCCCGCACGCAACCCAATCGCATCACCCAATCACGACGAGAGGACTCAAGGAGAGGCACCTGCTCTGGCCACTCTCGGGAAGATACGGGAAAAGCACTACTGTCTGACCCAATCGAGAGTTATCCTCTTTACCCTAATGAAATCTAGTGCCAAGGTGAAGAGTTTTCACGTCACAGCGCGGGGCAATTTCCCCACAGCACGTGACCTTGCCGAGCTGAATACTTATACGACTCCTCGCTGCGGGCGAAGAAGGAAAAAACCATCATCGGAATCATCATCGAAATGATCATCGGAATCATCATTGAAACGATCATCGGAATCATCATTGAAACGATCATCGCAATCATCATCAAAACGATCATCGCAATCATCAGCGGAACCATGAACCACAGAACGGTCAATCATCAACAGACCACCTACCGGTCACCCTGACATCGAGTCAACGACCTTTCCTCCTACAAGCGATCCTATGAGCGATCCGACGAGCGATCCTATGAGCGATCCTACAAGCGCTCCTACAAGCGCTGCAAGCGAGACGACAGTTGATCGGGAAAGAGACGGGAGGATACGCAAGGGGCTCGATAGTCTAGACGGGAGATAAGGAACAGAGTTTAGCTTACGGCTAAGACCAGCTGTACGAATTCTAAAACTCCGGAGATGAGGGGAAGATTGCAAATGGCAAGATGCTTGGGCTAGAACCTCTCCCCCGAAAGGAGGGGATGCCACGTCGCCTGCTGATGGCGTACGGACCGCCGGACTTGGGCTATGACCCCTCCCCCGAAAGGAGGGGATGCCACGTCACCTGCTGATGGCGTACGGAAGAGAGTCCAGTAGGAAAGCACCCCGCCCGCTTGCATGAAACCTCATCTCCCCTTATCGTCAGACTGACCAGGACGAGTAGCTTTGGGCTCCGGCCCGTACCCAGAAGGGTCTGGTGTGTGAGCGTATTCCTTACCTTATCTTATCCGTAAGGCAGTTGTCGTGCGAGCCGTTTGGCAAGCACCGAATGCGTCGAACGATCCGCCGAACCGGACCGATGCGAGCGAGCCGCCGGGCAAGACGCCGGGCCCGTCTCGGATCGAATCCTCTGCCGAAGCGCCACGAGCGAGCCGTCGGGCAAGACGCCGGGCCCGCCTCGTACCATCCGCCAAAGCGATACACGAGTGAGCCGTCTGGCAAGTCACCGGGCCCATCTCATAGCATGCGCCGCCGCGCGAGCCGCCGCGCACACCGCGCCGTCCACTGAGCGATCCGTCAAGCAAGCCGCTGCCGCGGAGCCACGTGCGATCCGGCGTTCAAGCCGCTACCGCAGATACCGAACCAAACCCCTTAGATTATTCGCTGTGAATCCCTTAACGGTGGGCGATTTTGGAAGGACTGTCATATGGGGTTTTATTCTTGTATAATAATTGAACGCCAGCGAAGACCGCGTGCGCCCCATCTCATTCGTGACTATCGAGAAACCTGACTAGTTCGATATTACCGTCACTCCGATGTTGACCGGACGTCCCAGTGTCACAAGAGGACAGTACTGACCGACCACTCAACGAAAAATCCCACAAACGAGATCTAAGATTATTCCGTTGTGAATTATCGAAAGTAGCCTGATTGCTTTTGATTCTACCCGCACTCCAGTTACAATACAACCCCGGTGTCACAAAACCTCATTCTTCTCAGTTCTCGTTTTGCGTCGACACGAACGGATAAGTCTCCCAACACCTGTGGGTATGGCTTAGACCCTGAAAAATCTGCCCGCCCACGCCAACTCACACCTCGGCTACAGCATGACCCCAGTCCTGTCTGCCCAGCCACCAATCACCACCACTCAGCAGTCGCGGGCTTCGGCTTGCACTGTCACCACAGCTTCCCGGTGGTTGCGCGCCTCAGCGTGGTCTCCCATCAGCACCACTACACCTCCCAGTAGCGTCAGGCCCAGGCTTGCGCGCCACACCACACCTCCCAGCATCGCAGGCTTCAGCTTGCACTGTCACCACACCTTCCCGGTGGTTGCACGTCTCGGCGTGGTCTCCCACCGGCACAACCACACCTCCCGGTGGTCACGGGCTTTGGATTTGGCTTGCGCTGCCACCACACCTTCCCAGCAGTCGCGCGCTTCAGCGTGGTCTGCCACCGGCACCACTACACCTCCCGGCGGCGGCAGGCTCAGGCTTGCACTCCCACCACACCACACCACCCAGCGGTCGTGGGCTTCGGCTTGCACTGTCACCACACCTTCCCGGTGGTCACGCGCATCGGCGTGGTCTCCCACCGGTACCACTACACCTCCCGGCGGTGGCAGGCCCAGGCTTGCGCTCCCGCCACACCACAACATCCGGCGGTCGCGGGCTTTGGCTTGCGCCCACCACCACTTGTCGGTAGCAGGCTTTGGCTTACGCCCCACACCACACCTCCCGACAGTCGTGGGCTTCGGCTTGCACTGTCACCACACCTTCCTGGTGGTCATGCGCTTCGGCGTGGTCTGCCACTGGCACCACTACACCTTCCGGTGGTGGCAGGCCCAGGTTTGCTCTCCTGCCACACCCCACCACCCGGCGGTCGCAGGCTTTGGCTTGCGCCCCACACCACACCTTCCTGGTGGTCGCGTGCCTCGGCGTGCACTTCCACCGGCACCACACCTCCCGGCGGTCGTGCGCTTCGGCTTGCACTGCCACACACCCTTTTTCTTTTGTTTTTCCTTTTGAGATGACTAGAAGGTGAGCCCGGGCCTGTATACTTTGTGCTTCACACCATAGCTAGATGGGTACTGAGAGGGTGGTCCAATCCCAGAGGGACTGTTCGTAGGCTAGCAGGAGGAGGCGGGTGATTCTTGGAAAGATGGGAGCCCCACGGGGGTGGTACAGCGAGGAGGAGCGCATAAATCCTGTAGTGATAAGCGCAATAGATCGAAATCACATATTATCTTTCACTCCACCGCAAAATTTGCCTTCGCCGCCAAACAACTTTTTACCCCCACCACCGATTTCGCTGGAAATACCCTCTGGAGCTTTATAACTCCATGGTCTTTCCATCTACGAACTCGATGGCCCTCCCCTACTTCTTTGCTGTTGCTGTCCGTCCGATTTCGCTCCACGTCACGGTCGCCCGGTTGCCGAACAACGCCCACCCCCACTTCAAAAAGTGGACACCTGTCCACGAAAACTCTGCATCACTATGGCAACCATCTTTGCCTCCATGGCAAACAGCAAAGCCAGCCAAACAACAAACCCGTCGCTTGGGGAGAACCCCTCCACCCCACCACCAAACACATTCACACCACCACCGCCTCCAATCCCAATCCCACAACAAAGCATCTCCATCGACATGTTCAAAGCAGAGTTGGTCTATACGCCCGATTGGGACCAGGATACCAACACACTGGCCAGTTGCCTTGCCTTGAAATCCGAACTGGACCACACCACCGCTACCAACGTCACCACCGAACAGCAACATCAGGAAAAAAAAAATTTGCGTGCTCAGCGTCTGGATGCGCTAGACGCACTGGATGCTTTGGACGCAACCTGCTTAACTCGGACGCAGTTCGCCATGGCACCGTGCATCCGGATGCAGCTCGCCACGGCACCGTGTGTCCGGATGCAGCTCGCCACGGCATCTGCCTACTGGACGGAGCGTGTCAGGGCATTTTCCTTCTGGACGCAGCCGTGTCAGGGCATTTTCCTTCTGGACACAGCCGTGTCAGGGCATTTTCCTTCTGGATGCAGCTGTGTCAGGGCAAATGGCGTCTGGACGACACGTGTCATGGCACCGCGGTCACGCTGGCTGTTACGATGCATGCAACAAGAGGAGACACAAGAGGAGATAGGAAATGAAAGAAGAGAAGAGAGTTGTTTTTCCATGAGCGGAGGAGCTATCTGTTTATATATCCGGCTCGCCCCCCTGCTTACTCATCCTAATCCTGAG